>Ga0157380_10002608_pt1 | contig 12193 bp, 11 predicted proteins | sample S35metaG_FD_119757 | JGI IMG/M metagenome (GOLD analysis project Ga0157380, IMG submission 119757) | Switchgrass rhizosphere microbial communities from Kellogg Biological Station, Michigan, USA - S3-5 metaG | ecosystem: Host-associated > Plants > Roots > Rhizosphere > Soil | place: USA...
ATTAACATAATTTTGATTTTAGGAATGTCCAACCTTCTTGCCGATGGGCTTTCTATGTCGATAGGAAGCTATTTGTCAAGAAAAGCTGAACAGGACAATTATAAAAAGCATTTGGGGATCGAAGAATGGGAAATTGAAAACATGCCCGACACGGAGCGGCAGGAAATAATTGAAATTTATAAAGCCAAGGGCTTCTCTGGACACGAATTGGAGATCGTTGTAAACAGGATTACGTCCAACAAACAAGTATGGCTCGATACAATGATGAAAGATGAACTTGGACTTACGCCGGAAAAGAAATCTCCATATCGGTCGGGGCTATCGACTTTTCTCTCATTTGTTGTTGCGGGAGGCATCCCATTAATTGCCTATGTATTTGCTTACTCCGGGAAACTTGGTGTTAATCCTTTCTTTTTGTCCATAGCGTTCACCGTCATGGCTTTTATTTTTATAGGTTATGTCAAAACCTATGTTACGAAAATCGGGCTCACAAGAAGTATTTTGGAAACTGTGATCCTGGGTGCCACCGCGGCAACAGCAGCCTACCTGTTAGGCGACTATTTAGAGAAAATGTTGATGTGATGTGGTCAAACTTTTTCCTTGATAAAATCGGCGTTGTTGTAGCTGATAGCTGTTACCTCCAGCTGTAGCCACGTAAAGTCTCCTTGCTTTAATTTCCATGTAACTTCGCATTTATTTCCAATGCGTATGCCATTGAATTCTTTGTGTTCCAGTATTCTAACAAACCATGTTTCCAGTGAGAAGTGTCCATCAAAATTTCCGTAGCGCTTTCCTTCAAATCCTACGATGTCGCCCTCGCAATCAAAGTAAAAAATTCCTTTGACAGTCCGGTTGCCGGTTGTCATCGTTGCGTTTGCCGTGGTGTCGGTAATGTATGTCCACTGAATATAATCGTTAAGCGCTGCGCTGGGCGACCATACGATCTCTGCCAGGAATCGCATCATCGCTCCCTGGTTCATTTCTTCTCCGCTGCTGTTATTAATGAGAATGGTAGACATGATCTTGATCAACATGTTGCCCTTTCCATTCAAATATTTATCCCGTGCGTTAATCGTCATAAAAGGGCTCCCCACGGTTCCACTCCAGATAAATCCAAGGTAAATCCGTTGTAATGCATTGTTCTGCTACCATCGGCGACCATTTTCCTTCAGGTTTCTGTCGCATCATTCCTTTTTGTTTTAAATGAACTGAGTGTGCCTTTTCCGTCCCGATGACTCCGGATTTTATTAGCCACTTCCGCACATTAGAAGGTAAACGCTCGAGCGATTTGGGTGAAACGGTTGTGTTACTTGCATTATTTGTGAAGCCAGTAATGCTTCGGTCTCGCTTCTTATTCGCGCGTTAAATCTTTGCTGATGATAGGAGATCAGAATCGCAAGTAAAATAATCACGTTGACCAGCGTTCCGTATTTCGCATCGTGCCAATACAAGATGATCAATGATTGCGAAAGAAGAAGTGAAATTGCTCCAACCATCCACCACCAATCCTTCTGCAAAAGAAAAATGATGCAAGATGTTACGAGGCCGACACAACACAGAAACCACAACAATCCTATCGTTTTCGATTCATTGGCCGACACCGCGACGGTCGCTATGATATTGAAGTCTTTGGCGATCGGAAATTCCCATGCCTTTAAAAATCCTATGAAGTGGATCAGTCCATGAGCGAGTAACGCAATAGCGAAAACGATTCGTGGTGTCATGGCGTTGTAGGTTGAATCAAAAGAAAAAGTAAGGCCAGAATTTTTCGCTTGCCTTTCTTAAAGATTGCTATGAAAAATGTAAAACTGAATGAGGTTGATCAAATTGGAATCTGACATTTGTCAGGCTCTTAATAACAAAAAAAGTTAAGCGATATGATAATAATCATGTGCTTTATTGACCATCGACTTTAGATTGGCGTTATGAAAAGCAAAGCTTTCTACCGAAAACTTATTAAGCGAGTCTGCATTCTTTCATTGATGCTTATCGTATATCACTTTGCTATCCGTGCCTGGATGCTGGATTGGGGAGCTCCTAAGAAAATTCAGGAGTTAAATTTATCTGGTGACCACCTGACCAATAAAAGGTGGCATACGCGCGCTACCTTGATCCGGGCAACACCTGAAAAAATCTGGCCTTGGATTGTTCAATTAGGACAGGAGCGTGGTGGGTTCTATAGCTATACATGGCTTGAGAATATTTTTTTAGCCGATATGCGAAACGTTTACGAAATCCAAAACACGCTTCAACGCCCACGACTGCCAGGCGATACAATCTGGCTTGCAAATAAAGGAAACTACAATGGGAAAGGATTTCAGATTGTTGCTGAAATCATCCCAAACAATTCGTTGGTGATGGTTGGGGGTGATGACTTTAATCGCATCAAACGGGCGGAAAAAGCTATTGGCGCCTGGAGTATTTACTTATATCCTGAGGATGCGGAGTCAACCTGGCTAATCGCACGATCGTCAGGCGACGAGCCATTCGGGACACAAGTACTGCGTTACATCACTTTTGAAATCCCACACTTTATTATGGAACAAAAAATGCTGAGGACCATAAAAACCCTTGTCGAAAAAAAGCCAGGTCTAAAAGCTAAATCAGCTTTTCAATAAACTCAAACAATTCTTCTTTATATTCTACGAACCTGATGTTAAATGACTCAAGTTCCTGCATGAGGGTTTCATGTTCTTTGAAGTATTGGGTCTTTAATTCATTTTTTGTCTTTAGCATGTCAGCCAGACGATTTTCGTGATCGCGGAGTTTTTTACGAAGCTCCGGAATTAACTCACCATTATAGTAGATGATTAAGTTTTGAAAATGATCAATTTTTTTCTTTCCGTCGACGGAGGTCAACTTCCCTGCATTTTGATCCAATAATTTCTGGAAGAAGTTAAACTCACGTTGCCATAATAAGCTTGACGATAACCAATTAAGGGTAATTCGATGTTTTTCCAGCAATGAGGGCTGAAGGATGTACTCATTGGTGCCTGATGTAACAGAGATCATAGTTTGTAAATTTTAAGTTTGACTTCTCAACTGAGAAACGTTATCAAATTTATTTTCCAATCCTCCATTAAACTCTGATTTTAATCAGCATTGCTTCTGATTGACATCATGGATGAAACGCAATTCCCGAAATAGATTTGTGTCAACAAAAGCCACTTTGCCTTCGGGTTGATGAGGCTCTAACTGGCGCCGTATCTCGATGAGAACTCAAAATTTGTTAACTAATTCTGGCCGCGGCGTTTTGTCTGTTCTCCAACACATTGTGTTTGGAGCAATCATCCTGTATTTTGGAAGAGAGGTATTTATTCCGATAAGTTTTGCGCTGCTAATTAGTTTTGTTCTATATCCTGTTTGTGCTTGGTTTGAGAGAAGAGGAATGAGGAGGTTACTCGCTATCAGTATCGCGATCGGTCTAATGATCGTTGCTGGACTTCTGATCGTCGCACTTTTGATCCATCAGTTTATGAGCTTTTTTAATGAGTGGCCAGCCCTTCAAGAGAAGTTGGCGAAGTCTTTAGACGAAATAAGCAAACTTCTCATTAACGTGTTTGGAATTTCGCAGGAGCGTCAACAAGATTGGATTTCAAAACTAGCAAGTCAATCGTCATCAGATCTATTATCCTTGGTCAGCAATGCCGTTTCGGCATCTGTATCCTCGACAGTCTTGTTTGTCCTAGTTCCAGTTTATTCCGTCCTGATCCTGTATTATCGCGAACACTGGATGAAAATTGTTCAACGCCTATTCCCGAAAGTGAACAGAGAAAGTCTTCGAGAAATTATCTCCTTGACCGTTACGACATATTACAGTTTTATCAAGGGAATGGCGATCGTGTATCTTGTTGTTGGCATTCTAAACAGCATCGGATTGCTCGTGCTCGGGGTACCGCACGCCATCCTTTTTGGATTCATTGCAGCAGTCCTTACGTTTATCCCGTATTTTGGCATTATGGTTGGGTCGCTTCTGCCGATAACCGTTGCCTGGGTAACTTATAATTCGATCTGGTATCCGATAGGAATCATTGCGATTTTTGCAGTTGTTCAATACCTGGAAGCGAATGTTATTTTTCCCCTCGCTGTCAGTAATCGACTGAATGTAAATACCTTCGTCATGCTCGTTGCCATTTTCGTCGGAGGTGTCCTCTGGGGCCTCGCCGGTATGATTCTTTTTGTTCCTTTTGTGGGGATAGCAAAACTCATTGCCGATCACAACCCGAAATGGAAAACACTATCGATGATTTTGGGTGTGGGTGAAAAATAGATGTCTATTGAACAAGAAGGCCTTTTTATGAATTTTACATTATAGCTGAGTGCAGATAATTAGAAAAGAACAACTAACTCACTGAAATATGTTAGGTGCATTAACACAAGAACAGTGCGAACATGTGCTAAGACGTGAACTCACAGGAAGAATCGGTTGCTCTGCCGCAGGTAAGGTTTACATTATTCCTGTTACGTATGTCTTTGATGACAAGTTTATTTATGCTCATTCCAAAGAAGGACTGAAAATAAGAATGATGCGAAGAAATCCAAAAGTGTGCTTCGAGGTCGAAAGCCGGGAAACCATGAGGGACTGGAGAACTGTGATCCTATGGGGAAGGTATGAAGAAATCAAATCGGTGTCACAGCAAAAGAAAGCATTGAAAATTTTGAATGATCATCTTCTTCCTTTTTTGCTTAGTGAGTCACTTCGTCCAGCGGGTTATGCAGATGCTCCGCGCCAGGTCGAGCGGGAACGCAAGCCTGTTATTTATCGGATATCCATAGACGAAATTACAGGACGGTTCGAGAAGAGTGGTTCATAGGTTGGAAATGCATTTAAACAATGTTGAGAGGCGCTACGTCTAGTTTCTATCATGAAAGCCCTGATCTTAGAAAAAATTTATGACCTGCTTTATGAGAAGTCACCCTTGGCACTTGTCGAAGTTGACAACCCGGTAGCTGCGGGCGGTGAAATTCTTATTAAGATTTCATGTTGTGGGGTCTGTCATACAGAATTGGATGAAATTGAAGGGAGAACACCGCCTTCAAAGTTTCCCATGATTTTAGGTCATCAGGTCGTTGGTTACGTGGATGCCACTGGAGAAAATGCTTCGAGATTTAAGAAAGGCGACCGCGTAGGGGTAGCGTGGATATTTTCAGCTTGTGGCAACTGCGAATTTTGCAGAAAAGGAATGGAAAACCTATGCCCGCAATTCAGAGGAACAGGAAGAGATGCGGGCGGCGGGTATGCCGAGTACATGAAGGTGAATGAAAAATTTGCCTATGCGATTCCCGAAACTTTTTCCGACGCCGAAGCGGCTCCGCTGTTATGCGCCGGTGCCATTGGCTATCGATCCCTTAAGTTAACTGAGCTTCAACAGGGAGAAACTTTGGCCCTCACAGGATTTGGCGCCTCGGGACATCTGGTTCTGAAAATGAGCCGTCATCTGTTTCCAGATTCAAAAATTATTGTGTTTGCCCGAAACGAAGAAGAGCAGGCCTTTGCAAAAACGCTCGGGGCAGTTTGGTCAGGCAGTGTGACAGATGTTCCGCCGTACAACCCCGATGCAATCATCGATACCACACCAGTCTGGTCGACGATTGTAGAATCTCTAAAACATTTGAAACCCAGCGGGCGACTCGTCATCAATGCAATACGAAAGGAAGACAAGGACAAGTCTGCTATGCTCAACCTGAATTATCAGGATCACCTTTGGATGGAAAAAGAAATAAAAAGTGTAGCCAACATAACTCGTTACGACGTGGAGGAATTCTTAGCGCTTGCTGCAAACATTCCAATCAAACCAGAAGTTGAGATTTATCCATTTGAGAAGGCAAATCAAGCGCTGCTTGATCTGAAGCACAAGCATGTAAAAGGCGCCAAGGTTTTGAAATTTTAGATTGTAGATTTACGATTTTAGATTGGGTAACACAAGAAGGTTCTGCAAGGTATCGAACTGCTATGTAAATCACTTTTACGTAGAGGCCGCAAAACTAAATCCGCGAAGGCCGCAAAAATCCCGATTGAGCTTTACTCAACCTCTTCGTCCCCACCCGGCAGGGATCCGTCATGTTGAGCCTACGCACTTCCTCGAAGTTAGCGAACCTCCCGCGCCTGCCTGCCGGTAGGCAGGAAACATCCCGAATTGTGTCCAAAGGACTCCTTCGGAGAGACTACAAAAGTAAAGGTCTACACCGTGACTAAACCCCCGCTTTCAAATTTTAGATTTTAGATTGACGATTTTAGATTGAGGTTGTGGAACACAAGGAGTTGTGCGCAACAAATTATCGTGGTCTTTCATCTTGCGCCGGTCTCAGGTGCCTGTTGAACAAGTGCCGTAGACTGTTTTGCTTTTGGTTCTCCATTCTGTTCCCATCGGCGGACCAGCAGAAATAATAATATTACGACGACTATGATAATGAAGTAAATGAACACTCGGGTTATGCGCTTTATCTTAACGTCCCGTTCATGACGGGCCATGATGTCACCGTAGTTCCGGTGTTGAGCAATTCTTCCAGAACTCATTCTTTGTCTCCGCAACCGTATTTCATTCCTTCCCATCGTATTTGATACGTAAATTAAATTTTTTTCGTAAGCGATCCAGTGCGCGATAAGTCCTCATTTTGACGCCGCTTTCTGTGATATCCAGGATAAAAGCGATTTCTTTAAAATCCTTGTCTTCAAAGAAGCGCAACTCCAATACCTGGAGCATCTCCGTTGGTAGTTCCTTCAAATAATTCATCAAACGGTGAATGATTTCCTCGTTATACTCTTCATCAGTTTGCTCCATTAACTCCCTGATCCGCATCTCTTCAATGCTGAATACCTTCGTCTGCTTTTGCTTTCGATAGTGTTTATTTATTTCGTTGCTCGCAATTTTATAGAGCCATGCCGAAAATGGAACTCCTCTGAACTGGTATCGGTCTACATTTTTTAAGGCGATAAGAAAAGTTTGAGAAGTCAAGTCCGCGGTAAGGTCCTCATCGTCGGTTTGGCGGTATACGAAATTAAAAATGCGATCGAAATACTTTTCGTAAAGCTCACCAAAAGCCAGAGGATTTTTCTTAGCTCGGTCTAGGATCGAATACTCCTGGAGTATTTCAGCTTCGGACATGCGGCGGAAGTTACATTGAAATAATGCAAAGGTAGGACGAAAGTCACAATGAGGGTTGCGGTTATTCCACAAGCACGCCCTTCTGACCCAAATTTGCGAACATTTGATCCTCCATTAAATTATCACGTATTAAGGGGTATTACGTATCTTAGTAATAACCTCAAACTTTGTAATGTGTATCGTATGACTCGCGTTCCAATCTTAGTATTTGCAATCAGCCTTTTCTCAACGATTCTTGGGGCTCAAGATCATTTTTATTCAACGCGAAACTATACGGTCAAAAATGGCCTCCCCCAATCTCAGGTGTCAAGCCTGCTGGAAGATAAAAACGGGTACCTGTGGATTGGAACCCACGGAGGCGGTCTTGCCAGGTTCGATGGCCGTGAATTCAAAGTTTATACGACCTTGGATGGGTTGCTGAACAATCAGATCGTTGGGACACAAATGGATCGCCAGAATAATTTGTGGATACTCCATTTGCGGGGTCTGACAAAATTCAACGGCAGGGATTTTAAAAAATTTGAAGCGCCGGCGAATGCTCCTGTCTCAACGAAACTAATGTGGAAGATGTATGAAGTCGGAGATACATTGTTCGTTTTATCCGCGAGAAATAAGATCACAAAAATTTACAACGACTCGATTTACTACTGGGAAAAACCTTTTCCAAAAGAATTTCGACGCATGCACGTCGGACCAAACGGAGAGGCGTGTTTTTATCTGGCTGATAGCACGTTTCTCATAACACTTCCAAATGAAACGATCTCTTTTAAGCCAGAAATTGCACCAGGTGTAATATTGAACGGGATGTTTAACTTCTTCAATCACAACGACGAAATTCTTTTTCGCACCAAAGACGGAGGAGTTTATCAACTTGATATCGCCCAAAGAAAAGTTGTCAGAAAACCATGGACCACCGACAACTTCGTCCTGTATTACGACGAAAAGGATGACGTATTTTGGACAGGAAATCCAAAGGGATTGTTGATAGAAAAATTCGGCTCAAGCCAAAGTAAGGCGGACACCATACTTCGTGAAACCGAGATATCACAGGTATTGAGGGATTCAGAAGGAAACACGTGGATCGCCTCGAATGGAGATGGCTTGTTCAAATACTTTATTCAGGACTTCAGATGTTTGACGCCTGAGAATCTTCGCGGCGTAATGGCGTTTGACCGTGATGTCGACGGTAGTCTGTGGATTGGTACCATGTACAAAGGATTGTGGAAAATAAAAGATGAAAAAGTATATTCTTATTTTAATGACCAGGAGGGATTTCGTAACTCGATCAACTGCATTAAGGTATCTCCCAAAGGAGAAGTCTGGGTAGGTACCGGGTATGGACTTGGGCGCTACAACAGGGAGACAAATTCATTCCGATGGTACGTTCCAGACGATGGCCTTTCTGGCCCATCAGTCGCATGCATAGAATTTGACGAGCAAGGTATGTGGCTTGGCACCAACAATGGAGTAAGCTACTTCGATGGGAATTCCTTCAAAAGTTATACGCAAAAGGATGGATTGAATGACAATAGGATTTTGGCATTGCATTATTCCAAATCATTAAAAAAACTTTACGTGGGTACATCGACTATGATAAATGTTTTTGAGGATGGAAAATTTAATGGCATTCACGTACCTGAGCTGGCCAACGTGTCGGTACTTACTTTGCGGACTTACAAAGATGCTTCGCTGGTCATCGCGACAACAGGAAATGGTGTAGTGATATTAGATCCAAAAACGAATAAGCGAAAGACAATAACAACACGGGAGGGGCTGGCATCAGATTTCATTTATTTCGCCGGTGTTGATGACAAAAATTATATTTGGGCTGGGAGCGAAAAAGGTATTAATCGAATTCTTTTAGATCATCAATGGGAGATTGTAGAAAATCTTCACTTTAATGACGACAATGGATTGACTGGAGTCGAGACCAATCAAAATGCTTTTTATTTAAGTCCAAAGGAAAAGTATTTTGGTGTAGTTGATGGGTTGTATGAATTCAATAACGCCAAGGATGAAAATCCCAGCTCATTTGGACTACACCTTTCAGACGTGCAAATTCTCTATGGTGAGTACTCAGCCCGCGCATATTCAGATAGCACGTTTGGTTTTTTTAGAATACCCCATAACCCTCAATTACCTCCGGATAGAAATCATCTTACCTTTAATTTCAATCACGTCGACAAGCTTTACTCGAAATCCGTGAAGTATAAATATCTGCTGGATAATTTTGACAAAAAATGGTCCCAGCCTTCTTCTGTTAACTCAGTTACCTATAGCAATCTTCCACCCGGTGATTATGTTTTCCGCGTGATGGTTACGAATAATAAAGGCAGTTGGTCAGAGTCAAAAATTGATTATCCGTTTACCATCCGGTCACCATTTTATAGGACGACGTCTTTCATAGTAGGCATGTTCATATTCATCGGCGGGATTGTTACCTTAATTTTTTATATCCGAGTGAAGCATCGGATTGATCGCGCGATGGTGATGGAACGGATCCGGCAACGCGAACAGGAGGCGGTACGAAAAGAAATAGCTCGCGATTTTCATGACGAAATGGGCAACCAGTTGACGCGCATCATAAACTATGTGAGCCTTTTAAAGCTGAACGGGAATGGCCATGAAAATGGAAATGGGTACGGAAATGGAAACGGAAACGGAAAGGGAGGTAGCCATGACCTGTATACCAAAGTAGAGGATTCTGCTAAATATCTGTATTCAGGAACGCGTGACTTTATATGGTCGATCGACCCAATGAATGATGAATTGTCAAAACTTTTTCTTTACGTCCGCGATTTCGGAGAGAAGTTATTTGAAGAAAAAGGCATAAACTTTCGCGCTTTTAACGAGATAAAAGAACCGATAAAATTGCCCTACGGGTTCTGTCGCCAGGCCAATCTCATCTTTAAAGAGGCCATGACTAATGCGTTCAAATATTCCCAGGCGCGGAATGTGTCCCTAACCCTAAAACGAAGCGACAACGATGCCTTTGAGCTGAGTTTTGAAGATGATGGCATCGGTTTTTATACCGGTGATATACAAAAAATGAACGGTCTTCAAAATATTCGCGAACGAGCCGATAGAATCAGCGCTGTTTTACGTATACACAGTGAGAAAAATGTCGGAACAAAAATATTCTTAAACTTCAAACTCACTAAAACACTAAAATATGGCGTTGCCTTTTAAAAAACGGGTCATGATCGTAGAGGACGATCAGGAAATTCGGAACAGCTTTAGTCTGATCGTCAACAGCTCACAAAAATTCACAGTCGTGAATGCTGTTGGAAGTTGCGAAGACGCGATCGCTTTATTGAACCGCGACAAGCCAGAGATAGTCCTCATGGATATAGAGTTACCAGGCATGAATGGTATTCAGGGCACTAAAGTCATTAAGGATAAGAGTCCTCACACCGACATTATCATGGTGACGGTTTATGAAGACAGTGAACTGGTTTTTGAGGCTTTAAAAGCGGGAGCTTCAGGCTACATCACCAAGAGCGCCAACTATATGGAATTGTTATCAGCTCTTGAAGAAATCGTTAAGGGTGGTGCGCCAATGAGCAGCCGTATCGCCAGAATGGTCATTGACAACTTTCACGTCAATCCAAACTCTCCTCTCACAAAGCGCGAAACTGAAATTTTGCAACTGATCTCAGAAGGAAAAACCTACACCCAGATTTCGGAGGAGCTCTTCATCTCGAAGGAAACGGCAAAGACTCACATCAAGAATATTTACTCCAAACTTCAGGTCAATAGTAAGTCAGAGGCGATTGCCAAGGCTAATCTTGAAAAACTCATCTGATTCGTATAGGCTTACCGATAGCTCGTGCGCAACCAAGCTAACGGATGTCAGTGAGTTAATTTTTACCTCGAAAAAAAATATTTGTAAATCATTCCGAGACAGGTGACAAAAAATCCATTTAAAGAACATAAATTTATAACCGAGTCCTTCGATACACACGAGTAGATTTTATTCATAAAGTTTAGGTTAATGAAAAATTTTCTCTGAAGGATTTGCCCCCTAGGTGAGGGGGCTTTTTTTTTGTACTGTTTTCTCTTCGCCGTGCCCGCTGACCGACGCAAACGCATCGCAAATAACCCAATATGCGTTAATTCAATTTCGATAATATACCATTGTATAAGTCATTCTTTTAGCAAGTGCTTTTGGGATTTTTGAATAACATCCTGCCAACTGTTAGGATGGATAAGAATACCTCAAACAAACCTAAAACACATGCAGAAGATTTTACTAGCAAGCTTCTTGTGTCTTGTTCACGTCAGCGTTATCTGGGCGCAAGAACGAACGGTTACTGGAAAAGTAACCGCAGCAGAAGATGGAGTACCGCTACCGGGAGTCAACGTTGTCGTAAAAGGGACATCGCTGGGTACCGTGACAAATACCGCAGGGATTTACAATTTAAATGTTCCCGCAAACAGCACAACATTAGTTTTTTCTTTCATTGGACTCACCACACAGGAGATTGAAATCGGCGCTCGCAGCACAGTCGATCTCCAGATGAGCCAGGATGTTCAGCAATTGGGAGAAGTTGTTGTAACTGCCGTGGGCATACAGCGTGAACGAAAGGCTCTCGGCTATTCGGTGGAAACTGTTGACGGCAACAAAGTTCAACAGGTGTCTGAACCGGATCCACTCCGTGCACTTACCGGAAAAGTACCCGGACTAAACATCGTCTCCTCCAGCGGCGCACCTGGAAGTTCTACTCGAATCACTATACGCGGCAATTCGTCTCTGTTGAATAACAATCAGCCGCTTTTTGTAGTGGATGGAATCCCCTATAACAACGACTTGGTGACAACCGAGGGCACAAATCAAAATACAGGAGGTCTAACGCAGGGTGGAGCATTTTCAAGCCGTATCTCAGATCTAGATCCCAATGATATAAAATCACTTTCTGTTTTAAAAGGAGCCACAGCCGCGGCGCTGTATGGTGCGCGCGCCGCCAATGGAGTGATCGTGATCACGACAAAATCCGGTTCGGCGTCAGCATCGCGAAAGGGCTCTGAAGTGACGTACAGTACCACCTACGGTATTGAAAAAATTGCAAACATCCCAAATTTTCAAA
>Ga0157380_10002609_pt1 | contig 12193 bp, 2 predicted proteins | sample S35metaG_FD_119757 | JGI IMG/M metagenome (GOLD analysis project Ga0157380, IMG submission 119757) | Switchgrass rhizosphere microbial communities from Kellogg Biological Station, Michigan, USA - S3-5 metaG | ecosystem: Host-associated > Plants > Roots > Rhizosphere > Soil | place: USA: Michigan...
ATCGTAATGATGATTATCGCAGTATCGCAATCGCCATCAACATCACATACCCTGTAATCAATAGTATCCAATCCATTGAAATTCGGATCCGGTGTATACGTGTATGTTCCATCCGGATTCATCACTACACTTCCGTTCGATGCTCCCCCATCGGTTCCCACCAGGGTCCACATATTTCCTCCATCCCCACTTGGTGTATCATTTGTCGAAGCATCACCCATCACAGGGGTATCCTCATTTGTTGTATTTGCATCATCAACAGCTACTGGTACATCATTCACTGCTGTGATCGTGATGATGATCACTGCGGTATCACAATCTCCATCAACATCACATACTACATAAGTTATCGTATCCAGCCCATTGAAATTCGGATCCGGTGTATACGTATATGTTCCATCCGGATTCATCACCACACTTCCGTTAGATGCTCCACCATCGGTTCCCACCAGGGTCCACATGTTTCCTCCATCTCCACTCGGAGTGTCATTCGTTGAAGCATCGCCTGAAACCGGTGTATCCTCATTCGTTGTATTTGCATCATCAACAGCCACTGGCACATCATTAACTGCATTTATCGTAATGATGATCATCGCAGTATCACAATCTGCGTCAATGTCACATACCTGGTAGATAATGGTGTCCATGCCATTAAAGTCTGGATCAGGTGTATACGTGTATGTTCCATCCGGATTCATCACCACACTTCCATTCGTTGCTCCACCATCGGTTCCCACCAGGGTCCACATATTTCCTCCATCCCCACTCGGTGTATCATTCGTTGAGGCATCTCCCATCACAGGAGTTTCTTCCGGTGTGGTGTTCATATCATCGACGGCAATCGGTACATCATTGACCTGTGTTGTCGCCGTATCGATAATAGGACCGGGTACTTCCAGAGACACAACACTAATTGTATTCACAAGAGGGATTGCAGCATCAATATCTGCCTGGGTCGTTGTATAGGTTGCCGTATAGGTCCATGTTTCTCCAATGTCTAGTGTGTCATTTGCAGTGATGCTTTCAGTAGGAGGACTTATTGTACCTATACCAGCCCCAGGGTATGTTTCCGTCGGCACAATGCCAGTCACATCAGCGTCTCCTGTATTGGCAACCACAATGGTATAAGTGATCACTTGTCCGGCTGCATCAACTATTACAGGACCGCCGGTCTGGGTTTTTACTACAGTAAAACAAAAATTACTTATCAAAACAGCTACTGTATCCATACATCCCCTTGCATCAGTAACAGTAACAGTATAAGTCCCAGCGGCTAATCCTGTAGCAGTAGCCGTTGTTTGTCCATTACTCCACAAATAGGTTTGAGGCGGAAAGCCACCAATATGTGTTACAGTTGCAGTACCTGTTCCTCCATCACATACAATTTGCGTGGTATTGGCAGCTGTGATCTCTGCTATCATATTCGAGACATAGATGGTTAAAAGTCCTACATCACTAAGTCCAAGTGTATCTTCTACACTGTACTCGATCATGACGATTCCATTATATCCGGAAGTTGGAGTAAAGGTAAATGCTCCATTATAAGTTGAATCCCATACTATCACACCCTGTTCAGCCGCTGGAGATTGCAATGGAAGATATATTAATTCCGCCGGAGCATTATCTGGATCATTATCATTGGTCGCTACTGATCCCATGACTGGCTGACCAGCACAGGAAGTGAATTCATCATCAACAGCCAGTGGCGGAAGACAAGCAGGTAATATCAACGTTGCAGAAGTTTCTACTGAACAACCTTGACTATCCGTAATGGTTACAAAATAAGTTCCAGCCACCAAGCCGAATATGTTCTGGGTAGTGGCTGTAAAACCGCCTGGGCCAGTCCATGAAAATGTGAATGGTGCTGTACCATGCATTAATGTCGTATAGACTTGTCCATCATTATTTGCGCAGGTAGGTGCATAGGAGATAGGTTCCACTACGATCTCTCCTAAGGTAAAGCTGGCGGTGTCCGTACAAGCATGGTCATCAGTTACAGTAACGCTGTACGTACCAGCACCTAATCCGGTTCGATCTTCATTTGTATTACCATCATTCCATATATAAGAGTAGGGATTTGTTCCACCTGTAGAAGTTATATCAATGCTTCCATTCGCATCGGTAGAGCAATTGTCAGTGGGAACACCAGTAACCTCTAACACTTCCGGTTGAGTGATCATCGTAGAAGTGGTTGCAGTACATCCTAAATTATCGGTGACAGTAACTGAATAGATGCCTGGTGCTAATGCAATGATGTCTTCAGTAGAAGCTGCATTACTCCAACCATAAGCGTAAGGCGGAGTTCCTCCCAGAACGGTAAGATCGATTTGGCCATCGTTAGCACTATCGCATGTTATACTGATTGGTATAGCTGAAGCTATTAATAAGCTAGGTTCTGTGATGGTGTCCGACGCCGTTGCAGTACATGTATTGGCATCGGTTACTGTTACCGAATATATTCCTGCTGTTAGGTCCATCCGGTTTTGCATCATATTTCCATCACTCCAAACAAAGGTATAAGGTGAAGTGCCTCCTGAAACTTCCAAATTAATCGCTCCATCTGTTCCACCATTGCAAGAAACATTGGTTGCGAATGAAACTATATTTATGGCTTCAGGTTGTATAATGTTGACAACCGCCTGCCCGGAACAAAGATTAATATCTGTAACAGTAACTGTATAAGTTCCTGCAGCTAACCCCGCGGCTGTTGCTGTTGTCTGACCATTACTCCATAAATAGGTATATCCAGGTGTTCCTCCTGAGCCCGCTACTGTTGCTGTACCATCTGCTCTTCCAAAACAGGAAACATTGGTAGATCCTGAAATAGTTGCTACTACGATAGTTGGTTGCGCTACAGTGGCAGACGCTGTTGTAGTGCAGCCAAGCGCATCTGTTACAGTAACAGAATACGTTCCTGCAGTTAATCCCAATGGATCTTCTATGGTGGCTCCATTGCTCCACAAATAAGTATAGGAAGTCGTTCCTCCCGTGACTGTAAGATTGATAGCACCATTTGATCCACCATTGCAAGATACCGAGGTCGCTATTGCAACTGCAGACAATAAGGTAGGCTCTGCAATAGTGGCAGATGCCGTGGTTGTACAACCATTTACATCAGTAACTGTCACTGTATAGGTACCCACAGCAACACCAGTACGATCTTGTGTAGTTATGCCCCCACCCCAATTAAATGAATATGGTGATGTACCTCCCATCACTGTAAGATTGATGGTCCCATCCGATCCGCCATTACAACTCACGTCAGTTACTGTAGTAGAAGCTGATAATGCAGCAGCAGGTTGTGAAACGATGTATGATTGTTCAAGCGTACAAGAAGAATTATCTGTAATAGTTACCATATAGGTTCCTGCAACTAATCCGATACGATCTTCAGGATTGGAAGTGCCAACAATGTCTGCCCAATCAAATGTATAAGAAGGTGTACCTCCTGTAACGGTAAGAGCTATTGCTCCGGTAGCGGTTCCAAAACAATTCACATTAGTGACAACACCATCCGCTTGAGCAGGGCCATTAGGTTGGGTGACAATAATGGTTGCACCTGTACTGGCCTGACAACCGGCGGCATCAACTACCAAAACATTGTAATTACCTGCTGCAAGACCAGAGACATCTTCAGTGCTTGCTCCATTTGACCAGTTATACGTATAAGGCGCTGTACCTCCTGATACGGTTATGTTAATTGCTCCTGTACTGTTTCCATAACAAGCCACATGGGTAATCGTGGTTACAGCAATGGTTGGTCCACCAATATCATTTACTGAAAAAGTACTTTCCGCAGTACAGCCTGAAGAATTGGTAACGGTTACCGTATAGTTTCCTGAAAACAGGTTGATCAAATCTTCCGTGGTTTCCCCGGTATTCCATAGATACGTAAAGCCCGATCCCCCGGTAACTGTAATATTAATAGCACCATCTTGTGCACCGCATGCAGTATTCGTGATCAGGCCGGTAATAGCAGGAGGTGTATTAATGGTCACCATAACCTGGGTAGTAGCAGCACAACCATGCATGTCAGTAACCGTGACTGTGTAAGTGCCGGCATTAATAGAAGTAGCATTATAAATAACTGGAAATTGGCTTTGACTTGCAAATGCATTTGGTCCACTCCAGGAATAACTTTGTCCACCAAAAGCATACAAGTTTAAAATTTCTCCGGTACAAACTGGATCAGCATATGCAGCTATCTCTGGTGCTAAAACATACACATCCTTGCAAGTGGGTAAACTAACACCACAAATGTTACTTCCTGTAACACAAACCTGGTAAGTGCCTATAGGCACACTATTCCAATTGACAACAATGGAAGGTGATCCTTGTCCTGAAACAATGATAGCTCCAGGTGGCACAGTCCAGGTATAAGTAGTATTCGTCGGATCGGGATCAGTTGAAAATACAGAGGAGGCTTCTGATTGACAAACGGATATTCCGGTACATCCAGTTGCTGCATTTAAAACAAGATTACCGGATGAAACCTGGCATGCATTTGCATCTGTAACTGTTACTGAATAGGTCCCCGCTGGCAAACCAACACGATCCTTAATATTATTTGTTCCAGCAAGGTCAGCCCAATCACAAGTAAATGGTGCAGTACCATTGCCGGAAATGGTAAGGGTTATTTTTCCAGCTAAAAAACAAGTGGGTTGGGTGATTACAGGAGTAACAATAGTTTGTGTTACGACAAAATTTAAAGAAGAGGTCGTACCACCACCAGGTGTGGGATTAAATACGGTGATGGAATGTGTTCCTCCATTGGTAATATTAGCTGCAGGAATCTCTCCATAAACTTCTCCGCTATTAACGAAAACTGTTGTTACTGGTGATCCGTCAAATTGAACTACAGATTGTGTATTAAAGTTGGAACCAATAACAACCAAATTAAAATCAATTCCACCAGCGCAGGTTGAGGCAGGGCCAATATTGCTAATTGTTGGTATAGGATTAATTATATTGAATGGCCCGCTGGTCGCATCTGAAAGCCCGGCAGAGCTGGATTTCAAGGTATACCCTGCACCTGCAACATCAATTGATAAATCTGTAAATGTGGCTATAGCTGTTGCGGTGTTCATCGCCACGGTCGTAGTACCGCCTAAAGTGCCACCAGGTCCAGCATTATTTTGTATGGATAACGTTATGTTACGCGGAGTACCTGTGGCAAGATTGCCAAATGCGTCCTGCACCGTGATCTGTGGTTGGGTAGACCAAATAGAATTTACTAATCCACCACCTGGTTGAGTAGTGAAAAACATACTGAAAGTGCCGACAGAAACCGTCACAACCAGGTCATCTGTTCCTTGTGAAAATATGATTCCATCCGTGACTGCAATGGTAGCGATCTCAATTTTGTATAAAGTCATGACGCCATTACTACCACCAGATACGGTCGCAACACCATTTACAAAGGTTATGGTGGTGGGGGAGCCGAAAGCTATGGGAGTTCCATTTTTATCGGTAACAATAGGTAATGTCGAATTGGGTGACGCACCTGCACCGGAAAAAGTAAGTATGTGGTCTCCTGTATAGGTTGTGATTGTAGCTCCACTTGGTGATTTTACAGTAATGGTTAGATTTTGGGGAGTTCCAGATGTTTGAGTCGTGGACCCTGTTATAACAAATCGATTGGCTAAGGATGCGTTTAGAATACCGGTTGCACCTGCCGCTCCTCCGAAGAAGGTATTGTTCTGATTCATTGCTGAGGAATTCGTATTTCCCCAGGAACCTCCAACCTGTGGCACGCCTCCAAGAACTAAAGCATAAACCGGAGACATAGTACCAGTGGCTAATATCATGATAGTACCGGTGGCTACAGACATGGTACCACTTACAGTCATGGAATTGCTGATGGTCTTACTACCCCCACCGGAAAACGTAACATTATTAAATGTCGTGGACGATGCTGATAAAGTTTGATTTCCTGCTCCACTAAAATTAACCGTACTGGTCTCCGCCATAAAATTAGCCCCAGTACCATTCCATGCGGTGGCACTGATTGCGGTTATGTTAGTTGTACTGGATCCACCCTTTAGCGTACCATTGGTCAACGATACATTTCCAGAAAACGTATGCACCAATCCCGCACCCAAACTTAGTGTTCCACCTACACCGTTTATAGTGAGTGCTCCTGCACTTACGTTGCCGGTGAAGGTAGCTGTACCACCGGTTTTAGTCATGGAGACCGCTCCTGTAGTAGTAAATCCAGAGATGGATTGGTTAACTGTACATGTCCCAATAGTAATTGCAGCGCTGCCCCCAGTGAAAGTTCCGTTCCTGATAAAATCACCACCAAAGGTCAGTGCATTATTGTTGGTGATTAATGTAGCGCCCGTATTAATTGTCAAAGGAATTCCGCAATTGAAAACTTTGGCTGCATTCAAAGTGATCGCCCCAGTATTGGCAATCACTACTCCACCAGTTGCTGCAAATGGAGTTATCCATTCCGGCCCCGCGGTCCTGGGTGTGGCTGTATTATAAACTAATCTAGCATTGGTGCCATAGGTTGGTGGTGCATTCGTGGTGGAAGTGCCTTCCATAGAAAGTGTTCCATTGACAGTGATGTTTGCTGTAGTAATAGATTTGCCTCCACTACCGGTTAAAGTGAGATTATAATAATTCGTTACCGGCTGTTTTACTGTTTGATTACCTAGAGCACTATAAATGACAGTATTACCAGTGGCAGATGCGTTTAAATTATCTAAGCCTATGCTACCACCAAAATTTAAAGTGGAATTGATTGCCTGGGTTATCGTAGAAGTACCTCCTTCCGTCAGTGCTGTGCTAATCGTAAAGCTTCCGTTATTGGTTAAGTTAACTCCATTGACCCTAACATTAGGAATTGTCAGCGTACCTGCTACTGTCTGATTGTTTGTTTTAAATTCATGGACCCCGGCAGCCGCTGTAAATGTTCCATTATTGGTTAAGCCACCGGAAAAAAAGAATTTAGGTGGTCCCGTTTGCTCATTCCATAATCCTCCGGGGTTGATGGTTACGGCACCAATAAATGTCATGTTTTGATTTCCAATAAAATTGATGGTACCACTTATCGAAGTTCCCCCATTGACTGTCAACTTATGATTTCCATTATTACACGCATTCAATATTCCCCCCACATTCACCAAAAGGACGCCTACCACATGATCATGAGCATTGCCATTAAATGTACCATTCACTACCAGGCTGCCACTGAGGGTCCAGTTTTTGGAAGCCGTCATGATATGACCGCTCTGTAGGATAAAGATGTCCGCAGGGTTAGTAAAGTTTGCAGGGTGCGATCCAGTTCCATTGGTATTCGTCCACCAGCTGCCTACGACTGCTGGATCTGTAGTACCCGCCGCAGAATAATAGGTCGCCGCATGTGCAAGACCAACCACCATAACCAGGATGAAGGTGATCAAAATTTTCACTGGTCCATTTTTCATACAAGGGGAAAGAGAAGCCGTCCACTTTCTGCATCCTGATCTATCAGGAAAAACACTTTTTATGTGTGCAGCTATTGCTTGTTTCATTGGTCTCATCTGTATTCTTAATAGTGATGCTTGGATTATAATTTAATTGTTGACACTCGGAGGCTGAACAGGATTAGGATTATTGTTGATCAACGTCACCGCAGTGGTGAGTGTGCATCCATTACTGTCGGTCACCAAAACGGTGTATGTACCAGCCACTAAAAGGGTCAAGTCCTGGTTAGTAGCCTGGCCTCCCGGAACTATACCTCCGTTGGAAGCAGTCCAACTATAAGAGTATCCACCTGATCCACCTGATACAGTGAGATCAATAGCGCCATCCGCATTATTCTGTTGTGCATTTGGAGGACAGGTAGGATTGATGACGGCAACACTGCTTGTTATCAACGATGGCTGTATCAGGGTAAAACTTTGAACCTCAGTACAACCATTGACATCAGTAACCTGCACTGAGTATATACCAGCAGGCAACCCTGAACGATCCTCAGGGTCAGAGGTCCCAGGTATATCCACCCAATCGTAAGTATAAACTGGTGTTCCACCAGTAACAGTGATGTTAATAGCTCCATTGGTATTTCCATTACACAATAAGGGTGTCACCACCGAACCAATATTCAAAGCTGTTGCAGGTTGAGTAATCGTTGCACTCGATGTCGTTGTGCATCCATTATTATCAGTTACAGTGACTGAGTATAATCCGGCTGTCAATCCTGCTCTGTCTTCAGGGTCAGGTGATCCTGGAAGATCAGACCAACTAAAAGTGTAAGGTGCGGTTCCACCTGTAACTGTTAGATCGATAGAGCCAAGGCCGCCATTACAAAGCGCATTCATCGCAGTTGTAGATGCAATTAAAACAGCAGGTTGTGGAAGCAATACACTAAGCGATTTTGAACATCCTGTTGAAGGAGATAAAATATTAATAATATAAGTTCCACTGGTCAAGCCATTGATGACAATCGGGCTTGCTGATGGACCACCACTTCCTGACGATGGACCCGTATATGTCCAGGTGAAAGGACCAGCTCCTCCAGATACTGCAATGGAAATTAAGCCATTGGCTGCTCCATTGCAGGTTGGATTGGTGAGGGATGGAGTCGCCACTAAAACACAAGGTTCAATCACAACAGGTTGCCCAAAAATAGAAGTACGTCCGCAAGCATCGGTAACTCTACAGTATATAATACATGGTGTGTTGGAGGAAACCTGAGGTGTGGTATAAGATGTAATAGAAGATGTTGGACTTCCAAAAGTACCACCGCAGTTAGATATCCATTCATACGTGTAGGGACCTGAAGGAATATTGGCAGTCACTGTAGCTGTAATGTTTGGATAGGTTGTTGCCGACGTAAGCGTAACAGGCAAGTTGGAAATAGACACTAAGAATTCTTTGTCTTTAGCAGCCCAGAAACCAAAATTGAAAAACGCTCGTTGTGCTGCGATGTTAGCCGGAGCTGTGGAACCATTAAGTTTGTGGGAGGCTTCCAACATAACTTTGCCACGATTAACGTCACCCATACCAGGGCCATAGGCTACAACAGCCGGACGATGTTGGATGGCTGTTGATAGTTGTTGAGGATGATTTGGATCATATACACCAACATGTGTGGTTGACCTCCATCCAGGACTTAAGGGTATATAGATCTGTTCTGATCCATTTTGTGTGGCTGCATCCAGTATCCCCATGAATTGCATTACGTAATCCGCTGCATAATCATAAGAATAAGGCAGGGTCCCATCACTGTGATTCCCCCAGAGGAGAAGAGCGTTTTCAAAATAAGGACCTGTTCCATTGGCTGGACCGGTCTTTTCTACAAGAAAATTGGTTTGTAGATTGAAATCAACCGGGGCTGTATTTTTAAACATATCCATCAACGCACTACCGGCATGACATCCCAGCCAAATAGCTCCGTTACAGTTCTGATTCCAATCATATAAATTTCCATGGGTTATCCATTGTGGATCTGCATGGGGCATGATAAAAATATCATCGCAGCAGGTGAGCTGTGCCGGAGTTTTCCAATTGCTGCTACTGGATCCACCATAAGCTGAAGGTGGTATTCCTGCGTTCACAAAATAGGGTACTGCCAATCCACCGTTTTGTTGATCCAATGTCCAGGTTGGTGCAAAAAAGACATTGGTAATGTAATTATCAGGAATATCGAAGGCTGAAACTGACGTTGCTCCTATCACCCCCATCCCCTGGTAAGTGGTGATTTTTGTATTAACACCGGGCGTGCGATAAGCAGCCGGGATGATAAAAGTTCCACCACGATAGTCGATTCCATTATGTGAAAAGTCAATACCATCCTTGACTTTAGCTGGATTGATCACCCATTTGATGGGTACGCCATTATTTTTTATGAGATCATAGATGAGTCCATAAGGCTTTAGACCGTTCCCAATCGTTTGAGGAGTCACCCCCATATTGATAATGAAAGATCCTGTGGGGATAGTCTCGGCATTGATCCCCCAGGATAAAAAGAGGAATGTGAATCCGAAGATCACCTTTAATACCATAATGTTAATTCCATATATGGCTGATAAATGAGAATGCACAAGCTTCTTCATATTAGCTTTTTATTCAATGGTTTGAAATAAAAACAAAGAATACCAGAAAAATAATGGGCTGAAACGCAATTAATAACCAAGGGTAGAACGAAGAGTAAAATAAATCCTGCGGATTTATGGTCTCTTGTGTTGAAGTTACAATGCAATATCTAAAATTGATGTCGTTGGAGAAATTTCCCTTGCCCAATCGATACCAATTAATTTAAATTGTCCTGATACACCACTACTTATACCGTCGAATCATGTGATCCAACCGTAAAGTGTTCTTGTTGGTTTCGTTCTACAAAGCTACTATTTTTAGTACTAAGCTTTTAAACCTTAACTCAGAAATAAAGGGGACAAATGTAAACTCAAGTTAACATGAAAAACGAACCACCACTACTGAATAAAGGTCAGGTCGAAATCTACATGACTATAGCTATCATAGCTTTATATATTGAAAATTTTATCACTAGAAAACCAGGGCATTTAGCGGCATTACTTAAAATAAAAGCGGCTCCCTGGATGAGGAGCCGCTTTTACTTAATACTGTATGGTACTTAATTCATTATTTAATCAACACCATCTTCTTGCTGGCTGAGTATTCACCGCTTTCGAGACGGTAATACAATACTCCGCTGGCAGGCAGTTCATTCGCACGCAAGGTGATTGTATTGTACCCTGCCTTGAATTCACTTTCGATAGCCTTCACCACTTTACCGCTGGCTTCAAATATGGTAAACTTAACTACATCATCAGCTGGCAGATCAAAACCAATCGTGGTAAACTCATTCCATGGGTTTGGCTTGTTCTGGTAAAGCGCAAACTCAGGCGCAAGACCTGTTGCATGGCCTAGTTTCACATCCAGGATCTCTCCACTGAGCGTATACGCTTCAGCTTCTGTCACCTTGCTGGTCAAGTGGATCATGCCACTGATATTTCCGGAAGCCGTAGCAATGAAATTCAGATACATAACCTGACCTGTAGAAGAAGCATCTTCAGCATTCCAGCTCATGGTCATCACACCATCATGCAGGATACCCACATGATTGTCGCTGATCTTCATGACTTCACTATTGATGCTTTCGAATGCCAAACCTTCAGTTTCAAGTGTCCACTGGAATCCTTCTACCATCTCTGGTATTGTCAGTTTCACTTGAACCATTTCACCAGCTTCAACTTTTGCAGGTGCATCCATTTCTACAGTCAACACTCTGCGACCGCTTCTTGGAAGTACCTGGCTGGCATTAGCCTGTACTGAATTGTTCACATCACCGATCTTGACACCTACAAAATCATTATCCATTACAGTAGCACCCAGATCAGGTAATTCAATGAACTCACTGAATGGCCATGGATGCTCAGTTTCCATCGGGAATCCTTTTTCTACAAATCTCCAGCTCTTATTAGAAGGATATTCGGTGTAGATACCAAGGATAAGTTTCCTGATTTCAATCAAGTCAATGGCACTGATGCTTTCTGTATTGTTAGCGTCAGCAGCTATGTATTGGTAAGGCGTGGTAAATAATTCCTTGCCTAATAAATGTTTCTGTATACGTACAAGGTCAAGTGTGCTTACACCGTTGCGATGTCCATCATTACGCTCTGGCGTAATGGTGTAATCATCACCATATGGAATCGCATTGAAAGCAAACTTACCATCCTGTGCTGTTACAAACTGCGGGAAGAAATGGCCCGGAGATGACAAGGTCACATGTACCTGGCCTACAGCATCTGTATGTTCAGTAAGTATTTCACCGGCAAGGATGCTTCCGCTTCCAGAAGTATCACATACACCAGTATTATCTGTAATTACAATTGTTGTTGTACAGTAATCCTTATTGCGTTCACTCCAGCTGATGATACCATTACAGTTGTCATCCGTTCCACCATCCGCAACCCAGATCTGTGTTGCGATCTCTGTATTGAAAGCTGGTACGTTTGCGCAAGTATAAGTATGGCTTGGCTCGTAAGCATCACCACTGAAACTATATAACAAGTCTGCAGAAGCTGTGCAATCATCAAAGCTTGATGCATTGAAATCCTTAGCCCACACAGTCACCTCTCCACCTATCGGCATCACCACCGTACTCAGACCGTTGATACATACCGGTGAAGGCTGTTTGCAGTCTTCCAGGCGGAATAAGTATTCGCAAGTAGTAAAGTTG
>Ga0157380_10002610_pt1 | contig 12193 bp, 11 predicted proteins | sample S35metaG_FD_119757 | JGI IMG/M metagenome (GOLD analysis project Ga0157380, IMG submission 119757) | Switchgrass rhizosphere microbial communities from Kellogg Biological Station, Michigan, USA - S3-5 metaG | ecosystem: Host-associated > Plants > Roots > Rhizosphere > Soil | place: USA...
GCTGGCGAAGGTCGAGAGCCCGATCCTCACGTATCACGCGCGCCTGCTTCAGGGCCATGCGCTGACACGCGCGGGCGATCGCACCGGCGCCTATGCGTCGTATCAGGCCGCACGCGAGGCGCTCGAGACGCTGCGCAGCCGGCTCAATGGCGAGGATCTGAAGATCGCGTTCGTCAAGAACAAGGGTGAGGTCTACGAACGCCTCGTCGATCTCTGCCTCAGTGGAGAGGCCACAACGGGCGGGGTCGAAGAAGCCTTCTCGCATATCGAGCAGGCGAAGTCGCGAACGCTGTTCGATCTCATGTTCCAGCCGGTCCATGCGCTGGCGCGGGAAGAGGGCTCCGAAAGCCAGCTCGCGCACTCGATTCGCGAGCTGCGTGAAGAGTTGAACTGGTACTACCACCTGGTCGAGCTCGAGCAGCTTCGTCCCGGCGATCAGACGAACCAGCGGCTTGCGACGTTTCACCGAGAAATCGGCGCGCGCGAACAGGACATGGCGCGAGCGCTTCGCGAGCTGAAGCGGACCGACTCGTCGCAGGCCGATCTGCACGCACCGTCGGTCTGCTCGCTCGACGCGATACGCGCTGCACTGCCGGCCGGCGCCACGCTCATCGAGTATTTCCAGGTCGACGACCGCATCGTCGTGAGCCTGCTCGATGCCGATCGCCTCGAGATCGCGCCGATCTCGGTGATGCCGCGCGTGGCTGAGCACGTCCGGATGCTGCAGTTCCAGTTCTCGAAGTTCAGACTCGGGACCGACTACGTTCGCACCTTCCACGACGCGCTGCTCACGTCCACGCAGGCGCATCTGCACGAGCTGTTCAACGAACTGCTCGCGCCAGTCTGGTCCTGCCTGAAGGGTCGCCGTCTCGTCATCGTCCCGCACGGCATCCTGCACTACGTCCCGTTCCACGCGCTCTACACGGGCACGGAGTACGTGACCGATTCGTGCGTCGTGTCGTACGCGCCGAGCGCCAGCATCTACGCGACGTGTCAACAGCAGCCGGACGGTGGCGGACAGGGCTCACTCGTCCTCGGCGTCGCCGACGAGCGGGCGCCACTGATCGAAACCGAAGCGCGAGCGGTTGCCAGAGCGTTGCCCGGCGCGCATCTCTTCGTTGGTGCGAACGCCACCGAACAGGTGCTCCGTACACACGGACGCGATTGCCGCATCCTGCACATCGCATCCCACGGCTATTTCCGCCCGGAGAATCCGATGTTCTCCGGCCTTCGCCTCGGCGACACCTACCTGAACGTCTACGACCTCTATCGCCTCCGCATGCGCGCCGATCTGGTCACGCTGAGCGGCTGCGCGACGGGCGCCAACGTCGCGGCCGCTGGCGACGAGTTGCTCGGGATTACGCGCGGTCTGTTTTGCGCCGGCGCCAAGACGCTGCTCCTCAGCCTGTGGAACGTCCACGACGAGAGCACCAGGCGCTTCATGACGCTTCTCTATGAGCGCCTCGCCGTTGGTGACGTGCCGGTTCGCGCACTGCGCGACACGATGCTCGACCTGCGCGCCGAGTATCCACACCCGTATCACTGGGCACCGTTTGTCGTCACGGGCAAATCCGGGCATGCATAGTTTTTTTATGAGCCCCTCTATTTTTCGAACCGGTCGCGGCCCCTATCTGTATGAGCGCCCCTCCCCGCACGCGGTGCGGGCGGTGCGCAAAGGATGTTTCAGGTGAGGGAGCACTTCACATCGCCGCAGTGGGTTGATCTCGTGAGAGGCCAACTGGCTGAGGAGGTCGCGACGGAGATGGACAGACATCTGCGGGCAGGTTGCACCACGTGCGTGGCTGCGTTCGATGCGTGGCAGGGGTTAGCGGTCTTTGCGCGCGAAGAGCGCGAGATCGCGCCGCCCGACGACGTGGTCCGCGTGGTCAAGTCGTACCTCGCGCAGCGCAGGTTTTCCGATCCAGTGCCTGGCGCCCGCCCGATCGTGGCGTGGGCATCGGCCACGCTCGCGACGCTCGTCTTCGACAGCAGGCTGACCGCGCCGGCAGGCGTGCGCGCGAGTGCCACGGCGTTCTCGCGCCATCTCGTCTTCGGCGCCCGGTCGCTCGTCGTCGATCTGCACATCGACACCTCGTCGCGCGCAGGCTGGTTCCTGCTCGCCGGACAGATCGCCGATCGTACCGCTCCGGACAAGCCGCTCGAGAACGTGTGGCTGTCGCTCGTCGACGACCGGCACGAAATCACCACGTTCCGCACCAACGCGCTTGGTGAGTTCAGCTGCACGTTCGATGGGCATCGCGCGCTGAAGCTCATGGTGTATGCCGGCCGCGATGTGATCGCGATTCCGATGGACACCCTGTTCGACCCGTCAACTGACTCCAACCCTGCTCACTGAACTGAAGGACTGACATGATCCGCCGCCGATACATACGAACGTTCGCCTCGCTCCTCGTCCTCGCCGTGCTCGCACTCGCGCCAGCACAGGCTGCCGCCGGGGAACGCCTGATCGTCCGCACATCGGGACTCCTCGATCTGCCAGTCGTGAAGTCTCTCTGCCGCCTGGTTGGCTGCAACGTGCTCTACGGCCTCGACGGCACCCTGGGCAAGCTCCTGCTCGTCCAGATTCCGGACGGCCTCAACGTGCCGCTGGTGATCAACCTGCTCGAGACGGTGCCCGGTGTCTCGGTGGAACTCGATCAGATCGTCCACACGCAGCAGAACAACGCGACTGCCACTCACGCACCGCTCGCGCTCTACGACAAGGAGCCGGTCAACTACTACGGCACGACCGTTCGCGGTGGCTACGTTCGCCAGCCTGCGATGGACATCCTGGACGTTCTCGACGCGCACCGCAGCTACGGAGTGACGGGACAAAACGTCACGGTCGCGATCATCGACACCGGGGTAGACCCACATCCGGCGTTCAAGTCGGTGCTGCTCCCTGGCTACGACTTCACGCGCAATCGCGACGGCGGCTCGGAGAAAAGCGACGTCAATCAGTCCACGATGGCGATCCTCGACGGCAACCCGGGATTCGTGAACCAGTCGACAATGGCGATCCTCGATCAGTCGACGATGGCGATTCTGGATGGGCCCGATTACGCCGCGTTCGGCCACGGCACGATGGTGGCTGGCGTCGTGCACCTGACCGCTCCGCGCGCGCGCATCCTCCCGCTGAAAGCGTTCAAAGCCGACGGGTCGGGTTACGCATCCGACGTGCTGCGCGCCATCTATACGGCCGTGAACCAGGACGCCGATGTGCTGAATATGAGCTTCAGCTTCGCGACCCGGTCGCGTGAGCTGGAGAACGCACTCAACTACGCGACCGGGCGCGGCATTGTTGCGGTCGCGTCGACCGGCAACAACGGACAGCGGATCAATGTCTACCCGGCTTCGCTCTCGAACGTCATCGGCGTCGCGTCGAGCACCGACTGGGACACGCTGTCGAACTTCTCCAACTACGGACCGAGCGTCGCGTGGATTGCCGCACCTGGCGAGGCGATCGTCAGCACTTATCCCTTCGGCAGCTACGCCGCGGCGTGGGGCACGTCGTTCAGCACACCGTTTGGGTCGGGCACCGCTGCCCTGCTCATCGAATTGAACGGACGAATCACGCCGTCGCAGGCCGCTGACGCCGAAGGACAGGGCGTCCGCTTCACCGACGAAGTACGCAAGGGACGCCTGCACGTCCCGAGCGCGCTGCGCGCCGGGCGTCCAACGCTGCTGCCGCTGAAGCTGTGGTAAGCGCACTCTCACCTTCGTGGGTTCCGGAGAACCTGCGCGTCAAGGAGCTCCAGGGCGAGCTCCTTGCCGTGCGTACGTCGGTGATCTGCGCGCTCAATCAGCTCCTCGATCTGAAGGACCTGAACACCGGCGTTCACTCGACTCGCCTGGCTGAGTGGTCGGTGCGCATCGGGCGCGATCTCGGCTTCGACGATGCGACGCTCCGCGACCTGGAGGTTGCGGCGATCCTGCACGACATCGGGAAGATTGGAACGCCGGATCACATCCTGAAGAAACCAGGCAAGCTGACGGAAGAGGAATTCGCCGTCATCAAGAAGCATCCGGAGTACGGCTGGGCGGTCCTCCGCGTGGTGCCCGGCTTCGAACGCGTCAGCCTCTTCGTGCTTCACCACCACGAGGCCTTCAATGGCGCGGGCTATCCTGCCGGCCTGCGCGGCGACGAGATCCCCATCGGCTCGCGTATCGTCTCGGTCATGGATGCGTTCGACGCGATGATTTCGTCGCGGCCGTACCGCAAGGGGCTGCCGATGGAGGAAGCGATTCGCAGACTCGAGGCCGGCATCGGGACGCAGTTCGATCCGATCGTCACGCCGCGCTTCATCGCGATGGCGAGCAGCGGCGCCTCGACGGTGTTCGACGCGACCGGCGCCAGTCTCGCCTCAGCGCTCTGATCGCGTCAGTGTCACCGCTCGGCGAACGCGCTCGGCCGGCTCCAGGCAAAGACGCCGATCGCGATGCCCGCGACCATCGCCGCCAACAGATCGCCTGTCAGGAAGAAGCCGATTGCGCCAATCACGGTGGCGCACTCGAGCACGAACAACACCAGGAGCACCGGTTGTGTAGTCGAAGCTGAAGACCAGTACTCCTCCACGGACTGTGCAGCGGAACGAGCCGGCACGCGAGGCTTGATGACGAACAAGGCTACGACCATCTGCAGGGCGCTGATCCCGGACAACGCATAGGCCATCAAGCTCGCGCTGTTACTGCCCTGCAATGGCGAGATGCCCCGAAAGTAGGCAAACAGGAAAACACCCGCCAGCGTGACCTGGCCGATGAGCAGAACTCGATGAAGACGATCGGGATTCACGCGCTGAGAAGTCTACTCGTTCCCCGGCGCCAACCCTTTGAGAATGTGTCCGCACGGAACGAAGCCGGCTCGCTGCAGCGTTCGTTGCGATGCGAGGTTGGCGGGATTACAGCGCGCGGCAGGCACGTGCCCGCCCTCGTAACAGAGACGCTTCAACTCCTGCACCAGGAACGAACCGAGCCCACGCCGGCGAAACGGCTCCTGGACGTCCATGTAGATGTCGCCGTAGGGCCGGTTGTAGTGGAAGAGCACTCCGCCACTCGCCGCGGCCTGGCCATCGACATCGACGACACGGCGCCATCGCCTCTCATCGGCTGACGCATCTGCTGCTTCTGAGGCCGTGGGCTCGGGCACCGTTGCTCCCGGCACAACCAGCGCAGTCGTGATCTTGTCGTGAAACAGAATGGCTTCGCTGGTCACGTGCGACGCGACCGTGTGCAGCATCGTCGTCGCGAGGTCATCGTTGCTCTGCACCTCGATGCTGACGGGGCGGCTTGCGGCGAGTAACGCCCGGAACAACTCGAACAGACGAAGGCGTTCGGTCGGGACAACGTAGAACTCGTAGAGGGCGGCCTGGTTCGTCCACGGACCGCCGACCGCAATAGAGCTGTAGCCGACCGGCGTGTCACCGGCGCTCAGCAGATACTCCTCGGTCCAGCCGGAAGTGGATCGAGTCGTGAATGATCTGGCAACCCATCTCCAGCTGGTACTGGTCGCGCCAGACACGAATGCGCTCGAGGCTGTTTGGCGTGGCAGTGATGGTCGGGGCGCCCACTATTCAGTTTGCCTTCGAACGACGACCATCAGCCCTGACGCCCAGGCAAGCCGGACTGAGATGAATTCGGGGCGGCGCTCGAGATTGTCGATCAGCGCCGGCACTCTCGGCGCGTGTCCCTCGGGCCAGTTGGGCTGCGGCAGTAAATCGTCGATCACATACATGCCGCCAGGCCGAAGCAGCGCCAGCGCCTCGTCCAGGTGGCTGAACTTGCCAGGCCATGCGTCCGCGTAGATGAGATCGTATTGGCTGGGCAGCGCACGCTGAATGAATTCGGCGCCCTCGACGACGTGAAACGCGACGCGCGAGTCCTCGGCGAGATGACGTCGGGCGATCGCAACCATGCTGGCATCGGTGTCGACCGTATCAAGGCGTGATGTCGGATCCATCCCGGACAAGAGCCACGCCGTCCCGTGCCCGGTGCCGGTCCCCAGTTCAAGAAGCCGCCCGCCTGGTTTCGCGGCGGCGAGGACCGAAAGAAAAGCACCGACCTTCGGCTCCGACACCATCGTGAAGCCGGAGTCTTCGGTGTCGCGCACGATGGCATCGAAGGCCAGCGGCGTCCGTGTGAGCTCCAGATCGTCCATCACTCCAACCGTATCAGAGTCGGACGAGCGCAACACCTGTGGCCACGCCGAGCACCAGGCCAACAAGAAGCTCGAATGGACGATGACGCCCGAGCGTCACCCGCGACCAGAACATCACGGGCACGAGCGCGATCAGCGCGTAGCCAACCCGGGATCCAATCAGGCACAAGGCAGTCGCCGTCAACGCAACGAAGGCGGCGTGCAGGGACAGCTTGACCCATCGTGTGAGGATCGCCGACAGCAGCAGGAATACGGTCACGACCAAGACTCCCCGCACGAGGAACGACTGGGGGTCATTGAGAAGCAGCCACGCGAGTACGGCCACGAGACCAGTAACAGCGACCGCAAACAACAGTGGCCGCTCGGACGGCTTCGACGCATCGACATTCGACCATCGTCCTCGACGGACTTGCCCGAACATGACGACGGCGATCGGCACCAGGACGATGAGGGTGACGACGAGTACCGATTGTGCTGCCGTGCGTGACGACTCACGCAGCGCAGGCACGGCAATCAACACAGCGATCATGACGAACGGGTGCGCCAGTATCGAGACCCATCGCGCGATCGTCGTCACTGGCCGTCCCACAACTCCAGCGTCACAGCCGACCCTGCTGGCTCATCGTCGAACGTGAGCTGTGTGCCGGTCGCATTCGACCGCGCTATTGCCCATCTCATGACGATCCAGATCGCACCAAGTGCGGCGACCATCGTTGCATAGCGGGCCTGGTCCTGAAGCGCGTCTCGCTCGAGCGTCGCGGCTTTCATGACAAGAGGCAGGAGCACCAGTGCTGCGGCACATACCACCAGATTCACTTGCGACTTGCCGGGTAGATGCGAGCTCGTACACGGAATCTTCAACGCGCCAATGAGGGCGACCTCTACCAGGGTCAAGCCGAGGAAGCCGAGCGCCACGAGGTGCGCCAGTGCCGGACGCCATGGCCAGAGCCAGAACAACCCGACTGCCCACAGCGTGCACACCGGCAGGACCGAGACACACGCGAGCGCCCAGCGGCGGGCGCGGACAAACTGCGCGGCGCCGCCAGTGGCGGTGATGCGAAAGATCCAGTTCGCGCTCAGGTCGCGCGGCATTGCGAATGCGAGCCTCGCCGCCAGCACCGCGAACGCCATCATGACGATGCTCGATACGAGGAGTGGCACGCTCGTCTCGAGCCATGTGTCGGTGCCGGGCAGTTCCGCGACTTGCTGGCCACGCGGGCTCTTCACAAAGACGATCGCGACGGCGAACGCGATGCCCCAGTAGAACGCAAGAATCATTCGATGCTGTGCGCTGCGAAACACCGTTCTGACACCAAACTGTGCGATTGCGGTCTGCAGTGACATTCCGAGCGCCGGCAAAGAGATGAGCGGAGCCGCCGTAACCGTCAGGTCAGGTTGCTCGGCAACCTGCCGCAGCATCCGAACGTACGAAATCAGCCAGACGAGTGCGGTGCCGAGGGCAACGAGTCCGAGTCCCATCCACGCGCTGCGCGCCAGAGGGGCAAGCGCGGGTGAGCCACTGAGCTCCTGCAGGAGGCCGAGGAACCACAGTGAGGGCGATGCGCCCAACGCCCCTCCTGCCTGCGCCGCTCGCAGGACATCCGGCCTGATCACCATCGGTTGAATGAAGTAAGTCCCGACGACGAGACAGAACATGGCCAACTGCAGCCACGAGGACATGCGCAGGAAGTGGCGTCGCGGTAGCGCCGCCGCCGCGACACCTTGCACCGTCATGGCGAGTCCGAAGACGAACGCCGCCGCCCCGACCATCGTGAGCCAGTAAGCGATCAGCAGCCTGACCCCTGTGCCCACGGCACCCGTTGGCGGGATAACGACCGCAGCAAGCGATACCGCTGGCTGGCCATCGAGGCGGGCCCGTATGTGTTCGCCGATCGTCTCCGCAGACACGGCGGTCCCAGGTCCAATGTTCGAGAGCACGACAACGGCGACGTCGTCGTTCGAATTGAAGAACGTGTCGGCGGTGAATCCGAGCAGTGATCCGCCGTGCTCCAGGACACCTGAATCCGAGTGGACCCACCAGGCGAGAGCGATGTCGCGGTCCGCATTCATGCGCGAGTGAACCTGGTGCGAGGAGATGAGCGCCCTCGACAGCGTTCCTGCATCGACTCTCTCGGGATGGAGATTGGCCTCCAGCCACTTCAGCATGTCGAGCGCGGTTGAGTGCAGTCCGCCGGCCCCGGCGAGAACGTCGAAGTCCCAAGCCGGGATCGGTCGGCGATAGTCGTCGTGGCCCCGCATCAGGCGGCGCTGCTGGCCCGGCGACAAATCGATCGCCGTATCGTTCATCCCGAGTGGTTCGGTGATCACCTGACGAAGAAGCGCCGCGTAGTCTACGCCGGCCCGCTGACTGAGCGCGTGACCGAGCAGCCCGAACCCGAGGTTGCTGTAAACGAACGGCGCATCGACCCTCCGGTCGAGACCGCGACCGCGCAGGAAGTCGTATAGCTTGGCGACGTCGAAGTCGGCGGCAGGATTGGCAGGATCTGCGGGCCGGAAGCTCGCGGGCATCGGCGGAAGACCGGACCGATGCGTGACCAGATCGAGCAACCGGATCTCATTCTCGGCAGGACGAGGCACACGTGCCGAAGGAATCAGCTCTCGAACGGGCTCATCGAGTCGAATGACTCCCCTCTCCACCATCTCGGCGAGCAGCAGGCCTGTGAACGGTTTCGTTGCCGAGCCGATCTGAAAAATCGAGTCCGGCAACGCGGCACCGTAGGAGAACACTCGCCGCAGACCGCGCTGGTAGATGCCGATCGAGACGCCTCCTCCCGCGCCCGGCGCTAAAGGACCGTTGCTCATAGCGTCACCGAGATCGCGCTCCATCACCTCCCGAAGATCCGCAGCAGAGACCGGCAACGTCGCCGCGTCGTACGTCTGAACGGGCGCCTGGACTAAGAGTCCAGGAGAAGCCCCGTTCAATGCCAGCGGCCAGATCACACCGGCCGCCACATGCAACGTGAGAACCGTGAGGCCTAGTGCGGTACCGACCGCCGCGACCTTTGCGAGAACGATCGTGTGCGCGCGAATCGGCAGTGGCCCGAGGACGAGGACGTCGCGTTGGCCGGGAAACATCGCGCCCCAGCTCAACACAGCGAACAGACCGACGACGAGCATCGTCGTCGCGATCAGGAAATGCTCGACGCTCCACGCAAAAGACAACCGCCCGAACGCGGTGGCATTGGCGATACCAAGGCTGAACACGGGGAGGCAGAAGCACACGCTGAGGCAGGCCAGCAGCGCAACGATCTGCAGCAGGAACTGGCTGGCGTCGCCCTTCGCGTGCGTGGACAACAGCTCACGGTCGACAATCGAGAACACCGCGTCGCGATAGAGTACGCGAAGCTGACGCTTCGTCATGTCAGGCGTGGATCAGGTCGGCGATCTGGCGCGCGACAGTCGCGGTGTCGTGTTCGGACGCGAGCTGCGAGAAGATGTCCTCCAGCGTCGCTGCCGCCATCAGCGATCGAAGGTGTTCGATCGAGTCGTCCGCGACGACTTTTCCGCGATGAAGAATGACGACGTGCGATGAGATGCGCTCGACAGTCTCGAGCTCGTGCGAGCTGAAGAGCACCACTTTGCCACGAGCTGCGAGCTCCTGAATCAGGTCGCGAAGCACGAGCGCAGATTCGACGTCGAGCCCCGAGAACGGTTCGTCGAGCAACAGGAGATCGGGATTGTGCAGAAGCGCAGCCGCGAGGAGCACCTTCTGACGCATGCCTTTCGAGTACGCGGAGATCGAGGCGTAACGATCGTCGTAGAGCGTGAGGAGTCGAAGAAGCCCGTCGATGCGATCGCTGGTCTGCCGCGGCGGCAGGTCGCGCAATTGGCCGACCATGACCAGGTATTCGAGCCCGGAGAGGTGTGCGTAGAGGTGCGGCTCCTCGGGCACGTAGCCGACGCGCTGCTTCCAGGCGACGATGTCCTCGTCGACCGGGCGACCATCGAACTCAATCGCGCCAGACGTAGCCGCGATCAGCCCGACGATCATCTTCATCGTCGTCGACTTGCCAGAGCCGTTGGGCCCCAGGTAGCCGGTAACCTCGCCGGCGCGGGCGCGGAAGCTGACGTTGTCAACAGCGAGGCTGCCGCCAAATCGTTTGGAGACGTTGTGCAGTTCCAGCATGGCTGGAGTCTTGGACACCGGCGAGGCGAGTCAGTTCCGGGGCCGCGGCGATTTCTTCCTTGGCTTCTGGTTCGCGAAGCGCCACGCCATCCCAAGCAGATCGCGCAACGCGTCACGATGGACGCGAGAGAGCCGCACGACAACTGACGGATAGGGAGCGAAGTGGTCAGTCACGTAGTACACGTCGGGCTCGGCCGCGATCAATTCGTCGCGCTGTGAGAACGGGATCTTCACAACCAGCGAGTTCGGCTCTGCCGACTTGCTGATCGCCTGACAGGCGATCATCTTGCCCCGAACCTTGAACGACGTGGCGCCGTACGATGTGCTTTGCTCGACATCGGGCAACGCCAGCGCGAGTTCACGGACAACGTCGAGGCTGACAGCCTTTCGTGGCATATACCTACTGCCTCGGCGCCTGGATGCGCATCATCTCGTTGCCGCCACGCTGGAACTCATACGGTACGCGCTCGATCGACACCCCGTGGCCGGCTGCTCGCATCCCCTCGACGACGCGATCGACATAAGGGGACGGCTGGCCGCCCAGGGCGAGCAATGGGAAGATTCGCACCTCGCGAGCGACGCGGCACAGTTCACGAATCGACCTGTCATGAAAGTGCTCGTCGAGTTGAACGCTATAGAGAAACAGCAAGTGCGAGCACAACGCAAGATCGAATGAGCCGTCCGTGAACGGAAGCGCCGGCAACGCCGCCGTCAGATATCGCCCTTCAGCCGTACCGCTACTGTAGTCGGCCAGGAATTTTTCCATCGCCGCCATTCGCACGGCGCCCAACTCCTCGACGGACGTGATCGAATCCCAGACGAATTCATCGGCGTTCCGACGCGCCTGGTCCAGGACAGTGTCGTACGTGGCTGCGATCCGCGATTGAATCTGAGAGCTGTCCCATTGATAGATTGGGTCGCACGAGATCACAGCCGTGCCGCGACGAGTCGCTTCCGCGTTGAAGCCGGCGGGGCCGTCACCGCAGCCAAGAATCCGCCGACTGAGGTCGTCATCGCTCAACGAGAACATGCGGCAGTACTCGTCGAAGGAGCGTCCCCACGGAACCACCTGCTCCAGGGTGAACATCGAAGCCGGATTATGGCGCCGGTTGCGTCTGACGCCCACTTGGCAGAACATTAGGGCGAACCGTCGAACGCAGGGAGCGAATCATGACGATGCAGAGCACACGCCGGGGCATCTTGAAGGGCGGACTGGCCGTAGCCGGGCTGAGCGCTTTCGATCTACCAGAGTGGGTGCTGCCCGTGATGGCGCAGGGCGAAACGGCCGTGCCGTTCACCGACCTCCCAGCGAACACACCGGCGCCGGCGGCCGATCGACGGCTGCTCGACGTCCGCACCATCGAAGGCCCGCTCACGCCGAGAGATTCATTCTTCACCACGCAGCATTACGGACACCCGGACGTCGACCCGAACGCGTTCCGTCTCAAGGTGTCCGGCATGGTCAACAAGCCGTTGGCGCTCTCGCTCGACGATCTGAAGAAGATGAAGAGCACCCAGATCAACTTCGGCTTCGAGTGCTCAGGCAATCGTCGTCCGCTGCAGGGGCTGTGCAGCAACGGACATTGGACCGGCGTACCACTGAAGACGGTGCTCGATCAGGCCGGCGTGAAGAGCGATGCGAAGGAGTTCGTCTTTTTCGGCGCCGACCGCGGCGACGAGGAAGTCGAGTTCCGCACGCAGAAGTTCACGGTCAACCAGCAGTTCGGCCGGAGCCTCTCGCGCGAGAAGGCGTTCTCGGGCGAACCGATCCTGGCTTACCTGATGAACGACGAGCCGCTCACCAAGCACCAGGGCTTCCCGCTGCGGCTGATCGTGCCTGGCTGGTACGGCGTTGCCAACGTGAAGTGGCTGTCGGAGATTCACGCGCAGGA
>Ga0157380_10002612_pt1 | contig 12188 bp, 8 predicted proteins | sample S35metaG_FD_119757 | JGI IMG/M metagenome (GOLD analysis project Ga0157380, IMG submission 119757) | Switchgrass rhizosphere microbial communities from Kellogg Biological Station, Michigan, USA - S3-5 metaG | ecosystem: Host-associated > Plants > Roots > Rhizosphere > Soil | place: USA: Michigan...
CGGGTTGAGGTTTTCGTTGAGCGCAGGGCGGCCGTTTCCTGCGCGCATCCCGAGGAAGCACGGGCCATCGAAGTCGTTGCGGCGGCGCTCGGCCCGGTTCTTCGGGTCCTTCCACTTGCGTGGCCGCTCGACGATCACCTTGAACATGTCACTGCGCATGAAAAAGCCCCCGACAGAAATCCCTGCCGGGGGCTCTTGTTGCGCCCAGCCTGGTGTATCCACGCGGATTCACCAGGCCGTAAAGACTCGTGAACTACCGCGGGTGTGTGTCGACCGAATTCCTCGTCGTCATGGGTAAATCCACATCCCGGAAAAAAATGAGGCGCGCAGGATAGCCGCGAGTGGTTAGAAGTCAAGCCCCGGTCGACGGGTCATTGCGCGCCGAGCACTTCGACCTTCTGTACCCAGCGGCGGGTGAGGGCGGTGAGCCCCATCTTGTAGCCCATGCCCTCATCCTCGATGAGTCCGATCGGGATGTAGCGCACGGTCTGCTGGAGGCCGTTGAGCGCGGCGTCCGCGATCACCCATTTGCCGCCTTCCAGGATCTCGGCCCACGCGTGGCCGATGGCGGCGTGTTCATTGTCTTTCGAGACGAGCGCGATACCTATGACCACGCGCGCCGGCAGGCCGGCGCGCCGTGCCAGCGCCGCGGTGAGCACCGCATGTTCACTGCAGTCCCCCTGGCGGCGCGTGGCGACCACCGAGGCCAGGTCCCAGCCGCGAGGCACGTCTTCATCGACGAGATCATCGACGAACTTCACCAGTGCCATACGCTCGTTGCGTACGCCGCGTTCCTTCATCTCCGCCTCGAGCTTCGTGAACGCCGGTTCGTCGTAGTCGATCATGAAGGTGGGCTCGAGCCAGGTTCGACCGGCTGTCGACTGGAGCTGTGGATAGGCGTCGATGATGTATTCGAAGCTCGGCGCATCGGCGGGCGCCTGGGCGCCGAGGACGGCTGCAAGTTTTGCAGAGTCGATGCTGGTGATGCGCACGTGCGCCGGTTTGCCGGCGGGCAGTGTCACGCCGCCGGCATTCTGCGTGGGGATCACGAACAGCGGCGTGAGCTGCGCCCGGCACGGACCCGCCAGGCAAGCGAGTGCCAGGATCCACGCGCCGCTGCTGACTCGCCGCATCGCCGTCCTCAGAAGCTCCCGTTCACGTACACGCGTTCGACTTTCACCTTCTGCGGACCGATCTGCATGTCGGCCACGCTGACCGCACCGCTCTTGTCGAGTGTGACATCGGCCTCGATGGCGCCCGTCGTGGAGCGACCGGTGAAGTCCTTGCCGTTCTTGGCCAGGACCTTGGTCTTCGCGTCGGTGAGCTTGCTGGGATCGGTGGCCACCCACATGGGGATGGAGTGTTCGCCGCCGACGGGATTCTCGCCCGCGAGCAGCTTGCGGATCCCCAGCGCCTGCGCGACCCAGGTGCCGGGCGTGGAATTCGCGGGAAGCTTGACGTTGACCTTCTTGCCTTGCAGGTCGCCGTCGATCACCCAGGTTTCTTCCTCGAGCTTCAGTCCGATGCTGGTGCTGAGTTCGCCGTTTTCGGCGATGAAGTGCGCGGCGTTGATGAGCGTGGCATCCGGGCGCACCCATTCCTTGGAGACGGCGTCCTGGGTGTGCAGTTCGCCACCTGCCGCCGGCATCATGATGGCCGTGACCTGCTCGGTCTTGGTGTCGCCGTCCGAGTCACGCTCCAGCGTCATCATGGCGACGCCGGCCTTCATGCCGCCGACGGTGGCCACCGCGATCTCCTGGTAGTAAGGCGAGGGTGTCGGTGTCGAGACTTCGAGCGTCTCGGCCAGCGCGCGCGTCAGGTTGTCGAAGGTCTTCACGTAGCCGATGTCGACATGGGCGCAGTACAGGCCGTGACCGCCCTTGACCATCACGAATTGCTTGAACTGGCCCAGGCGCGCTTCCTTGCCGTCGTTCACGCGATAAACCCAGTGCGTCTTGAGATAGGGCACATTGCCGATGGCGCCGGCATCCGTGAACTCGAGCTCCCGGACCTCGACCTTGCCCTGGCTCTTCGCCACCTGCTCCATGGTCAACTCCAGCGTGCGCCGGAGCATGTCGGCCATGTCGAAGCCGTCCGGCACCATTTCGCAGTAGATGGGAGTCTCGACGCCGAGGTCGAACTCGATACTGTACGAGTCGTCGACTTTTTCGATGACGCCAACCACCTTGGCGGGAACCTTGGCCTTGAACCAGTTGTCCTTGCTCTTGAACTCGCGCGGCGAAGTGGTCTTGGCCTCGCGCGCCCGTGCATCCGTCAGCCACTTGGGCTCCTGCGCCCCGGCGGCCAAGGCAAAGAAGAACAACGCAGACGCAATCGTGGCACGCAGAATCATCGAACCTCCCCAATGACGGTGAAATGACCTGCAAGGCACTCTACTGTGCGCTGCGGAATTCACCAAATGAGTCGCTACATGACAAAACATCCGAAGCGGAACGGACTTCTGGCCCTGCTCGCGGCGGCAGCGCTTGCGGGCTGCGGGGGTGGCGGAGATGCCTCCGGACCCGCGCCCTTGCCGCCGCCACCCAGCCCGGCCGCAGGCACCCTGGGTGATGGGCGACTGGCCGAACTCGTCGAATGGGCGCGAGCCTCGCAGAATGCGCCGGCCATGGGCGTCGTCATCATCCGCGGCGGACAGGTGGCAGAGCGCGCGGTCGTGGGCAAGCGCTCGATGGATGGCGGACCCGCGGCAACGGTCGACGACCGCTGGCATCTCGGCTCGATCACCAAGTCCATGACGTCGACGCTGGCCGCCACGATGGTCGAAGACGGGCTCATCGGCTGGGACACGACGCCGCTCGATGTGTGGCCGGAACTCGCCAACGAGATCCACGCCGATTTTCGCAACGTGACGCTGCGGCAGTTCCTCTCGCACAGCTCGGGCATGAAACGTGACGACGACTGGTCCGGCGCGGAAGACAATGCCTCCGGCACGCTGGTGCAGAAACGGCGCGAGTGGGCAACACGGCTGTTGTCACGTCCCGCGGAAGTTGCCGCGGGCACGCTGTCGTATTCGAACGTGGGCTACGTGATCGCCGGCTCCATGCTGGAGACGCGTGCTGGTACGCCTTGGGAAGAACTGTTGACCACCCGCGTGCTGACGCCGCTGGGCATGACCCACACCAGCTTCGGAGCGCCAGGCACTCGCGGCATGGTTGACCAGCCCCTGGGCCACTGGAGTCGAGGCAGCGGCTTCGATCCGGTCCCCGTCGGTCCGGGTGATGACATTCCGAAAGCCATCGGCCCCGCGGGCACGGTGCATACGACGCTGGATGATTTTGCGCGCTACCTGCAGGCACACCTGGCGGGGGAGCAGGGCGTGAGCGGGCTGGTGTCCGCGCCAACCTTTGCGACGCTGCATTCGCCCGTGGCGTCGAATTACGCGTACGGCTGGTCGGTGGTGTCCAACCTGTCGCCACTCGGTGCGGCAGGAAACCTGCACAACGGGTCGAACCTGCGCTGGTTTGCGGTGACCTGGTTCTCGGCGCAGAAGGATGTTGGCCTGCTGATCGTGCTCAACGGTGGCGGAGATCGCGCCGAGGCCGCGATATCGGCGCTCGACATGCTGCTGCGGCAGCGGATCGCCGCGACCCTTTAGACGACGTCGGGCAGGCTGAAATAGAAGGTGGCGCCCTGGTCCTGGGCGCCGTCCACCCAGACCGTACCGCCGTGGCGTTCGACAATCCGCCTGACGATGGAAAGCCCCACGCCGGTGCCTTCGAACTGGTCGGCCGAGTGCAGGCGCTGGAATACGCCGAACAGCTTGTTCATGTACTTCATGTTGAAGCCGACGCCGTTGTCCTTGACGAAGCACACCAGCGTCGTGCCGTTCATGCGGTAACCGATCTCGACACGCGCCCTGGCGCGGTCGCGCGTGAACTTGATCGCATTGGAGATCAGGTTGACGAAGACCTGCTGCATGAGGCCGGGGTCGACCTGCCAGGTGGGGAAGTCCGCGACCACGAATTCGACGTCGCGGCCGGTATGTTCCGCGGCCATGCCGTCGATGATGCGTTTTACGAGCTCGGCGAAACGTACCGGCTGGCGATGCAGTTCCTGGCGATTGAGCTGCGAAAGCCGCAGCAGGTCGGTGATGAGCCGGTCCATGTGCGCGGCGCCGGCATTGACGTTCTGCAGCAGCCGGCGGCCTTCGTCGTTGAGCGTGGTCACGTGTTCCGAGAGCAGCGCCTGCGTGAAGGACGACACCGCGCGCAACGGCGCCCGCAGGTCGTGCGACACCGAGTATGAAAACGCCTCGAGCTCGCGATTCGCGATCTTGAGCTCCTCGGTGCGTTCGCGGACGTTTTCTTCGAGCCGCTTCTTCTCGATGCGCAGCTGGCGCACGGCCAGCGCGCGTTCCAGCACCGGCAGGGCGGTGGCGAGCTTGATGGGTTTCTGGATGTAGTCGAGTGCGCCGGCCTTCATGGCGGCCACCGCGGTCTCGAGTGCGCCGTGCCCGGTCATGATCACCGCGACCAGCGTCGGATCAACCAATTGCGCGGATTTCATCAGGTCGATGCCATTGGTGCCTGGCATCTGCAGGTCGGCCAGCAGCAGGTCGAAGCTGCGCTCGCGCATGGCGGCCAGGGCGTCTGCGGCGGAGGTGTAGCCGTAAGTCCGATATCCCTCGTATTCCAGCGTGTCGCACAGTGCGCGCATCGACGCCGGCTCGTCGTCAACGATGAGCAGTGTCAGCTTGTGGGCGGTTTCGACGGCGGGGTTGGTGTTCACGGCAATGTGTGCAAGTCCTTTGGATACATAACCTGATGCGTAGTGTCCGCTGCATGGCCGCCGAGGGCCAAATTCCTAGGAGAGTGCCTGATGTACTTATGTAAGTGGAATCTGACATCAAGTTGACCCGGATTTTCAAGCCTCGATCCTAGCTACTCGTTACGCTGTGGAGGTGTGGTCGACAGGGATGTCGGGCGATAGATGACGGCGAAAACTACGCAACCTCGCGCGGGCATTGGGGGAACGTGCTGGCGCAGGAGGCGGGGGCGACTGGATACGGCGGCCTTAAGGGTACGGGCCAGCTAACTAGTCGCGGGGAATAAGAATGCAGCCTGTAAGTCTGGTTCTCGTGGAAGACGTGCCGAGCGAGGCAGAAATCGCCGTGCGGCAGCTGGAAACCGGGGGATTCGCGTGCACCTGGAAGCGCGTGGAATCGGAGGCCGTGTTGCGGCGCACGCTCGCGGAATTCAAGCCCGACGTAATCCTCTCCGACTTCACGCTGCCGGGCTTCGACGGCCTGACGGCGCTCGAGGTGGCGCAGGAGCTGACGCCGGAAACCCCATTCATTTTCCTCTCGGGCACGCTGGGCGAAGAGCGGGCCATCGACGCCCTGCAACGCGGCGCGGTCGACTACGTGCTGAAAACCAACCTCGCGCGGCTGGCGCCAGCCGTGCGCCGCGCGCTCGAGGAATTCCACGTGCGCCGCGCCCAGACCCGCCTCGAGCAGCAGCTTCGGGACATCGTCGTGACCTCGCAGGACTGGATCTGGGAGCACGACCACGACGGCCGCTTCACCTTCTGCAGCGACTCGGTGCGCAACATCCTGGGCTACGCGCCCGAGGAAATCCTCGGCAAGAACGCCTCGCAATTCATCCACCCGGAAGACCTGGCGGCCCTCGACTCCGCCATGCATTCACTGGGCCCCGGGCAGCGCACCGCGACCAACCTGCAGGCGCGTTGGCGCCACCGCAATGGCAGCTATCGTTGGCTGGAACGGAACATGCTGGTGCTGCTGGGTGAGGGAGGGCGCGTTCTCGGCTACCGCGGCAGCGAGCGCGATTTCACCGACCGGCGCCGGCAGGAGAAACGCATCAGCCGCCTGACACGTGTGCTCAAGATGCTCTCCGGCGTGAATGGCGCCATGGTTCGCATCCGCCAGCGGCGCGAAATCCTGGTCGAGGCCTGCCGACTCGCGACCTCGGTGGGTGGTTATGCCAGCGCGATGGTCGCGCTGATCGAGCCGGGCACACGCACGGCACGGCCCACCGCCTGGTCCGGCAGCGTCGACCAGAAGGACGCCCAGCAGCTCACGTTCTCGATTGCCGATTCAGCGCCCGATGACACCAGCGTGGTGGGCCGGGTCCTGCGCACCGGCCTGTCGATGGTGTGCAACGACCTGCATTCGCTGGAGATGCCGCTGGCGGCGCGCGCCGCGCTGCTCGACAGCGGGTTCCGCAGCGTGGTGGCCCTGCCATTGCTGGTCGACCGCACGCCGGTGGGCGCCCTGATGCTCACGTCCTATGACGTGGGCGCGGTGGGCGACGAGGAATTGCGCATGTTGCGCGAACTGGTCGCCAACCTGTCCTTCGGGCTGCAGTACCTGCACAAGGAAGACGAGATCCGTTTCCTGTCGTACTTCGATCCGCTCACCGGCCTCGCCAAGCGCGGTTTGTTCTGCGAACGCGTGGTGCGCGCACTCGAGCCGCGCATCGGGCGGCGCGGCACGCCGGCCGTGGCGGTGCTCGACATCGAACACCTGTCGACCATCAACGATTCCTTCGGCCGCCACGCGGGCGACCTGCTGCTGCAGCAGGTGGCCGATCGCATCAAGCAGCACTTCGATTCCACCGAGCTGCTGGCGCATTTCGGCGCCGGCACCTTCGGCGTGATCATGGAGGCCGCCGGCGACGAGGACGAGGCCGTGCACTGGATGCAGTCGCAGATCATGGACGTGTTCCGCGCGCCATTCTCGGTCGATGCGCGCGGCATCCCCGTGGACGTCAAATGCGGCTTTGCCCGCTACCCGGACAACGGGCACGACGCCAATGCGCTGGTGCAGAACGCCGAGGCGGCGTTGCGCAGCGCCAAGAGCACGGGCGAGAAGTACCAGCACCATCGCCTGGAACTATCGGCCGCCGTGGTGTCACGCATGACCATGGAACATCGCCTGCGTGCGGCCATCGAGCGCCAGGACTTCGTGCTGCATTACCAGCCCAAGTACGACGTGCGCACCCGCGAGATTCGCGGACTGGAAGCGCTGCTGCGCTGGCGCGACCCGGAAGCCGGGCTGGTGATGCCGGGCGTCTTCCTGTCACTCATGGAATCGAGCGGGCTCATCGTGCCGCTGGGCGACTGGATCCTGCGCCAGGCCTCGGCGGATGTGCGGCGCTGGCAGGGCGCGGGGCTGAACTCGGGCCGCGTGGCCGTGAACATTTCACCAGTACAACTCCGGCGGCGCGCGTTCGCCGATCACCTGCTCGACCTGGTCGGTGAATGGCGCAGCGAGACCGTGGGCATCGACATCGAGATCACCGAGGGCGTGTTGATCGACGACGTGAGTTCGGCGGTGGCGCAGTTGCGTGTCTTGCGCCGCTCGGGAGTCCGCGTGGCCATCGATGACTTCGGCACGGGTTATTCCTCGCTGAGCCGACTGGCCGAACTGCCGGTGGACATGCTCAAGATCGATCGCAGCTTCGTGAGCCAGCTCACCAGCAGCGGCGCCGGCCGCACCGTGGCCGAGACCATCATCACGCTGGGCAAGGCCTTCAACATGACCACGCTGGCCGAGGGCGTGGAGACCACCGAACAACTCGAAATGCTGGCGCTCATGGGGTGCGACCAGTCGCAGGGATACCTGCACAGCCGTCCGCTCGCCGCCGCCGACCTTGAACCCATGCTGAAACTGGCCGCGCCCACATTGCAAAAAAGTAATGGGGCGAACCACGAAAGAACGATGTCGGTCCACGGCGGTTGACCGGACCGGTATCTATTTTTGAAGGGGGAACGCGTGACCCCCGGTCTGATCTACACTGGTGACGCGCCCAATGATCGGATACGACTTTGCCCAAACAATTCACTCGCGCACGCCTCGCCTGGCTCGCTGCAATCGTCCTGGTAGTCCTGTTTGTCCTGTACCGCTGCACCGCCGGCGGTGATGCCGCGCCGGAGTACCAGACCGCGCCCGCCGAGAAGACCAACGTCGTCTCACGCGTCAGCACTTCCGGCAGCCTGCAGGCCGTCGTCACGGTCGACGTCGGCAGCCAGGTCTCGGGCCGCATCCAGGAGCTGTACGCCGACTTCAATTCCAAGGTGAAGAAGGGCGAGAAGATCGCGAAGATCGATCCCTCGCTGTTCCAGGCTTCCGTGGTGCAGGCCGAGGCCAACGTCATGGCAGCGCGCGCCAATGTCACGCGCCTCGAAATCACCGCGGACGACGCCGAGCGCCAGGCGCGGCGCGCCTCCGAAGTGTTCGCGCAGCGGCTCATCTCCGAGACCGAACGCGACAACACCGTCGCCACTGCGCGCGCTGCGCGCGCCTCGGTGGACCAGGCCAGGGGACAACTGGCGCAGTCCCAGGCGTCGCTCGAGCAGGCGCGCACCAATCTTCGTTACACCGACATCGTGTCGCCCACCGACGGCGTGGTGATCTCGCGCGCGGTCAACGTCGGCCAGACCGTGGCCGCCTCGTTGCAGGCGCCGGTGATCTTCACCATCGCGCAGGACCTGCGAAAGATGGAAGTGCACACCAACGTGGCGGAGTCCGACATCGGCCGGCTCCAGCCCGGCATGCGCGTGTCGTTCACCGTGGATGCCTATCCCGGCGAACCGTTCCGCGGCTCCATCCGCGATATCCGCAATGCGCCGCAGGTGGTGCAGAACGTCGTCACCTACGACGCGGTGATCGACGTGAACAACGACAACCTCAAGCTCAAGCCCGGCATGACGGCCACCGTGAGCGTGGTGACCGACCGGCGCAGTGACGTACTCGCGGTGCCGAACGCGGCGCTGCGTTTCCGGCCGGAAGGCGCTGCTGCCGGACAGGCACAGGGCCCGCGCAGTTCGCAGGCCGCGGCCAATGCGCAGACTGCCGGTGGTGGGGCGGGTGCGGGCGGCGCGCGCCAGCGTGGCCAATGGGGCGGCGGCCAGGGCGGCGGCGACGGCAGCTGGCGTCGCGACCGAGGCGGCGAGAATGAAGAGGGCGGACCACCGGAGCCGGCCCGGCGTACGGTGTACGTGCTGGAGGGCGACAAGCCCGTGCCGCGTGACGTCACCGTCGGTATCACCGATGGCCGCGTCACCGAGATCATCGATGGCGAGCTCAAGGAAGGCGACAACGTCATCGTCTCCGTCGCAGGACAGAATCCGAACCAGCAGCGTGGCGGTCAGGGCCAGGGTCAGCGCGGCTTCCGGATACTCTGATGGCAGCGCTGATCCAACTGCGGAATCTCGCCAAGATCTATCAATCCGGCGATTCCGAGTTCGCGGCCCTGCACGACGTGAACCTGTCCATCGAACGCGGGGACTTCGTGGCCATCACGGGGTCGTCGGGTTCGGGCAAGTCGACGCTCATGAACTTGCTGGGCTGCCTCGACTCGCCGTCGCGCGGCAGTTATCTCCTCGCAGACCGCGACGTCGCCAAGCTCTCGCGCATCGAGCTCGCCAGGGTACGCAATGAATTCATCGGCTTCGTATTCCAGAACTTCAACCTGCTGTCGCGTACCACCGCGCTGGAGAACGTCGAGCTGCCGCTGATCTACGCCAGGGTGCCGCCTTCGGAGCGCCACGTGCGCGCCCGGGAGGCGCTGGAGCGCGTGGGTCTGGGCCATCGCGCCGGGCATACGCCCTCGCAGCTTTCCGGTGGCCAGCAGCAGCGCGTGGCCATCGCGCGGGCGCTGGTGACGCGGCCGCCGCTGATCCTCGCGGACGAACCCACGGGCAACCTCGACTCGGGCACCAGCGTCGAGATCATGAAGCTGCTGACCGAGCTGCAGCACTCTGGCATGACCATCGTGTTCGTGACGCACGAGTCCGACATCGCGGCCTACGCGGCGCGCAAGCTGCTGCTCAAGGACGGCGCGGTCATCAGTGACGTGCGCCAGCAGCCCACGTTGGCGGAAGCGTCATGATCTCCATCGGTGAAACGCTGCGGCTCGCGGGGCGCGCGCTGCGCCGGAACAAGCTGCGTTCCTTCCTCACGACGCTGGGCATCATCATCGGCGTCGGCGCCGTCATCTTCATCCAGTCGATCGGCGAGGGCGCCAAGTCCCGCGTGCGCGCGCAGATCGAAAGCGCCGGCACCAACATCGTCATGTTGTTCTCCGGTGCGAGCCAGGGACCCGGGGGCCGCGGCGGCGCGGGCTCGCAGCCCACGATCACGTGGGAAGACCTGCGCGCCATCCAGACCGAGTTGCCCTCCGTGCGCGCGGTGGCGCCGCAGATCAACAGCCAGCAGCCGGTGATTTCCGAGACCAACACCTGGAATACGCAGATCACCGGGACCACGCCGGACTTCTTCACCATCCGCAACTGGCCGGTGTCCGCGGGCGCGTTGTTCACGGCTTCCGACCAGGCCAGCGCGGCCAAGAACGCCGTCATCGGCCAGACGGCCGCGGAAAACCTGTTTGGACCCGGCGTCGATCCCATCGGGCAGATCGTCCGCATCCGCGACGCGCCGTTCACGATCGTGGGTGTCCTGGAGCGCAAGGGCCAGAACGCCATGGGCACGGACCAGGACGACTGCATCTTCATTCCGCTGTCGGCCTTCCAGACGCGCATGCAGCGCGGACTCGGCAAGTTCGTGCCCGGCCGCATCTCCATCAGCGCGGTGTCGCCGGAAGCCATCCCGGTGGTACGCCAGGAAGTCGCGCAGTTGCTGCGCGAACGGCATCGGCTGGGCCCGGACGACGAGGACGATTTCTCCACCAGCAGCATGGCGGAGATGACCAGCATGCTGACCTCGACGCAGGACACCATGACGTTGCTGCTGTCGGCCATCGCGCTGGTGTCGCTGGTGGTGGGCGGCATCGGCGTCATGAACATCATGCTGGTGTCCGTGACGGAACGTACCCGCGAGATCGGCATCCGCATGGCGGTGGGTGCGCAGCCCACGGACATCATGATGCAGTTCCTGGTGGAAGCCCTGGTGCTGTCGGCCGTCGGCGGCGCGCTCGGCGTGATCTTCGGGGTGGGGCTGGGCCAGGTGATCGCGCCGAAGTTCGGCTGGACCATGGAGACCAAGACCCAGGTCGTGTTCATTTCGCTGGCGGTCAGCGCCGGCGTCGGCATCCTGTTCGGCCTCTACCCGGCGAGGAAAGCTTCCCGGCTCGATCCCATCGACGCGCTGCGTTACGAATAGCGGCCATCAGTGACGGCCATCAATGACGGAGTTCGCGGTGAGGCGCGTCCCTTTCGGCATGGCGCGTATACTCGCGCCTCCCTTCCAATTCGACTGAGCGCGTTGCCATGATTTCCCGACGTCAACTCATCAAGTCCGCGGCCGCAGGGGCGGTTGCCGCGCCAATGATCATCTCTTCGCGCGCCTGGGGCGCCAACAGCCGCATCCGCGTGGGCCAGATCGGCCTGGGCCGCATTGCGCAGAGCCACGACATGCCGGGCGTCATCAAGTCGGACCTCGCCGACTACGTGGCCGTCTGCGACCTCGACAGCAAGCGTGTCGCGGACGGCGTGGCCATCGTCGAGAAGTCATACACGGACCGCGGCTACACCAACGTGCCGAAGATCCGCACCTTCGACAATTACCGCGAGTTGCTCGGCCGCAAGGACATCGACGCGGTCGTGATCAGCACGCCGGATCACTGGCATGCGGAGGTCGCACTCGCCGCGGTGAAGGCCGGCAAGGACGTGTACCTGCAGAAGCCGTTCACCATGACACACGCCGAGGGCGTGATCCTGCGTGATGCCGTCAAGCGCAACCGCCGCATCCTGCAGGTGGGCAGCCAGCAAAGGTCCTGGGAACAATTCCGCCGCGCCGCCGAGCTGATCCGCTCCGGCCGCATCGGCAACGTGCAGCGCGTGGAGATCGGACTGCCCACCGACCCGACCGCGCCCAGCAACGCGCCGCAGGCGGTGCCTGCGAACCTGGATTTCAGCCAGTGGTTAGGCCCCACGCCGTTCGCGTACTACACCGAGATGCGTGTGCACCCGCAGGCGGACTACAGCCGCCCGGGCTGGCTGCGCCACGAGGCGCATTGCCTGGGCATGATCACCGGCTGGGGTTCACATCATTACGACACCATGCACTGGGCGCTCGAGTTCGAGAACACGGGTCCGAGCCGCGTGGAAGGCAAGGGCGAGTTTCCGGATCCGGATCGCATCTGGAACGTACACGGCGCCTATGACGTGACGCTGCAGTATCCGAAGAACGTGGTGGTGAACGTCTCCGACAAGCACAACACCGGCCTCAAGTTCTATGGCGACGA
>Ga0157380_10002613_pt1 | contig 12187 bp, 1 predicted proteins | sample S35metaG_FD_119757 | JGI IMG/M metagenome (GOLD analysis project Ga0157380, IMG submission 119757) | Switchgrass rhizosphere microbial communities from Kellogg Biological Station, Michigan, USA - S3-5 metaG | ecosystem: Host-associated > Plants > Roots > Rhizosphere > Soil | place: USA: Michigan...
ACGCATCGTGGCCTATTTTGTCGCGCGAGCGACAGCCTTGCTGGACGGTAACGAGTTGCGCGCCTACCTGAAAGCAAAGCTGCCGGGCTACATGATTCCATCAGCCTTTGTGAAGCTCGAAGCACTGCCCTTAACTCCTAACGGCAAGGTAGACCGTCGCGCGCTGCCGGCGCCCGAACAAATGCGGACGGGGCTCGCAGATTCGTATGCGGCGCCGCGTACTCCGGTCGAAGAAGCGCTCTCGGCCATTTGGGCCGAAGCACTGGGGACGGATCAGATCGGCATTCACGATAACTTTTTCGATTTGGGAGGACACTCGCTTTTAGCAACCCAGGTCATTTCCAGGGTGCGCAAAGTTTTTGTGGTGGAGTTGGCCCTACGTGTACTGTTCGAAGAGCCGACCGTTGCCGGGCTGGCAGCCGTTATACAGAGCGCAATGTTAGAGGGAGAACGGCTACTACCGCCGGTTCAGCGCGTCGGGCGCGACTCGGAATTGCCGCTCTCCTACGCGCAACAGCGGCTCTGGTTTATTCATCAACTAGACGCCTCTAACTCTGCTTACAACGTGCCCTGCTCCTTCCGGCTACATGGCCGGCTGAACCAGGATGCCTTAGAGCGCAGCCTGTGCGAATTGGTGCGGCGCCACGAGTCACTGCGCACGAGCTTCCCCAACGTGGGGGGCGAGCCCAGCCAGCAAATCAATACCGAAGAAGGGTGGCAACTCAGCTTTACAGACCTTAGCGGGCTGGCTACGGCCGAGCGAGAGACAGAAGCACGGAAACTGATGACGGCAGAGGCAGAGGGACCCTTCGAGTTGGAGCGAGGGCCAGTGTTCCGCGCCAGGGTCCTGGCGTTGGCGGAAGAGGAGCACGTACTGCTGCTGACGATGCACCACATCGTCAGTGACGGCTGGTCCATGGGAGTCCTCTTGCGAGAGTTGAACGTGCTGTACGGGGCGTACGCGACTGGAGAGGAGTCGCCGCTCGAAGAGTTAGTGGTGCAGTACGTCGACTATGCGGTGTGGCAGCGAGAGTGGTTGAGCGCGGCAGTCTTGGATAAACAGTTGAACTATTGGAAGAGGCAGTTAGCCGGAGCACCCGAGTTGCTGGAGCTGCCGACGGACAGAGCTCGGTCGGCCGGGCTGAGTTTCGCGGGTAAATCGCAGAGCTTCAGCTTGAGCCCGGAAGTCAGTGAGCGCCTGCGGGAAGTTAGCCGAAGTGAAGGTGTGACGCTCTATATGCTGCTGCTGGCAGCTTTCCAGACGCTGCTTTACCGGTACACAGGTCAGACGGACGTGGTGGTAGGAACCGGGATCTCGAATCGCAATCTGGCTGAGGTCGAGGGAGTGATCGGGTTCTTCTTGAATACGCTGGTGCTGCGGACGGACTTGTCCGGTAACCCGAGCTTCGACAAAGTGCTGGGGCGAGTGAGAGAAGTGTGCCTGGGGGCTTACACACATCAGGATGTGCCCTTCGAGAAGTTGGTCGAAGAGTTGCAACCCAGGCGGAGCTTGAGCTACACGCCACTGTTCCAGGTGATGTTTGCCTTGCAATATGCTCCGCGTGAGGTGCTGACACTGCGGGAACTTACCGTCACCCGCCTTCAGTTTGACCGCCCCACAACCCACTTCGAGCTGATGCTTGGAGTGCAGGAAAGTGAGCAGGGGCTCCGCGGCACTTTCGAATACAGCACGGAACTATTTGAGGATGAGACCATCAGGCGGATGTCGGAGCACTATCAGCGACTGCTGGGCGCAGTCGTAACTGAACCGCAGTTGCCGATCAACGATATCCCGCTTCTTTCTGCTACGGAGTTGCGACTGCAACTGGAAACCTGGAATGACACGGCTGCGGAATACCCGCGTGAAGCTTCGATCGAGTCGCTATTCGAGGAGCAAGTGGCCCGTGCTCCTGAGGCGATCGCAGTAGTTTCTGATCACGTGCAGGTCACTTATCGGGAGTTGAACGAAAGAGCTAACCGATTGGCTCATCTGCTGCGCCGTCAGGGGGTCAGGACGGAAACTGCGGTGGGCATCTGCCTGGCCCGCTCAGTTGAGATGGTGGTTAGCATCCTGGCGGTGCTCAAGGCCGGAGGCGTATACGTGCCGCTGGATGCGGAGTACCCGACCGACCGGCTCTCTTTCATGTGTAAGGATGCGCAGCTGCAAGTTGTCTTGACCTCACGAGAGCATGGCGCGCACTTACCCGATGAAGGTACAACGATCCTATACATCGCAGAGCTGTCGCAGGAGTTGCTACAGCAGCCGAGCAGCAATCCCTCTGTAACCATCAACGGTGAGGACCTTGCGTACATCGTCTACACGTCCGGCTCGACCGGAATTCCCAAAGGCATTTCAATTCCTCATCGCGCCGTCTCGCGGCTCGTCTTTAACACCAACTACATCAGCCTCTCGTCGTCGGACACCATTGCTCAGGTGTCGAACTTTTCTTTCGACGCACTCACTTTCGAGATCTGGGGCGCGCTACTGCACGGCGGCCGTCTGGTCATCCTTAGTAAAGACGTGGTGCTTTCGGTGGCGGAGTTGAGCAGTGCGTTGCGCGAGCACAAGGTGAGCGCGATCTTTCTCACCACGGCGTTGTTCAACGAGGTGGCACGGCAGCAACCCGACAGCTTTGCGGGAGTAGGCACGATGCTGTTCGGGGGAGAAGCGGTGGACGCAGGTAGCGTGCGTGAGGTGCTGCTGCATGGCGGACCGAAGCGGTTACTCCACGTCTATGGACCAACGGAAGCAACGACCTTTAGCAGTTGGGAGGAAGTGGCGGAGGTCAGAGAAGGGGCGGTGACTGTGCCTATCGGAAGGCCGCTCGGCAACACTGAGTTGTATGTGTTGGACGCGAGCATGAGACCGGTAGCGGTAGGGGTGAAAGGAGAGCTGTATGTAGGCGGAGATGGGCTGGCCCGTGGATACTTGAACCGGGTGGAGTTGACGGCTGAGAGCTTTGTGCCGCACCCGTGTAGCAGGCGAGCCGGCGCGCGGTTGTACCGGACGGGCGACCTGGTCAGGCAACTGTCGGATGGGCGAGTGGAATTCATCGGGCGCGCAGACCAGCAGGTGAAGCTCAGGGGGTTCCGCATTGAGTTGGGAGAAATAGAAGCGGTGCTCAGGCTGAACGCGGGAATCAAAGATGCTGTCGTCGTAGTGCGGGAGGATGATCGCGGCAACAAGCTCCTCGTCGCCTACGTGGTTAGAGAAGAGCGCGTTACAGAAAGCAGGGATGATTTGCGCCGCTACCTCCAGGAGCGCCTTCCCGAATACATGGTGCCGGTGGTGTTCGTAGAGTTGACGGATCTGCCGCTGAGTCCGAACGGGAAAGTGGATCGGAAATCGCTGCCTGAGATAGAGAGGGATGAGAGAGGCGACGAGTATGTGGCGCCGCGAACACCTGTCGAGGAGGTGTTAGCCGGAATTTGGTGTGAGGTCCTGGGACTGGAGCGCGTAGGAGTTTATGAGAATTTCTTCGAACTGGGAGGGCACTCCCTGCTCGCGACCCAAGTCGCATCTCGAGTGCGCAATGTTTTCAAGATCGAACTGCCCGTGCGCGTAGTCTTCGAGCTGCAGACCGTCGCCGCATTGAGTCAGAAGGTTGATGGGTCAGCAAACGGCAAACACGATGGCAGTCTTTCTCAAATCCAGCCGGCCTCCCGCGATCAGAGCCTACCCCTCTCATTCGCGCAGCAACGATTATGGTTCCTGGACCAATTGAACCCGGATAGCGCAGCTTACAACATTCCCGCTGTGGTTCGTCTCCGGGGAGCGCTGCACGTCGACGCGCTCGAACAGACGTTAAGCGAAATCATCCGGCGACATGAAACTCTAAGGACGACTTTTCAGATCGTAGATGGGCAACCGGTGCAGGTAATTAACGAAGCCGGCACCGTTAAGCTCGGCGTGATCGACCTGAGCCAGTTCGATGAACAGGCGCAGGCAGCGGAAGCTGAAGGCTGGATTCGCCAACATACGCAGCGGCCGTTCGATCTCTCACGGGAGACAATGTTGAGACCCGGTTTGCTCAGGCTGGCGGCCGACGAACACATCCTCTTGATGACGATGCATCATATCGTCAGCGACGGATGGTCAATGGGCGTGCTGATTCATGAGATGGCGACTTTGTATGCCGCCTACCTCGAAGGTGCGGAGTCGCCGCTGCCCGAGTTGCCGATTCAATATGCTGATTTTGCTAAGTGGCAGCGCGAGTGGTTGCAAGGCGAGACGCTGGAGGGCCAGTTGGCATACTGGCGAAATCAGTTAGCCGAGGCACCGCCGACCATTAATCTCCCGACCGACCGGCCACGGCCCCCAGTTCAGACATTCGAAAGCGAAACCATCACTTTTACTTTGTCAGAGTCGCTCAGCACGGCGTTGAAGTCGTTGAGTCAGCAGGAGGGCGTGACCCTCTTCATGACCTTGATGGCTGCGTATAACGCTCTCCTCTACAGATACACCGGACAGCAGGACATTCTCGTCGGCACGGGTATCGCCAACCGCAATCGGAGCGAGATAGAAGGTCTCATTGGCTTCTTCGTCAACATGCTCGTGATACGCACAAACCTGCATGGCAATCCGAGCTTCCTCGAATTACTGGGACGCGTCCGCGAGACCGCTTTCGCTGCCTATGCGCACCAGGACTTGCCTTTCGAGAAACTGGTCGAGGAACTGCAACCAGAGCGCGACCTGAGCCACACGCCGTTCTTTCAGGTGACTTTCGTACTTCAGAATGCTTCCACGGAGGAGTTGGCTTTGCCGGGACTCGAGGTGAGTCTTCTGGATTTCAATACCCGCGAAGCCAAATTCGACTTGATTCTTTTGATGACCGATGCCGTCAATGGATTGAGCGGAACGTTGGAGTACAACACCAATCTTTTCGACGCCCCTACCATTCAGCGCCTGCTTGGGCACTTCGAGACGCTGCTTGCAAGCATCGTCGCCGGCCCGCAACGGCTGCTTAGTGAATTGTCGATTCTGGGCGAATCGGAGCAAAGACGCTTGCTGGCGGAGTGGAATGACACGCGCGCTGATTATCCTTCAGAAACCTGCATCCACCACCTCTTTGAGCAACAAGCAGCGAGCCGTCCGGAAGAGTTGGCGTTGGTTTGCGGGAACGAGCAGGTAACGTACGAAGAGTTGAACCGGCGCGCGAATCAGGTGGCGCATCACCTGCGCTCTCTCGGTGTCGCGCCGGAATCGCATGTCGGCATCTGTATGGAACGCTCGACGGAGATGCTGGTTGCCATGCTCGGAGTGATGAAGGCCGGAGGAGCCTATGTCCCGCTTGACCCTCAGTATCCGCAAGCGCGTCTCAAGTACATGTTGGAAGACTCTCATGCCGAGGTGCTACTCACGCAGCGGCGCCTGGTTGCTACCCTTCCGGAACAAATCGCGCGCGTTGTTTGTATAGACGCGGAGTGGGAAACGATCGCGCAGCAAAGCCTGGAAAATCCGGCGAGTGGCGCGACGGCCGATAACCTGGTCTACATCATTTACACTTCCGGCTCGACGGGCAGGCCCAAAGGTGTGTTGGTACAGCACAGAGGCTTATGCAATCTGGCGGAAGCGCAACTTAAAGCGTTCGTCATTCACCCCAACTCGCGAATGCTCCAGTTCGCTTCGTTGAGCTTCGACGCATCCATCTTCGAAATTGTAATGGCTTGGCGATCCGGGGCGACACTCTATCTCACTTCGGCAGATACGACCCTTCCTGGTGCGGCACTCGCAGAGCTGTTACGCGAGCGCGCAGTTACGCATATGACGCTGCCGCCGTCGGTGCTGGCGGTTATGCCCGAGGAGCAGATTCCTTCCTTGCAAACGATCATCGTTGCCGGCGAGGCGTGTCCGGTCGAGTTGGTGCAACGGTGGGGTCAGGGCCGTCGCTTCTTCAACGCCTATGGGCCAACCGAAACGACCGTATGGGCGACGACTTCCGAATGCCGGCCTGACGGACAATCTCCAACCATCGGCCAGCCGATTATCAATGTCCAGGCATATTTGCTTGATGCACATCTGCAACCTGTTCCTGTCGGTGTTGCGGGAGAACTACATATTGGGGGCGCCGGCTTGGCAAGGGGTTATCTGAACTGTCCCGATTTGACCGCTGAGCGTTTCATTCCAAACCCGTTCTCAATCGAGGCCGGGTCACGCCTTTACAAGACCGGCGATCTGGCTCGATTCCTGCCGACCGGAGAAATTGACTATCTCAGGCGCATCGACCATCAGGTAAAGGTGCGCGGTTTCCGTATCGAACTCGGTGAGATCGAATCGGTACTCGGCCAATATCAAGGTGTGCGTGAAGCGGTTGTGCTGGCAAAAGGCAAAACCCCCAGCGACAGCCGGCTCGTCGCCTGGCTGGTTCCGGACGGAAATGCAGTGCTGCACATCAACGAGTTGCGCCAGCATCTGAGCGAGAGGCTGCCGGAATACATGGTGCCGACCTCGTTCGTGATGCTTGAAGCCCTGCCGCTGACCTCCAACGGCAAGATTGACCGTCGCTCCTTATCTCAGTTGAACGCTTTCAATCAGGAGTTGGAATCGGAGTTCGTCGCCCCACGAAACGAAACCGAGCAAATCATCGCCGCTATTTGGCAGGAGGCTCTGCAAATCGAGACAGTCGGCATCGACGACAACTTCTTCGACCTCGGCGGTCATTCGTTGTTGATGGTTGGAGTTCATAACAAGCTCAAAGATCGTTTCAAGAAAGATGTGCCGATTGCCGATCTGTTCAAGCATCCGACCGTGCGCCTTTTGACCATATGCTTCAACGAAGAGGCGAAACCGGTCTCGTCGCAAAGCATTCGTGAGCGCGCGAAGAAGCAAAAAGAGGCGGCCATGCGCAAGACCTTAATGAAAAAACATGGCAACGGGAAAGCAGCAGGCGCCAAACCTATCTGAGAGCCACTTGCAAAACCCTTCTCATTCACACCCGGTTTCAACCGGGTGGTGTAGTCCACGAGGACGGTCTTAACCGTTTCAACGGTTTCCGTTTCCTTGTTGGCGGTGGAAACCGTTGAAACGGTTAAGGCGTTTTTTCCGAACCTCACACCCGGTTAAAACCGGGTGTGAATGAGAGAGTTTTGCAAGTTGCTCCTGAAGTTACAGGAAGTGAATCGCTGGTAAATCCCTCCACGCATTTCAAGCCGCAATCGTCAAAAATCAAATGACCGAATTAGAGATCATCGGCGCCAAGGCGTCCCAGATCGCCTGGCTGCCCCAAGCTGTCATTAAACCAGAGGCAGCCTTGCCCGCCCATTTAGTCAAGCTGCCTGGTAGGCACTGGGCGGTATGGCGTTGGATTGCTCTGCGCGGAGCAGGCTTTCCGGCCAGGGAAGTGCTCGAACTGGCTGCGCCGGAATGCGCCGCCGCAGCCGACGTCCTGCTCGAAGCCGAAGCGGAGTTGGAGGCCGTGCGTGTACAGGCCGTCGATGCGATTAGAGACGAACTCGCCGCGACTAATGCGGGACGAGACGGGCCACTCGTCAAAGTCTTAAAACGTTTGGAAAAGGGAAAGTTGCCGCAGGCAATCGAAGGCGCTGGGAAGATTGAAGCAATCCTGAAAACTCTGCTCGAGACTTCTAAGCAATTGGAAGCGAAGCGCGCAGAGTTCCGCGTAGTATTCAAGTCCGCGACCGACCAACTCTCAAAAGCAATCCTGGACATCGCTCGCTCAAACCGATTTCGCGAAGCGATTCTATGGCAGAACCGCAGCGCCCTTCATTCCAGCATCGACGCGCTGCTGCACATGACCGCCGACACAAATGCGCGCGGCTCTGACAGAAAGCGGCGTGAAGAGTTAATAGCTAACTACATGCAGCGTTACTGTCTGAAGAACGACACCATCGGTTTTTTCGGTCCCGTGGGCTGGGCGCAGTTTGTCCCGCACGGCGAAGCACTCGTGGCAAATGCTGGAACGGATTTGTTGGCCGCCCGTCGAGTCTATTTTGAAGTCTGGGGCATGGACGTGCTGGCCGAGACGCTCGCCGGCGATGAACGTTTTCAGCCGTGGATCGCGCCACGCCGGATGTCTTTCGCACGACTTGAAGGTACAACTCTTCACGCCTGGCCCAAAGAGCCGATCAAGCTCGAGGAGGCTCAAGTGGATCTGTTCAATGCTTGCGACGGAACGAGAACGGCCAACGAGATCGCTCGACAGTTGCTCGCAAAGAGCGCGGCCGGCTTCCGCGACGAAGGACAGGTCTTTGAGGCGCTACGCCTGTTGCAAAACTCAGGCGTCATCTCGTGGACGCTCGAAGCACGCGTTGGCCCTTATCCCGAAAAATCCCTAAGTCAACAGTTTGAGCTGATCGGCGATCCGGGCCTGCGCGCCGAAGCAGAAAGCAAGCTAGCCCAACTGGAGGCCGCTCGCGTGCTCGTCGCCGAGGCGGCAGGCAAGCCGCAGCAGCTTGATGCGGCGCTCAGTCATCTCGAAGATACATTCACCGCTTTAACGGGGGCGGCTGCGACACGCGCCGCCGGGCGCACCTACGCCGGACGCACGCTCGTTTATGAGGATTGTCGCCGGAACATCGAAGTGGAACTTGGGCCGGCAGCATTGGAAGCTTTGGGAGAACCGCTCAGTCTGCTGTTGGAGAGTGCCAGATGGTTCACCTACATAGTTGCTGAAACTTATGTCGAGGCATTCGCGCAACTCTATAACACGATGACGCTCAAAGGTGCTGTGTTAGAGATAGAGTTCAACGAGTTTTGGTCGGCGGCGCGACGAATGTTGTTTGATGAGAAGGAATCCCTTGTCAATCCACTCGCTCTGACGTTTCAGCAGCGTTGGGAGGAAGTGTTGAATTTGCCGGAAGACGAGCGGCGCGTCGAATATCGCAGTGCCGCATTGCGTGAGCGCGTTGAAGCGGCATTTGAAGCGCCCAAGTCCGGTTGGCTCTCGGCCCGTTATCACAATCCGGACGTGATGATTGTGGCAGCCGATGCGGAAGCGGTGCGGCGTGGAGATTACCTGTTCGTGTTGGGCGAACTACATATTGCCGCAAATGCTCTCGGCGTGCCCTTGTTCATGGAACAGCATGTGTCGCCGGAAGAGTTTCTGAAGGCGTTTGATTCAGACATGCCAGAGCCGCGACTCATGCCGCTGGTGCCCAAATATTGGCCGACGCTGACGGCGCGCTTGATGCTCTCGCTTGCCACCTCAAGAGATTACCGTTTAGAGATGGCCCCGGGTCCGTACGGAGTGCCGGCGGCACGCATTCTCACCAGCGGGCAACTGATCGTCACGCGCACGGCGGCCGGTCAGCTGGTGCTGCGCACGCGCGACGGCCGGCTCAGCTTCGACATCATCGAAGCCTTCGCCAGCGCCATCAGCGGTGAAGTCGCCAATCATTTCAAATTGCTGGGTCCGGCAGAGCATACGCCGCGGGTCTCGATTGACCGGCTCGTTGTCTGTCGAGAGACCTGGCGCTTTGCGGCTTCGGATATTTGGTTTGCGTTCGAGAAAGAAGCGGCGGAGAGATTCGCGGAAGCGCGCCGCTGGGCCGGCTCGCATGAGTTACCGCGCTTTGTGTTTGTCAAAGCGGCCGTGGAGATCAAACCGTTCTATTTGGATTTGACCAGTCCGATGTATGTGGAGTTGCTGGGGAAAGTGATCCGGAGATGTGTGGAACGCGGGCTGGGAGAAGAAGCAGTAGTGGTGACGGAGATGTTGCCTGGACCAGGGGAGAGTTGGCTGCCGGATGCGGCCGGTGAGCGTTATACCTCTGAACTTCGTATCGTCGCTTTCGATCTAAAAGACCGTCAAAAGTCTACCGTGTGATAGTAGGGTGGAGTGAACATGTCTGAGGCTGAAAACCTACTCAATTCGAAATCTGGTGCGGCATGGCTGGCAGGACTTACGCCCGAAGGGGGAGTTGCTTTGCCCGAGCACCTGGTGAAGCTACCAGGCACGCACTGGGCAGTTTGGCGTTGGATTGGTTTGCGAGGAGCGGGCTTTCCGGCCGGCGAAGTTCTCAAGCTGGCGGCGCCGGACTGTGCGGACGCAGCCGACTCGCTGCTCGAAGCAGAAGCGGAGTTGGCAGATGCGCGCAAGCTCGCCGTCGAGGCGGTTAAGGATGAAGTCCTGCAAGCGACCGGTGATGACCGCGAGGCATTGGAAAAGGCGTTGCGGCGTTTGCAGAAAGACAAGCTACCAAACGCCCCCGCCGGCAGCGATGCTGTCGCTTCGTTGATCGAAATGTTTAGAACCGCGCGAGAAAGGCTCGAGGCGACGCGGCAAAGTTTTAAGCAAGCGTATGAGCAGGCAGTCCTCGGCGTTTCGCAAGCAATTCGCGAGGTGTCGGGCCAGGACCGCCTGCAGGAAGCAGTGATATGGCAGAACCGCCACGCCTTTCATACAGGCATGGCTTCCATTCTGCGCCGCTCTTCGGATGAGACTTCTCGCAGCTCGAAGCAGCGGCAGCACGAAGAACTGGTCGCCAACTACTTACAACGTTACTGTCTGAAGAACGACACCATCGGTTTCTTCGGCCCGGTGGGCTGGGCGCGGTTCGTCCCGCACGGTGAAGCGTTGGTGGTCCATCCGGGCCCGGAGCTCCTGGCCGTTCGCAACGTTTATTTCGAGGTTTGGGGTATTGATGCGCTAGGCGAGTCGTTCACCGTTGACGAGCGGTTCCGTCCCTGGATCGCGCCGCGTCGTATGTCGCATGTTCGACTGGAAGGGCACACCCTTTTTCTGCCGTCGAAGACTCCGGTAAACCTCTCAGTCAGCCAGGCCGCAATTCTCGAAGCCTGTGACGGGATTCACACCCCCAGGCAGATTGCCGCGCAGGTGCTGGCAAACAGCCTGGACGGAATTAAGAGCGAAGCGCAGGTGTTTGACCTATTGCGACAGATGGAGACGACAGGTCTTATCTCCTGGACGCTCGAAGCTTGCGTTGGCCCTTATCCCGAGAAATCCCTGAGACAACAGCTTGGGCGCATCGGCGATCCGCATCTGCGGGCTGAGGCGGAAGGCAAACTGGCCCAACTCGAAGCCGCCCGCACGCTCGTCGCGGAGGCGGCAGGCAACCCGCAACAGCTTGACACGGCGCTCAGTCATCTCGAAGCGACCTTCACTGCCTTAACTGGAACGGCTGCAACGCGCGCCGCCGGGCTCACCTATGCGGGGCGTACGCTCCTCTATGAAGACTGTCGCCGCGACATCGAAGTGGAAGTTGGGCCGGCAGCAGTGGAAGCCCTAGGAGAACCGCTCAGTTTGTTGTTGGAGAGTGCGAGATGGTTCACGCACATGGCGGCTGAAACTTATCGCCGGGCTTTCGGCGAGCATTACGAGATGCTGACTCGTAAATCGGGCCACGCTGAAGTTGAATTCGCAACGTTCTGGTCTTCGGTCAGGTCATTGATTCTTGAGCCGAGCGACTGTCTGGTAAACGACCTGACGCCGATCTTCCAGCAACGCTGGTCTGACCTGCTCGAAATACCCCACGACGCAGAAAGGGCGAACTACCGGAGCGAGGATCTGCGCGCCAAGGTTCTGAAAGCGTTTAAGGCCCCGCCCACGGAGTGGAGTTTTTCGCGCTATCACAACCCGGATGTAATGATTGTCGCGGCGGACGCCGAAGCCGTGCGGCGTGGAGATTACCTGTTCGTCTTGGGCGAACTACATATTGGCGCCAACACGCTCGGCGTGTCGTTGTTCATGGAACAGCATCCGGCTCCTGAGGAGCTCTATCGCGCAGTCGAGTTTGACATACCCGTGCCGCGACTAGTGCCGCTCGTTCCCAAGTATTGGCCGCACGTCACGCCGCGCCTTTTGCAGGTGCTTATTACCTCGAGAGATTACCGGTTGGAGTTGGCGCCGGGGCCCTTCGACGTGCCGGCCGCTAGTATCCTCACCAGTGGGCAACTGATCGTCACGCGCACGGCTGCCGGTGACTTGGTATTGCGCACGCGCGACGGCCGGCTCAGCTTCGACATCATCGAAGCCTTCGCCACTGCGATCGGTGGTGAAATCGTAAACCATTTCAAACTGCTGCCTCCGGCGGAACATACGCCGCGCATCTCTATTGATCGGTTGGTGGTCTGTCGAGAGACGTGGCGTTTTGCGGCCTCGGATGTCTGGTTCGCATTCGAGAAGGAAGCGGCGGAGAGATTCGCGGAAGCGCGCCGCTGGGCCGGCTCGCATGAGTTACCGCGCTTTGTGTTTGTCAAAGCGGCCGT
>Ga0157380_10002616_pt1 | contig 12178 bp, 8 predicted proteins | sample S35metaG_FD_119757 | JGI IMG/M metagenome (GOLD analysis project Ga0157380, IMG submission 119757) | Switchgrass rhizosphere microbial communities from Kellogg Biological Station, Michigan, USA - S3-5 metaG | ecosystem: Host-associated > Plants > Roots > Rhizosphere > Soil | place: USA: Michigan...
CCAGCTTCGCAGCTCCGGTCGCAAGGCCATCATGCCGTTTGTGACCGGCGGCTATCCGACTTTGGACGTGACAGAGCGGGTGATTCCCGAGCTAGAACGAGCTGGCGCTTCAATCATCGAGATCGGATTCCCGTTCTCCGACCCCATTGCTGACGGTCCGGTGATCGCGGCGTCGATGCACCAGACGCTTCAGTCCGGCGTGACGCCAGTGAAAATCTTCAACCTCGTGAAGAGAGTCCGGCCACTCATCAAACTGGGCTTGGTGGCGATGGTGAGCGATTCGATCATCACCCGGATGGGGCCAGAACGATTCGTCACGCTCTCGGCGGAGGCGGGTTTCGATGGTCTGATTGTGCCGGACATCGACCTGCAGGCGGCACGGCCCCTCTCGGGCCTGTGCAAGGCCAACGGATTGGCGTTCACGCTGCTCATCGCTCCGACCACCAAGCCGGATCGGATTGCCGCCATTACTCAACTGTGCAGCGGGTTCATCTATCTGCTGGCCCGAGTGGGCATCACCGGCGAAACGGCCCAGCTTGATACGACATCGCTTTCGAAACGGGTCGAATTGGTGCGGCAACACTCGGCGCTGCCGATCGCCGTCGGCTTCGGCATCACCACCGCCGAGCATGTGCGGCTGGTGACGCAGCTCGCGGGCGCCGACGCCGCCATCGTGGGCTCCGCGCTGGTGCGGGCGATGGGCAGCTCGCCTGATCCTGTAAATGCGGCCGGCAGCTTGGTCTCGTCGCTCCGGTTGGACTGAAACTCGCAAACCTTCTCGACAAGTTCTCCACAGAGGACAGGGCGATTTTCGTCGTGTTTCCCGCATTGATAGGCGGCCCAACCACCGCAACAACATGGCCGTTCTGTTCGTCTTTTCTGCCTACAATCTCCGCTTTGGTGCTTCCCGCTTCGCCCGCCACCCATCACCTCCGCCGCCCGTTTTTCGGAACCTGCCATGACCATCATTCGCAGCAATCGCCATGAAATTGAAAGTCCTCTGACGCCTTCCTTTGCCGCTGATGCCGCCAATTTCGGCGCGCTGACCTTCACCGGCGACGTGATGCTCAAGCGCCTGCCCGGCGAGGTGTTCGAGAAGCTGCAGCAGACCATGCGCAAGGGTCTGCCGCTTGATCCCGCCATCGCCAACACCGTGGCCGGCGCGATGAAGGATTGGGCGCTCGAGAATGGCTGCACGCATTACTGCCATTGGTTCCAGCCGCTCACCGGCGCGACCGCTGAGAAGCACGACGCGTTCATGGTGCCCGACGGCGAGGGCGGCACCATCGCCAAGTTCTCCGGCTCCTCGCTCATCCGCGGCGAACCTGACGCTTCATCGTTCCCCTCAGGCGGCATCCGCGACACCTACGAAGCACGCGGTTACACCGCCTGGGACGCCACCAGCCCCGCGTTCATCCTCACCACCGACGAGACCGCGACGCTCTGCATCCCCACCGCGTTCGTGTCGTGGACCGGCGAGGCGCTCGACAAGAAGACACCACTCCTGCGTTCCATCGCGGCGGTGAGCAAGCACGCCATGCGCATCCTGCGCATCTTCGGCACCGACCGGGGCGTCTCGCAGGTCATCACCACTCTCGGCTGCGAGCAGGAGTACTTCCTCGTCGATGATGAGTTCTATCAGAACCGTCCGGACCTCCAGATCTGCGAGCGCACGCTGATCGGCGCGCACGCCCCCAAGGGCCAGCAGATGCACGACCACTACTTCGGTTCGATACCCGAGCGAGTGATGGCGTTCATGCGCGAGGTCGAAGAGCGTTTGTTCGAACTGGGCGTGCCCGTCGCCACTCGTCACAACGAAGTGGCACCTGGCCAGTACGAACTCGCGCCGGTGTTCGAGAACGCCAACGTCGCCACCGATCACCAGATGCTCATCATGCACGTATTGGAGACGACTGCGGTTCGTCACGGGCTGCGCTGCCTGCTGCACGAGAAACCGTTCGCAGGCGTGAACGGCTCGGGCAAGCACAACAACTGGTCGATCTCGACCGACACGGGCGTCAACCTGCTCGATCCGCAGGATGAGACGCATACCAACATGCAGTTCCTGGTGTTCCTGTGCGCGGTCATGCGGGCCGTCGATCTGCATGCCGACCTGCTGCGAGCGTCGATCGCCTCTGCCGCGAACGATCATCGACTGGGCGCCAATGAAGCCCCGCCGGCGATCATCTCGATCTTTCTGGGCGACATGCTCTCGGACATCCTCGATCAGTTGGAGAAGGGCGATCCAAAGCGCACCAAGTCCGGCGGCTCGCTCGACCTCGGCTCGCACACCTTGCCGCAAATCCCCCGCCACTCCGGCGACCGCAATCGAACCAGCCCGTTCGCGTTCACCGGCAACAAGTTCGAGTTCCGCGCGGTTGGCTCCACGGCCGCCGTCGCTTGGCCGAACACCGTGCTCAACACCATCATTGCCGAGTCGCTTGATTACATGGCCAACGAACTGGAGTCGCGAGCCGGAACGAACGCTTCGGCCGAGAAACTCCAGGACGCGTGCAAGAGCCTGCTGAAGGATGTCGTCAAAAAGCACCGCCGCGTGGTGTTCGATGGCGACAACTACGCCAAGGAATGGCACAAAGAGGCCAAGAAGCGCGGCCTCGCCCATATCCGTTCCACCGCCGAGGCGCTGCCCGTGCTGCGCAGCAAGAAGGCGATGGCGCTGTTTGAGAAATTCGGCGTGCTGAACAACCGCGAGTTGAATGCGCGCGTGGATGTGCTGCTGGAAACCTACGTGAAGACGATGGGCATCGAGGGCCGCACGCAGGTGAGCATGCTGCGGCAGATTGTGCTGCCCGCCGCGCTGCGATATCAGGCCGAACTGGCTGAAACCGTAGCAGCCACACAGGCCGCCGGCTTGGAATGCACCGACACCGTGCAGCAGCTCAAGCAGGCCATCAAAATGATCACGGAGTTGCGCAACAGCATCAAGGCGGTGGTCGGCGCCGAGGAGCATCACGACGGCAACGCCGACAAGCACGCGCGGTTCATCCACGAGAAACTGGTGCATGCCATGGAAAGGGCTCGCGCAGCGTCGGACGCGCTGGAGGCGGTAATTCCCGACGATCTCTGGACGCTGCCGACGTACGCTCAGATGCTGTTCATGCGCTAACCCCGCCAGTGGGTCCGCCCGGATTCAAATTGATCATGACAAGCGGTCGTTCCCACGGCCGCTTTTTCATTTATCCTTGATCACCACACATGCGAATCATCCGTTTCATCGCCGACGACGGCCGCACGCTTCACGGCGTCGATCACGGAGACGGCGCGGCGTCGGTCATCACCGGCTCAATCTTCGATTCGAATCTCTCGATGGGACCGCGCGTGTCGATTGCCAAGCTGCTCGCGCCGGTCGTGCCTCCCAACATCATCTGCGTCGGCCGCAACTATCCGCCCACGCCATGCCCGCCGGTCCTAAAGGACCAGGAGCTCGAAGTTTTTCTCAAGCCCACCACCGCGCTGCAGAACCCCGGCGATCCGATCGTGCGACCGGAATTCGACGGACTTGATCCGCAACTCGATGTTGAAGGCGAGTTGGCGATGGTCATCGGCCGCGATGCGAAGAACATCACTGAATCCCGCGCCCTTGATTTCGTGCTCGGATTCACGATCGCCAACGACGTCACCGCGAAGGCGTTCCAGACCGCTTCTGGTCCGCCGCTGTGGACACGAGGCAAGGGCTTCGACACCTTCTGCCCGCTCGGGCCCGCGATCATGACCTTGGACGAAATAAATGACCCACTTGATCTGGAAATCCGCACGCTGGTTGACGGCCACGTGGTGAGACAAGGCCGCACAAGCGAGATGATCTGGAGTGTGCCGCGGATCATCGCGACAGTGAGCCGCCACCTTACGCTGCTGCAGGGCACTTTGATACTGACCGGCGCACCGCCGGTGATTCATGCAGCCGCCCTCACTCCCGGGTCACGAATCGAAGTAGAGATCAGCGAGCTTGGCTCGCTCACTGTCACGCTGGACTGAGACCCCGTTTCGCTCTCTGACCGATCAACAGTTCTTCATGATCGCAAACGCCACGAGCCACCCCGCCACCGAAACGATTGCCGACAACCTTGCAACCTTCGCGGCAACCTGTGCCGGCCTCGCCAGGTTCCAACATCCGAACACCGCCATGACTAGGATCGGTGCCTGGAACACCATGAAATCCATTGCGCGCATCCGAGGTACTCCGCACCAGCCGCGACTGGTGATGTACAGTTCGGCCATCTCGGCGCTGGCATAGACAGTACTCAAGGCAACCACGACCGCGGTTCCAGCTGCCATTCCTCCAACAAATGGACGTATTCGTCGCTGCGAACACAACTTAAGAGGGTCAAAAGCAGACCCACATTCCGGACAGACATTCGATGGGAGCCCCCGAAGCTGGTAGCCGCACACCGGACAAGCCGGTTCCTCAATATGGGGTGGCTGGTGAACGCGAGACATTTGCCCTCCGAGGCCAATCTGCAGCAGTCCATACGCAAAGAATGGCGCGGCGGACTCGTTTGGCCCGGCCGCTTGACCGTGGTATCCTGATTCGTTTCCCCAAGACTGGAACGAACCATGTCCGCCACCGCTGTTACCGAAGCCCCCGCCAACAAGGTCGTAATTGAAGACGCCGGCCCGGCCTGCAAGAAAATCACCATCACCATCCCGGCCCAGGCGATCGACCTGAAGCTGCAGGAGTCGATGGCCACCCTTGGCCACGAAACGGTGGTGCCTGGCTTTCGCAAGGGCAAGGTTCCGCAGGGGCTGCTCGAGCGCCGCTTCGGCACGGCGGTCCGCACCGAAACCAAGAATCAACTGATTGCCGGCGCGTACGCCGAAGCCATTGAAAAAAACAGCCTCAAGCCCGTTGGGGAGCCCGAACCGGCCGATGGCCCCGAGAGCATGGCCAAGCTCGAAATCACGCCCGGCAAGCCGCTGACTTTCGCGCTGCTCGTCGAAGTTGTGCCCGATTTCACGCTGCCCGCCCTTGATGGCATCGAAGTGAAGAAGCCGTTGCTGGAGATCACCGAGAAGCACATCAACGACGAACTCACCCGGCAGCGCACGCTGCATGGCACTCCGGAGAAGATCGAAGGCGGCTTTAAGGAAGGCGACCGCATCGGCGGCTACGCCAGCGTGCTTCGCAACGATGAGGTCGAGCCGTTCTTCCGCCAGGACAATGTGCTGATCCTGATGCCGGGCAAGGATGACGGCGGCAAGGGCGCGGTGCTCGGGCTCATGGTCGAAGGCCTGCACGGCATGCTGAAGGATAAAAAGGTCGGCGACAGCATCACCATAGAGGCTGTTGGACCTGAAGCGCACGAGCGCGAGGACATCCGCGGCGCCAAGCTCGTCATCACCTACGAGATTCGCGTCGCCGAGCACGTCACCCCCGCCGAGGCCGACACGGTGGCGGCGGCATACGGACTTGAGGGCGAAGCGATGCTGCGTGAGCAGATCAAGTTGGCGCTCGAGCATCGCCGCGATGATGAACAGGGCTCCGCGATGCGCGAGCAGGCCGTTGAGCAACTGGCCGAGAAGATCAAGATCGACCTGCCCGAAAAGATGTCGGCCCAGCAGGCCACGCGAAACCTTGAGCAATTCCGGCTGGAGTTGCTCTCGCGCGGCATGAGCGCCGAAGAGGCCGAAGAAAAACTGGCCGAGGCCCGCAGTGAATCAGAAGAAGTGACCGCCGATCGCCTCAAGCGGTTCTTCATCCTGCATAAGCTGGGCGAGCACTTCAAGGTTGAGGTGTCTGAGCAGGAGGTGAACGGCCGAATCGCCGCGATCGCGGCGCAACGAGGTCTGCGTCCCGAGAAGCTCCGCACCGAATTGGCCCAGTCCGGTCGCCTCGGCGAGGTGGCCCGCATGATTCGCGACCAGAAGGCCGCCGACCGCGTGGTACAGCAGGCCAAGAAGGTCGATGTCTCTGCCGAGGAATGGAACAAGATCTTCGAAGCGAAGCGCAAGGAAGCCACCGCAAAGAAACCCGCCTCAAAATCCGAAGGCAAGAAGCCCGCGCCGAAGAAGGCAGCCGAACCCAAGGAAGCGGAGTCAAAAACCGAAGCGCCCAAGAAGAAGCCCGCGCCCAAGAAATCAAAGTGACTGCGGCCACTGGGATCACGAGTTCTCCGTCTGCAGGAACCTGACTCATGACTCGTTCCGCATGGCTGCTGGGCCAGACCTCGGCGGACAAATCATCGCGGTTGTTTGCCGACATCCTTCCTTGGCTCATCGCCATCGTGGCCTTCATCATCGTGGGCGGAGTGGTGATCTACCTCACCCGGCGATGGCTGCGGTCCGATGAGGGAACGGATCCGATCGGATTCACCTTGCAGGACTTGCGCGAGCTTCATGCCCGTGGCGAGCTTTCCGATGAGGAGTTCGCGCACGCCCGCGAACAGATGATCGGACGTTTGAAGCAACCGGGTGGTCCATCTGCAAGGCCTGGAAAAGGCCATCCGCCCGGTAACCATGAGATGAAGTCAAATTGATTGAACGCTTCTGGTGACGGACTCCTGTCCGCGTGTCAGAATGCATGGAACTCCGCCGCAATTCCGGCGAAATCTTTAGACGTTCAACGTCCAGCCCGATACACTTTCTGCCTCGCCGACACTGGTCTTTGACCCGGCCGGCTGCCCCTGCCCGAGCAACTTCATGACCAGCCAGCCCAAGAACGATCCGGTACGTCCCCAGCCCGTCAGTGCCAATGGACCCGGACCGGGCGGGCGCCGTCCCAATGGGCGCAGCATGGAAAGTTTCGGCGATGGCGGCGCGGGAAACGGCGGTTCCGGTGGTAGCGGCGGCTCCGGCGGAACCGGCGGCGGTTCGGGCAGCGGCGATGGCGGCTCCGGCTCAGGCTTCCGCGGTCGCAAGGTCACCACCTGCTCGTTCTGCGGCAAAACGTCGCGCGAAGTCGGCCCCATGGTCGAGGGCCCCAACGACATCTACATCTGCAGCAACTGCACTGACCTCTGCCAGAACATCTTCCGGCAGGAGCGTCGCCGCGTTTCCAGCGCGCGGCCGTTGTTCAGCGCGATCCCCTCGCCCCGCCAGATCAGCGAGTTCCTTGGCCAGTACGTCATCGGCCAGACTCACGCCAAAAAGGCGTTGTCGGTGGCCGTGCACAATCACTACAAGCGATTGACGCAGATCGAGAACGAAGACGCGCCAGTCGAACTCGACAAGTCAAACGTGCTGCTCATCGGTCCCACCGGGACTGGCAAGACTCTGCTCGCCAAGACCCTGGCTCGTGTGTTGAACGTGCCCTTCGCTATCGGCGACGCCACCACGCTTACCGAGGCCGGCTATGTCGGCGAAGACGTCGAGAACCTCCTGCTCAAGCTCCTCCAAGGCGCCGACTACGACCTTGAAGCGGCGCAGCGCGGCATTATCTACATCGACGAAATCGACAAGATCGGCAAGACCAGCCAGAACGTCAGCATCACCCGCGACGTGTCCGGTGAAGGCGTGCAGCAGAGCCTGCTGAAAATGCTCGAAGGCACCGTCTGCAACGTGCCTCCGCAGGGCGGCCGCAAGCATCCCGAGCAGCAGTACATCCAGATGGACACCACGCACATCCTGTTCATCTGTGGCGGCTCGTTCGTCGGCATCGACGACATCATCGGCAAGCGATTGGGCAAGAAACGCATCGGCTTCAACAGCGAGCCGGTCAGTGACGCGACGGATCGCCAGAAGTCCGCGGACCTCCTCGCGCAGATCACCCCCGAGGACGTCTTGCAGTTCGGCCTGATTCCAGAGTTGGTCGGACGCCTGCCCATCCTCTGCCCGCTGATGCCGCTGACGCGCGATGCGATGATCCAGATTCTCACCGAGCCGAAGAACGCGCTCATCAAGCAGTACCAGCATCTGTTCACGCTGGAGAACTGCAAGCTCGAGTTCACGCAGAGCGCGCTGGAGGTTCTGGCCGAGCGAGCCATGAAGCGCGACACCGGCGCCCGCGCCCTGCGGGCTGTGCTCGATGACGTGATGCTCGACATGATGTATGAATTGCCCGAGCGCGACAACGCCGGCGTGACGTACATCCTCGACGCCGACGCGATCGAATCGAAGCTGAGCCTTTCGGAGCTGCCGCAACGGCTGGCGACGAAGTCGGCGTAAAGCCCATTTCTGCTCCGAAATCGTGGCGTGACGGGTCCAGGGCGGCCCGGCTGATCGTTTCAACCTATTTCCTGGCGGTCAGGCGCGCACCGGTCCGGATAACACATCTCTTTCAGTTAGGATATGCAAACAGCCGCCCGGATGCGGCTGGCAGAGTCGGCCGCGTTCACCGCGCCGCCCATTCTGCCGATTCAAGGATGAATTCTCATGCGGGAGCGAAGTCTGTTGCGAAACCAGCCACTGCTGTCGGTGATGTCCGGGTTGTTGGCGATGTTGATCGCCACAATGCCACTCTGCGCTTCAGTGCCCGCCAACTTTGTCGAGGAACAAGTCGGCAACAGCTGGAGCGAGGTCACCGGCATCGCCTTTGCCCAGGACGGCACTATGTTCGCCTGGGAGCGGGCCGGCCGCGTGTGGATGCTGCACGACGACGAATGGCACAACGTGCTGGATATTCACGATGAAGTCGGCGGCTGGCGCGACTTCGGCCTCCTTGGCTTCGCGCTTGATCCAAACTTCCTCGCCAACGGGCGCATCTACCTGATGTACGTGGTCGATCGGCATTACCTGCTCAACTTCGGCACGCCGTCGTACAACCCCAACAGCAACTTTTATTACAACGCCACCATCGGCCGCATCACGCGCTACACGCTTGATGTGGACAATGAATTCCACACCGTCGTGCCGGGCAGTCGATTCATCCTGCTGGGCGAGACCAAGACCACCGGCATTCCCATCCTGCATGAGTCGCACGGCGTCGGCTCGCTGGTATTCGGCTCCGACGGAACGCTGCTGGCCAGCACGGGCGACGGCGCGAGCTACAACGCCGTCGACACCGGCGGCGGCACGGGCGGTTCGTATGCCGCCCAAGCCATCACCGACGGCATCATCAACAGCAAGCAGAACATCGGGGCGTTCCGCTCGCAGTTGGTCGATTGCCACAACGGCAAGATTCTGCGAATCGATCCCGAAACGGGCAACGGCGTTCAATCGAACCCGTTTTACAGCGCTGCCTCGCCACGAGCCGCCAAGTCGCGCGTCTGGGCGATGGGGCTTCGCAATCCGTGTCGCATCACGGTGCGCCCGGGAACCGGCAGCGCCGATCCGTTGGTCGGCGACCCGGGCTCGATTTACATCGGCGACGTCGGCTGGGACACCTGGGAAGAACTTGATGTGAGCGACAGTCCCGGGCAAAACTTTGGCTGGCCACTCTTTGAGGGCATGAACGCCCACAGTGGTTACACGGCCGCCAACGTCTTCAACCGCGACGCTCCCAATCCGCTCGCCGGTGGAGGCTGCGACACCTACTTCCGCTTCCGCGATCTCATCGTGCAGGACTCGACGAACCCGAACCCAACCTTCCCAAACCCCTGCGACACCGATGAGGAAGTCCCCTCATCGATTCCCACATTCAAACACCGCCGTCCATCATTGGATTGGGGTCGTCCGAATGGGCCCGCCCGCACCGGCATCTACACCGGCGGCACCGCGGCCACCATCAATGTGGGCGCGGGCGGATCGCCTGTCGCCGGTTCCCAATTCGGTGGCAACTGCTCCATCGGCGGCGTCTGGTACACCGGCAGTCTCTATCCGGTGCAATACCAGGGCACTTACTTCCATGCCGACTTCGGCGCCTTCTGGATGAAGTCCATGGCGTTCGACGACAATGACAAACCCACGCTTGTGCAAAGTTTCATGTCGGGCACCAGCGATCTGGTTGGAATGGCTGTCAATCCGGTGGATGGCAACATCTACCTGGCGCGGTGGAATTCCATCTATCGCCTGCGATATCTGCCGACCGGAAACCAGGCCCCGGTGGCTGCCGCCAGCGCCAATGTCACCTACGGCCCGTCGCCGTTCACCGTGCAGTTCAACAGCAGCGGTTCATCCGATCCGAACAACCAGACATTGCAGCGATTCTGGGACTTCGGCGACGGCCAGACCAGCACGCAGACCAATCCGCAGCATACGTACTACGTGGGTGGCGGCGCGCCAGCCCGGTTTGATGTCACGCTCACGGTGACCGATCCCGGCAGCCTCACTTCGCAGGCAAGCCTGGTGATTTCGGTGAACAACACGCCGCCGGTCGTCACGCTCGTCAGCCCGGTGCAGGGTTCAACCTACAGCCAGGACCACCAGATCACCTACGCGCTGGTGGCCAGTGTGGTGGATGCCGAGCAGGATTCGGCAAACCGCGCCTGCGAGTGGATGACCGCGCTGCACCACAACTCGCACAGTCATCCCGAGCCGCCGGTGTTCGATTGCGTCACCACCACGGTGGTCTCGCCCGTCGGTTGCGATGAGAACACCTATTTCTATCGCGTCCACATCACCGTCACCGACGACGCCGGGCTTTCCGGCAGCGACACCGTTGACATCTACCCCAACTGCGACGGCAACCAGTCGCCGACCGCCAACGGCGACAGCGCTTCGGGCATCCGCGGCGAGATCACCTACATCCACCTGCTCGATAACGATGACGACGCCGACGGCACGCTCCGGCCGGACCGGATCGCGATCATTGAACAGCCCGCCAACGGCACGCTGGAAATCGACGCCGGCACGGGCGTGGCGATCTACACCCACAACGGCTCGGAGACCGACTCAGACCACTTCGAATACACCGTGAACGACAACGACGGCGGGACCTCGAACATTGCCGCCGTCTGGATCGGCGTGTTCAAACCGTTCACCGGCGATGTGAATGATGACAACATCGTCAACGAGCTGGACGTGCTGGCGGTGCTGATGACGTGGGGCCAATGCCCGGCCCTGCCCGCCGCGTGCCCGGCCGACCTCGCCCCGCCGGTCCGCGACCGCGTGGTGGATGAGCAGGACCTTCAGATGGTGGTCAGCAACTGGGGTTGAGTATGATTCTGGTGAGTGAGAACGCGCTCACTAATCTGGTTGGCGTGATTGCATCGGTCCTTTGTCGTTGATGTCATGTCGCAGCCTCATCGTCGTCGCCTTTTTGGATAGACCAGCACGACTGCGCCGAGCAAGCCAACTGCACCCGGCCCTGGTACGCCTTGGCCGAAGTGCAGGTCGTCGACGAAGACGGCACCTTCGGGGTCGAGTACAACCACGCGGTCGAAGGGCCGGTTGGAGACAAGACCACCAAAGAAACCCGTTCCAACTCCGCCGAACCAAATTGCGTTCGTATAGAACTGCTCTCCTTGCCAAAAGAGTCTGAATTGAAGTGTGCCCGGAAACTCACAGGCGATCGTGCGCATCGGCTGGCTGAATTCGAGCGTAAACGTGTCAATGACTCCATTCAAGCCAAAGCCATCATTGACAAAGCTTTGCAGCGCATTGATGCGATCATTTCCTTCTGTGAATATGACGCCAAGTGACGCGTACTGGTTTGTAATAATAGTTCCCGGCGCATAGCCGGTGAAATCAATCGTAGTGTACGGTCCTGCTGCCGCTTCCCAGGCAGACTTTGAGGTGTAGTCGACCACGGCCGCAGCGACATGACCGCTTCCCAACAAGGGCAATGTAACTGCAGACATCACGGCCAAGAGCGTTGCGTGCGGACTGCATGACCAGGCGCGATGAATCAACACGATCAGTTCTCCGACAAGCGCTGGCATCGTTGGGGCCGACAGCGTGGCCGGCTCCGACGCCTCCACAACCAATCTATGCCGAAATCGCGGCGGGGCTGCGCGAATTCTTTGAATTAGCCGGAGATGCCCCACTCCCATCGAAATCCAAAGAATCCATGCCACTGATCGCACGTTCGATTCGGGAATGATGGGCGTAAGATCAGCCATGCCTTCGCCCTCGGGCACGACCACCTCCGCGCCAGCTCCCGCCCCCGTCCCCGCTCCCGCACCAGCCCCCGCAACCGGCTGGAAGCGGCCGCTGTTTTGCGTGCTTGGGTGCGTGTGCGTCGGCCTGGGTTATCTCGGGGTGATCATTCCGGGGCTGCCGACCACGCCGTTCCTGATCCTGGCCGGTTACTTCTTCGTGCGCTCCTCGCCTCGCCTGCACGGCTGGCTGCGGCGCTCGCCGTGGGTCGGCCGCGTGCTGCGCGACTGGGAAGAGCACCGCGGCG
>Ga0157380_10002617_pt1 | contig 12177 bp, 8 predicted proteins | sample S35metaG_FD_119757 | JGI IMG/M metagenome (GOLD analysis project Ga0157380, IMG submission 119757) | Switchgrass rhizosphere microbial communities from Kellogg Biological Station, Michigan, USA - S3-5 metaG | ecosystem: Host-associated > Plants > Roots > Rhizosphere > Soil | place: USA: Michigan...
AACGTTACGGCACTACAGAAGCCGTAGCCGATGTCTCTCTGCATGTAAATGATAAAGAATTTGTCGTACTTGTAGGGCCATCAGGTTGCGGCAAGTCGACCACGTTACGCATGATCGCAGGACTTGAAGATATTTCTTCAGGTGAATTATGGATTGACGGACGCTTGGTCAATGATATCGCTCCGAAAGACAGGGATATCGCGATGGTCTTTCAAAACTATGCTTTATATCCACACATGACTGTTTTTCAGAACATGGGGTTCGGGCTTCGATTAAAGAAAATTCCATCAAATGAAATCAAGCAACGTGTTGATGCCGCTGCAGAGATTGTTGGGTTGACTCCTTATCTCAAAAGAAAGCCAGGAACTTTGTCCGGTGGACAAAGACAGCGTGTTGCTTTGGGTAGGGCGATTGTCCGCAATCCTAAAGTTTTTTTATTTGATGAGCCATTAAGCAATCTTGATGCAAAGCTCAGAGTACAGATGCGTATGGAGATTTCAAAGCTTCAGCGCAAGTTGGGTGTTACAACTATCTATGTGACGCACGATCAGATTGAAGCGATGAGCATGGCTGATCGGATTGCAGTGATGAAAGATGGACTCCTGCAGCAATTTGATACACCTATGGATACGTATGATCATCCGGCCAATTTATTCGTCGCCGGATTTATCGGAAGTCCTGCAATGAATTTTATTACAGGATCAATCAATGATCAGTTGACGTTTAAAGAATCCGAAGGCGATTTCAGTATTGATCTGCAAGGATATGTTCCAGCTTCAATGGCGGCCGGTAAGTATGTACTTGGCATTCGCCCTGAAAACATTCATGGCGACAATGGATTAAATATCTCCTCATACGCTCCTGTCCGTGTCATGGCCGATGTCGTAGAACCGATGGGCAGCGATAGTTATCTCTATTTCAAAATCGGCTCGACCTCCATGGTCGCCCGTCTCCGCCCAGAAACTTCTCCTGTAGAATTGCAGTTTGCTACTGTGTTTATTGACCGTAGCAAGCTTCATTTCTTTCATGCTGATTCAGGAATTAATGTAAAAGGCTAAGGCTAAGGCTAAGGCGAAGGAAAAAAGAAGGCTAAGGCAAAGGCAAAGGCGAAGGAAAGAAACCCACTCACAAAACCCACACCTCTCACGTTCTCACGTTCTCACGTTCTCACGTTTCTCACGTTCTTCCTGCTGCATCATTTCATGATGGCGGGATCTACGCTGCGCTCTGACACGCTTCACACACCGCTTACTTTCTTACTGTCTTACTATCTTGCACAGTATGAGTCGAATCATAGCCATTGGAGATATACACGGATGCGTCAAGACATTTCACAAAATGATACTGGATGAAATCCAGATCAAAAAATCAGATATCATCTATTGCATCGGAGACTATATCGATCGTGGTCCAGATAGCAAAGGGGTGATCGATCTGATCCTGGATTTGAGAAAGAAAGGATATCAACTTCGCACCCTGAGAGGAAATCACGAGCAACTCATGCTCGATTCAGGAAACGGAGGCCAGTCCCGCTTGAATTGGTATCTCAATGGTGGCGACGTTACCCTAAAGAGCTTTGGTGTACATGCTTACAAAGAGCTTGAACCTAAGTACAAGGATTTTTTCCAACGCACCAGGTATTTTTTTCAGAATGGCCGTTACATTTTCGTTCACGCCGGGCTAAACTTCGGACGAGTGGATCCGTTTGAAGACAAAGATTCCATGATGTGGATTCGCAATTTCACCGTCGATAAACAGAAAATAGGAGACAGGATTATAATCCATGGCCATACCCCAACAGCGCTGGATGAGATCCTTAACCCACCACGTGACAATGTATTTAACATTGACGGTGGTTGCGTATACCGCGATCGTCTCGGGCAAGGCCATCTTATAGCTCTAAGCCTGAATGACCTGGAGTGGTTTGTAGTCCAGAATTGTGAATGATTAAATGGCTCAACCGTCTAAGGAGGCAGGATGTCTATCCAAAACTTCTTTTTTTCCAAATGAATTCCCTGTAATTTGCCGGCCTTAACTATTCCCTGGTATATGCGCCTTTTATATTCTCTCTTTCTGGCTGTGTCGCTCAGTTTTGTTCCTGGAGTTTCACTCGTTTTAGCCCAAGAGCTCAATTCGTTTGAGCAACTAGGAACAATGCTTTCCACGCCTAATACCACTAGGTCGGCCAGTGGGGCTCCCGGCAAAGCCTATTGGCAGCAAAAAGCAAATTATGTCATGGATATCCACCTGGATGATACAAAGCAAAAAATTTCAGGAAAGGAAACCATAACGTATCACAACAATTCCCCGGATATGCTAAGCTATCTGTGGTTGCAATTGGATCAAAATCAAATAGCTGAAAATTCCGATTCCTATACGACTCAAACCGGCAGCCTCGATGAACGAGTGACAGCAGGCCAACTTGCAAGGATGGATAAAGAACGAGTAACAGATCGTGGATATAATATTGTTAAAGTCAAGGAACTCAAAGGGAATGACCTGCCATACACCATCAACAAAACAATGATGCGTGTTGACTTACCCAAACCACTTCCACCAGGTGAATCCTACCAATTCAATATTGAGTGGTGGTACAACATCAGTGACAGGATGAAAGAAGGTGGCCGTGCAGGTTATGAGTATTTTCCAAAGGACAGTAATTACTTGTATACGATCGCGCAGTTTTTTCCAAGGATGTGCGTCTATGATGATATCAACGGTTGGCAGCACAAACAATTTCTGGGGGCTGGAGAATTCACACTTGTCTTTGGAGATTATGATGTTAAGCTTACAGTTCCATCTGACCATGTTGTTTCTGCAACCGGAACATTGCAGAATGCAAAAGATGTATTGACGAGCGATCAACAGGATCGATTTGCTAAAGCAAAGAAAAGCTACACGGAGCCTGTCAAGATCATCACGAATGAAGAAGCGTTGAAGAATGAAAGCAGCCATGTTACTTCAGAGAGAACCTGGCATTTTAAAGCAATCAATGTGCGTGATTTTGCTTTTGCATCCTCGAGAAAATTTATTTGGGATGCAATGGCGGTAAAACAAAATTCCGGAGCAGATGTGATGGCCATGTCCATGTATCCCAAAGAAGGAAATCCATTGTGGGAAATGTATTCCACGAAAGTTATCGCACACACACTTAAATGGTATTCATACTACACCTTTGATTTCCCTTATCCAGTAGCGTGGTCCATTCATACTGATCGCATCGGTATGGAGTATCCTATGATGGCTTTTAATGGCGGACGACCCAATGATGACGGTACCTACAACGAACGCCAGAAGTATGGAATGATCGGTGTCATCATACACGAAGTCGGGCACAATTATTTTCCAATGATCATCAATTCCGATGAGCGTCAATGGACCTGGATGGATGAAGGGCTTAATACCTTTATCCAGTTCCTTGCCGAACAACAATGGGAAAGAGATTATCCGTCCGGAAGAGGACCAGCATTTAAGATTGTAGATTATATGAAAGGGGAGCCTGATCGGCTGGAACCTATCATGTCAAATTCAGAAAATATAAATCAACTGGGAAGTAATGCTTATGCCAAAACCGCTACCGCGCTTAATATCCTTCGTGAGACGGTCATGGGGCGTGATCTTTTTGACAAAGCCTTTAAAGAGTATGCTCAACGTTGGAAGTTCAAACATCCTTCACCTGCAGATTTCTTCAGGACGATGGAGGATGCATCTGGTGTAGATCTTGATTGGTTTTGGCGCGGCTGGTTTTTTTCCACAGCACCATGCGACATCGAATTGGCAGATGTTCAATGGCAACGCGCTGATAAACCTGATGATCCTGGAATGATGACAGAAGAGGAAAAATACATAGAACAAAATCCATTAGGTATTTCATCTGAGCGAAACCGAACTTCCATCACACAAACTCAAGATGAAATTGACCGTAGCTTACGTGATCAATACACTGATGTGGATGATACAAAGCAAAAGCAGGAAGAATATGAAGCCTACATTTCTAAATTATCCGCTGAAGAAAAAGCGATTGTTGAAGCAGGCAAAAATTACTACACACTAACCTTTAAAAATAAAGGTGGACTGATCATGCCGATCATCCTGAAGTTTATCTATGCAGACAGCACTGAAGAAGTATATCGCATCCCGGCAGAAATTTGGAGAAGAAATAATGCTGAAGTTTCCAAGGTCTTTATAACCGACAAAGTCATCACCAAAATTAATCTAGACCCATACCTCGAAACCGCCGACATCGACCGGAGTAATAACTATTACCCTCCACAACAAGAAATGTCCAGGTTTGAATTATACCGGCAGCAACGCGGCGGGACACCGTCACGATCTTAAAAGTGAGCAGTGAGCAGTGAGCAGTGAGCGGTGAATGGTGAGCAATGAATCGTGAGACGTGAATCGTCAAACGTGAGAATAATATTGTAAGTACAACCTGATTTACCGATTACCGATTACCGTTTACCAATTACCGTTTACCATTTACCGTTTACCATTTATCCCATTTTTCTCTTTTCATTTAAATCTTCTTCTTCTGCAGCTTCTTATGCCAATCATTAATCATCATCGTAGCCGCAGATCCATACCAGGGATGTAATTCCATCACCAGACGTCCGGCTTTGACAGCAGGATCCGTTTCGGTGAGTGCTTTTGCTTCTTCTATGGTTTCAACATTAAATACATAAACCCCTTTCAACTCCCCTCCATCCAGGAAAGGCCCAGCTACAGCCAGCTTTCCTTCATCAGCCATGCGAAAGATATTATCCATGTGCGCGCGTTGAAGCTGTGCAACTGTCGCCGAATCCTGCCCTCGGTTCGGGCCCTCTTTCAGGAAAGCCATGACATATTTTTTCATGCCGTATTCATCCGCACCAAGCTTTGCAGCTAGTATGGAATCATAAGTCATTTCTGAGCTTTCTTCGACTTCTTTAGTTACATCAACTTTAACTTCCGGCTTGCAGGCAAACAAGATCAGTACGAATAAAGAGGCAAGGGTAAATAAGTGAATAGATTTCATAATTTTGAATTAGATGACAAGTTTAATTAAAAACATTTGAAGTAATTCATCAGGTATGCGACTACTCTACATGCTATTGTTTTTTATTCCTGTCACGCTGGGTGCACAGAAGGAAGTGTATATCCCGTTTGAATGGCAACAACCCAACGGGCTTGATTATTCATTTGGCCGCTCTGCTGCATCAGGAAATTTTATCATTTTCTGGGGACCGCTTGCAGGCACAGATCCTATGCAGGCTCCAACAGACATAGCCTTTGACCCGCAGTTTATTTTAAACACGGCAGAAGACCTTTATAAGTTTTACATAGATACCATTCAGTTTGTCAACGACGATGAAGGATTGCTGAATCAGTACAAGATCATTCTCGTCATGCTTCACACATGGACAGGCGTTGAAGGATGGGCTTTTGGCGGAAATTATGATGGTACTGTTGGTGCGATGTGGATGCATCCTCATGCAGCTTCTTCAGGACCAACACTTGCACACGAATTCACACACACGCTACAGAATTATGCATGGATGCTCAACCCGGGTCATGGATTTATTGATAGTTCTTATGTAGGTTTTTTCTGGGAGACGCATGCAGAGTTTATGGCTCTGCAACGATATCCGTCTGTAGCACTGGAATTTGATATGGCCCGATGGCTCAATACCTGTCAGTTTCATTGGAGTTCGACACGCCACCATTACCAGGCTTTTGTTTTCCTCCAATTCATCAAAGAACTCGATGGAATCCAAATGATCAACCGAATGTGGAATGAATCCAATATTGGTGAACATCCACTAGAAACCTATAAACGCCTCAAAGGAATTAATCAAGAAACACTAAATGATTTGTTTGGTGACTATGCCATGCGAAATGTGACTTGGGATTATGACATCGGAGATTTGTTGAGAGAACGGATTTCTACCCTTGAAACAAAATTTGTTTCGCATGCCACATTTATACCAGAGGCCGTGGATACTTCTCTTGGGTTATATCGGATTCCAAATCACCTGGCTCCACAGGATTACGGGTATAACATCATAAGATTATATCCAAAAGAAGAGCAGGGTTGTGAGAAGCGAGTTGTGCATTTGCATTTAGTCGGGCATTTTGTCTTCCCAGGTTATGAATCTTCAGGTTGGCGATATGGATTAGTGGCCGTAGATGAAAATCATCAATCCCGGTACAGCCCCCTTTATCAACAGGATGATGAAATTACATTTGAATTGGAGGAGAATGAAACTGAACTTTATTTAGTCGTAACTGCGGCTCCACAAATCCATCACAACTATCAGTGGGAACCAGGCTTTCCTAAAATTTACAGATATCCATATGACTTTAAGGTTGAGAATGCATGGCCTGAAGGTTTTCAATCTGGTTTCAGAGAAGTGGAACCTGGAATTTCAGGAGCACCACATATCAATGGTGGTGGTTTTGTAGCAGCTACAGCTTCAGTGGATGCTACAGTTTTTGTTGGGCCAAAAGCACAAGTACTTGACCATGCACAAGTAAGAGGAAATGCCAGGATTGAAGATTTTGCAATTGTTCAGAACAATGCTATTGTTGAAGGAAGTGCAAAAATTTCAGGAAAGGCTACCATAAGTGAGGATGCCCACATTTATGGGAATGCACGTATTGAGGAAGAAGCAAAAGTGAATGGGGGTTGCAATGTTTACGGCTATGCAACTATCAAAGGAAATTCGTTAATCTTCTATACCAGTGTATTTGATGAAGCCCTACTAAAAGACAATACGTTTTGTTGGGGAGCCACCTTGCACGTAGACGTAGTCCTTGGTGGAGATGCGGAGTTTTTCAGTGATTGTAGTGATGGGACTTATCTACAAGTCGAAGGAGCCTATAATAGGAATTGTGATGGACTAGAAGATCACCCTGCCAATGAGAGTCTGATAACTCATTTTCTGGCTGAGGATGTTTTTAATCAGTTCAAACTTGTTTGTGATACCCTGATTGAGAATACGTATGTTTATTTGGAAGAGTACATAACATGCGAAGGAGATACATTTTATTATAATGGTATTCCATTAACATCTCCTACAAGATATATATATACGTATGAAGCTTCTAATGGGGCAGACTCCATTGTAGTATTGGATCTTAGTATTGGTTTTAGCACAATCAGTGGCTGTATAACTGGATTGATTTGCCCTGGTGATACAATTTGGATGGCTGGATATCCAATTACGATGGGGCAATATGAAGTATTGCTGGATACATTTCCTTGCGGATTGCATCTCGAAGTTGATCTCCAGGAAATAAGTGTTGATACAAATATCACGTTGATCGGGAATAGCCTGGCGGCAGCTGAACAATCAACTGCTCCAATTTTGTTTATTTGTGAAGGCCATCCAACTTGGTTACAACCGAGCGAACCAACATACCAATGGTTTGATTGTTCAACAAATTTGCTTGTGCCTGGAGCTGATCAGCCAACTTTCACACCGACATTTAATGGTGATTTCAAATTGAAATTTACGACCGAAGAAGGATGTGAATTCTACTCTGGTTGTCATTCCGTTTCGACAGTGTCCACTTCAGTTCTTGAAACAGATTTTCAATGGCACATTCAACCAAATCCTGTAGGTGATATTTTGCAAGTGTTATTAGAGGATATGACTCAATCCATTATCAGCATTGAGCTATTTGATATGACTGGTCATCGCCAATCCAAACGAAACCTTTACGCAGCAAGTAAACTAGAAACAATTGACGTGCAAAGTCTGTCCTCTGGGGCATATGTGATCAAAATCACTAACGCATCCGGACAGTTTTCAACAAGAATTTTCAATAAGATTTAAAAAGCTGTCAGCTACCAGCTACCAGCTACCAGCTTGCTTTGAGCATTATCAATTTGCCACCGTGCATCCCGCTCGCCCCGCTCGTTCAAGTCTCACGACTTGAATGCAATATCCTCGCGTCTCCTGACGCGAAATCACCGTGGGCTCCACCCACGGCTGACATATCTCAGCTTTTCAGGCTTTTTGATTTTTCAATGATCAATGTTGAATTCCCCGATTAGCGAGCGTAGTCGAACCATCATTTTTCATTTAATTTGTATTCCTTTTTCATCAATGAAACAATCCTTTTATACTCCGGATCATTCCACAGCGGCTTAAACATCGGATCATCTTCAAGCCCCAAGACAAAGAAACCTTCACCGCCACTGTATATACTCTTTTCAAGATGCTCAAGCGCTTTTTCTTTATGGCCTAATGCCTGGTACTGTACAGCCATCATGAAATCTGGGACAAGTTCTTTTTTACTTTTTTCAATATTATTATTCAATATCAATTGTGCACCTTCAATGTTACCCGTTTTAGCATAGCAATACCCAAGCACCCAGTTGGTTGTTTTTCCAATAGACCTTTTCAGAAGCGATTCGATGGCGCCTTTATAATCACCTTTGCCTGCCAGTAAATAACTTAACGACCAAAGCAAGTAATCATCTGTTGGATTGTTGGCCAGGAAATTATTCAAAAGTTTTATGCCTTCGTCATATCTCCTTAGCAGATAATACATCGTGCTCATAGCTCCCTGGTTTCGGGTAGATAGTGGATCAAGTTCAATGGCTTTCTGCAGGATTTGGATGGGTTCCCTTTTGTTTCCACTAAAAAGTACTGCCCAGGTCAAGCGTTCATAAGCAAAAGGATTGTTAGGATTGAGCTCTATAGATTTTCTGAGATTTTTTTCAGCACTCTTGAGATCTTTTTCGATAAGGTTTATGGCACCAAGTATTCCATAGGATTCACCCATACCAGGATCAATAGCTAATGCTCTCATCGAAGCTTCACGAACTTTAGGAAGAGCTATTTCATGTGATATCCGATGCCAATAAATTCCATCAAGCCACGCATCCGCAAGACCTACCCATGCTTTGGCGAAAGTAGAATCCTCGCGGACAGCCAATTCAAAATAACGTATCGCAGCTTCAATGTCTTCTTTAGTACCGCTGCTGCTCTTCAGGATATCCTGTCCCAATTGATAATACACATATGCCTGCGGATTCACATCGAGTTTATCTTCAAGCCGTGATTTCAATGCAGGTTCAAGCGCAATTTTAAGTTGTTCGGATACGGCGAGTGCAACATCCCGTTGTACATTGAGTACATCTTCAAATTGCCGATCGAAATCTGCAGCCCAGATTAGGTTTTCTGTTGTGCCATTAGTCAACTGGATGGATAACCTAAGGTTGTTATCAAACTGTCGCACACTGCCTTCAAGAATATTTCCTACACCAAGTTCTTTAGCAATGGTTTTGATGGCTTTGTTCGAATTTTTATACCGCATACTGGATGACCTGGAGATGACCTTGAGCCCATGTATTTGGGCTAGTTGTGTAAGGATATCTTCAGCGATCCCGGTGCTCAGAAAATCAGCTTCCTCTCCGACACTCAGATTTTTAAAAGGCAATACGGCAATGGATTTGTTTGTTTCAAGTTCATCTATTCCTGCGGAGGAAGAATTGGATTGAAGCGCAAGAAAATATCCGGCAGTCAGCACAAGAACAAGAATGCTTAAGATCAATTCAACAGACCATTTCTTTTTTTTCGGAAGTATTTTGAGTTTGCCTTCAATCAATTTCAGGTCAGGTGTGACAACCTCATGGTTGGTTAATGCAAATACTTCTATGGGTTCATCGACATTTTTAAAATCAAATTTTCCAATGGACATGGTATGAAACTCATGGTGGTTTCTTACTTTTTCAAAAACATCTTTTGAAAAAAGCACAGCTCCTCCCTGGCCAATAGATTCTATCCTGGAAGCAACATTGACACCATCCCCAAATACCTTTCCTCCTTCGATATAGATTTCCCCGATATGGATCCCGATACGCACAAGTACACGAGGCTCCGGCAACAACTGCTTTTGCATCTCTAGCGCGCAAAGCATAGCCTGTGTTGCGCTAGTGAATAAACTCAGGCTTCCGTCACCATAATAATTATGCACTTCACCATGATGAGAAGCAACCAGTTTTTGCAAAACTTCCTGGTGTCGTCTGACGGATTCCATAGCTGCATGCTCATCACGTTGCATCATCGATGTATACCCGACGATGTCCGTAAACATGATAGCCACCAGGTGGCGGCTGGATTCTTTGAGTTCCATATTTGAGATATTAAAATTAGACCTATTCCAGAGGGGAAGCAAGTTTTACGTATCCCATAAACATGGTATTGCAGTATATCGTATGGCCTGGAAGTAGGGGTTCAATATTTTGAACCCCTACTTCCAGGCAACCCATTTTTTCCCGTTATTTTGGCGGTTCAATAATTCAAACTATGCTATCAAAAGCCGCCACACCGGAAGAATACATCGAAGGACTTCCTGAAGATCGCAAGCAGATCATGAGCCAGATCAGGAAAACGATTTTAAAAAACTTGCCGAAAGGATTTAAAGAGGGGATGGGGTATGGTATGATAGGATATGTTGTTCCCCATTCGTTATATCCGTCAGGCTACCATTGTGATCCAAAACTGCCTCTTCCCTTCATGAGCCTTGCTTCCCAGAAAAATTTTATCACATTCTACCACATGGGCCTTTATGGCGGCGCCCACCTGGAATGGTTTCAAAAGGAATGGACAAAGCATTCCAGTAAAAAACTCGACATGGGTAAGAGCTGCGTAAGATTCAAAAAAGCAGAAGATGTCCCTCTTGCATTAATAGGTGAGCTCTGCGCCAAAATGACCCCACAGCAATGGATCGATCTATATGAAAAGAACTTGAAAAAGTAAGACTCCACCTGCTTTCGATGGGCTATCAGGAATCTAGCACGCAGAGGCGCAGAGGCGCAGTTTTAATTTTCATATGTTCTACGATCTTTTATGTCGCGCAACGCCGCAACGACGCAAAGGTGTTGTTAAATTTATCAGAACCGAATTCTGCCCTTCTGCACTTCCGCCTTTCCGCCCTTTTTCTCACGCAGAGACGCAGAGTCGCAGTTTTGATTTCACACTCTCAAAGCCCACACCCACACCCACACCCACACCCACACTTCTCACTGTCTCACTGTCTTACTATCTTACGCTTTACCAGTCGCCAGCGTAACTCAGATCCATCTTGCTACTGTAACGCAAATACTCATAAAGCCTTCGATTGATCTGCCGGATATGATGATAATCATGCGCCAGCCAGTTACACAAAAGTTGGTATGCACTTAAATCACCAATCGTGGGATGATGATAGATGCTTTTCCAATTTGGATTTTTTAAAGAATTCAATTGCTTAATGGACTTCTTCCTCTCTGCCATGAATGCATTTAGTTTTTCATCAAAATCCTGTTTTGCATATTTTCTTTCTTTCACCCAGCCAGGAGGATCTATGGATGGTGGTTGTATTTCCGGAGTCAGAAGAGTATTAAACAATCTTGTCCTGAAGTCTTCTCGTTCCTCATCGTACAAGTGGCAGATGATCTCCAACAACGACCAATCGGACTCCTGGCCTTTCCATCGGATAGTTGCTTTGTCTTTATTGTCCAACAGGTTTTTAAAGACCTGGCGGTTGGCTTCCAGCTGAAGGATAATTTGATTTGGTTTCATGAAATTAAAATAGGGAATAAAATTTGCTTTTACCTGCCTTATGTACCTATATAGGCTGCTAAGGCTATGTATTCCTGCCCTCTTTATATTGATGACTTTCCGTCTGGATGGACAGGTAGTCAATATTGAACGTAGGCGAATTTCTACTGACACCACCGGTTGGTTTGGCTCGGCGAATTTGAGTTTCGCAACCTCTAAAACCACCAAATCCATCTTATCCCTTTTTGCCGGGGGACTCTTGGAGTACAAAGCAAAAAATGACAAAGATCTCTGGCTCTTTATCACAGACTTCAGCCTGATTACTGGAAACAATGAAGACTTTTCCAATTCAGGGTTTGGTCACATCCGCTATAACCGCAAGCTTAATGAAACATTCAGATGGGAGTTTTTCGCCCAGGTTCAATATAACGGACTTACCAAAATAGATACCCGGGCACTCGGCGGGACTGGTGTCCGGATCAAGCTTACACAATATGAACAAGCGAAGTTTTATCTCGGTGTCGCTTATATGTATGAATACGAAGCACTCATAGATCCTGTTGATTACAACTACGATAACCGGATCAGCACCTACTTTACATTTACCTTATTGCCTGAAGAAACGGTCTCGCTTACGAGT
>Ga0157380_10002618_pt1 | contig 12175 bp, 7 predicted proteins | sample S35metaG_FD_119757 | JGI IMG/M metagenome (GOLD analysis project Ga0157380, IMG submission 119757) | Switchgrass rhizosphere microbial communities from Kellogg Biological Station, Michigan, USA - S3-5 metaG | ecosystem: Host-associated > Plants > Roots > Rhizosphere > Soil | place: USA: Michigan...
AGCTGCCGGCGATCCGGGAACGTACAACTCGTTCTGGTTCGATCGCGGGAAGGGCGTGAACAGGACGTCGCTCATCATCGACCCGCCGGATGGGCGAGTGCCGGCGTACACGGCGGAGGCCGCGCAGCGGCTCGCAGCCGAACGAGCCGAACGTGCGAAGCGCGGGCCGGCGGACAGCTACGCGGATCTTCCGCCCTGGACCCGCTGCATCACGCGTGGTTGGAACGGCATCGGCAGCAACTACAGCAGCAACACCCAGATCTTCCAATCGCCCGGCTACGTCGTCATCCTGCAGGAGCTGATTCACGAGGCGCGCATCATCCCGGTCGCCGTACGGGACGGTCTACCGCCTGACGTACAGCAGTGGCTCGGCGACTCACGCGGGCGATGGGACGGCGACACGCTCGTCGTGGAGACGCGCAACTTCGATCCACGCTCCAGCTATCGCGGCTCGTCGCCGGCGCTCGTGCTCACCGAACGCTACACGCGCACGTCAGAGGGAGAGATCGACTACCGCTTCACGATGCACGACCCGACGGTCTACGTGAAGGACTGGACGGTGGGGCGGCCGATGCGCCGCGAGGTAGACAAGCTCACCGTCTTCGAGTACGCGTGTCACGAAGGAAACATCGCGATGACCGGCATCCTCGCCGGTGCGCGCAAGCAGGAGAAGGAAGCTGCCGTACGATGAGGAGACTCACGTTCTACTTGAAGCGCTGGTTCTCCAGGCAGACGTACTCGATGAGTTCGTCGCCGAGCATCAGCTCCTGATAGAGACGAACGGTGAACGGCCGCGTGTATGCCTTGGGGTCCTCGACGGTGACGTCGATCTGCATCTGCGCGTAGGTTGGCCTGCGAAACCGTTCGGTGATCGTTCCCGCATCGGTGAGCGGGCTTCCGATGAGATCGAGCCAGCCGCCGTCGCGGAAGTTCGTCGTCGTCACGACAAGGTCGTCACCTTCCCAATGGCCCAGCGAGTAGCCGTTCCACCAGGGTTGCGCGTCGCGCGGCGGCGGCGGGCGGCCGTCGGTGAAGATCTGCCGCACCTCACTGCCCGCCTCGTAGAGCACGACAAGCATCTGCGAGGTCTGGATGAATTTGCGCGGCGCACCCTGTGTGTGGAGTTGCACGATCCCCATCGGCAGGCATTGCGCTTCGGGGTTGTGCGCGCTCGAGTCTGCAATCCGCTGCTTCAGGAGATCGAGGCCGTAGGGTGTAATTGGTAGTCCATCGGGCAGGTTCTGTCCGATCTCGCGGTAAACGGCGATCGGCGGTCCTGGTGGTGGATTGACCGGGCGCCGACCGGCCGGTCCGGTGATGCCGACCCAGACGCCGGAGAAGTCCGGCCTTCCCTCTGCCGTGCGCGGTGATGGTGCGTCCGGATTGGGCTGACCACTCGCCGTACGCGGGATCGATGGGCTGAGATGCCGCGGCCACTGCGCCGAGACTGGATGTGTTCCGATGACGACTACCGCGGCCAGGAAGATGGCATCGATCGCGGTGAGGCGGGCACGCACGCGATTAATGCTGCGCCGTCGCTTGCCAGTCGGTGACGACAGTCAGGACTTCAGGGAGCGTCGGCAGCGCGCGGCTCACGAGGAACCTGCGACCGGAGGGATCGACGTCGTATGAGCTGGGCGAAAAGCCCAGCGTTGGATTCTCGATGGGAAGCTCGAAGAGCGCGCGCGGGATCCCTAATCGCGGCGTGGCAGTTCCTTCGAAGGCCACAGTCGTCAAGCGACGGTCGGGTGTGACGAAGAACAGCGCCTTCCCGTCGCGCCGCCATCGGGGCTGTGAACCGCCGCTCGTCGAGACTTGATAGCGCGGCCCTTGCGACGGAAACGCGACCACATAGACTTCACGCACGCCCGATTCGTCGGACTCGTACGCGAGCCACTTTTGATCGGGCGACAGTCGCGCGCCGCCTTGATCGAACGCCGCCTCGCGCAGCGAAATGGCCTCGCCCGATCCTGATGTCGGAAACGCGCTGATCCGTCGATTCTGTCCCTCGGTCACGCGATGAAAGAGCAGGTACTGAGCGGACCAATCGGTGGGCGTGAGCACGGTGGGCTGGCGGACGAGCACGCCTTCGGAGACCTGACCGCCCACGATCTTCTCGTAGATCGCCGGGAGTCCGCTTTCCTGCAATGACGCGAACGCGACGCGTCGCGCGTCCGGCGACCAGACAGGCCACATTTCGCCGCGCGTGCTGAAGGTCAGGCGCGACCAACCGCCCCGCGCCAGATCGCCAATCCAGATTGCGTGTGATTGGCGCTCCGGGTCCCAGCGCTGAATGGCGACGAGGCGGCCGTCGGGTGAAAGCGCCACCGACGGTACGGCAGGCATTGGCGAGCTCACCGCGCCGAGGTCGCGACCGATCTCGTCGTACCACGCCAACTGGCTTCGCTTCCAGTTCCCGGCGAGATACACCAGGATGCCCGACCTGGAGACAGTGAAGTTGGCGATGCCGTGGGTGCGGTCGTAGCTCACACGGTCGCCGATGTGCAGCACGTCGCCTTCGATCGTCCCGCTATCAGCGTCGAATCGCTGCGCGACGAGCGCGCCATCACGCAGGAATACGAGGTGCTCGTTCGAATAGGCCGCGGTTGTTTCACCCTTCGAGACGAGAGTACGAGTCGAAGAACCGAATGTGCCGAGATAGGTGCCTCGGACGTTTTCCAAATCGCTTTGAATGAAGAACAGGAAATGCCGGCCGTCTGGAAGAAGCTGCGGCCACCTGTGAGCGCTCTCCTGTTTGGCTTTCTCGATGACGGTCACCGCTTCAGGGGTTCCACCCGATGCAGAGACACGGAAGATGGGGCCGCTCATCGTAGGAGCAAAGAGGACGACATCGCCTTGCCAACTCCCCCCGCGTCCACTCGGAGCATCACAGATCGTGCGCGGCGCGCCGCCGCTCAGATCCGCCCGTTTCAGCTTGCCGTTGGCAAAAAATCCGAGCGCCGAGCCGTCGGCAGCCCAGAAGGGCCACGACGCTCCTTCCGTGCCAAGCACACGCTGCGCCTCCAGTTGGCCGATCTCACGGAGCCAGAGACTCGGGACCCCCATTCGATCGTGGATCACCACTGCCAGGCGGTGACCGTCCGGCGATATTGCGAGTCCGCGCGCGGGCGTCAGGCTGTGTTCAGGAGGAGCGAGCAACTGGAAGCGTGCGACGGCTGGTTGCGATTGGGACGACGCGCCACGTGCCACAAGGGAAAGGGCGGCGATCGCAAGTGCCGTACACGCCACCAGCCAGGGCAGGGCATTGAAGACACGGCGGCGGACTGCCGGCCCCGGGACGGCCCCGGACGGCGGTTCGCCTTCCGCTGTACCGACGTCGACGGATGGCGCATGCGCCAGGTCCTCCGGCGGAAGCGCGACATCGACTTCGTGCCCCCGGTGTAGCCACCACGCGTCGAGCTCGTCCCGGTATGCGAAGGCGGACCCGCGTTTCTGATGCTGGTGTCGCCGCACCGGTAGACCTTCGAGCTTCTCCCAGCGCTGGACCGTCCGGATATCGCGCTTCAAGTACCCGGCGATTTCCTTCCACGAGTCCAGGCGGTTGTCAGCGGTGACCAGCGGCGCGAGCCCCGCGGCCGAGGACGCATTCGCGTCTGACATGGTGTTTCGCGCGGATCTTACAAGTGTCGGGGTATCGCTTCAACAGCGCGCGGTGGCTGGTTTGGGCGAATGCACACGTCGTGGCGACCGCGACACTAAGCGGCGTTAGGTGCCATCACGCGTCGTGCAAGTCGTGACACCTCATGTCGCTACGGGGAACGAAGGCACGCTCCGACAATCGCGTGTCCCGAACGGCGGCCGCTTCCACAGCGGATACCCAAACCGAGGTATTCGGTTGTGGGAGGTGGGCGTTTCAGGAGGAACCGGATGGTTTCCAGAGTTGTCGCGCGGTCAATAGTGCTCGTGTCTTCACTGCTGCTCGTGCCGTCGGTCGCACTCGCGCAAGCGGCGATTACCGGGGTCGTCAAGGACGTCTCCGGCGCCGTGCTTCCCGGCGTGACGGTTGAAGCGGCCAGCCCCGTGCTGATTGAGAAAGTGCGCTCGGTTGCCACCGACGCATCGGGGCAGTATCGCGTCGTCGATTTGCGGCCGGGCTCGTATTCGCTGACGTTCTCCTTGACGGGTTTCAAGACCGTCAGGCGCGATGGCATCGTCCTCACGGGCACGTTCGTCGCAACGGTGAACGCTGATCTGACTGTCGGCCAATTAGAGGAGACAGTCACCGTCACGGGCGAAACGCCGGTCGTCGACGTGCAGAGCGTGAAGGTCCAGCAGACGTTGAGCGATGAGGTGATCGCCGCGATCCCCAGCTCGCGAAACGCCGCCGGGCTCCAGTCCCTGATTCCTGGATTGAACGTGACGCAGGCAGGTGTCGCCGTTGGTGGCGGAGATGCCGGTGGCGTCGCGGGTGGAATGGGCGGCCTCGCCGGAACCATCCACGGCGGGAACACGTACGGTTCACGAACCAAAACTGACGGATTGAACACGGACTTCACGGGTCAGGCCGCTGCCGGCGGACAACTCCTGAATACGGCCGGTGCGCAGGAAGTGGTGATCAATACGTCCGGCGGGCTGGGCGAAGCCGAGGGGATGGGCGTCACACTCAACATCATCCCGAGAGACGGAGCGAATACGTTCAGCGGCTCCGTGTTCGGCAACACGGCGCGAGGCTGGATGCAGGACTCCAACTTCACGCAGTCACTCAAGGACCAGGGCCTGAGGACGCCGTCAGAACTGAATTACCTTTACGACGTGGATGCGATGGGTGGCGGCCGAATCATCCGGGACAAGTTGTGGTTTTACGTGACCGTCCGCAAGGTCGCGTCGGAGAGCACGGTTCCCGGCATGTGGGTCAACAAGAACGCGAACAATCCAAACTCGTGGGTCGTGGATTTCGATCTCGACCAGCCAGCCTTCACCGATACGAACGACCGGCACGAGATCCTGCGCCTCACATGGCAGGCATCGCAGCGCCACAAGCTCTCAGGCTACTGGCAGGAGCAGCACAATTACATCGGTAAGGAAGGCGGCGGCACGCCGACACAGACGCCCGAGGGCACTGGCTTGACGAGTTTCAAGCCGTCCCGCATCCAGCAGCTCACGTGGACGTACACGATCAACAACAAGCTGTTGGCGGAGGCAGGCATTGGGACCTACTTCGGAACCTACGACCAGAGCGGGGGCGGCGGACCACGCATCGGCGGGATCGGAGGCGTCAACAACCCGCTGATGATCCAGCAGCTGGAACAGACCGGGAACATTCCGAGTTGCAACTGCTCAATCCCCGGCCTGATCTCTCGACATCCCGGACTCGCAAACGGTGGATTCAGTCATAGCCAGGTCGGCACGCGCGAATGGCGCGCATCACTGTCGTATGTCACCGGCGCGCACAACATGAAGTTCGGCTACCAGGGCGGGTTCAGCACGCCGACGAAGAACTACTTCTACGACAGCACTGTCATCCAGGTCCGGACGAACAACGGTATTCCGAATCAGATCACGGAGAACCTTGCCTACCCCGGCTGGCTTCGTACGGGTCGCCACGTCATCCCGGTTAACTTCTACGCGCAGGATCAGTGGACGAGGAACCGGCTGACACTGCAGGGTGGCTTGCGCTGGGACAATGGCATCACGAACTACACATCCGACCCAATCGGCGGTCCGGACTACCTCCTCATGCCGAAGCAAGTCTCGTTTCCTACCGGTTCGACACAGGGGATCGACTGGAGCGACATCACCCCACGCGTGGGTGTTGCCTACGATCTGTTCGGGAACGGCAAGACGGCCGTCAAATTCAACGCCGGAAGATACCTGGAAGGTCTCAGCTCGTTGTTCGGGCTGGACATGAACCCGATCTTCCGTATTCCCACGATGACGACGCGGCCGTGGCTGAATCCCACGAGCTTCAACTTCACCAACAACCCGAACTGCGATCTCGCGAACCCCGCGGCGCAGCGCGATTGCGGGGCGATGGCCAATCAGTCCTTCGGGACCGAGCTCTTCACCACGAACTACGACCCCGATATGGTCACCGGTTACGGAACCCGTCCCGATGTCTGGTCATTGGGGGTGTCCGTTCAGCAGGAGCTCGTGCCACGCGTGTCGTTGACGGTCGGCTTCTTCCGCAACTCGTGGGGGAACTTGTCCATGGTCGACAACACGCTCACGAGCGCGTCCGACTACACGCAATACAGCATCAACGCCCCGCTCGATCCGCGGTTGCCAGGGGGTGGCGGGTATGTCGTCAGCGACCTCTATGATTTGAACCCGAACAAAGTCGGCCAGGTCAGCAACCTTCATGAGCTCTCGTCCGTGACCGGCAAGGAGATGAGCAACAACTGGCAGGGCGTGGACGTGACGATTAACGCGCGCCTGCGCTGGGGACTCCTGGTGCAAGGCGGCACGAGCACCGGGCGTCGGCTCACTGACGCCTGCGACGTGCGCGCGGTGGTACCGGAGAGAACGTCGAGCACGGCGATCGTGCCGGCAGGAGGACTCCTCTCAAGTTTGACGAACCCTTACTGCCGCGTGGTCGAACCGTACCGCACGTCGGCCACAGGCCTCGCCACGTACCTGATCCCGAAGGTGGGCGTCCAGACGAGCCTGACGTGGCAGAGCAACCCCGGACCCGAGATCGCCGCGAACTACGTCGCGACGAATGCGTGGATTGCGTCGGGACCGCAGCCACTCGGCCGCGCGCTCTCGGGTGGCGCCAATGCGACGATCAACCTGATTGAGCCGGGCACGATGTTTGGTGAACGGCGCAACAACTTCGACATGCGCCTGAGCAAGGTTCAGAGGATCGGCACGAAGCGGCTCACCGTGTCGATCGACGGCTACAACCTCACGAACGCGGACACCGTGCTCGCTTACAACAACTCGTTCGTGCCGGGCGGAACGTGGCTGACGCCGACGAGAATTGCGAACCCGCGGTACATGAAGCTCGGGGCGCAGTTCGACTTCTAATCAGGCTCGGCCCGGTTCAGAACCTGTCGGGCCGTGCCGCGTTCCACGCGTGTCCGATGCTTCCGTTGATCGACGAGGTCAGCAGCGCACCGGTTTCGATCGGCGGGTAGATATCGTTGTAGCTTCGGACTTCCCCGGAGCTTACGCGTCTCATCACGTACCAGGGCTTGAGCTCGCGTGGATGGTGCAGGCCCGCGGCGCCGAGCACTTCAGAAAAGCTCTTGACTGTTTCGCTGTGAAATCGCGCCACGCGCGCGGATTTGTCGCCGACGTGAAGACCGCGCACGAGATCCGGATCCTGGGTAGCGACGCCGGTGGGACACCTGTTGGTATTGCAGCGGAGCGCCTGAATGCAGCCCAGGGCAAACATCATGGCGCGCGCCGCGTTGCACATGTCGGCGCCGAGCGCCACTTTTGTTGCGATCTGAAATCCCGTGTTGACCTTGCCCGATGCGATCAAGCGGATCTGGTCGCGCAGTCCCGCACCCACCAGCGCGTAGTGCACGAACGCCAGTCCTTCGTTGAGCGGTGTTCCCACGGAATCGGAGAACTCCAATGGCGCGGCGCCGGTGCCGCCCTCGGCGCCATCGACCGTGATGAAGTCTGGAAGAATCCCCGACTCCAGCATCGCCTTGACGATGCCGAAGAACTCGTGGCGCTTGCCGACGCAGAGCTTGAACCCGACGGGCTTGCCGTCCGATGCCTCGCGGAGCAATTGCAGAAACTGCAGCAGACCGAGTGGTGTGGTGAACGCCGTGTGCGCCGGCGGAGAGATCACATCTTTGCCGGGCACGACGCCGCGGATCTCAATGATCTCGCTCGTGAGCTTCGCGGCCGGCAGAATGCCGCCATGTCCGGGCTTGGCGCCCTGCGACAGCTTCACCTCGATCATCCTGACGTTCGGGAGAGTGGCACGCGTCGCGAACGCATCGGGACTGAAACGGCCATCAGGCGTACGGCAACTGAAGTAGCCGGTGCCGATCTGCCAAATCAAGTCGCCGCCTGGTTCGAGGTGATACGGGCTCAAGCCACCTTCGCCGGTGTTGTGCGCAAAGCAACCGGCCTTCGCGCCGGCATTAAGCGCGAGGATCGCGTTCTTGCTGAGCGAGCCGTAGCTCATCGCCGACACGTTGAGGATCGATGCCGAGTATGGCTGCGTGCACGTGGAGCCGCCGACGAGCACGCGGCTGCTTGCGTCGTCGGGATGCACCGGGGCGAGCGAATGGTTGATCCACTCATAGCCCACGGCGTAGACGTCACGCTGCGTGCCGAACGGCAGCGTGTCGAGTTCGCCCTTGGCGCGCTGATAGACCACCGATCGATCATTGCGGCTGAAGGGACGGCCGTCGTGATTGCTCTCGATGAAGTACTGGTTGATCTCGGGCCTGATCTGCTCGAGCAGGTAACGGAAGTGACCGACCAACGGAAAGTTGCGGCGCACCGCCTGTCTGGTTTGAAGCATGTCGGCGATCCCACGCAGGATCAGGGGGACGATCACGACGAGCGACCAGAGTACAGGTGGCCACACCACCGCGGTCGCGGCCACGAGCGCCAGCACCGCTGCGCAGACAGCCAGAAAGACGCGGCGCATGGTTCAAGAATCGGCAAAACCGCTCGAGACATGAGCCCCGTGTCGGCCTGCCGGTGAACGTCATTGCCACGTCCATGCTCCCCATCTAATCTAGGCGTATGTACAAGACCGTACTGACTCTCGCCCTCGTGCTGGCAGCGGGTGGGCCGTCGCTCGTCGCACAAACACCGGCGCCGAATGTGACGACGCAGGTGTACGCCGACTTGAACCAACTGATGCGCGGCGTCTTGTATCCTGCCGCCAACGTGGTGTTCTCAGCGCAAGCCGACAATCCCGCAGACGTGAAGTTCGCCCCCGGGCACGACCCGTCGATGTCGACCGACCCTCTCACGAGCACGTTCGGGGGGTGGCAGGCGATCGAGAACGCGGCGCTGGCGCTGGCAGAGTCGACCAACCTGGTGTTGATCCCGGAACGGAAGTGCTCGAACGGCGTCTCCGTTCCGACGAAGGACCCTTCATGGGCGATGTTCGTGCAGCAGGTTCGTGACGCCAGCATGAAGTCTTACAAGGCCGCACAGGCCAAAGATCAGGACAAAATGATCGAGACCTCAGAAGAGCTGAGCGCGTCGTGTGCCAACTGCCATCGCAAGTGGCGCGATCGCAGGACCCCGGACAACCGCTGTAAGTAGGAACCAGTCTGCGTAGGGAGCATCATGAGTAGCGTGAATAATTTGTATCGCGGCTTTCTGGCGGCTGGCGCGCTGGCTGTCATCGCGTCCGCCCACGTAACGGCCCAGCGGCAAGGATCGGGCTCACCTATCGCGATCCAGAGGCAGGGATCATTTGCGGTGGGCGGCAAGGTTCTCGGGGACCCTGACACGAGCTCACTGCACTGCGATCACGGGTACGTGGACTATCAGATACCCGTCAACCCGCGCCGGATCAACCTCGTGATGTGGCACAGCGCTGCCGCGACAGCATGGCTGAATCGGTGGGACGGTGGCGAGGGATACCAGAGCATCTTCTTACGCCGCGGTTACCCCGTCTACATCTGGGATGGCCCGCAGGTCGGCCGCGCCAACTGGGGTTGCACGGAGCACGTCTACAAGCCGGGCACCGGCCGGGATCAGGGGAACTTCGTTTCATGGCGGTTCGGTGAGAAGTATCCGAACTGGTTCGAAGGGGTGCAGTTTCCGACGAAGGATCCCGAGGCGTGGAACCAGGCGTCACGAGCGCGCTATCTCGAGTTCGACACCATCGAGAACGCGCGGATGCAGTCGGAGGCAGCTGTCAAGCTGATGGACCGAATCGGTCCGAGCGTGGCGCTCACGAATTCCGCGGGCGGTATGCGTGCTCTCCTCACGGCGCTCAAGACGACCAACCTCGTTGGCATCGTGATGTACGAAAACGTGGGTTACCTCTATCCGGAGGGTGAAGGCCCGGGCGTGCCGGAGACCGGCTTCGGTCCCATTACCGTCACGCTCGAGGAGTTCAAGAAGCTGACGAAGATCCCACTGCAGATCGTGTGGGGGGACAACGTCGAAAAGGCTGCCACTTACGCGGAACGGTACAAGATGTCGGTCTTGTTCGCAGAGAAGATCAACAAGTACGGCGGCAAGGCGCAGGTGCTCAGGCTCACCGACGCGGGGCTGAAGGGCAATACGCACATCCCCTTCGCCGACATGAACAACGTCGCCGTGGCGGATCTGCTCTCGAAGTTCCTGGCCGAGAACAATCTGGATAAGCGTTAGGGCAGGTTGAACGCCGTCAGAAGGTTCTTGTACGGCACGACTCGGCCGTGCACCGGCGCGATGCGCTCCGGATTCAGCTTCAGTTCCTGAATCCGCTGCACCATCTGCGCGGCGTAGTCAGGACCGCGCTCGGGGTTCCTGATCTCGTCGCCGGCCGGTGGGTTGTAGCCGTCTCCGTACAGCAGGATGCGCTCCTTCGGGAGCCAGGCAATGAGCTGTCCCGTGTGATGTCCGCTGCCCGGCACGTGATACAGCTCCACGGTTCGCGTTTTGTCGCTCAGCACTCGCTTGTCGCCTGCGGGTTCAATCGTTGGCTTGTTCGACGTCGGCGCTGTGTCTTCGATCGTCCGCGGCCTCGCCCACGCCTTCTCCAGGAACTCTTTGTTGCTCTCGTGCGTGATCACGGTGATGCCTTCGGCGACGTATTCGCGCAGGCCGCCCGCGTGATCGTAGTGGGGATGCGTATTCACGACGTACCGGATCGGCTTGTTCGGCACCGTCTGGCGCACGAGATCGTTGACGACCTTCGAGCGCGCATCGCTCGTCGGCCCTTCGAGCATGACGATGTGATCGGCGAACTCGACGGCGAGGCTGCGCGTGCCCGCGCTGTTCAGCGACCAGAGACCGTCGCCGACCTTATCGATGGTAGCCGTCGGCGTGTCAGGCGGAGCCGGCGCTGTCGCCACGTTGTTCGGCACCGGCAGCGAGACTGCAGCGTTCGGCTGCACGTCGTTGATCGTGATATCGAGCGTGGGGTACCCGTCTTGTTTCTCGACGATGTGCTTCGGGAACTGGATAGTGCCGAACTGCGCGTAGTCGGAGTACGTCACCTCCACCGGCACGTCGCCGACCACCGAATTCGTCGTCAGGTACTCGGCCTTCTCCACGAGGTTGTCCTGATTGAGCGTGACCTTGACGTCGCGGTCCTCCGCTTTGAACGTGAAGACGTTGCCGTCTGCGGGCGCGCCGCTTGCGAGTGCGGCTTTGACGACGCCGTGAGGCGTCAGCCAGATCTGTCGCAGGCGCTCGGTGATGGCACCAGGATTCGGCGCCGGCTGCGCGCCGCCTTCGCTCCACGCGTTTTTCCCGCTCACGATCTGAGTGGTCCGCTGGTCGACCGCGAACGGTTGTGCGCCGCCTCCGCGCGGTGGATGCTCGCCCTGCGCACGCAGCATATCGAGCTTCATCGCGGGCGTCTGGTAGTCAACGGCGACCGTGTAGGTCTTCACCTCGAAGCGCGGCCACGCTCCGCCGGGAGCGTATGCCTGCCCGAAGGCGTAGTTGGTCCCGCTTCCGGAGAATTGGACAGAGTTCAAGTTCGTCGCGCCCATCGCATCGGCAGCGGCCGCGGCGCCGCTCGGCCTGCTGCAACTGGAGAAGGTGATCGCCAGCGCAAGACCGGCCACCAGGGCTGTCGTGGTTCGCATGGGAACTCCTTTTCGATGAGACGAGATGCCCGCGCCGTGTACCGGGAAGGGCGATATTACAACTTCGCGTCGCGATCGCAGCTAGAATCGGGGGCGGCACGAAACGATATAGGGGGATGGTCATGACCTTCCGAAGAGCTCTCATTTGGACAAGCGTGGCTTTCGCGGCCGCACTGACACTCGGTGTGCCGTCTATGGCGAATGCGCAGGCCGGTGGTGGTCCTGCGCCGGCAGCAGGGGCTCAGGCTCCGGCGGGCCAGGGCCAGGGCGAGGGCCAGGGACAGGGTCGTGGACGCGGACGCGGAGCGCCGCCGTTCACGCCAGCGGCGGGCGCGAAGGACCTGAAGTCCGTCATGTTCAACTGGGGCTGGTACACCGGCATGCTGCGGAGCAGCGAGGAATACGACCTGCTCATGACGCTCGCGTATTCGGGCAAGGGCACGATGCAAGTGGGCGGACAGCCCTGCAACGTGACGATG
>Ga0157380_10002619_pt1 | contig 12174 bp, 13 predicted proteins | sample S35metaG_FD_119757 | JGI IMG/M metagenome (GOLD analysis project Ga0157380, IMG submission 119757) | Switchgrass rhizosphere microbial communities from Kellogg Biological Station, Michigan, USA - S3-5 metaG | ecosystem: Host-associated > Plants > Roots > Rhizosphere > Soil | place: USA...
AGCGTCGCCGGCAGCCCCAGCGAGTTGCCCGGCATCGCTGCCCTGTGGGCACGCCGCAAGATCGAGCACTTGATCGACGGTCGCGTCGCAGGGACCGACGAGACCCTGATCCGCGAGCTGGTCGTCGCCACCGCGCTCGAGCATCACCTCGTCAGCCCGTACACGAGCCTCGTCGCCGTCGACAAAACCCCGGGGCGCTCGGCCGCTGCCGCGCTCGAGCGGCGCGACATCGAGAACAGCCCGCCCGCCGGCGCGCAATACGCGCTCGCGATGCCGCAGACGGCGACGCCGGCGGCGCTGCTGCGTTGGCTCGGCGTGATCGTGCTACTCGGCGTGGGATTGCCGCTGCTCGCAACCCGAACCCAACTACAAAGGAGATGGCCATGAACAGACCCTGGCGCGGTGCCATGCCCGTCATGTTGACCCTGCCCCTCGGGCTCGAGCACCGGCCGCGCGCGCGGCAACGACGCTGGCGGCGCTGGGCTATCGGTTTGTTGGTCACCCTCGGCGTGGGGTTGCTCGCGGCCGGGTTCTGGCTGCCGGCCAAAGCCGAGCTCGCGCAGCACCTGCTCAATCGCGCCTGGAACCGCACGACGGAGGGCGACGCTGCGGCCAAACCGTGGCCATGGGCCGACACGCATCCCGTAGCGCGCTTGGCCCTCCCCGGCAGCGGCGAGCCGCTGACGGTCCTCGCCGGCGCATCGGGTCGCACGCTGGCGTTCGCACCCGCGCTCATGGACGGCAGCGCGAGCTTGGGCTCGCCCGGCGTCAGCGTGATCGCAGGCCATCGCGACACGCACTTTCGGCCGCTCGCCGAGCTCGCGATCGGCGACACGCTCGCGCTCGAGCGCCCCGATGGCGCCGTGCTCACCTATGAAGTGACGGCCCTGGATGTCGTCGACAGCGCGCGCGCAGAGCTGCGACTCGATGCCGACGAGAGCGTCGTCGTGCTCGTGACGTGTTGGCCGTTCGATGCCGTGGCAGTCGGTGGGAGCTGGCGCTACGTCGTAACGGCGCGCATGCGGATCTAGCGCTCGCTGCGGCCTCGGATCAACGGCGCCGCGGCGCGAATACGAGGATCGCGAGACCGCCCGCCGCGCCGACCCAGCCAAGCCACACCGGCGATGCGAGCCCGCTCCACAGCACGCCCGCGATCAACAATGCGGCACCGATCACGAGCTGCTCGAGCCGCGCCGTAGCGCGCCGCGGCTCGCCGACGACCACGGGCGCGCGCTGCTGACGGCGCGCGGCCGCATCGGCGGCGTCGGCGCGGCGCAGCGCGCGATGCAGCAAGCGCGGCAACAAAGCCAGATCGCCGCTGATCTCCGGCCAGGCTTCGACGAGTTGCTTGAAGCGCGTGCGCGGATCGTGGCGCTCGCGCATCCATTGCTCGAGCACGGGCTTGGCCGTCTTCCACAGATCGAGCTCGGGGTAGAGCTGCCGGCCCAAGCCTTCGATCGCGAGCAGCGTCTTCTGCAGCAGCACGAGCTGGGGCTGCACTTCCATGTTGAACTGGCGCGCCGTCTGAAAAAGGCGCAGCAGCACGAGCCCGAACGAGATGTCCTTGAGGGGCTTGTTGAAAATCGGCTCGCAGACCGCGCGCACGGCGGCCTCTAGCTCGTCGATGCGGGTGCCGGGCGGCACCCAGCTCGAATCGACGTGCAAGGTTGCGACGCGACGGTAATCACGGCGAAAGAACGCGAGAAAATTCTCGGCGAGATAGTGCTGATCGCGCTCGTCGAGCGAACTCACGATGCCGAAGTCGACGGCGACGTATTTCGGCTGCTGAGGCTTGGTCACGTCGACGAAGATGTTGCCGGGGTGCATATCGGCGTGAAAGAAGTTGTGGCGGAACACCTGCGTGAAGAAGATCTCGACGCCGTTCTCCGCGAGCCGCTTGATGTCCGCGCCGGCGCTGCGCAACGCCTCGATGTCATCGACTTGGATGCCGAAGATTCGCTCCATCGTCAGGACGTTCGGGCGACAAAAATCCCAATGGATCTCGGGCACGTACAGTAGGTCGGAGCCGGCGAAATTGCGCTTGAGCTGAGCGGCGTTCGCGGCTTCGCGCATCAGATCGAGCTCGACGGCGAGCGTTCTTTCGAATTCCGCGACGACCTCGACGGGATGGAGCCGATGCGCCTCGGGCCAGTAGCGCTCGGCGAGCCCGGCGATCGCGTACAGCACTTCGACGTCACGTTGAATCAGCGCCGCGACGTTCGGCCGCAAGACCTTCACGACGACGGCCTCCCCGCTCACGAGGCGCGCCGCATGAACCTGGGCGATCGAGGCCGCCGCGAGCGGCTCGCGCGTGAATTCGGCGAACACCTGCTCGACGGGCCGGCCGAAAGCGGTGGTGAGAACGGCCGCTGCCTGCTCCGCGGCGAACGGCGGCACCTGATCCTGGAGCTTCGCAAGCTCGGCGGCGATGTCGGGCGGCAGGAGGTCGGGGCGCACCGAGAGCGCTTGCCCGAACTTGACGAAGACCGGGCCGAGCTCCTCCAGCGCTTGGCGCAAGCGCACGCCGAGGGGCAGGCGGCGCCGGCCGAACGCGAGCAGGCGCCCGAGCCACGCGAGCGGCCGGAAGAGATGGGTGCGCCAGACGATCTCGTCGAGCCCATGCTTCACGAGCACGCGCTGGATCGCGAGCATGCGCGTGAGCTGCCGCAGTCGCATCCGCGTCATCGATTTCGCTCGAGACGCTTGAGGCGGGCGGCGGCGCGCTCGACGTCGTCGCGCAGACGCTCGACGTCGGCGTAGAACGCCTGTGCCTCGAGCGGCGCGGGCATCGCGCGGCTTTCCTCCTGCAAGTACTCCGCCGTATTCATGCGCAACGCACCGGCCGCGCGCTTGAGCCAGGAACCCGCACCGCGAACGGCTTCACCGAGCGCGTGCGCCGGCACGTCGCCGAGCCATTTCGCCGCTTCCCCTTCGAGGTCGGGCCGCGCGAGCTTGAGCAGCTGCGCGTACCGCTCGGCGACTTGCAGGTCGCCGGAGAGCTCGGCGCGCGTGCGCTTCACGCCGCTGATGCCTTCGGCGTTCAAGAGTCGCAAAAGATCGAACGGCGTCGCGCGCAGAGTGGCCGTTGCGGCCGCCGCATCGGCATCGACGCGCAGCCGCTCGCCATCGGCATGCAGCACCGCCGTCACGCCGAGCCCGTCGACGTGCACCGCGAAGCTCGTGCCGGCCAAGCGCGCGAGCAAGTCGCGCGCGGCCGTCGACTCGCTTACCCAGCGATTGAGCTCGGCCTCGATGAGCGTCAAAGGCGATAACCCACGTGCAGCGCGACGACACCCGCGGTCAGGTTGAAGTACTCGCAACGCTCGAAGCCGGCGCGCTCCATCATCCCCTTCAGCGTTTCCTGATCCGGATGACGGCGAATCGATTCGGCGAGATAGCGATAGCTCGCCGCGTCGCCCGCCAACCACTCCCCGAGACGCGGCAGCACCTGCAGCGAGTACAGCTCGTACAGGGGCGCCAAAGGTCCGAGCTCGGCGTGCGAGAACTCAAGCACGAGCAACCGGCCGCCGGGCTTCAGCACCCCGAAGAGGCTCGCGAGCGCGCGCTCTTTGTCCGTGACGTTGCGGAGTCCAAAACCGATCGTGACGCAGTGGAAGCTCGCGGCCGCGAACGGCAGCGCTTCGGCGTCGGCGAGCACGTAGTCGATGTTGCCGGCGAGCCCAGCGTTCAGGAGGCGCGTGCGGCCTTCCTCGAGCATGGCCGCGTTGATGTCGGTGCAGACGACGCGGCCGCTGCGCCCGACGCGCCGCGCGAGCCCCATCGCGAGATCGCCGCTGCCGGCCGCGACGTCGAGCGCCTGTTGGCCGAGTCGAAGGCCCGTCTTCGCGATCGTGAAGCGCTTCCACAGCCGATGCAGCCCGCCCGACATCACGTCGTTCATGAGGTCGTAGCGCGAAGCGACCGAATCGAAAACGCCGCGCACGCGAGCCTTCTTTTCGTCCCACGGCACGCGCTCGTAGCCGAAGTCGGCTCGGCGTTCGTCGCGCTCGCTGTCAGACGCCACGGGGAGACTCCGGTGTTATTCGGCCCACTTCGGTTCGGGATGGCGTGGCTTGCCGGCCTCGGCGAGTCTGTCCAAGTATCGCTGCCACTTCTTATCCCGCTCGCTACACAGCTCGTAAAGTATAGGCCAGGTATACAGGCCGGTATTGTGGCCGTCGTCGAACACGAGGCGCACCGCGTAGCGCCCCACGGGCTCGATGCTCGCGATGTTCACGGCTTCCTTGCCCGTGACGAGCAGCCCTTCGCCGGCCGAGTGGCCCTTGACCTCTGCAGACGGCGAATGGACGCGCAGGAACTCGGCCGTGAGGCGCGCGTTGAGCCCGTCGGCAAACCGGACTTCGAGCTCGCGCGAGCGGCGATGCAGCTTGAGATCGGTCGGCGGCGGAATTTGTAGCTCGCTCATTCCGCGTCCTCAGAGAATGTAGCGGCTCAAATCCTCGTCCTGCACGAGCGCTTTGAGGTGGGCGTCGACGTACGCCGCATCGATGACGACGCTGTGGCCGCCGCGGTCGGCGGCCTCGAACGACACCGCCTCGAGCAGCCGCTCGAGCACCGTGTGCAGGCGCCGTGCGCCGATGTTCTCACTGCGGTCGTTGACCTGGAACGCCACCTCGGCGATGCGCCGCACGCCGCTCGGTTCGAAGCGAATGTCGAAACGCTCCGTCGCGAGCAAGCTCACATATTGCTCCGTCAACGAGGCGCTCGGCTCCGTGAGGATTCGCACGAACTCGTCGACACCGAGCGCCGTGAGCTCGACGCGGATCGGAAAACGCCCTTGGAGCTCCGGAATCAGGTCGGAGGGTTTCGCAACGCTGAACGCGCCGGACGCGATGAACAGCACGTGGTCCGTGCGCACCATGCCGTAGCGCGTGCTGACCGTGCAGCCTTCGACGAGCGGCAAGAGATCGCGTTGCACGCCTTCGCGCGAGACGTCGGCCCCGTGCGCCTCGGCACGGCGCGCGATCTTGTCGATCTCGTCGATGAAGACGATACCGTTCTCCTCGACTGCCTTGACGGCTTGCAGCTTGACGTCCTCTTGGTTGATGAGCCTGCCGGCCTCTTCTTCCTTGAGCAGCACGAGCGCGTCCTTGACCTTGAGCTTGCGACGCTTCGAGCGGCCCTGGTGTAGGTTTTGGAACAAGCTCTGCAGCTGGTTCGTCATTTCCTCCATGCCGGGCGGCGCCATGATCTCGACGCCGCCCATGGGCGCGGCCAAGTCGAGCTCGACCTCGCGGTCGTCGAGATCGCCCTCGCGCAACATCTTGCGGAACCGCTGGCGCGTGTCGCGGCCGTCGTCGCTCTTCGAGCCCGGCAGCAGCGCATCGAGCAGCCGGTCTTCGGCCGAATCGGCGGCGCGGTCGGCAACGCGCGTGACGGCTTCCTCACGCACCAGCTTGACCGCCATGTCGACCAGATCGCGCACGATCGAGTCGACGTCGCGGCCGACGTAGCCGACCTCCGTGAACTTGGTCGCCTCGACTTTGATGAACGGCGCGTGCGCGAGCTTCGCAAGCCGGCGCGCGATCTCCGTTTTGCCGACACCGGTCGGCCCGATCATCAGAATGTTCTTCGGCGTGATTTCGCTACGCAGCGGCTCCTTGATCTGTGCGCGACGCCAGCGGTTGCGCAGCGCGATGGCCACGGCGCGCTTCGCGTCGTGCTGACCGATGATGTGCTTGTCGAGCTCTTCGACGATTTCGCGCGGCGTCATCGACATGCGCTAGAGCTCTTCGACCGTGATCGAGGTGTTGGTGTAGATGCAGATCGAGCCCGCGATCGTCAGTGCTTTCTCCACGATCGCGCGCGCTTCGAGCGTCGTGTTCTCGTAGAGTGCCTGCGCGGCCGCTTGCGCGTAGGCGCCACCCGAGCCGATCGCGAGCAGGTCGTGCTCGGGCTCGATGACGTCGCCGGTGCCCGAGATCAATAGCGAGTTTTGCGTGTCCGCGACGATCAGGAGCGCCTCGAGCCGGCGCAGCATGCGGTCCGTGCGCCAGTCCTTGGCGAGCTCGATGGCCGCGCGCATGAGGTTGCCGTGCTTCTGCAGCTTGGTCTCGAAGTATTCGAACAGCGTGAAGGCATCGGCCGCACCGCCGGCAAAACCCGCGAGCACCTTGCCCTCGTGGAGGCGGCGCACTTTGCGCGCGTTGCCTTTCATGACCTGGTTGCCGAGCGTGACCTGACCGTCGCCGCCCAACGCCACCCGGCCGTTGCGGCGCACGCAAACGATCGTCGTGCCGTGAACTTTGTCCATCCGGGCGCCCATGGAGAGATTTTAAGCCAGCCGCACGCGCGGCGTCGCCGCGTTACTCGGCCGGCCGCTTGCGTGCCCGCGGATGGGCCTGATCGTAAACGGTAGCGAGATGCTGAAAATCGAGGTGCGTGTAGATCTGCGTCGTCGAGAGGCTCGCGTGGCCGAGCATCTCCTGCACGGCCCGCAGATCGCGGCTCGACTCCAGCACGTGGGTCGCGAACGAGTGCCGCAGCATGTGCGGGTGCACGGAGGTCGGCGCGCCCTGTCGCTTGGCCCATTCGTTGACGCGCTTCTGCACGGTCCGCGGACTCACGCGGTCGCCGCGACGGCCGACGAACAGCGCGAGCTCCCCCGGTTTCGCGAGCTCGGCGCGCACGGCGAGCCAATCCTTCAGTGCCGCAAGCGCTTGCTTGCCGACAGGCACGACGCGCGCCTTCGAGCCCTTGCCGAGCACGCGCACCGTGCGATCGGCCGCATCGACGTCGCCCAAATTGAGCCCGACGAGCTCGGCGAGCCGCAAGCCCGAGGAATAGAACAACTCGAGTATCGCGCGGTCGCGCAACGTCGCGGGCTCGTCGCCGCTGATCGCGAGCAAGCTCGCCACTTGATCGGCGTCGAGCGTCGCGGGCAAACGGCGCGGCGCCTTCGGCGCTTGCACGTGCACGCCGGCGTTGTTCTTCACCACACCCGTCTCGATGAGGTAGTTCAGGAATGTGCGCACGGCCGACAGACGCCGCGCGACGCTGCGTGCGCCCAGCCCGCGGCGATGGCTTTCGGCTGCGAAACGGCGCACCGAGAAGGAATCGAGCGCCGGGAACGCGGCGATCTGCTCGCGCTCGCAGAACTCGAGCAGCGCGCGTAGGTCGTGCTCATAGGCGGCGATGGTGTGCGGCGATAGCCGGCGCTCGGTCGCGAGCCGCTTCAAGAAAGCTGCGAGCTCGACTTGGCCCACGGCTACTCGGTGCGAATGGCGACTGCGAGCACCTCACCGAGGCGCGCGAGGAAATCCATGCGCTTGCCCGGATGGAAGTGGTCGGGATCGTGGCTGCCGATGATCAAGAACCCGAGCCGCGACTCGACTCCAAGCGGCACTAGCGCCGCCGAGGTCACGGCGTCGGCATCGCGCTCGAAAATGTTTTTCTGCCGATCGCGCAGCGGACCGCAACGCGGCTTCGCCGCGCGCAAGAACGTCGCGAACGGCCGCACGTCGGGATCGTCCGGGCCCAAGCGGCGGACGAACCCTTCGCGCACGGCCCCGGGCAGCGCGTCGGGGAATAGCACGAGCACGGCGCGCTCGGCTGCGAAGTCTTCGCGCAGCCCGGTCTCGAGCTGCTCGAGGCGCACGGCGATGGTCGACGCGCGCATGAGCTTCAGGCACAGCTGATGGATCTTCTCGCCGAGCACGTCGTTCTGCTTCGCGACGGCGACGAGGTCCTTCAGCTGGCGCTCGAGCTGCGCGTTGCGTTGCCGCAGCATCGCTACCTGCCGCTCGACGAGCGAAATCGCTGCGCCGCCGGCGCGATGCGGCAGCTTGAGCGCAAGCACCAACGGCGCGTGACGCTCGAAGAAGTCGGGGTGACTCTTGAGGTAGTCGGCGATGGAGTCCTCGGACACAGTGTCGGTGACTGGAGCGCCGACGGCTGCCCCGCTCTGCTGGTGACTCATAGTTCGATGTAGCCCTCGTACACCGCTGTCGTGGGGCCAGTTTGCCACAGCGGCGCGCCCGGTCCACGCCAATTCACTTCGAGAACGCCGCCCGGCAGCTCGACCTCGACTTTTTCGCCGAGCCAACCCCAGCGCCGGCCGACCGCGACGGCCGCCGCGGCGCCCGTTCCGCAGGCGAGCGTCTCACCGACACCGCGCTCGAAAACGCGCAAGCGGATTCGCCGTTCGCTCTGCCGCTCCATGAAACCGACGTTCACGCTCTGCGGGAAGCTCGCATGGCGCTGGAAAGCCGGGCCCAGCAGCTCGATCTCCGCAGCAGCGACGGACTCCACGGCGAGCACGGCATGCGGATTGCCCATGGAGACGGCGCCGAACTCGACGTCGCGACCCGCGACCTCGAGTCGGTAACGGTCACGCTCGGCGGGCACCAGGAACGGCAGCGCGGCGGGGCGAAAGTCGGGCACGCCGAGATCGACGCTGACTCGGTCACCGGACTCGACGCGCGCCGCGACTGCTCCCGCGGGGCTCAGGAGCTTGAGCTCGTTGCCCAACCTCGGCGCCAGATAGCGCGCCAGGCAACGCGCGCCATTGCCGCATTGCTCGACCTCGCCGCCGTCGGCGTTCAGGATTCGGTAGCTCGCATCGCCGGCGTCGGGATGCTCGCTATCGACGAGCAATAGTTGATCGAAGCCGACACCGCGGCGCCGATCCGCCCAGCGGCGTACGACCTCGGGTGCCGGCGGCACGTGCTTGCTCGGCCACGGCAAGACCATGAAATCGTTGCCGAGACCGTTCATTTTGGTGAAAGCGAGCTTCATCGAAGTTGCGAGAGCCGAATCGCGGCGCAAATGGCGCGGCCACCGCCGCGGAAAGCACGTATCTTAGGCCAAAAAATCGCGAGGCAAGGGATCGTGGACTCCGTCTGGCTCAAACCGCAACGCTCGTTCAAGGATCTGCGCGAATTCCTCGCCCATCTCGAGAGCCGCGGTGAGCTCAAAACGATCGACGCTCCCGTCAGCCCGGTGCTCGAGCTCACGGAGATCTCGCGCCGCGTGCTCGCGAAGCGAGGGCCCGCGCTTATGTTCACGGGCGCGAGCTCGCGCGGTATTCGCGTGCTCAGCAACCTGTTCGGCACAGAGGACCGCGTCGCGGCCGCGATCGGGCACGACAGCCGTGAGGCGCTGACGGAGCTCGGCCGGCTGCTCGCCGCGCTGCGCGCGCCGCAACCGCCGCGCAGCGTCGGCGAAGCGTGGCGCGCGCTGCCGCTCATCAAGGAAATCCTGAACATGGCGCCGAAAACCGTCCGCAATGCGCCGTCCCAGGAGGTCGTCGTCGAAGGCGCGGCCGTCGATCTCGCCGACTGGCCGATTCAAACCTGCTGGCCCGACGACGTTGCGCCGCTGATCACGTGGGGGCTCACGACGACGCGCGGGCCGCTGCACGACCGACAAAACTTGGGGATCTACCGCCAGCAGGTCATCGGTCGCAACAAGATCATCATGCGCTGGCTCGCGCACCGCGGCGGCGCCACCGATTACCAGGCGTTCTGCGCCAAGCACCCCGGCGAGCGGTTTCCGATCGCCGTGACCCTGGGCGCCGACCCCGCAACGATTCTCGCCGCCGTGACCCCGATTCCGAACACCCTATCGGAGTACGCCTTCGCGGGCCTGCTGCGGAGTGGGCGCTCCGAGGTCGTCAAGTGCATGGGCTCCGAGCTGCTCGTCCCAGCGACGGCCGAAATCACGCTCGAGGGCTACATCGAGCCTGGCGAGGAAGCACTCGAAGGTCCGTTCGGCGACCACACGGGTATTACAACGAGGCCGAGCGTTTTCCGGTCATGACGATCGACCGCATCACGCATCGCCGCGAGCCGATCTACCATACGACCTACACGGGCCGGCCGCCCGACGAGCCCGCCATTTTGGGGCTCGCGCTGAACGATGTGTTCGTGCCGATCCTGCAAACGCAGTTTCCCGAGATCGTCGACTTCTATCTGCCGAGCGAGGCCTGCTCGTACCGCGTTGCCGTCGTCAGCATCCGCAAGGAGTATCCCGGCCACGCGAAGCGTGTGATGTTCGGCGTCTGGTCGTACTTGCGGCAGTTCATGTACACGAAGATCGTCATCGTCGTCGATGCCGACATCGACGCGCGCAAGTGGGCGGATGTGATCTGGGCAATCTCGACGCGTGTCGACCCGAAGCGCGACAGCGTGCTGGTGGAGTCGACGCCGATCGACTACCTCGATTTTGCGTCGCCCATAGCGGGCTTGGGCTCGAAGCTTGGGATCGATGCGACAACGAAATGGCCCGGCGAGGTGGATCGGCAGTGGGGCCGCCCAATTGCCATGCGCGCCGACGTCATCGCAAAAGTCGATCGGCTATGGAGCGAGCTCGGCCTCGGGTAGTCCTATGCATGGACATTTGTCATAACCCTGGATAAGTTACGCGCTTCGCGCGCGCTGCAAAAACAACAATTCGAACGGAGAGCCCATGCGACACATTCTCGTCACCAACGCGAAGGGCGGGTGCGGCAAGAGCACTATCGCCACGAGCCTCGCAGCCTACTTTGCGTCCGAAGGTCATGCGACCGCGTTGGCCGACTTCGACCCGCAGGGCTCGGCGCTCTCGTGGCTCGAGCAGCGGCCCGCGGACTACGCACCGATCACGGGCGTGCCCGGTTTCGAGAGCGGGCTCAAGTCCGTGCCGCGCAACACCGAATACGTCATCATCGATTCGCCCGCGGGCTCCTACGGCAAGGACCTGACGGAGCTGGTGCGCAAGGCCGAGACGATCGTCGTGCCGGTGCTGCCGTCGCCGATCGACATCAAGGCCGCCGAGCGCTTCGTCGAAGAGCTCCTCAGCATCAACAAGGTCGCCGACAAGAAGGCCAAGGCAGCGCTCGTCGCGAATCGCGTCAAGGAAAACACGTTGATATTCGAGGAGCTCGACGGCGTGCTGTCGCGGCTCAAGGTGCCGTACGTCGCCACGTTCCGCGAAGCGCAGAACTACAACCGTGCCTATCAGCGCGGCCTCGGCGTCCATGAATTGCCGCCGTACCTCGCTTGGCCGGATTGGGAGCAATGGGATCCGCTGATCGAGTGGCTCGACTCGCGCCGCTCGCAGCCGAAGAGCTGACGCTAGGCTAACTCGCCGTCCGCTCCGCATCGCGCGCAGGCGCCGCGAGGCCGCGTGACGGCGGCAGCGGCTCGGCCGCCGCCGGGCTCACGAGCTGCAGGCCCGAGCGGAACGCGAGCAACGCCCCGTCCTCTTCGCCAAGCCCCGTGAGCAGCTTTCCATACAGCGCGTAGGCGGCGGCGGTCGGCGCCAGCGCCAAGCTCGATTCGAGATAGCTGCGGGCCTTGCCCCACAGCTCGTTCGCCATCGATACCCGCGCCGCCGCAAGTAGCAGCCCGGCGTCATCAGGGTACGACTTCAGCCAAGTTTCGATTTGCTTGAGCTGTTTCGTGGCGTCCGCGCCCCGCACTTCACCAAAGCTCTGCACGAGCGCGGGATGCCAGTCGCGTTTCAACGCGGCTTTGAGCTCGCGCTCCGCTTCGTCGCCGCGCCCAAGACGGTCGAGGGCGCGGGCGCGCTCCGCGACGAGCGCCGGAACTGCGCGCAGCTCGCTCGGCAGCGAGCCCCAAACCTCGGCGAGCCTCTCGCCCGTCAACTCCGGCCGCGCAAGTTCCCCCTGCAGAGCCATCGTCGCGAGCGCGTCGCGCTCGGCGGCGGGCAACGGCGCGCGCGTAAGCCGCGGCAGCAACGCGAGCAGTGCTGCACTATCGTCGAGTGCGCGGTAGGCGCGGGCCCGCAACGTGATCGCCGCGGGTTGGTCGCCCTTCTGCTGCTCGAGAGCTTCGAGCGTCGCGACCGCCGCCGCCGGCTCGCCGGCGGCGAGCTGCAGCTCCGCGCGCGTCAGCAGCGCGCTGGTCGCGCCCTCGGCGGACACTCCTTGCGCGAGCTCGAGCCACTGATCGCGCCGATCTGCCGCACCTTGCAACTGGGCCGCGTGGGCGGCGAGAAGGTAGTTCGCGAGCGGCGCGTCCGCGTGTTTGAGTCCCTGCGTCAACACGCGCTCGCTGCGCGCCCAATTGCCCTCGATCAGTTGCGTGAGACCGGTCGTCAGGTCGCTGTCACGACGCAGGAGCAGCCGCTGCTCGCGCGCCGCACGCCAGCGCCGCGGCGCATCGGCGACCGCGACGAGCGCACGGATGAAGAGATAAACCAGCACGAGCA
>Ga0157380_10002620_pt1 | contig 12167 bp, 12 predicted proteins | sample S35metaG_FD_119757 | JGI IMG/M metagenome (GOLD analysis project Ga0157380, IMG submission 119757) | Switchgrass rhizosphere microbial communities from Kellogg Biological Station, Michigan, USA - S3-5 metaG | ecosystem: Host-associated > Plants > Roots > Rhizosphere > Soil | place: USA...
CATTCGAGATGGGTCATGAACATGGCGGTTGCGTAGCGCGTCTTCGCAAGCACGCAAGGCCGGTGCTTCGACGAACGGTCCTCAGCGCACGACAAAGGTATGGTATATCATTTGCGACGTTGTATCATCCTGCGTTAAGGACGCGGCGCCCCCACAAACCGGATAGCCATGACCCGCTCAATCTCGCTGCTGGCCCTCTCCATTGCCCTTATTTCCTCACCCGTCCTGGCGCAGCGAGCGGTGACAGACTTGTCGACCGAAGCCGCCGGATCAAACGACGAGGCCGCGACGGCGGCGACCGCGGAGGAACCGACGCCCGGCAGCGCGGCCGAGGCTCATTCGGGCCATGAGGAAGGCGAGATCGTCGTCACCGGGGTGCGCCGCCGGGAGAATGATGTGCTCGGAGGCGTGTCGGTGCTGGACGAGGCCGACCTCACCCGCCAGATGCGGCCGAGCATCGGCGAGACACTGGCCAAGCAGCCGGGCGTGTCGGCGACCAGCTTCGGCCCGGCTGCCTCGGCGCCGGTGCTGCGCGGCCTCAGCGGCGACCGGGTGCGGGTGCTGACCGATGGCATCGGCACGCTCGACCTGTCGTCGTCAGGCCCCGACCATGCGATCGCGATCAACCCGATCACCGCCGAGCGGATCGAGGTGCTCCGCGGGCCGTCGGCATTGCTGTTCGGGTCATCGGCGATCGGCGGGGTGGTCAACGTCATCGACACCCGCATCCCGCGGCATGATCCTGACGGGCCGGTCAAGGCGGACGCGCTATTCAGCTACGGCAGCGCGGCCAATGAACGGTCGGCCAATGCGGCGGTCGACGTGCCGCTGAGCGGTCATTTCGTGGTCCATGCCGACGGCAATTGGTCGAAGAGCGACGATTTGCGGACAGGCGGGCATATATTGTCGAATGATTTGCGCGACGAAGCCGCGGCGAGCCCGGACTCGGGGATCCAGGCGCTGGTCGACCTAAAGGGCGACCTTCCCAATTCGGCGGCGAGCTCGAAGGAAGGCGCTGTGGGGCTCGGCTATGTCGACGGCGATCTCAACATCGGGCTCTCAGTGACCCGGCATCTCGCCAAATATGAGGTGCCGGTCCGCTACTCGCTCGACCCAGCGATCGAGGCCGAGGCGCCAACCATCGACGTCGAGCAAACCCGCTATGATGCGCGGGCCGAGATTCCAATCGGCGGCTTCTTCAGCCAGGTCCGGGCGCGCGGCGGCTATGGCAATTACCATCATGACGAGCTGGAGGAGACCGGCGAGATCGGCTCCTCCTTCTTCAGCAAGGGCGGCGAAGGCCGGATCGAGCTGGTACAGAGCGACCGGTCCGGCTGGGGCGGGACTAGCGGGGTCCAGTATCTCAACCGCAATGCCAAGATCCGCGGCGAGGAGAAGTTTCTGCCCGACAGCCGCCAAAAGCAGGCCGGACTGTTCACCCTGCAGACCTATGTCCAGGGCCCGATCCGCATCGAGGGCGGGGCGCGGGTCGAGTTCAGCAAGCTGACCGCCCAAGAGGACGAGCAGCTGGCAACTCCGGCAAGGTCGCTCGACTTCACCACCTTGTCCGGCTCGCTCGGCGGGCAATATGAATTCGTGCCCGGCTGGCGCGCCGGCCTGTCGCTGTCGCACAGCGAGCGGGCGCCGGCGATCGACGAGCTGTTCGCCAACGGCCCGCACGGCGGCAGCCAGGCGTTCGAGGTCGGCAATCCGGACCTCGACCCCGAGCGGAGCAATTCGATCGAGCTTGGGCTGCACCACAGCAAGGGGGCGCTGCACCTTACCGCCAATATGTTCTACAGCCGCTTCTCCAACTTCATCTTCCAGGCTCCGACCGGGGAGATTGAAGACGATCTGCCGGTGCTCGAGTATCGCGAAGGCAAAGCCAAATATTATGGCTTCGAGGCCCGGGCGGAGGTGAAGCTGGGGCAGATGCTGGGGCTCGATTGGAGCGGCGAGCTGCAAGGCGACGCGGTTCGCGCGACGGTCAAGGATTTCGGGCCCGCGCCGCTGATCCCGCCGCTCAGGATGCTGGCTGCGCTCAGCGGCGAAAAGGGCCAGTTCGATGGCCGGCTGGAGGTCGAGAAGGCCTTCGACCATGATCGGAACGCGCCCAACGAGACGGAAACGCCCGGTTACACACTGGTCAACGCCTCGCTCGACTGGCACCCGTTCGCGGCCAAGCCCGAGCTCACCCTGTCGCTGGCGGGAAACAATCTGTTCGACGTGGCGGCGCGGCGAAGCACCTCGCTGCTTAAGGATTTCGCGCCGCTGGCCGGGAGAGATGTTCGCCTCACCGCGCGCCTGGGCTTCTGACGTCCTCGGAGGTGGAGGAGCGCCGTTGGACGGCGCCCCTCCGCCCCAACTTAGTAAGCGGTAGCGACGCTCGGCTGCGAAGCGTTGTGGCCGCCGTTCCTCATCAGGATCTCGCGCACCCGGTCGGCCTCGATGCCGGTGCCGCTGGTATCGACCGACAGGAAGATGCCGCCGTCGTTGATGCGGCCTTCATAGTAAGCGGCATTGTCATCGTCGATGCCATGGTCCTTGAGCAGCCCGGTCAAGCCTCCGGCTACCGCTCCGACACCGGCTCCAATAGCGGCCGCGCCGGGAATGGCAGAACTGGCGATGGCGCCTGCCGCGGCAAGCGGACCAACTCCAGGGATCGCCAAGGCAGCCACGCCGAGAATGGCACCGAGGCCGGCCCCGGCCAATGCACCACCAGCAGTATCGCTGGCTGCATCGTCATCAACCACTTCGCCGGCACCGTCGCTTACCGTGGTGCGATCCTCATCCCGGCCGATGATGGAAAGCCGATCGGTGTCGAGGCCCGCGCTACGCAGTTCGCTGACCGCTGTTTCGGCCTGCGACCGGCTGTCGAAGACAGCTGAAATAATTTGCTTTGTCATGATTGTAACTCCTGAGCGTACTCGCCCTGCCCGCTACTTGCACAGCGAAGGACAGGCTTGGGCGTTCCGTCTAGCCACGAATATTGCGTTCAATCGAAGCATCTTAGCTGCCCAGTGTCGTTCATAGCCGTCCGGAATTGATTCGGGATCGTAATGGGCTAACCTGCGTTTGATCCTGCCGAGCGGTTTCTGGGAGTATCGAGTGAGCGAGTTGACCGACAAAGCCAACCTCGGCGTGGCCGGGTTGGACGATGTTTTGAAGGGCGGATTGGCACGAGGCAGGCTCTATCTGCTGGAGGGCACGCCTGGCACCGGCAAAACGACCATCGCCACACAATATCTGATGGCTGGAGCCGCCGCCGGGGAGCGCGCGCTGTACATCACGCTGTCGGAAACCGAAGACGAACTGAGGGCCGGAGCCAAATCGCATGGCTGGTCGCTCGACGGCGTCGACATTTTCGAACTGGTCCCGCCCGAAAGCCTGCTCGACGACGACCAGCAGCAAAGCCTGCTTTATTCGTCCGACCTCGAGCTGGGTGAAACGACCCGGCGCATCTTTGAAGCGTTCGAAAAGATAAGGCCGCAGCGGGTGGTGCTCGACAGCCTGTCGGAAATCCGCCTCCTCGCCCAATCGTCGCTCCGTTACCGGCGGCAGATCCTGGCGCTGAAACATTATTTCTCGCGCAGCCAGGCCACCGTGCTGATGCTCGATGACCTGACCAACGAACCGAACGACAGCACCATGCACAGCGTCGCCCATGGCGTGATCCGGCTCGAGGAACTGTCGCCCGAATATGGGGCAGAGCGACGCCGCCTGAGGGTCGTCAAATACCGCGGCCAGCGTTACCGCGGGGGCTATCACGACTTCGTCATCGAAACCGGCGGAATACGCGTGTTCCCGCGCCTGGTCGCGGCCGAACATCGCAAGGAATTCAAGCGTGACGTGCTCGCGACTGAGTCGAACGAGCTGAACCAATTACTGGGGGGTGGAGTTGAACGCGGATCCAGCGTCCTGATCCTCGGTCCGGCAGGCACCGGCAAATCATTGCTGACTCTGACCTTCGTGGTCGGCGCGGTCAAACGGGGCGAACGCGCCGCGATGTTCGTGTTCGACGAAGAGCTGGGCCTGCTCTTCGAGCGCGCCAAGGGATTGGGGATCGACCTTCAGGCGATGGTCGACTCCGAGATGCTTTCGGTCGAGCAGGTCGACGCTGCCGAGCTCACACCGGGCGAATTGTCCGAACGGGTCAGGCATTGCGTCGAACAGCATCATGCCAAAACCGTCGTGATCGACAGCCTCAACGGCTATCAGGCCGCGATGCCCGAGGAGCAGGCGCTGATCCTGCACATGCATGAGCTGCTCCAATACCTGAACCGGCAGGGTGTCTCGACTTTCCTGACCGTCGCCCAGCACGGGTTGGTGGGAGACATGAAGGCGCCGGTCGACGTCACCTATCTGGCGGACACGGTAATCTTGCTGCGCTACTTCGAAGCGATTGGCCGGGTACGGCGTGCAATCTCGGTCATCAAGAAACGGACCGGCGCGCATGAAGACACGATCCGCGAGTATCGTATCGATCAACGCGGGATCACGCTTGGCGAACCGCTGATGGGATTCCAGGGCATCCTTCGCGGCGTTCCCGAGCTGGTGGACGACCCGAAAAATCTGCTCGATACCGCGAGCAAGTGACGTCCAACCTATCCGAACGAGCCCTGATCCTTGCGCCGCAGGGTCGAGATGCCGCCGTGGCCCAGGCCATGCTTGCCGAGGCAGGGCTGCGTGGGACGACCGTTCCGAACATCGGCGAGCTGGTCGCCCATCTCGATCAGGGGGCTGGCTTTGCGGTGGTTACCGAGGAGGCGTTGAACGGCGCAGATCTCCGTCCGCTGGCGGAATGGATCGATCGTCAACCCGAATGGTCGGACTTTCCTTTCGTGTTGCTGACCCAGCGCGGCGGCGGACTGGAGCGCAATCCCGCCGCCGGCCGCTATCTCGAAGTGCTTGGCAACGTCACCTTCCTCGAACGGCCCTTCCATCCGACAACCCTGGTCAGCCTTGCTCAATCGGCCTTGCGGGGAAGGAGGCGTCAATATGAAGCCGAGAAGCATGTCGCGGTCCTGGAGGCCAGCGAAAGCAGGCTCCGTCAAAGTGAGGCAAAATATCGCACCTTATTCAACACGATGGATGAGGGTTTCTGCATCATCGAATTCCTCGACGGCCCGCATGGGCCGCTGAGCGACTACATCCATGTCGAAGCCAATGAGGCGTATGAGCGTCATGCCGGCATTGCCGACGTGGTCGGGCAGCGCGTTCGCGACATGGTGCCGGGCGAGGCGGACGGTTGGATCGAGCTGTACGGCGAGGTCCTTAAGACGGGCAAACCCATTCGTTTCGAGCGAGAATTGGTCGCCACCAACCGCTACCTCGAACTTGCCGCCTTCCGCCTCGAGCCGCCCGAACGGCGCCAGGTCGCCGTGCTGTTCCAGGACGTCACATCCCGCCGCCAGGCCGAACTTCAACTGCAGGCGCTCAACGCGACGCTCGAACAGCGGATTTCCGAGGCCTTGGCGGAGCGAAAGCTGCTCGCCGATCTGGTCGAAGGAACCGACGCGATCGTTCAGGTGATCGACCCCGAATTCAACATTCTCGCCATCAACCGGGCGGCCGCGGAAGAGATTGAGGGCCTGCTCGGCAAGCGGCCCCGGGTGGGCGACAACAAGCTGGAACAATTATCGGATCGTCCCGACCTGCAACAAAAGACCAGGCTGCTCTGGCTGCGGGCGCTGGACGGCGAGAGCTTCACCGAAATTGCCGACGTCGATGACCCCAAGCGGGGCCAGCGATTCTACGAGATGAAGTTCAATGTGCTTCGCGATCCCGAGGGCAAGCGGATCGGGGCCTACCAGTTTTCCTATGATGTCACCGACCGGCTCCGCGATCAGCAACGGCTGGCCGAGGCGACAGCGCGGGTGCATGAAATGGCCAAGCTTGAAACGCTCGGCCAGCTGACCGGCGGAGTCGCCCACGACTTCAACAATCTCCTGACGCCGATCGTCGGTGCGCTCGACATGCTGCGCCGATTGCACGAGTCCGAAGAACGCTCGACCCGGCTCATTTCCGGAGCGATGCAGGCCGCCGAGCGGGCGACCACATTGGTCCAGCGCCTGCTGTCCTTCGCCCGGCGCCAGCACCTCGAGGCCCGGACGGTCGACGTGACACTTCTGGTCGAGGGAATGCACGACCTTATACAAAGGACCATCGGCCCGCACATTGCGGTCGAGGTTGAGACGGAGTCTTCCTTGCCGGCCGCGCGAGTGGACCCGGGGCAGCTCGAGCTGGCCCTGCTCAACCTGGCGGTGAACGCGCGCGACGCGATGAGCGGCGGAGGTCAATTGCGCCTGGCGCTCAGCAAGGCCGAGGTCGGTCCGGGCGCAAGCCAGGGGCTGGCGCCCGGGCGTTACCTCCGCCTGTCGGTGTCGGACACCGGCGTCGGCATGGATGAAGCAACGCTCGGCCGGGCGATCGAACCTTTCTTCACGACCAAGGGCCATGGGGAAGGCACCGGCCTGGGCCTGTCGATGGTTCACGGCCTGGCTGCCCAGTCGGGCGGAGTGCTTAGAATTCGAAGCGCAATTGGCCAGGGCACGACCTGCGAGCTGTGGTTGCCTGCGGCCGAGGGCGATGCCGAGGCACTCCATGTCCGGGACGAGGAACTGCCGAGCCAGCCTCGCCGGGCGACGATCCTGCTGGTCGACGACGAGGATCTGGTCCGCGCCGCCACGGCGGAGATGCTTCGAGAGATGGGTCATTCCGTGATCGAGGCCAGCAGCGGTTCCGCGGCGCTGGAGCAGCTGGCGGTCGGCTGCCACATCGACCTGCTGGTGACCGATCACCTCATGCCCGGCATCAAGGGAAGCGACCTGGTCGACGAAGCGCGGCGGCGCCGCCCGGCTCTGCCGGCCCTGTTGCTCACCGGCTATGCAAATCTGGCCAAGGGCGAAGCCAAGGGGCTGCCGCGCCTCGCCAAACCGTTCCGCGAAACCGACCTTGCCCGTGCCGTTGCGGCCCTGCTTCAGCAAGACCCAACCGGAAATGTGCGCACTCTCCTAAAATCTGTGTAGGGCGCTGGAACCTCACAAAAATATCTGCGTTCCAAGGCTTGTGACAGACGGTAGCTATTTCGCCAGCCGCGAAGAAAATGAGCGAGCTCTGAGCCGCGAGGCCGGCGACCGGCGCGCGGCCGCGGCCCACGCCGAAATGGCCGAGCGTTATGAAGCACTCGCGGCGATCTTCGGCGCCAAGCGGCTCAAGACCCTGCCGGTCGACTATCTTTAGTCTGACGTAAGCTTCCCACCGAGAATTTGGGCGACCTGCCGGGAACCGTGGCAGGCCGCCCAGTGCGGGACGGGCATTGGGGAAGGGTAGTCCCGCAGTTAGATATCGATGCCTGCAGCGATCGCTTCCAGCTTGCGGACCCGTTCCTTGAGGTCCGCCAGCTCGATCCGGCCGGTGGCCGGGGGAAGCCCGTGATCGCCGGTCTGGCTGGCCAGCTCCAGCCGCTTGTAATCGAGCCAGGATTGCCACCCCTTGAGGCCGGCGATGCAGGCTAGGCCCATGGCAAAGAGGACGCTGGCGCCGATCAGGCCAATGGACAGCGGTTCCATTATTTCTCCTCCCTCAGAGCTTCGATCTCGCGCGCCAGCTCGTCGTTCTGGCTGTTCAGATGATGGTCGATGGCCATCATCCGGCGATCGTTGAGGTCAAGCTCGGTGCGCATGTCGTGGACCGACGTGCGGCGCCGGCCGATCTCCGCCATCCGCTCGAACTCGGACGGCCGGTCGCGGCCCCGCAGAGCCTTGTTTTTCTGCATGTGCAGGTAAATGCCGGCAGCGACGTAGGCGATCAGCGCCAGCTTCCAGCTGATCAGCAGCGCCGCCGCGGCGAACCCGATCCGGATGAAGGTCGGGTCGATGTTGAACACGTCGCCGAGGGTCGAGCAGACGCCGGCCAGCTTCTTGTCGCGGCGGTTCATTGAATAACGGTCTGACATTTCCCTTTTTTCCTTCCCGGTCAGTTCTTGGCGGCCAGCGCGGCTTTCAAGGCGTCGAGCTCGGCATCGACCGCATCGGCGGCGCGGAGCTCCGCAATCTCTTCCTCAAGGCTCTTCGGCCCGCTGAGTGCCAGCGCGTCGGCGCGGCCTTCGGCGAAGTCGGCGCGCCGCTCGAGCAACTCGAACTTGGCGAACGCTTCCTCGGTGCGGCTGCCGTGAAGCACCTCGCTCGTCCGAGCGCGGCTTATTGCGCTCTCAAGCCGGCTGGCGATCGCATTCTGACGGCCCCGGGCCTCGGCCAGCTTGGCCTGGAGCCTGGCGATATCCGCCTCATAGCCGCGCAGCACCTGTTCGATCTGCGAAACCTCGGCGTGCAGGCTCTCGGCCATCTCGGCCGCCTTCTGCTTCTCGCCGAGCGCGGCGCGGGCCAGGTCCTCGCGGCCCTTTTCCAGCGCCAGCTCGGCCTTCTCGGTCCAGCCATGCTGAAGGTCGTCGAGCCGGTTGCAGGCGCGGCGCATTTCCTTGATGTCGGCGATCGAGCGGGCGGCGGTAGCGCGCACCTCGACCAGCGTTTCTTCCATCTCGTTGATGATCATGCGGATCATTCGGGCCGGGTCTTCCGACCGGTCGAGCAGTTCCGTCATGTTCGCCGCGATGATGTCCCGCGTGCGGGTGAAGATCGGGCCCGACAGGATGCCGGAAAGCGGCGCGAAACGAATAGTCGTTTCATCCCTGCCTTCGGTCTGCCGCGGGATGCGGATGGCCGGACGGGCCTCGATCGGTTCCAATTCAAGCATAGGTAACAACTTCCACTGGAGCGGCCGAAACTTGGGCCGGGGCAACCGCGGCGCCAACCGCGATCGTGCTCATCAGCAGCGACGCGAAGGCGGCGATCAGGTGGCTTTGAAATTTCGAACCAGACATTGTTCAATCTCCCTTTTCGGATGTCAGGGCCATCGCCCGTCGGTCCTGCGCCATTCTTTACAAGGGTCGTGCCAATTGGAGATTTCCGGGAAATATCGAGACCATGCCGTTCATCGGCGGGCAAGTTGGCGGAATTTCCCACCATCAGTTGGGAGGATTGGCCAACCGGGCCTCGGCTGTTTTGCTGCAACTCAGGACAGCCGCCAGCTTAAGGAGGCCTTTACCATCTTCGGCTAGACCGCAGCCCATGCGAGGAGTGTCATGACCGAACTGAACCACCTCCGGCTGCGCGGACTGTTGCTGCTCGCCATGTTCGGCTGGCTTTGCACCATCGCCCTAATGGGGATCGCGCTGATCTTCGATCTCAGGAACGAATTCGTGCCGGTCGCCCTGTCCGCTGCGGTAACGATTATCCCGACTTTCATCGCGATGCGCCCGCGATACGACCTGACGATCGGTATGCTGTTCGCGATTATGGCCGCGGTTCAGCCCGCGCTGCTGGTTTACATGCTGCAGGGCCATCCATGGCAGATGGAAGGCCATTTCTATTTCTTCGTCGGGATCGCTGCGCTCACTCTGCTTTGCGACTGGCGGCCAATGGCCGCGGCGGTGGGCATGGTCGCCGCCTACCAATTGCTGCTCAGTTTCCTGGCGCCCGATTGGGTGTTCACCGGAAGCGGAGACTTCGCGCAGGTTCTTATTCACGCACTTGCGGTATCGTGGGTCTTCGCGGTCTTAGGGCCGATCATGGTTCATATGGGCCGGCTGTTCTCCCAGCAGGCCGAGGCCCGCGCGACCAGCGAGGGCCTCGCCGAGTCGGCACAAGCCGCCCTCGAACAAGCCAGGGCCGCGCAACAGGAGGTCGAGACTGAGCGCGAGAAGCGCCTGGAGATCGAGCGGCGCGGCATGGCCGAGGAGCGGCGCGGCGAGTTGATGGCGTTGGCCGAAGCGTTCGAAAGCTCGGTTGCCAACATCGTGCAGTCGGTCGCGACGGCCGCAGAACAGATGGCTCATGCGGCGAGCAATATGCATCGCTTCGCGCATAACGCCGGCGAGCAGTCGGCTGAGGCGGCGCGCGACGCCGAAAGCGCTTCGCAGAACGCGCTGCGCGTTTCGGCGGGCGTCAGCGACCTGTCGAAATCGATCCTCAGCATCGCCAGCAACGCCGAGCAGCAGGCCAATCTGGGCGAGGCCGCCCGCGGCGCGTCGCGCACCGGCGAGGAAGTGATCCGCACGCTGTCAGAGCGGACGGCCAACATCGAGAATTTCGTCGGCCTGATCCAGGGTGTCGCATCGCAGACCAATATGCTGGCCTTGAACGCGACGATCGAATCCGCCCGTGCCGGCGAAGCCGGGCGCGGGTTCGGCGTGGTCGCTGCGGAAGTTAAGGCGCTGGCCAACAAGGCCCATGAGGCGAGCGGCCAGATCAATCAGCTGGTGTCCGACATCGACAGCGGCGCGGCCGAGGCCGAAAGCGTGATCGGCCAGGTATCGCGGGCCATGACCGAGCTGGCCGGCGCGGCCGAGAAAATGCGCAGTGCGATCGGCGACCAGAGCAATGTCGCGTCGTTGATCGAGCAGGGCGCGGTCGACAGCGCCGCCGGGGCCGACCAGATTGCCAAGCGGGTCAATGAAGTCGCGAAAGCCGCCGGTGAGGCGGTCAAGCTATCGGATGAGGTGCATGCCTCCGCCGACGGCCTGACCAAGATCGCCCATGGATTGCGCTCCGCAACCGAAGAATTCCTGTCGCAGCTTCGCGCCGCATAGCCCTTTTGCGGGAACGCGCGGCGGATTGGCGCGCTGTTACCCTTCAAAAGGAGCATCAAATGTTAGGCAAAATCTTGGGCGCCATTGCTGGCGAGAAACTTGCGGGCCCGAACCGGAAGCTGACGGGCACGCTGGTCGGCGCGGCGATTCCCGCCATCGCCAGGCGCGGACTTGGGCCGCTGGCCGTGGTGGCGGCGGTGGGCTGGGGGGCGAAGAAGCTGCTCGACCGCCGCCGCAACCGGCGCGAGACCAGCTAGGCCTCAGCCGGCGTCGGTTTCGCCTTCATAATAAGGCTCGACCTTGCCCTTGAGCGTCAGCGTCATCGGATTGCCAAAGCGGTCGCGGCTTCGGCCGGCGGCGACTTTGATCCAGCCTTCCGAGATGCAATATTCCTCGACATTGGTCTTCTCGGCGCCGTTAAAGCGGATGCCGACGCCATGCCGCAGTACTTCCTCGTCGAAGTGCGGACTGCGCGGGTCGAGCGACAGCCGGTCCGGCAGCGGCTTCCTGGTCTCGGTGGCTTCGGTCTCGGGCTTTTCTGAGTCAGACATGGGCGGCGCCCTAGCCGCTGCACTCGGGACGCGTCAATTCGACCAACGGCGGCGCCCCCTCGTTGCGTTCATAGGATAGCGCGGCCAATCTCCCGCGCGAATCTGTGTCCAGGGGGATATTCATGCGCCAACTGAAGCTTCTCATCGGCTGCTCGCTGTTTGCTGCCAGCACGGCCATTGGCCAGCCCGCACCGACGCCGCCGGTGGCTCCGCCCCTGCCCGAGCCAGGCCAGGCGCAGCCGATGACGCAGGAGAAGCCCAAGGACATCGCCGCCGCGCCCGGCACCGAGGGCAAGAAGCCGGCGAAATGGGACGTGAACGCGCGCCACGGGCCCGGTCACGATGCCGTCATCGACACGCGTCGCGGGACCTGGATGAGCCTCGACGTGTCGCCCGACGGGCGCGAGGTCGCGTTCGACCTGCTCGGCGACCTTTATGTCGTCCCGATCGCGGGCGGCGAGGCGCGGGCGCTGTCGACCGGCCACGCCTGGGACATGCAGCCGCGCTATTCGCCCGACGGGCAGGAAATCGCCTTCACCTCCGACCGCGGCGGCGGCGACAATATCTGGACGATCCGCCGCGACGGCTCCGCCCCCCGCCAAATCACCAAGGAAGATTTCCGCCTGCTCAATCAGGCCGACTGGACCCCGGACGGCAACTTCATTGTCGCCCGCAAGCATTTCACCTCGTCCCGCTCATTGGGCTCGGGCGAAATGTGGCTTTATCACCGCAACGGCGCCGACAAGGGCGGCGGCGTGCAGATGACAAAGGCACGCACCAAGCAGAAGGACACCAACGAGCCGGCCTTTTCGCCTGACGGCCGCTATCTCTATTTCTCCGACGACGCGACGCCGGGCGACATTTTCCAATATTCGAAGGACGTCAACGGTCAGATCTACGTCATCCAGCGGCTCGACCGGCAGACCGGCGAGATCGAGACCTATGTCGACGGGCCGGGCGGCGCGATC
>Ga0157380_10002621_pt1 | contig 12167 bp, 13 predicted proteins | sample S35metaG_FD_119757 | JGI IMG/M metagenome (GOLD analysis project Ga0157380, IMG submission 119757) | Switchgrass rhizosphere microbial communities from Kellogg Biological Station, Michigan, USA - S3-5 metaG | ecosystem: Host-associated > Plants > Roots > Rhizosphere > Soil | place: USA...
CGAGGTGAAGCCCTCGCCGTCGATCGACATGTCGAAGCCGGCGTCGCGCAGCGCCTCGGCCTTCTTCTCCTCGTCGGCCTTGCACCAGATGAAGTGCTCGATGTCCGGATGGTCGACGTCGAGCACGACCATCTTCGCCGCCCGCCGCGTCTTGCCGCCGGACTTGATCGTGCCCGCCCAGGAGTCGGCGCCGCGCATGAAGCTGACCGGGCCGCTCGCGGTGCCGCCCTTGGCCAGCTGCTCCATCGAGCCGCGGATGTTGGAGAGGTTGATCCCCGAGCCGGAGCCACCGCGGAAGATCTTGCCCTCCTTGGTGTTCCAGGCGAGGATCGACTCCATGTTGTCCTCGACGCTGAGGATGAAGCAGGCGGAGCACTGCGGGCGCTCCTCGAAGCCGACGTTGAACCAGACCGGTGAGTTGAAGGCCGCCTTCTGGTTGAGCAAGATCGAGGTCAGCTCGGCCTCGAAGGCGTCGGCGTCCTCGTCGGAGGCGAAGTAGCCGCCCTCGCGCCCCCAATCGGAGATCGTCCCCGCGACGCGCCCGATCATCTGTTTCACCGAGGACTCGCGCTGGTCCGAGCCGAGCTGCCCGCGGAAGTACTTCTGGGCGACGATGTTGGTCGCGTTCTGCGACCAGCTCTTGGGGAACTCGACCCCGCGCTGCTCGAAGGCCGGGCTCTCGGGATTGCCGATCACCGCGTCGCGGATCTCCCACTCGATCTCGTCGAAGGGATGGATCCCGGCAGTCGAAAATCTGCGCTCGACCGAGAGGCCCTGCAGACCGGACTGGGCGGTGCTGGTGGCGGTCTTGGACATCGAACTTCTCCTCTCGCGGCGACTTTTAGGGGGAGCTGCCCAGGATCGTTGTCGAGTCGGACGTACTTTGTTGCGGCCAAGCCCGCAATTGCCGCAAACTTCGCTTCATCTCCCTCTATGGTGACAAGACGATGAAGCGGGCAAGAGCAGTCGAGAAGGCGGAATCTGCAAAGGAAGTTGCGGCGGAGGCGATAGCCGCCGTCAAGCCGAAGCTGCGCGGTGTCTCCCACGAGTGGGCCTTCTTCGTCTCACTCTTCCTCGGCGCCGGGTTGATCGTCGCCGCCGAGACGCCGGAGGCGACCTTCGCCGTCGCGATCTACGCGGTCAGCCTCTCCGCCCTGCTCGGCACCAGCGCTCTCTACCACCGGGTCAACTGGAAGCGCCCGGACGTGCGACGTTGGATGCGCCGGCTGGATCACTCGATGATCTTCTTCCTCATCGCCGGGACCTACACGCCGTTCGCCCTGCTTGCCCTGGACGGACCGCTCGCCGACGCGATCCTCGTCGTCGTCTGGATCGGCGCGATCGCCGGCGCCGTGGTCGAGATGGTCTGGATCGACCACCCCAAGTGGGTCGCCGCCGTGATCTACATGTCGCTCGGCTGGGTCGCCGCGGTCGCCTTCCCCGGGCTCTGGGACGAGATGGGGGAGACGGGCACGCTCCTCGTCGCCGTCGGCGGGCTCCTCTATACGGCCGGCGCCGTCGTCTACGCCACCCAGCGCCCCGATCCCAACCCGCGCGTCTTCGGCTACCACGAGGTCTTCCACCTCCTCGTCATCGCCGCCGCCGCCGCCCACTTCGCCGCGGTCGCCTTCTTCGCTCTCCCCGCTGCCTGAGGAGTCTCTAAGCGGCGACGGCCAGATCGGCCTCGATCTCGGCTTGTGAGATCAGCTCGGCGAGGATCTCCTCGAGCTGCTCGGACTGCTGGGGGGAGAGCTCCAGGCGGTCGCCGGCGAGGAGCTCCTTGGCGTGGCCGACCGCCAGCTCGGCCTCGATCACGCGGCCGCCCATCGCGCCGAGAACCTTGCGCAGCTCGGCCTGGGCCCAGACCGCGCCGAACATGCCGGTCGAGGCGCCGACGACCGCAGAAGGCTTGCCGTTCAGCGCGCTCTTGCCGGCCGGCCGGGAGACCCAGTCCAGCGCGTTCTTCAACTGGCCGGGGATCGAGCTGTTGTACTCCGGTGTCGCGATCAGGATCGCGTCGGCGCTCCGCACCGCCTCGCGCAGAGCCTCGACTGCCTCCGGCGTGCCGGCCGCTTCGACGTCCTCGTCGTAGGGCGGCACCTCGCGCAGGCGGTCGAACTCGACTAGCTCGACCCCGGCGGGCAGCCGCTCGGCGGCCGCCCGCAGCAGGGCGCTGTTCAGCGAGCCGTGACGCAGGCTGCCGGAGATGCCGAGCACGCGCATCGCTACTCGGCCTCCTCGACCAGCTCCAGCTCGACCGCGATCGCTACCTCGTAGTCGAGCACCTCGCCGCCGCTGGGCAGCTCGGCGTTCCAGTCGAGCCCGAAGCTGCGCCGGTCGACCGCCGCGGCGAGCGAGAGCCCGACGCGGGCGTTGCCGGCGAGGTCGGCACCGAGTCGGCCGAACCTGCCGCTCGCCTCGACCTCGTGCCTGGCGCCGCGGATCTCGAGCTCGCCACGCAGCCGCACCGAGCCGTCGTCGTCGACGTCCAGCGCGCTGGACTCGAAGTGCAGCCGCGAGTGGCGCTCGGCATCGAAGAACTCGGGGGATAGCAGGTGGCCCTTCAGCTGGTCGTCCTCGATCTCGATGCTGGCGACGTCGACCGCGCCCTCGAGCTTGGGCGCCTCCCCACCGCTGAGTCGGGCCTCGTAGGAGGCGAAGCCGCTGCGGAAGGTGGCGACGCCGTTGTGGGTGATGGCGAAGGTAATCGAGGAGTGGACCGGGTCCACCGCGTAGGTGCCCGCCGGGATCTCCTGCTTGACGGTCTGGGTGCTCATCGTTGCCTCCGTGTTCGTTGCCATTTCAATAGTTGTTTCAGAAACCATCTTAGCAGAAAGCTTGTAGATACAACTATTGTCAGGGCAACGATTTTCTGCGATGATCGATGCGTGAGCACACAGGCGACAGCGGCGAGGCCGGTCAAGACGCCCCACGGCGAGGCCTGGGGAGCGCTCACCCGCACGCACGCGGCGATCACGGGCAGGCTGCAGGAATCCCTGGCGGCCGCCGACTTCCCGCCTCTTCCCTGGTACGAGGTGCTCGCGACCCTCTCCGAAGCGCCCGAGGAGCGGATGAAGATGGGCGATCTCGCCGAGGCGCTGGTGATCACCCGGGGCGGGCTGACCAAGCTGGTCGACCGCCTGGTCAAGGCCGGCCTGCTCGAGCGGACCTTCTGTGAGACCGATCGCCGGGTCAGCTACGCGACGCTGACGTCCGCCGGCAACAGTCTGCTCGCCGAGATGCGCCCCGTTGTCGTCGCCGAGCTCAAGGTCGCCTTCGCCGCGCGGCTCAGTGCCGCCGAGGCCGACGTCCTGCGCGAGACGCTCGAGCGCGTCCGCGTCTCCGCTTGCGCCGCTGAGTGAGGTATGGCGACTTTAACCGTCTATTAGACGGATAAAGTCGCCATACACCCCTAGGCCAACGCTGCCGCGGCCCGCTCTTTGGCGGCCTCGATCAGTATCAGCAGCTCGGCCTCGCGGCCATCGCGGATCAGCGCCACCGGGTCGGGATCGCCGTTGACGATTCCCTCGAAGAACTCCTTGCGGTCCTGGTAGGTCGGCAGCGTCCCCTTGGCCCAGCCGCGGGCGTCGTTGAGGATCACCGCGAGCCGGGCGTACTCTTCGCCGAAGAGCTCGGAGATCTCGCGTTTCATCCGCTTCGCCAGGGCGGGGGAGGCGCCGGCGGTCGAGATCGCGATCGCCAGCGGGCCGGTGCGCACGATCGCCGGCAGGATGAAGTTGCACAGCGGCGGCACGTCGACGATGTTGACCAGCATCGCCCGCTTCTCGGCGTCGTCGTAGACCTTGATGTTGACCTCGGTGTCGTCGGTGGAGGCGATCACCATGAAGACGCCCTCGAGGTCGGCGGCACCCGCGTAGGCCCGCTTCTCCCACTCGATCGACCCCTCCGCCGCGAGGCTCTCCAGCTCCGGGTGGGCGACCGGCGCGACCAGGGTCACGTCGGCGTCGCAGGCGAGTAGCCCCTCGACCTTCTCGAGGCCGATGTCGCCGCCCCCGACCACCAGGCAGCGCCGTCACTTCAACTTCAGGCAGGCGATGTAGAAGGGCGTCTCCAGCATGTCGCGCACGCAGGACTGGTCACAGATCCCCTTGCGCAGCTGGCAGACGCACTCCTTGCCGGCGTAGGCCTGAGCGGGCATCGTCAAAGCCTACCCACCCGCCGACGGGCCTGAAATGCCCCTATATAGAGGGAAATCGTCCCGTCGGCGGTTAGATGGAGTCGAGCGTCAGGCGCAGGCCGTCTTCGAGGCCCGTTTGCGCCTTCCAGCCCAGCTCGCGCTCGGCCCGTGCCGGGTCGATCGCGATTCGTTGCACCTCGCCGGTGCGGGCCGGGGCCAGCTCGGGCTCGAAGCTCTCGACGCCGCCCAGCTCGCCGAGCAGGCGGGCCAACTCCAGAACGTCGGTCTCGATCCCGGTGCCGACGTTGATCGGGCCGGTCGCCTCGGACTCAGCCGCCGCGATCGCCGCGGTGACCACGTCGCCCACGTATATGTAGTCGCGGGTCTGCCTGCCGTCGCCGAAGACAGTCGGGCGCTCGTCGGCGCGCAGCCGCCCGCAGAAGATCGCGATCACGCCGGCCTCGCCGAGCGGGTCCTGCCGGGGGCCGTAGACGTTGCCCAGGCGCAGAGCGACGGTGGAGAGACCGTAGAGCCGCTCGTACAGGGCCAGATAACCCTCGCCCGCGAACTTGCTCTGGCCATAGGGGGAGAGCGGTTCGACGGCGGAGTCCTCGTCCAGCGGCAACGACTTGCCCTCGCCCTCGCCGTAGATCGCGCCGCCGGTGGAGATGAAGATGACGCGCCGCGCGCCGCCGCCGCGCGCCGCCTCGAGCACGTTGGAGGTGCCACCGACGTTGACCGAGGCATCGAAGGCGGGGTCGGCAATCGACTTGCGCACGTCGATCTGCGCGGCGAGGTGGAAGATGACCTCGGGGCGCTCGCGGCCGGCCAGCTCCTCCATCGCGGAGTAGTCGCGGATGTCGGCCTCGACCAGCGTCGCGCCGTTCTCCAGCGCCCCGTCGAGGTTCTGGCGCCGCCCGGTCGAGAGGTCATCGACGACCGTCACCTCGTCGCCCCGGGCCAGCAGTGCATCGACCAGATTGGAGCCGATGAAGCCCGCGCCGCCTGTCACTAGTGCCTTCATTGAGGCCGCGATCCTACAGGCGCCGCCTCGCGCCCCTGCTACCCTCGCCGCCCCATGAGGCTGATAGTCACCGAGAAGAACAACAGCGCCGAGAAGATCGCGACCTTCCTCAGCAAGGGAAGCGCGACCAGCGACAAAACCTTCAAAGTCCCGTACTACACCTGGAGCGACGCCGATGGCGACCACAGGACGATCGGGCTGAAGGGGCACGTGCTCGGCCCCGCCTTCCCCGAGGGCTACTCGAACTGGCAGAAAACCGATCTGCACGACCTGATCGACGCCGAGCTGATCAAGGAGCCGACCGACAAGAACGTCGTCAAGGCGATCCGCAAAGTGGCCAAAGAAGCCGACGAGCTGGTGATCGCCACCGACTTCGACCGCGAGGGCGAGCTGATTGGCCTCGAGGCGCTGGAGGAGATGCTCGACGCAAACCCCGAGCTCGGCAACCGCGAGGAAACGCGGGCCGGCACGCTGCGGGTCAAGCGTGCCCGTTACTCGGCCCTGACCAAAGAAGAGATTGAGCGGGCTTTCGGCGAGCTGGACGAGCTCTCCTACCCCCTCGCCAACGCAGGCGCCGCCCGCCAGGACATCGACCTGCTCTGGGGCGCGACCCTGACCCGCGCGGTCTCGCTCAGCACCCGCCGCTTCGGCTCCAACTTCCTCTCGGTCGGCCGCGTGCAGAGCCCGACCCTGGGGCTGATCGTCGAGCGCGAGATGGAGCGCCGCGCCCACGTCGCCAAGCCCTTCTGGGAACTGTTCGCCAAGTTCCAGCATCCGGACGGCAGCTTCGAGACCCACCACGAGACCGACAAGTTCTGGGAGAAGGCGGAGGCCGACGCGGCCCTCGCCGGGACCGCCGGCCCGGGCACGGTGAAGGCCGTGACGGCGCGCAAGAACACCCGCAAGCCGCCGACGCCCTACAACACGACCGCCTTCACCACCGACGCCTCCAGCCGCCTCGGCATCACCCCGGCAAACGCGATGCGGATAGCCGAGGACCTCTATATGGATGGGTTCATCTCCTACCCGCGCACCGACAACACCGTCTACCCGGTCTCGCTGCCGCTGCGCGAGCTGGTCGCCTCGCTGGTGCGGATCAAGGAGTTCTCCGCCGCATCCGGCTTGCTCGACGGTGAGCTGAAGCCGACCCGCGGCAAAAAAGAGACCACCGACCATCCGCCGATCTACCCGACCCAGGCGATCCATCCCGGCGCCCTCGACGGCCCCAAGCTGCGGGTCTACGAACTGGTCGTGCGCCGCTTCCTCGCCACCTTCAGCCCGCCGATGATCACCGAGTCCACGCGCGCCGACATCGAGGCCGGCTCGCAGACCTACTTTGTCCGGGGCTCGGTCGTCGTCGACCCCGGCTTCGCCGGCATCTACACCTACGCCCGCTCCTCCGATGAGGAGATCCCGGCGCTGGCGGAGGGCCAGACCCTCGAGCTCGACGGCGAGCCCTGGATCCTCGACAAGGAGACCCAGCCGCCCTCGCGCATCTCGCAGGCGAAGCTGGTCGAGATGATGGAGGAGCGCGGCCTCGGCACCAAGGCGACCCGCGCCGACATCATCAAGAAGCTCTTCGACCGCGGCTACGTCTACAGCAACCCGCCGGTCCCCACGGAGACGGGGATCGCGATGTACGAGGCGTTCAAGAAATACGTGCCGGCGATGGCGACCCCGGAGATGACCGCCCAGCTCGAGTCCGAGATGGACCAGATCGCCGCCGGCGAGATGACCAAGGACGGCGTCGTCGGCGACAGCCGCGAGCTGCTTCACAACACCTGGACCGAAATCGACAAGAGTCGCGAAGATCTGGCGAAAGTCGTCTGGAAGGGGATGGACGAGGACCGCATCCTCGGGCCCTGCAAGGTCTGCGAAGAGGCCGGCCGCAAAAAGGAGGACGGCTCTCCTCACATGCTGCGCGTAATCCGGGCGAAAAAATCGGGCAAGCGCTTCGTCGGCTGCAGTGGCTGGACCTTGGACGACCCCGAGTCCTGCGACCAGACTTTCCCGCTGCCCCAACGCGGCGACGTCTTCAAGCTCGAGGAACGCTGCTCGATCTGCGGCGAGACGCCGCGGCTGAAAGTCCAGCCCTTCCGCGGCCGTCCCTGGAACCTCTGCCTCAATGACGACTGCGAGTCGATGCAGGAGATGAAGAAACGCCGTGCCGAGCGCGAAGCGGCGAAAGCAGCCAAAGAAGCGATGGCGAAGAAGCCGCTGCCCGAGGGCGACGAGGACGGCAAGGCGCCGGCGAAGAAGAAGACGAAGGTCGCGAGCAAAGCCGACACGGCTACCCGCGGGCGCAAACGCGCCAAGGCCGCGGCCAAAGGCTGAGGTCCGCCGCGTTGTTCGTCTCGCTGGAGGGCATTGACGGCTCCGGCAAGAGCACCCAGGCGAAGCTGCTGGCCGAGGCGCTCGGCCCCGAGACGCTGCTAATTCGCGAGCCGGGGGGGACCGAGGCGGCCGAGCGGATCCGCGAGCTACTTGCCGACCCTTCGCTCGAGCTCGACCCATTCGCCGAGTTGCTGCTCTTCTCCGCGGCGCGAGCCGATCTGGTCAGCCGCGTAATCCGCCCGGCGCTGGAGACCGGCAGGACCGTTGTCGCCGACCGCTTCGCCGACTCCAGCATCGCTTACCAGGGTGGAGCACGCGAGCTGGGAACGAGCCACGTCCTCTCGCTGACCGACACGGTGATCGATGGCCTCTGGCCTGACGTCACCGTGCTTTTGCGCCTCGATCCCGAGACCGGCCTCGGCCGCGCCAAGGGCGAGGACCGCTTCGAGTCCGAGGGCCTGGACCTGCAGCGCGCCGTCGCCGAGGCCTACGAGGAGATCGCCAAGATCGCCTCTGACCGAGTCGTCGTGGTTGACGCGGAGGGGAGCGTCGAGGAGGTCCACGAGCGAGTGCTGGAGGCGGTGCGTGCCCGAGCTGCCGCTTGAGCACCAGCCGCGGGCGAGGGTCGCGCTGAGCGCGGCGCTTGCGTCGGCCCCCTCGCACGCGTACCTCTTCCGCGGGCCACGTGGGGCGGGAAAGGCAACGGCCGCGCGTGCCTTCGCGGCGGAGATCCTCGCCGAGGGTGCCGCCGACCCCGACGACGCCCGCCGCCGCGCCCTCCTTGATCCCTCACCTCACCCCGACCTCGTATGGCTCAAGCCCCGCGGCGCCCAGCACATGGTCGAGGAGGTCCGCGAGAAAGTCATCCGCTCCTCGTCCTATCGGCCCTTTGAAGCCGAGAAGCGGGTCTTCGTGATCGAGGCCGCCGAGCAGATGCGTGACGAGAGCCAGAACGCGCTCCTGAAGACGTTGGAGGAGCCCCCCGACTTCGTCCACCTCATCCTGCTCACCTCCGAACCCACCGCTCTCCTGGAGACCATCGCCTCCCGCTGCCAGTCCATCGACTTCGCCCCGTTGCCACCGGAGGCCATCGAAGCTCAACTTGCTGACGCCGGCTCCCCGGAAGACCTGGCCGCAGCGGCCCGCCTCTCAGCCGGCGACCTGGCCCGGGCCCGGTACTTGGTCTCGGACTCCGGCCGAGCCCTCCGTGCAGCAGCCCTGAACCTGGGAAGGGCAGTCGGGGGGGACTCGGCGGACACTCAGCGCGAAAGCGCGTCCGCCGAGTCCCCCCCGACTGCCCCCACCGCTTCAGGTCCCCCCTGGACGACCCTCCTCAAAACCGCCGAGTCAGAAGGCGAAGAGACCGAAGCGGCCATTCGAAAGCTCCTCGAGGAAGAAGCGGAAGCCGGCGTCAAACGCAGTGCCAAAGACATCATCGACGAAGCGAAGCGAGCGGGGCGCCGCCGTCGCACGGAGGTTCTCGACCTCGGCCTCGAGCTGGCGGCAAGCTGGTTCCGGGATCTCGCCGCGACAGCTTCTGGCGCCACCGAGGTCGTCTACAACCGGGATCGCCTGGCGGACCTCGAGTCCGGTGCCTCAACTCTCGATCCAGTCCGCCCCCGCCGCGCAGCGGAGCTGGTCCAGGACACCCGCCGCCGCCTCGACCTCAACGTCTCCGAGGAGCTAGCGCTCGAGGCTCTCGCGTTCCGCCTCGGCGCCGTTTTCGCGTGAGCCGGCCTGCTGCTCGCGTGCCTTCTCCAGCGCACGCTCTTGAGCCAGCCGCGTTATCTGTGCGGCTTGGCGCGACATGATCACGCTGAAGTTGAGCGCCAGCCCGAGCAGGAACAGCAGCACGATCGAGAAGAGGGCGACGTTGGTGTCGCGAACTCCCATCGCGTCGGCGACGAGCTCGAGCAGGCCCGGGAAGGCGGCTCCCGCCAGCATCCCCAACCCGGCGACGAACCAGACGACGCTGTAGCGCTCCTGGAGGCGGTCGCGGCGGATCAGCTCGAGGATCAGCACCATGAAGGCGATCGCGAGGACCGCCGCGATGATCCGCGTCTGCGAGGTGAGGTGGACCTGTGGCCCCTGGGTGGCGGCCAGCACGAACGCACTCATCGTCTCGCCTCGGCCTCGCGCCGGGGCCGGAACTGCCCGACCAGCAGCACGATCAACCCCTTGAAGATGAAGAACGCGGAGCGCACCGGTGTCAGGAACGAGGCTCCGCCCGCCCGCTCGAGCATTCGCACGGGCACCTCCTCGACCCGCAGGCCTTCGCGCACGGCCAGCTGCAGCGACTCGATCTCGGCGAAGTCGGGCGAGTAGCGCTCGCTGAACAGCGTCATCACCTTGCGGTTCGCCGCGCGCATGCCGCTGGTCGTGTCGGTGAAGCGCTGCCGCGTCGCCAGGGTCAAGAAGAAGCGGAACACGCCGATGCCAATCCGCCGGGAGATCGTCGCCTTGTAGTCGTCGCTCTCGGCCGGGCCGGGGTCGCGGTAGCGCGAGCCGATCACCAGGTCGGCCCGGTCGGCGCGGACGACCTCCAGTAGCCGCGCCACTTCGGCCGGGGGGTGCTGGCCGTCGGCGTCGAGATGCGCACAGAGGTCATAGCCCTCGCGCAGCGCGTGCAGGTAGCCGGTCTGCAGCGCCGCGCCGAGCCCCTGGTTGAAGGGCAGCGATGCGACCAGGGCGCCCGCCGCGCGTGCTCGCGCCGCGGTTTCGTCGGCCGAGCCGTCGTCGATCACCAGGATGTCGGCCCCGGGCATGCGCTCGCGCACGTCCGCGATCACCGCGACGACCGATTCCTCCTCGTTCCATGCGGGGATGAACACCAGGGTTCGCACCCGCCGATTCTCCCATGAAGGCCGGGCGCCCCCGCCCAACCCGGGGGGGCGTGTCTGACCTTATGGGTCCATATGGACCCATAAGGTCAGACACGCCCTGCCCGAAAGAGCATTTGTGTTAGTAACTGCTCATGAGACGGATCGGGATGCGGCTGTGGCTGGGCGGGGCGTTTGCCGCCGTTTCGCTGATCACCGCCTTCGCCGTCTCCCTCTTCGGAGACGACCAGCGGGCCTTGATCGTCTCCGTGATGATCGGCGTCCTCGCCGGCTTCCTGATCGCGGTGGCGATCTCCCACCGCGTCTCGCGACTGGCCCAGGCGGCGGCGGAGATGGCGGCGGGATCGTTTGACGCCCCGCTGACGGTCTCGGGGCCCGACGAGATCGGCGATCTCGCTCGTGCCCTGGAGTCGATGCGCGCCTCGTTGAAAGAGAGCTTCGGCGTGCTCACCGCAGACCGCAACAAGCTCGAGGCGATCTTCGACGGCCTCACCGACGCGGTCATGGTGGTCGACGACGAGGGCCCGGTGCGCTTCTCCAACAGCGCCGCGGTCGAGCTGCTCGAACGCGGCCGCCCGCCGGAGGCGATGCTCCCCCACCTGCGCCGCGCTGCCGAGGTGCGCTTCGCTGCCCACCCGGCGCTGCGCATAGGCGACCGGGCCTACGCGATGCAGGCGCGAGCGCTGCCCGGCGAGCGCGCCGTCCTCGCCGTCGTCCGCGATCGCACCGAAGAGATGCGGCGCGAGTTCGCCGAAGCCGACTTCGTCTCCAACGCCGCCCACGAGCTGCGCAACCCGCTGGCCGGGATCTCGGGGTCGATCGAGGTGCTGCAGGGCGGAGCCAAGGACGACCCCCGGGCCCGCGACCACTTCCTCACCCGCCTCGGCGAGGACGCCGAGCGGATGAACCGCCTCACGCAGTCGCTGCTGACCCTCGCCCGGGTCGAGTCGGTTGGGGCCGGGGAGACCGAGGTGGTCGACGTGGAGGTTGCCATCCGCGACGTCGTCGCCGCGGTCGAACCGCCCAAGCACGTCGAGCTCGGCGTCGAGGTCGAGGCCGATCTGGCCGCCAAGGGAGACCCAGTCCTGCTGCGCCAGGTCATGATCGGCCTGCTCACGAACGCGTTCAAGAACACGCCACCCCCCGGCACCGTTACGGTTCGCGGCCGTCATGACGACGAGGCGAACGTGATCATGGAAGTCATCGACACAGGAACGGGCATCCCCGCGGCGGAGATCGAGCGCGTCTTCGAGCGCTTCTACCGGCGCAGCGAGACGCGCAAGCAGGAGGGCTTCGGCCTCGGCCTGGCGATCGCGCGGCGCATGGTCGACGTGATGGGGGGCCAGATCGGCGCCACCTCGACCGAGGGCAAAGGAAGCGTCTTCTGGGTCCGCCTCCCCGTTGCCCAACCCAGTCCGACCCCGGTGGCCTAATGAGCGCGGAGCGAGCAAGCGTGCATATCTGGTTCTTCGCGCCGCGAGCGAAGCGCGAGGCTGTGTGATGAGTAGCGGGCGCATACTCGTGGCCGACGACGAGCCCTCCGTCCGCGAGTCGGTCGGCTACGCCCTCGCCCAAGACGGCTTCGACGTCGACGTCGCCCAGGACGGCAACGAGGCAGCCGAGAAAGTCAGTGGCGACACCGTCCCCTTCGACCTGCTCATCCTCGACATCATGATGCCGGGCCCCAGCGGCCTCGACATCTGCCGCGAGGTGCGCTCGCGCAGCGCCGTGCCGATCATCGTCCTCACGGCCAAGGACGCCGAGGTCGACAAGGTGGTCGGGCTCGAGGTCGGCGCCGACGACTACGTCACCAAGCCCTTCTCCGTGCGCG
>Ga0157380_10002626_pt1 | contig 12159 bp, 10 predicted proteins | sample S35metaG_FD_119757 | JGI IMG/M metagenome (GOLD analysis project Ga0157380, IMG submission 119757) | Switchgrass rhizosphere microbial communities from Kellogg Biological Station, Michigan, USA - S3-5 metaG | ecosystem: Host-associated > Plants > Roots > Rhizosphere > Soil | place: USA...
AGAGCGGATTGATACCGATTCCATAGCTGTAATATAGGAGGAACTATTAATTCTGTGTTAAGTACTCTGTGTGGTTCAGGCTCATATGTCAGAACTTCCCATCTTTGCCCCACAAAAGCGTTTACGCATGATTCGTTTCTCTTTGTTTTTAATGTTGATGATGGCATCACCTGCAGTGGCCTCTATAAAGGCGCAGAGTGGTACAACAGAGAGTATTTGGAAAACGCTTGCTAAAATCACGTATAAAAAGGAGTACGACGAATTTCTTGGATTTAAAATAGACAAGCCGGTTTTCAGTCCCGAGATAAAAGCCTTGGATGGAAAAGAAGTTACGGTCAAAGGTTTTATCATCCCTGTTGAAGGATATAAAAGTCACAAGGAATTTATTTTTTCCGCTTTTCCTTACAGCATGTGTTTTTTCTGTGGCGGAGCCGGACCAGAATCTGTGATGGAAGTCGTATCAATCGATGCTGTAGCTTATACAGCAGAATCCATCGTCATAAAAGGTAAATTGAAACTGAACAGTTCGGATGTGAACAAACTCATGTACGCACTTACAGATGCACGAATTGTAAAATAATATAGCCCTGTTTTATATTACCAAACAATCTGTTCTGACCAGGATCCCATATCGCCGGTTATTTTTATAAAATAAGCTCCGGGGGTAATCGGTGGATTCAGATCGATTTTATCTGAAGCTATTTTCCTTGAAAAGATTTCTTTTCCCTGCAGATCATATAATGTAGCATCTCCATTCCTCCATTCCTCCGGAAGATTGATACGCCACGTCTTATTGTTCGGTTCATAAACCAATGTAGGTTTTGAAATTGGATCACCAAGGATGCGCATGAATGGTGAAAATTCCACTGATCCATCCTGCATTTTAGCAGCTATCCTATAGTACACAGCAGAAGAGTGGACAAAAGGATCCGTATATGTATAAGTTGACTGTCCATCCACGGGCTGTATTGAAGTTGCAACTGTAAATTCTTCAAACGTTGATTGTAGAGAACGTTGTACTTCAAAATGATCAAGACCGATGGCCTGGAAAAGTGTCCAATCTATTTGGTTTCCTCCAGCAACTTTAGTAGCACTAGTATTCTCCCATTGTATAGGCAGCAAACCTGTTGCACTTACAGCATATAGCGTACCTGCAAGATTACTGGCATACAACTCTCCATCATCATCTTCTCCGAAGGTGACAAGTTGATTGACAATTCCGGTTCCATTCTGCACCCATACATCAAATGTTGGAGGGTTGTCACCAGATTGTTTTATTATCCATAGATAATTGCTGACATAATCGGCCATCACATAACATCCTTGTAGCACGGGATAATCATTTCCACGATATACAAATCCACCTGAAAGCGAAGCACCAAATCCATTAGGACAAGGACTGCAGCTATGTGGATATTCAAAAACAGGCCAGGTAAATTCAGTACCACCTGGACAATTGTTTGGTTCGTAATTGTGCGTTCCTTCTTTACAATCCCAACCGAAATTCATACCACCAGGTGTAAGCGCTGGAACCATATTAACTTCTTCCCAAAGATTCTGACCTACATCTGCAATCCAGAAATCACCGGTGCCTCTGTCAAAACTTATTCTCCAGGGATTTCTTAAACCAATAGCCCATATTTCATCCAAGCCGTCTTCATTGACATATGGATTGTCATCAGGGATTGCATAATTGAGTCCGGGATCTGTATTATTAATGTCGATTCGCAGCATTTTACCTAATAAGATATTTTTGTTTTGAGCTGCATTGTTTGGATCACCTCCACCACCGCCATCACCTGTACCGAAATAGAGATATCCATCAAGACCAAAAACAAGATCGCCCGCTTTGTGATTCGGCTGTATTCCTGTTTGTTCTAAGAGAATGAGTTCGGTGCTTTCATCGATATCATTAGGATTAGTACCACTCAACGTAAAGCGACTGATGCGATTCGTAATTGTGCCAGTGATGACATAATTAACAAAGATGTAAGGGACGTTTGGAAACGAAGGATGAAATGCCACGCCAAGCAATCCTCTTTCTCCGCTATTCATAACCTGGGTGTGAATGTCAAGAAAATAGTCTGGTAACACTGCTCCGTTTTGCACAATACGTATAGTGCCTCCTTTTTCCACAATAAACAATCGACCTGAATTGTCTCCACAGCCTGTGATATCCACCGGCTGAGATAGAGCCGGGCCAGAGAGTGTCACAGGGGTGAAATTGAGAGTCGGCTGTGAAAAAGCCACCACGGAGGAGAGAAAAAAGCTGATTAATAAAAGTGTTTTCATCGTTGCTGATGTCTATAGTGTAAGCGGGATAATGGTCGAAAGGGGATGAAAAAGGCGAGGTGCAATAACCTAAAATTACGCAACTCCTGTTATATTCTTAACTCCTTAGGAAGTGAATTGTTTCAAACCCATACGGATCAGCAGGAATCCGGCAACCAGGATCACCACAACTACCCAGAAAGGCATGAAGGTGATACTATAGATATGGGTTTTGTCAATAATCCACATGATCACGATCATGACGCCGAGGATGGTCATGAGCCCGGATAGTCTTCCGAAACCGGGGACTAGGTCCAGATCGACCTGTTTGCGGATCAGGATAAAGGTGGCCAGCATGGACACGATCGGAAGGACTTGAGTATAGATATTAGTATCCATGATCGACCTACGCTCAAACAGGAAAAAATAGACGCTGAGGGTGATGGCAAAAATGCCGGGGATGGCGACCAGGTAGATGAGGACCGAATAAAGATATTTCCAGGGGGATAGATGTCCCTGGCCATTTGAGAAAAGCATAGCCAACAAAGCAATCAAAGGAATCCCAATAAAAAATGACAGAAGAAGGATTGGATTCCGGCCACAGAGTTCAAAAAATTCAGCTAGTGTCATATGTAATTAATTCATTGCAAGGTAAATAAATATAGATAAAAACCTCTGTGATCGCCTACCTGATGGGGACGGTGGATTGCAAAAGAAGAAAGCCGGACCCTTAGCTGTGTAGGCTTCTTTGATTATCTTTGCACCCTTTTTAGGGACAAATAATCGAAGAACAAACTAAGTATGATGGATAACTTGATATACCTCGTTCCGGCGATGGGTTTAGTGGGCTTGATCTACACGTGGATCAAATTTATCTGGGTAGAAAAGCAGGATGCCGGAAACGACCGGATGCAGGAAATAAGCAAATATATCGCTGAAGGGGCCATGGCCTTTTTGAGAGCTGAGTGGAAAATCCTGGGCTATTTCGTGGTCCTGGTGGGAATCCTCCTAGCAGTGATGGCTTCGGCCAATCCGCATGGTCACTGGAGCATTGCGATCGCTTTTGTGGTGGGTGCAGTCTTTAGTGCTACGGCCGGATACATCGGAATGAAGGTAGCTACCAAAGCCAATGTGCGCACAGCGCAAGCAGCTCGTACAAGCCTGAGCAAAGCGCTCAACGTTTCCTTTACCGGAGGATCAGTGATGGGTATGGGGGTTGCAGGACTCGCGGTATTAGGCTTAGGAAGTTGTTTCATCATCGTACAGCAAATATTTGCACCAGGTGCTGCTCTCAATAGTGCAGAAATGCTCCAAGCTATTGAAGTGCTTACAGGTTTTTCATTAGGTGCCGAGAGTATTGCACTCTTTGCTCGCGTTGGTGGTGGTATTTATACCAAAGCTGCTGACGTTGGTGCTGACCTTGTAGGTAAAGTTGAAGCAGGTATCCCTGAAGATGATCCACGTAACCCTGCAACAATCGCTGACAACGTTGGTGATAATGTAGGTGACGTAGCTGGTATGGGTGCGGATTTGTTTGGTTCATATGTAGCTACAGTATTAGCGACGATCGTTCTTGGACAACAAACGATTGTGACGGGTGATGATGGATTTGGAGGAATGTCTCCGATCTTATTACCGATGTTGATTGCAGGTGTAGGTATTTTGTTTTCTATCATCGCTACATTTTTCGTTCGTATTACCGATGTCGCTGGCATGACTACACATCATGTACAGAAGGCTCTCAATATGGGTAACTGGGGCTCCATTGTACTTACCGGTATAGCCTCTGTTGCACTTGTTTATTATATCCTTCCTGAAAACATGACGCTTCGTGGTAATGAGTTTACGAAGTGGGGCGTACTCGGAGCTATCGGTGTAGGACTTGCGGTAGGAGCGCTAATAAGTATGATTACAGAGTACTACACTGCGATGGGTAAGAGGCCAGTTAATTTGATCATCCAACAGTCTTCTACTGGACATGCAACGAATGTGATTGGTGGACTGGCGATGGGTATGGAAAGTACATTTCTTCCGATCCTTGTTTTAGCTGCAGGTATTTGGGGAAGTTACTATTGTGCAGGTTTATATGGTGTAGCGATTGCTGCAGCGGGTATGATGGCTACTACAGCGATGCAGTTAGCGATTGATGCATTCGGTCCGATCGCGGATAATGCAGGAGGTATTGCCGAGATGAGTGAACTGCCAGCAGATGTTCGTGAGAAGACAGACATCCTCGATGCTGTTGGAAATACAACTGCTGCCACTGGAAAAGGATTTGCTATTGCTTCTGCCGCACTTACAGCACTTGCGCTTTTTGCAGCGTTTGTTGGCGTTGCTGGAATTGATGGTATCGATATTTATAAAGCAGATGTACTTGCTTGTTTATTTGTGGGTGGTATGGTACCATTCTTGTTTTCTTCACTTTGCATTCGTGCAGTAGGAGAAGCTGCGATGGCGATGGTTGAAGAAGTGAGACGTCAGTTCCGTACGATCCCTGGCATCATGGAAGGAACTGGGAAACCTGAGTATGATAAATGCGTTGCGATTTCTACAGAAGCTTCTATCAAAAAGATGATGCTTCCTGGAGCGATTGCGATTATTTCACCAGTATTAATTGGATTCTTAATTGGTCCAGAAGCATTAGGTGGTTTCCTCGCAGGAGCTACAGTCAGTGGTGTGTTGATGGGTATCTTCCAAAACAACGCCGGTGGTGCATGGGATAATGCAAAGAAGAGTTTTGAAAAGGGTGTCAACATCAATGGTGAGATGTTCTACAAAAAGAGTGAACCACACAAAGCTTCTGTTACAGGAGATACGGTTGGTGACCCTTTTAAAGATACTTCTGGTCCATCTATGAATATCCTGATCAAGTTGATGTCTATTGTGTCATTGGTTATTGCACCATCGCTTGCACAGATTTATGTACAAAAGTCAGCTGATCACGGAATGGGCAATACACCAAGTATTGAGTCCACAACTACACAGATGACTGCAGATACTACTGCAACTGTAGCACCAGGTGAAGGCAATGCAGAGTATAGTGCATTCCTTACTGCGTTAGAGGCAGATGGTTTATTCACGGATGCAACCGCTAAAATTTCAATTGTGAATGACAAGATTGTCATTGATGGCAAGACGATGGATGATGCAGTAGCGGCGAAGTATCTTCCGCTGTTGGATGGCGTGACGAATATTGAAATGGAATTTAAATAGCAGAGGACAGAGGGCAGAGGGAAAGATTGTAGAAAATAAAAAAGGAGACATGTTACATGTCTCCTTTTTTATTTTGATTGATGATCGTTATCGAATTGCTTCGAGTATTGTTGCAATGGCGGATTGAGTGGAGATGGATTGATCTATTTTGCCATAGTTGCTATTGGATGCATACACTATTGTTGTGCTGTCATCTGGGAAATAAATCATGTTAGCATAATATCCAATGGCATCGCCACTATGAAAATAGGCGAGACCCTGATCGGTCTGCATAGTGAAAATGCCTAAACCATATTGGATATCAAAAAATTCTGGATCCTGTTCTTTGGGTGTTTTCCAGTCAAGCATTTCATTGAGGCTATTGGTATTGATGATTTGTCCATTCATCAAAGCCTGGAAGAAAATGTTCATGTCATATGGGTTGGAGATCAACCCGCCGTCAGCCGTATAATAATCCCAACCACTGAAATAAGTGCTTTCTAAAACTTGTAGGTTGCTATACAAATCTATATACCCTCTGACGATACCATCCGGGATCGGGTCTTCTGCAGCAAATTGTGTTTTTGATAATCCGAGAGGTAGAAATATTTTTTCTTCAAAGACATCGTAGAAAGGTTTTCCTTCAACTTTGTCGATGAGCATACCGAGTAATATATAATTGGTATTGGAGTATTCTACATCTTCTCCTGGTGCGAAGTAGGCACTTTTATTATAGGCATATTCTAAAAGCTCCTCTGGCTTCCACTCTTTAATAAGATCATTGAAAGAGGCTGTTTGAAACACGAGGTTTTGGATGTAATTATAAATGCCACTGGAGTGCTGAAGCAATTGACGTATGGTGGCCTGGTCGGCATTTTCAATTTTGCCAATCACATCTCCTTCTAAATAGTCAGCTATTTTATCATCCAAATCCAGCTTTCCTTCTTCCTGTAAGATTAAGACTGTAACAGCTGTAAACATTTTCACTGTTGAACCTACTCGAGTGATGTTACATGGAGTCATCTCGACAGAATTGTGCAGATCCGCTTGGCCACTGGCACCAGTCCACATACCAGACGAAGGCTGATACACAGACATGAGCATGCCTACTGGTCCTTCAGCGACAATATCATCCAATAATTGTTGATACTTCTCTTGATTCGGATTTGTCAAGCTGCTATCCAGGACATAAGTAGAGCAGTTGTAAAAATCGGGTTCAATTGTTTCTCCTTCCCTGCATCCTGATAATAGCCATAGTGCAAGCAATACAGTAATTGCTCTATTCATGATCAGGGTTTTTTTTGTTGATGAAAAATTTCACGCCTGCATGCAAATTGATGTGTGTAAGCACAGGAATGAAATCGGGAGAATATGGATACTCAGCCCATGCCTGGTAACGCAGAAAAATCTTTGGGCAATTGATGTCCGAAGGATGCAGGTAATACCCTAAATCAAAAGACAACGATGGAAATAACCTTGCATTTCCCTTATCGCTTTTCTTCACATATCGGCCATCTATTAATGTAAACTCTTCTGTGGTTGCAAACGTATGCATGTAGCCCAAACCAATGAGGCTTGTCAATGCAATACCGGATGTAGTGCGATATTCATATCCTAATTCAGTATGAATGCCAATTCCTTGCGCGAGGTAATTGTGGTAGAAGTATGATACGTTAGCAGTTTGAAATAATCTTGAATGCTTTTTGTTTTTGTAATCAAACTCGGTACCTATTTGTAATCCTGGATGTATAGGTGTTGTAAAAAACTTTGTAAAAGGAATCGCCGTGGATTCATTGAATACCGAAATATTGATCGGTGTCGTATTTGATTGGCTGCACAGCAGCATAGGTGCGAGGATGGCTAAACAAATAGCCATGGTGGTTTTCAGTGATTTTTCCATAAAATTCTGTCAACAATATCGGGGAAGATTTGAATTTGCTAAAATTTTTAAGACCTTCCCTTTACCAAAACATGCAGAAAAGTGCTTGAGACAAGCGTTTGACAACAAGTCAAGTACATATGTAAAGGCCCTTTTCTTAAGAGATGGTTAACAACATATTGATTTTGCATCTGCCATAAATGCCAACAATTGAACCTTTTATGCGTTCTTTGTACCATTAACCGAATATGAAAAGATCATTAGCTATTTTAATCACAGGGATTTTTTTCCTGTTTCTCACGACTTCTGCCATCGGGCAGGAAGTGGGCATGGCTAGTTTTTATCATAGCGGATTGACAGGTTCACGGATGGCAAACGGAGAGCGTTACAATCCTGAAGAACTCACTTGCGCTCATCCTACTTATCCAATAGGCAGTATTCTGAAGGTCGCTTGCAAAGACAATCCTGATCAATCTGTGATGGTGATCGTCACTGACAGAGGACCACATGTCAAAGGAAGGATTATCGATTTATCAAGAAGAGCTGCCAAAGAACTTGGCATCATCCAAAAAGGGGTTGCTGAAGTTGCTGTAGCACTCGTCAAAAAACCTTCAGACCCAGTGGTGGTTCTAGAATAGGTTATTTCCTTTCCAAATTTTTTCTGAAAACAAGATTAACAAATGCGCATTACGCGCTTACAATTGCATCAGCAATTTTGTAGGATCCTCCAGTAATTCTTTTACGCGTACAAGGAACGTTACACTAGTGCTACCATCAATCACACGGTGATCATAAGACATTGCAACATACATCATCGGACGAATCACTATCTGTCCGTTGACAACCACAGGTCTTTCCACGATGTTGTGCATACCAAGAATTGCAGACTGCGGTTCGTTGATGATCGGTGTGCTCAATAAGGATCCGAATATTCCTCCGTTAGTAATTGTAAACGTACCACCGGACATTTCTTCTAATGTTAACTTACCAACTCTTGCTTTATCCGCAAGTTCTTTGATCTTAAATTCGATTTGATCAAAGCGAAGTGATTCTACATTGTGCACCGGTGGAACAACCAATCCTGTAGGTGTAGAAATGGCGATAGAGATATCTACATAATCATGATAGATCAGGTCTTCACCATCTATGTGTGCGTTGACATCCGGTTTTTCTAAAAGTGCATGTGCGCATGCTTTCGCAAAGATGGACATGAAGCCGAGCTTGATTCCATATTTCGCTACAAACTGATCCTGGTATTTAGCACGTAGTGCTAGGATGGCAGTCATGTCCACTTCATTGAAAGTGGTGAGCATGGCCGTATTGTTTTTGGCGGACACCAACCTCTTGGCAATAGTGCGCCTCATCCTTGTCATCTTTTCTCTTCGATCAGCACGGCTGAACAGAGCAGATTCAATAGAAGGTACTTTAGCAGTTGTAGCAGGTGGTGTTGGTGTTGCTACAGGTTGAACAGGTTTTTCTGTTACAGCTTGCAATGCATCTGCTTTCGTGATGCGGCCTTCTTTACCTGATCCTTCAACATTCGATGGATCTACATTTCCTTCTCTCAGTATTTTTCCTGCAGATGGTGATGGAATAGGTTTGGTGGCCTCTGGCTTCTTAGGTGCAGGAGGAGGAGTTGGAGATGTTGGTTCAACTGGTTTAGTAGGAGGTGGTGCTTCAGTAGTTGATTTTACACTAGTATCAATCCTAGCCACCAATGCACCAATGGCGAGATCATCGCCTTCTTTCGCCACATGGATCAACTTCCCTTCAGCTTCCGCAGGAAACTCCAGGGTCGCTTTATCTGATTCAAATTCACAAATCGGTTCATCCAGCTTAACAAAACTTCCATCCGGCTTCAACCACTGGGACAATGTCACTTCATTGATGGATTCACCAATGACCGGAACCTTCATTTCTACAACGCTCATAGTATTTTATGATTTCGGGTGCAAAAATAGGGTTTTTAACCCCCAAATCGGGCAAAGGAAAATATTTAAACTTTTTTCAATCTGGCGGTCATAATCGGGCTAGTGGAAGACACTTATAGGTAGCTCATTGTCTTTTGCTATGATTTGAATGATTTACTGAATACTATGAGTGATTTGAATGATTTAACCCATAAAATGATTTAGTTATGAAACAGATTGTCAACGAAGAATACCCTCATTCAGAACTGACGGGTAAAATTATTGGGTGTGCTATGGAAGTGCACAGGATTTTGGGGAATGGATTTCAGGAAGTGATTTATCAAAGAGCCCTTGCCATTGAAATGCATATACAGGGATTGTCCTTTAGCCGTGAGATGGAGATGGACATTTATTACAAGGGTAATCACATTGGAAGACGGCGTGTTGACTTTTTCGTAGAGGAGACGATCATGCTTGAGCTGAAAGCAGTGAAGCATCTCGAAGATGCACATCTTGCTCAGGCGATCAATTACCTGGAAGCCTATGGTATGGATATTGGATTGCTGGTCAATTTCGGAGACATCAGCCTTCGGTTTCATAGGGTGATGAAGCCGAAGAAGAAGAGACAGTGATGTAACTCACTCATTGTCCTTACTATGATTAGAATGATTTACTGAGGGCTATGATTTTTGATTCATCATTTACGAAGACTATCATTAATCATAGGCTTCATTCTTCATAGTATTCATTTAATCATTTTAATCATAGTAAAGACGAATAATGGCTGAAACCTATGAGAAATGAAAACTATGATAATTGACAAAACATGAAATCATTCAATCATTCATAGTATTCATTTAATCATTCTAATCATAGTAAAGACATTATTTTTTTGTAACGCTCAGCGACAATTCCTTAAGCTGTGTATCATCAACCATCGATGGTGCATCGATCATCACATCCCTGCCTTGGTTGTTTTTTGGAAAGGCGATAAAGTCGCGGATCGACGTTTCTCCTTTCATCATCGCGCATAAGCGGTCAAAACCAAAGGCGATACCTCCGTGTGGTGGCGCACCATATTCAAAAGCACCCATCAGGAATCCAAATTGATTCTCTGCTTGCTCGGGGGTGAAGCCAAGGAGTTTAAAATTCTTTTCTTGTAAGGCGCGGTCATGGATACGGATCGAACCACCACCAATCTCTACTCCATTGATCACAAGGTCATAGGCATCGGCGCGAAGACTCTTCATAGTTTCGTGATCGCCATCGAGCATGCGATCGATGTCACTTGCTTTTGGTGAAGTGAATGGATGATGCATCGCATGGAAACGATTGGCTTCTTCATCCCACTCCAACAAAGCAAAGTCAACAACCCATAATGGTTTGAATGTACCGGGATCTCTCATACCTAAACGTGTTCCCATCTCAAGGCGCAATTCATTTAACTGCTTGCGCACTTTATCTGTTTCACCCGAGAGGATGAGGATCATATCATTTGCACCGGCTCCAGCTTTTTCGCACCAGGTTTTAAGTTGATCGTCACTATAGTATTTTGAAATGGAGCTCTTGATACTTCCATCGGCTTGTAACTTAACATTTACAAGTCCTTTGGCACCGATCTGTGGACGCTTGACCCATTCTGTAAGATCATTGAGCATCTTATTGGAATAAGTTTCTGCTTGTCCTGGCACACAGATACCAACAATAAGTTCTGCATCATCGAAAACAGAGAAACCATTTCCTTTAGCGAGATCATTAAATTCTACAAACTCCATTCCGAAGCGAACATCTGGTTTGTCTGATCCATAGCGTGTCATCGCTTCGTCATAAGACATCCTTGGAAATGATCCGAGGTCGATATTTAAAATGGTATGGAATAAATGTTGTGTCAAACCTTCGAATGTCTGAAGGATATCTTCACGTGTGACGAAGGCCATCTCGCAATCGATCTGTGTAAATTCAGGTTGACGGTCTGCGCGTAGGTCTTCATCTCTGAAACATTTTACGATTTGAAAATAGCGGTCCATGCCGGCCACCATCAAAATCTGTTTGAAAGTCTGCGGAGATTGTGGCAATGCATAAAACTGACCCGCATTCACTCTGCTTGGTACGATAAAATCGCGCGCACCTTCAGGTGTGCTCTTGATCAGGTTTGGTGTTTCTACTTCGATAAAACCTGAAGCAGAAAGATATTTTCTTGTTTCAAGTGCTACCCTTCCTCTGAAGATTAGTTTTTCTTGCACTGGATTACGACGGATATCAAGGTAGCGATATTTCATTCTGAGTTCATCTCCACCATCAGTATCATCTTCAATGGTGAAAGGAGGAACTTTGGATGCATTCAAGGTCGTGAGCGTGGTGGCTACGATTTCTATATCACCGGTTGGTCTGTTTGGATTTTTACTGGTGCGTTCTCTGACCAGGCCAGTCACTTGTACCACAAATTCACGGCCGAGTTTCCTGGCTTGCTGGCACAAGGCGGCATCGTCTTCCATATTAAAGACCAATTGGGTGATCCCATACCGGTCCCGGAGGTCGATAAAGGTCATTCCCCCCAGGTCCCGGGAGGCTTGCACCCATCCGGCCAGGGTTACCTGCATTCCGGCATTTCCTAGTCTCAACTCACCGCACGTATTCGTCCTGTACATACTACTTTTTCATTTGTTTGGGCGGCAAAGGTACGGAGCAGAGGGCATAGGGCATAGAGTTAAAGGAGCAAAGGAGGAAAGGATGAAGGGAGCAAGGGCTTAAGATGAGAAAAGGCTACAGACCAACTTCTCTTACCCTCTCATATTCGGATAGGGTGAAACAGTATCTTCCGTGTCTGGAATATCAGAAGTAAATGGACAAAAGAAAAATGAATCACACCTTTTCTCACTCACTACCATCATTGAGTTTGAAGTTGCC
>Ga0157380_10002627_pt1 | contig 12159 bp, 13 predicted proteins | sample S35metaG_FD_119757 | JGI IMG/M metagenome (GOLD analysis project Ga0157380, IMG submission 119757) | Switchgrass rhizosphere microbial communities from Kellogg Biological Station, Michigan, USA - S3-5 metaG | ecosystem: Host-associated > Plants > Roots > Rhizosphere > Soil | place: USA...
CGATGATCCAGCCGAACGTCTTCAATGACGTCGACGGCCGGTACAAAGGGCACGACGGGAAGATCCACTCCCTGGGGAACGCGGACACTCCTGTCCGCAATGAGCGCGAAGCGCGAAAACCTTCCTACGCCGCAAGCAGCGTGGCGGACAAGAGTGTCCGCGTTCCCTCTGATCACTACACCGTCTTCTCCCTCTGGGACACGTTCCGTGCCGCGCATCCGCTTTATACGATCATCGACCAACAACGCACAGTCGATTTTATCAACACGTTCATACGCATTTACGAACAGGGAGGGCGGCTGCCCGTTTGGGAGCTTTGGGGCGAAGAGACCGACACGATGATCGGGTACCACGCGGTCTCGGTCATCGCCGACGCCATGGCAAAGGGCATAAAAGGCTTCGATTACGAAAAAGCGTACGCCGCCGCGAAACACTCAGCCGAACTCGACCACTTCGGCCTTGCGGGCTACAAGCGGCGTGGGTATGTCGCGGTTGAGGATGAGAACGAATCAGTCTCGAAAACGCTCGAGTATGCCTACAACGACTGGTGCGTGATGAGCATGGGGGCGATGCTATACAACATGCGGTCGTTGAACAAGGTGAACTCCGGGCCGAATGATGCGGAGTATCTGAAGGCGTTGGAGGCCGACATTGAAAGATACAAACGGCGGTCGGGGAATTTTGAGAACCTCTTCGACACCGAAACGCGCTTTTTCCGCCCGCGGCTGAACGGCGGTTTCGTCAAACCGTTCGCCCCGCAGGAGGTAACGTTCCATTTCACCGAAGGCAATTCGTGGCAGTATTCGTTCTTTGTCCCGCACGACGTAACGCGGCTGCTGGAACTGATGGGCGGCACCGAGAAGTTCATTGCTAAGCTCGATGAGCTTTTTACGACCCAAACAAAACTTTCCGGCCGCGAACAGGCTGACCTGACCGGCCTGATGGGCCAGTATGCCCACGGCAACGAGCCTTCGCACCACATCGCTTACCTCTACAACTACGCGGGCGTCCCTTCGAGAACGCAGGCCCGGGTGCGGCGGATACTGGATGAATTTTATAGAAATGCGCCCGACGGCCTGATCGGCAACGAGGACTGCGGCCAAATGTCTGCATGGTACGTGCTGAGCGCCAGCGGCTTCTATCCAGTCCTGCCCGGCGAAAAGCGCTACGACCTCGGCACCCCGCTTTTTAGAGAGGTGATCTTCAACCTCGAGAACGGGAAGAAGTTCATAGTTCGCGCTCCTAAGGTGTCGGCTGCGAATATTTACGTTAATTCTGCCAAATGGAACGGCCGGCCCCTTCTGCATCCGTACATAACACAGGACCACATCATGGCCGGCGGCGTGCTCGAACTGGACATGAGCAGCACGCCCTACGATAAGGCGTTTGAATACGTCTCCACTTCCACCGTTTACCGCGACTATCCGGCTGTGCCCTGGATCGACGGCGGCGGACGCGTTTTCGATTCGGCCACGGTGGTGAACCTCAAAAGTACTTCGCGCACGGGTCGCATCCACTACACGCTCGACGGAGGCGAACCCGCCGCCAATTCGCCCGTTTACTCAGCTCCGTTTCGGATCGACAAGACCACAACGGTGAAGGCTATTGTGATTTCCGCTGGCGGGGCCCGGTCGCTGGTCGAGGAGGCGACATTCCGGAAACGTACTAACGATTGGAAGGTCATACAGATCTCGCCCTACAGCCCTCAGTACACGGGCGGCGATGAGAATGCGATCGTCGACGGCATTCGCGGCACCGTGAATTTTGCCAGCGGCGAATGGCAGGGTATCCAAGGAAAGCCATTTGAAGCCGTGATCGACCTGCAGCGTGAGACCGAGATCAAAGAACTCGGCGGCAGCTTCCTTCAGGTCGCAGGTCCGTGGATATGGATGCCCGATCGGATAGAGTTTGAAGTATCAGGTGACGGAGTGAATTTCGCAAAGGCCGCCGAAATAAAGCCGAACTTTCCCCAGCGAGAAATGACTCCAACCGTAAAAGAATTCCGCCAATCGATCACGCCGACCAAAGCCCGCTACATCCGCGTCCGGGCATTCAATTTCGGCAAGATCCCCGCGTGGCACCCCGGTGCGGGCGGCGACCCGTGGATCTTCGTCGACGAGATATTTATTAACTGAACCTACGTTCTAGTGATAGCATTCTGTTGCACACATAGTACAGATATGTTAGAATCACATCGGCTGCGGAGTCGCTTCTTCTTAACGAAGCCCCGATGTGATCTTTGAAAACTCCGATCTTGGAACAAGCACCAAAAAAGTTTTTCCCGGATTCTTCGAAATTTGCGTTTAGTGTAATGCTAAGCCCAATGGAATCAGGTATGTAGCTGTCCACGACCATCTGGTGGACACGCGTGGACAGGCGGTGGACAGCCGTGGACAAACAGCGGACAGGCGACTGGCGAATCACGAAGAAAAAATGACAAAATGCTGATGTCATGCGTCTAAGGTTCTGTTGAGGTGGCAAATATGGATCGACGATTTTTCCTGAAACAGAGCGGTATCGGATTGGCGAGCTTCGGTTTTATGGCCGCGGCACCGGAATTCCTGCATCAGCTCGCAAATGCACAGGTTCAAAGCGGTTACGGCCGCAAGAAGGTGCTCGTCACGATCTTTCAGCGCGGAGCCGTCGATGGCCTGAACATGGTCGTCCCACACGGGGACGGCGAGTATTACAGCCTTCGCCGCACGATCGCCGTCCCGAAACCGGGTTCGAATAACGGCGCCATCGATCTTGATGGTCATTTTGGGCTTAATCCCGCGATGAAGCCGCTCGAGACGTTTTGGAAAAACAAGAACCTCGCCATCGTCACGGCGGCCGGCTCGCCGGACAATACGCGCTCACACTTCGACGCGCAGGATTATATGGAATCGGGCACGCCGGGCAACAAGGGAACTCGCGACGGCTGGCTCAATCGCATTCTTCAAGCAACGGCCGGCAAGGGCGATTCGCCATTCCGTGCGGTTTCGATGACGCAGTCTCTTCCGCGTTCGCTATATGGCCGCGCTCCATCCATAGCGATGACGAACCTGGCCGATTTCTCGATCAAGGCCGGTATCTACTCGCAAAATATGAAGGGCGGTTTCGAAGGCCTTTACGAGCAAAATGCAAAGGACACGTTGGGCGAGACGGGCAAAGAGACATTTGAGGCCGTCAACTATCTGAAACAAGCAAATCCGGCGCAGTACAAACCGGAGAACGGAGCAGTTTATCCGCCCTCACAACTGGGCCGCTCGCTACAGCAGATTGCGCAACTGATCAAGGCCGGCGTTGGCTTGGAGGTCGCCTTTGCAGAGGCCGGCGGCTGGGACACCCACACCAACCAGAGCAATCCGCAAAACGCTTCGCAGGGCCAACTTCCTAACCTGCTTCGCGATTTTTCAACTGCGATCGCGGCGTTTGCTACTGATCTCGGAAAGCGAATGGACGATGTGATCCTGATTACAATGAGCGAGTTCGGACGCACCGCACGCGAGAACGGTTCGCGCGGGACGGATCACGGCCACGGCAATTCAATGTTCATCCTTGGAAATTCCGTTAAAGGCGGGAAAGTCTACGGGGATTTTCGCGGGCTAAAGAGTGACAAACTATACGAAGGCCGCGACCTCGACGTTACCACGGATTTCCGCGACGTCTTCGCCGAAACCGCGTCCAAACACTTCGGTGCTAAGGATCTGGCTAAGCTGTTTCCGAATTATTCCGCGACGCAGGAAAAGTTCCGCGGATTCCTAAGCTAAGAGCGAACGGTCCACTGGCCGGTCTTTTACAGCAGCGTACTTGTTGCTTTGGCTTCTGCCAGGGGTTGATCTGGGGCCCCCTCAAAACTTGCAATGCCTTCGGCTTCGGTCTCATAAATATCGAATACCGTGTAGAGCTTGGTTATCGTCATAAGGTCCGTTACCCGCGTCGGCATATTGATCAGTTTTAACGTACCGCCCGCGGCGCTAAGCGTCGAATATCCCGCGACGATCTCGCCGAGGCCGCTCGAATCGATAGTCGAGACCTTGGCCAGGTTAAGAACGACATTCTTCTTGCCTTCGGACACGAGCTTCCGAAGCGCTTCGTGAAGCTGACTATTCGTTTCCCCCAGCGCGACCTTTCCATCGAGGTCGACGATCACAATCCCTTGCACCTGACGGTTGGTAATAGTAAGACCACTCATTGTTTTCTCCGTATTTTCCTAAAGAAGAGCTGCGAGTCAGATGGAACGGCGAATTCCGAAGTGTCTGAGAAGAGAGCTAGCTGGACTCTGAACGTAACCAGAATACCCTGTTTTGCTATTTTTTGCACGATACCCTTTCGAGAGCGTCAATTCGGTTATTCGGCGGGGATCTCCGCTTCGACCAATTTCCCCAACAGCGTCAACGATTCCTGCCAGCCGAGGTAACATGCTTCGGCAGGGATCGCCTCCGGGATCCCTTCCTGAATGATATTAACTTCGGTTCCGACCATCACTTCGCGAAGATCCACGATGGTGATCATTTCCCCCGGCATGTTTGGATCGTCGAACCTGTCGGTATAACGAAGCCGTTTGTTCGGAACAAGTTCAATATACTCGCCGCCGAACGAATGGCTCTGGCCGTTGCTGAAGTTGGTGAATGACATTTTATATTTGCCGCCGACTACAGGATTCATTTCGTGGACCCTTCCCGTAAAACCGTTCGGCGGCAGCCATTTGGCCATCGCATCGGGATCGATGAAAGCCTTATAAACCCGTTCTGCCGGCGCCCTTAAAACGCGGTGTAGTTTGACTGTATTTCCACTCATATCACAACTATTAACCCGGATGGTCGTTCAAAGCAACCGAAATATTCCATTTCGCTCTTCTTAATTGTTCTTCCGCCTGTTTCGAAGAAATCCCTTTTAGACGACTTACCATCGATATCGCGCGGTTGCGAAGCTTTGAATTTGTCGCCTTCATCCCGACCATCAGATTGCCCTTGGTACGTCCAGCGAGCACAAGAGCGCAGGTCGAAAGCATGTTGAGCGTGACTTTTGTTGCGGTGCCGGCTTTGAGTCGTGTCGAACCGGTGATAAGTTCTGGTCCGGTCGGCAGATCGATCTCGACATCGAATTCATCCTTGCCGCTCCGATTCGGATTGCACGTCAGCAGAATTGTCTTCGCGCCGATCTCGTTTGCTTGACGCAAACCAGCAAGCACAAATGGCGTACGGCCGCTGGCAGTGATGCCGCAAACCACATCATCTGCGGTCACGCCACGTTCTGTAACGGCGAGCTTGCCCTGGCCTTTATTGTCTTCTGCGCCTTCAACGCTCGAATGCAGAGCGTTCACGCCGCCCGCCATTATCGCCTGGACGCGGTGCGGCGGTTCGCCAAACGTCGGCGGTATCTCACTCGCGTCGAGTGTTCCAAGTCGGCCGCTAGTTCCTGCTCCGATGTAGAAAAGCCGACCCTCGTCTTGAAAAGCGGAAGCAATAATGTCGATGGCATCCGCGATCTCGACCCGCTGCGCCGCGAGGGCTCTGGCAACCTGATCTTCTTCTTCCACGAAAAGGTCTACCAACTGCTCCGACGTCATCTCGTCGATGGCTGCCGACCGGGGATTGATCTGCTCCGTCGAAGCACGTCCTAACTCTTCGATGCACGCTTCGTCAGGCGGGGTATACAACTCCGTGACGTTGAATGATTCACCGTCCGAAGCCGCGAGGTGTGCGGCCCCGATCGCTCCCAACGTGTCACATGGTTCAACTGAAGATGTTGCCAGAATAGGAGCAAGCGCTTCCCTGTAAAGCTCAACATAGAGCGGTTGGTTGAGAAAGATGCCGCCCTGGAGACGAACGTCCGGCATTTCGAACTCTAGCCACTTAGCGACCGAGGCTGTGTATTTTGCGAGCGATCCGGCACCGGCCTGCAGCACGCCCATCATCTCCTTGCTGCCCAGCTCGGCAGCGGTGAAGACAACTGGCGAAAGCGACGCGACGGCCGTCTTGTCAGCGCTCTGCGTCCACTCGATAAGGTCCTCCATCCGATTTAACATCAAGGCACGGAGAATTTCTTGAGCGGAACGCGTAACGGTATGTGCGAGGTCATAGGTTCGCAGCACCTGTCTGAGAGCTTCGATCGCCAGCGTGTACCCTCCGCCGCCATCGCCAAGCAGATGACCGCTTCCGCCTGCCTTTTCGATCTGACCTTCCTTTCGACCGGTCACGGCGGAACCGCTTCCGCTGATCACCGCAATGCCATCGCCCGCGCCGAAGGCGGCGGCAAAGCCGGAGTCGCGATCACTGCCGACCACGATCTTTGCGTTCGGCCAGACGCTCTCACAAACCGCCCGCAACTGCGCTCGGTCGTCTTCGGTTTTGCAACCGGCGAGGAAGACGCCGATTCGTTCAATGTCTCGCGGCAACTGTAAAAGAAGGCCGCTTAAATCTCGTTCGCTGAGCAGTATGAAATTTCCTGCGGGCAATAGCCCGCTATCAATGACCTCGGGTAAGCCGTTTGTCCGGCGAACCAAAACCCAGTCAGTTTTCGAGCCGCCGCCCTCAACGCCAAGTATTGTTTCTATTTCGATTTCGCTCATAATAACCCGAGCCGCACCGGGGAGAACTTCGCAGTTTGTTCGATGACGCGATCGTAATACTCTCGATGTGTTAGATTGGCGGCCGCCGTTTCGTCCAATAAAACTCTGACGTCCGAGTGCAACTGCAGCGCCGACGCGCTCACAGAAGCCGTAAGAGGACCTTCGATCGACTTTGCGATGGCCTCCGCCTTCGCGTTGCCCGACGCGATCAACAGCATCTGCCTGGCCTCGAGAATCGTTCCGATACCCATGGTTATCGCCACCGTGGGTATTCCTTCGCCGATCTTTTCGTTATCTAGTATCGTTTCTTTCGAAAGCGTCTTTAGACGAGTACGGGAAACGAGACTGGAGATCGGTTCGTTAAAAGCGATATGTCCTGTTCGCCCGATTCCGAGAATCTGAAGGTCGATGCCGCCTGCGTCACGGATTGCTTTTTCATAACCGTTACAGGCTTTCTCAAGGTCCTTCGCGGACCCTTCCGGTATATGGACGTTCTCCGGCTTTACATTGATGTGATCTAGAAAAGTTTGATGGATCTGCGTGTGAAAGCTTTGCGGGTGATCCTTAGGTACGCCGACGTATTCATCCAGGTTGAAAGTTGTAACATCTGAAAAATCCAGACCTTCCTCACGGTGAAGCCGTATCAACTCCTGATAAAGCCCTTGTGGCGACTTTCCCGTTGCGAGTCCCAGCACCGTCCGGGGATTATTGCGGACTTGGTTGGCCACGATCTTTGCGGCCTGAAGACTCGTTTGTTCATAAGTCTGATTAATGATGACTAGCATAGATAGCTATCTCAGCTTCAAAAATACTTCTGCGTACTCTCCCTCTGTGGATACTTGATGCGGGTCTGCGAACACTGCTCGCCAGCGATTGAGGCCGGCAATACCCTCAGCATACGGGATCGCTGCGATCTGTGATTTGTGTTCGTCGATCGCGGCCAATTTTCGCTCCATCTGATCGGTGATGTTTTCAAGCCTGTCCCATTTCGGAAACAATCCCCAAACTTCGTACGCCCACACTTGGATCCCGGAATTGTTCTGTCTCAACGCGTCGAGACAGATTCTTCCCGCCGCTCGATGCGAGGGATGGCGGTCGAGTTCGGGATGCAGCGTGTAAATTTCTTCGGGATCAAACGAATTTATTTCTTCGATCAGTTTAGCCGTCGCTTCGCGGCAGGTTTCCTCAGAGGCCACCGATTCAAAATTGAAGAACCTTGTCTCGGCCACGCCCAATAGCTTCCCCGCGTTTTCACTTTCTTCTTTCCTTAGCTCAGCCATTTTCTCAGGACCCATCGAAGAAGGATCCGGCGCCCGCCTGCCGTCCGTGATAACGACCGAAAGGATCTCGTCGTCGGCCTCGGCCATCTTCGCGGCGGTCCCGCCCATTCCTATCTCCATGTCATCCGGATGGGCGCTGATCAACAATACTCGTTTCATATCATGCGAAGATGGCGACGTCGTTTACTCTTCCAATTTTTCCGGCCCTTCGTTTATTCGCTCCAAAACACCCGGCTGCTCGCCTTCAAATTGCTGGTAACGCTGCTTGTCCTTATCACTAAATTCGACCGCTAGCTGTAGATGTTGACAGTGGACGCACCCGTACGCGCGAATTTTGCGAGTGCCAACACCGAACATACTTTTCCAGATCGGGACGTCACCGATCTTGAAGACGGTATTGCCGCCGCTCGAAACGTCGAGCACCGTCCCGCGTACGAGTGCGCTGCTGCCACACGCTAAACAATTCATTGTTTTGAATCCTTGTCGCTCGACTCTCACTCTAATTCAGCGAATTCGATATACTTCGCGACGGTGGCCGATCTTGATCACTAGAACGATCAGCCGTTCGTTTCGGATCTCGTACACGACGCGATAGTCTCCAAGCCGGATTCGGTACAAGTTTTCCGCCCCCTTAAGCTTTTTGATCCTTAGTAACTCGGAGTAAGGGTTTTGCGAAAGTAGATCCAGGGCCTCGGCTGTCTTCGTTCGCATCCTGGCAGGCAGCCGTTCAAATTCCTTTCGAGCGCTTTTTACGAACTCAATGCGGTATGTTGCCATTACCGCTTCCTTTTGTTTAGACCGGCCAATACTTCTTCAAGAGGTATCGTCTCTTCGTCCCGCCGTGAGCGATATGCCTCCAGATCGATCTCGTCTTCAAGCTGCTCGATCAACGCCTGTTCTATCAGGTACCGAAGTTTAATACCCCGACGCTTGCAAAAGCTCACAAGAGCGTCCTTAACCCGTGCGTCAATAACTGTCGATAGTGTCGCTGTTTCACTCATATTCATGAATTATAATGAAAATAAATGAAAACTCAAGGAAAACCTTTATTCCATTTTCCGCAAACGCAACCTCAACGCCTGCAGCTTAATAAACCCCTCAGCGTCATGCTGGTCGTAGGCTCCGGCGTCGTCTTCGAATGTGGCGATGCGTTCTTTGTAGAGCGAGTTCGGCGACTTACGGCCCGTGACGGTGACGTTACCTCTGTAAAGTTTTAGCCGGACATCGCCCGAAACTGTTTCCTGTGTTTGATCGATCAGTGAACGCAGGATCTCGAATTCGGGTGCGAACCAAAAGCCGTAATAAACCGATTCAGCGAACTTCGTGCCCAGTGAATCACGAAGCCGCGTGACCTCACGGTCCATCGTTATGGATTCGAGCGCGCGGTGAGCAGCCATCAGAATGGTCACGCCCGGCGTTTCGTAAACGCCCCGTGACTTCATTCCGACGAACCGATTCTCGACCAGATCGACACGGCCGATGCCGTGCTCTCCGCCCAGGAAATTGAGCTTTGAGAGCATATCGACGACACCGTATTTCTCACCATCGATCGCGACCGGTTCGCCCTTTTCGAAAGTTATCGTTATCTCGAGCGGTTTGTCGGCGGCATTTTCAGGTGACTTGGTCAGTAGAAAAATATTTTCGGGCGGGGCGTTCCACGGGTCTTCGAGAATGCCGCCTTCGTAGGAGATGTGCATCAGGTTTCGGTCCGTTGAGTAGGGCTTTTCGGCACTCGCGGTGATCGGAATTTTATGTTTCGCGCAGTAGGCCATCAGATCAGAGCGGCCCTTAAATTCCCACTCACGCCAAGGTGCGATCACCTTGATGTCCGGCTGCAAAGCATAATACGTCAGCTCAAAACGAACCTGGTCGTTACCTTTTCCTGTCGCGCCGTGGGCAACGGCATCGGCACCTTCCTTTTGCGCGATCTCGATCTGCTTTTTCGCGATGACCGGTCGAGCGAGTGAGGTTCCCAGCAAGTAAACCCCTTCATACAAAGCATTTGCCTTGACGGCCGTCCAGACAAAATCCTTTACAAATTCCTCGCGGAGGTCCTCTACATATAGCTTCGACGCACCAGTTGCCTTCGCCTTTTCTTCAAGACCACTAAGTTCGTCGCCCTGGCCGACATCGGCGCAGTAACATACGACTTCGCAGTCGTATTTTTCCTTGATCCAAAGCAGCATGGCTGAGGTGTCGAGCCCGCCGGAGTACGCAAGGACGACCTTGTTGATCTTTTTGCTCATAATGGGGATGGCTATCGCGAGTATTTCCGCTGTTGTACTAAGCCTCTCGCAGAATCTACAATCATACCGACGCAAATCGCGATGACAAAATCAGAAAATCTTTGGGGTGGCCGCTTTCAAGGTGTGCCCGATTCAACTTTCATCGAATTCAACAACTCGTTTCGCTTCGACCTTCGTCTTTTAGGTGCGGATTTACAAGCCAGTATCGCCCACGCAGACGGACTCCGAGCAGCGGGCGTGCTGACAGCGGGCGAAACAGATAAGATCCGGCGCGGCTTGATCAAGCTTGTAAAAATGATCGCCGCCGATGGAAAACTCGTCGATTCGGCCAATGCGGAAGACGTGCATTCATTTATCGAGTCAAGTCTTGTCAAACTGATCGGCGACACCGCAAGGAAATTGCATACAGGGCGTAGTAGAAACGATCAGGTTGCGACAGCTTTTCGAATGTGGCTCCGCGACGAGATTCGACGCATCGATGGATGTTTGCTCGGGGTCCAAGAGGCTTTGATAAGCGTTGCCGAACGTCACAACAAGGCCGTTTTGCCAGGTTACACCCATTTACAGAAAGCCCAGCCCGTTCTTTGGCCGCATTGGTGTCTTGCTTATTTTGAGATGTTCGGACGCGACCGAGAACGACTCCTTGAGATCGCCGCGCGCGTGAATGTGATGCCGCTTGGTTCGGCCGCACTCGCAGGCACAAGTTTCGAAATCGACCGCAACACAGTTGCGAGATCACTCGGCTTCGATGGCGTATCCACGAACAGCCTGGACGCAGTTTCAGACCGAGACTTTGCGGTCGAATTTGCGGGTGCGGGCTCACTGATGATGGTCCATCTTTCCCGGCTCGCCGAAGACCTGATCATTTATAGCTCGAACGAATTCGGCTTTGTAACCTTGAGCGATGCTGTTTCCAGCGGCTCTAGCCTAATGCCGCAGAAAAAGAACCCCGATTCGCTCGAACTCATCCGTGGCAAGGCAGGCCGCGTTTTTGGCCACCACGCAGCTTTGCTTACGACCATGAAGGGACTGCCGCTTGCTTACAACAAAGATATGCAGGAGGACAAGGAGGCCGTTTTTGACACAGGCGATACGGTAAGGATCTGCCTGCAGGTTGCAGCGATCGTGCTCGAGAACATTACTGTCAACGAAGAAAAAACCAGTGACGCAGCCTCCCGTGGTTATCTAAATGCGACCGAACTTGCCGACTACCTTGTAAAAAAGGGGGTCCCGTTCCGCATAGCGCACGAACAGGTGGGCAAAGCGGTTCTCTTCGGAATCGAGCATGATAAAGAACTGCATGAATTATCCTTGGCGGAGCTTCGCAGGTTTTCCCCAAAGGCGGATCGGGACGTTTTTGCGGCTTTGAGCCTTGAACGAACGCTTTCAACCAAAAATGCGATTGGTGGAACATCGCCAAAACGTGTCGCGGCGGCCCTAAAGAAAGCGAAGAACTCACTAAAGACGCGATCGAAATCGACATGGACAAAGAGCGATTGATCAAAGAGACCGCCGAGAACGAGCTGATGCAGTTTCTCGGAGTAAAGATCGTCGAAGCGACGGCGGACCGCGTAGTTCTCACGATGGAGGTCACACCGAAAGTGCATCAGTACGTCGGCATCATGAACGGCGGCGTGTCGCTTTATCTTTGCGAAACGGCCGCATCCGTCGGGACGGTGGTCGGAGTAGACCTCACGAAATTCACACCGGTTGGCATTGAAATAAATGCGAATCATGTTCGTGCCGTGAGCAAAGGAGTGATAACCGTAGAAGCGAGAACGGTCTATCCAGGCAGGACGCTGAACGTGTGGCAGATAGATATTACTAACGACAAAGGCAAACTTATTTGCACCGGCCGCTGCTCAGTTCTGATCCAAAAACGAGCCGCTTACTCTCCCGACGAAAAACACTAGCCACGAATTACACGAATGATATGAATTTGTCTTCCGAATATTAGTGCAATTCGTGAAATTCGTGGCTAAACTTCTTCCGTGCACAAATTCGTACGCAATCTGATAACCGAGTGGCGCCGTTTGAATCTTCCCTTTGACGGTGAAACTGTGATCGTCGCGGTTTC
>Ga0157380_10002630_pt1 | contig 12157 bp, 9 predicted proteins | sample S35metaG_FD_119757 | JGI IMG/M metagenome (GOLD analysis project Ga0157380, IMG submission 119757) | Switchgrass rhizosphere microbial communities from Kellogg Biological Station, Michigan, USA - S3-5 metaG | ecosystem: Host-associated > Plants > Roots > Rhizosphere > Soil | place: USA: Michigan...
AACTGCACGCAGGAATGCGTTGTTTTTTCCCTTTTGATACACCCGGTCAATTCCTTCTTTGTAATAGCTGATTAATTTTTTTCGATCCCCTTCAGTGCTTGCGATGGCGAGTTCATAATGACCGAAATTGTGAAATGGATACCATTGATAATGAACAGCCGTGTCCGCCCCCATCCAAGGGGTAACTTTTTCTTCGGCGCTAAACTTAAGGCCTTGTTTGAGATAGCGATCTTCTCCTGTTGACTGATAAATAGCCGCGGCGCCCAGTTCCATATCATCAACCCAATTGTCCTCCTCATAAAAATATCGTGCCTTCATAGGTGCCGTCTGAGCAACGCCCGGCTTGGCCAATCCGAACTTAAACGCGGAAATGGATTTTTGCTGTAGTGTCTTGGCAAACGCGGAATTTCTTTTTTCAAAGACCTGGGCTCCAAGCGCAAAGGCGCTGGCGAACTTTCCTGCCGTTGAGGATGATCCGGTCGCTCGATTCTTATATTGTCCTAATCCCTGCACTTGTCCAGAGACGAAATACACGGGCCTTCCATTGCCTTTCCCATATCCATAGTCCGCGGGATCATTTGTTGGTAACCGAAAACCGATATGGTCACGATCATCGGCCAGTTGGTTAAACATCCAGTCATCTTTTGGATGCATTTTCAATAACCATTGTAATCCCCAGGTGGCCTCATCCAAAACATCGGCAACTGCGTTTGCGCCCTCCAATCCATTGTCTTGATATTTGTCCGAAAATACGTCGGGAAAATCCCGGTATGCAGCCAGTAGATGATACGTGGCATTTGCCGAAGTCGCAACATATTGCAAATAGTCTGTTGCATCGTGCCATCCGCCCGAAACATCTACATAAGTTCCATCAGGCATTGGACCATAAACGGTATAACCATCTTTCGTATGGCATGAATCTTTCAAAAACGGATTGTATCCGCTTCGCTGTTGCCGCATGTACTGCAAGGCGAAATCTGCCGTGCCTGTGTAAGCATCATTCGAGATTGTAAATTCGGGTGACTTGGAATCGCCTGCTCTTAAATAGTAAGTTCCATTTGTTTTGCATGCTGAGAAATCAAGTCGGTATGAACTAACGAATGGGCCATAGGCGCCAAAATCATGTCCAAGTTCTCGCGCCAGAACGGACTGAGAAGTTCTTGCGTCGATCAGTTCAAATTTTGCAATAACGATTTTTTCCTTCGATACGAAGACCGCTACTTTATTGCCTTGCTGAGTGTATCCGAGTTGATTTACTCTAATCCAGGCCTTCAGCGATGACTGACCAACAGCCGGGAATTGGACTAAAAGAATGAAAATTAACGGGAACAAAATTCTCATCACGCTTGCTGCTATGTTTTGCTACTTTGTCATTTAAATTTAATAAGTTAGCATAAAACAGCAAAAATACTTTGGCTGTGCAATCATTTATCGACCGGCACTGTTTGCCGGCGAATGAAAAAACGCAAAATCCAACATGCTCGCGTTGATTTTTGCGGCGCTACGCGAAGGAAAATTATAGGCATGTTACAGGAAGAGCGACATAATTTAATAGTCCAACAGATCAACGCTCATAATAGAGTGGTTGCCTCGGATCTTTGCCAACAGCTCAATGTGTCACTCGACACCGTGAGGAGAGATATAAAGCAGCTGGAAAAAAAAGGGAAAGTAATCAAAGTCCACGGCGGAGCGATATCTCCTAATTTCCATCAGCCCTTTCAGCAACAGGAAGTTTATGCCAGGAACGAAAAAAGAGAAATTGCCAAAAAAGCGCTAACGCTTATCAAAGATGGCATGACATTGCTCACTGGTGGCGGTACTGTTATGCTCGAACTTGCGAGAATTCTTCCCGAGCGTCTGAATGGTACAATATTTACCGTTAGCCCATTCGTCGCATTAGAAATAGCAGAACGCTCGTCGGTTGAAGTGATTCTTATCGGCGGACGCGTTGCCAGAAATTCCTACATCTGCACAGGCGCATCCGTGGCCAATGAAATTGCCACGCTTCGTGCTGACTTGTGCCTGCTGGGCACAAATGGGTTGTCGGTGGATGAAGGCATTACCGATTATGATTGGGAGGTGGCACAGGTAAAAAAAGCAATTCTTAGTGCTGCGGAAAAAAGTGCCCTGTTAAGCATCTCCGAAAAACTGGGCACTGTTCAAAAAGTTCAAGTCTGTAAATTAACTTCGATTGATTACTTGATCACCGAGTGCCATCCAGCTGATGAGAAGCTAGAACATTATGGATCCTTTTGTAAGGTATTATAACGTTAGCCGACGCGTGGACTAAGCAAGAAAATCCGCCAACTATTAAGCCGAATTTCTTTTACTTCAGGAATGAGTATTACCGACATCACCAGGTTTCGTCTTTCAAACCAACAGATCGCCAATACAAAATTTAAAACGCCCGAAGAGATGCTCGTTTGGTTCGGCGCTATGCAAGCCCAGGTATTTCCAATGGCAAAATGGGCATTGGGATTGCGTCTCAAGGGTGTAATTGAAGCCAAGATTGACGATGCATTTAATGCAGGGAAAATTCTTCGGACGCACTTGCTTCGGCCAACATGGCATTTTGTGTCACCCCAGGATATCCGTTGGATGCTGGCATTAACGGCACCCCGCGTTCATGCTGTTAACAAATACTATTACAAAAACTTTGAACTGGATAATTTGGTTTTTAAACGTGCCAACGCCGTTTTTATGAAAATGCTTAGAGATGGCAAAACGCTTACACGAACTGCCCTGAATAAGGGGCTAGGCGATGCAAAAATAAAAGCCGAAGGTTTAAGGTTAAGCTATATTTTTATGCAGGCCGAATTAGAAGGAATTATTTGCAGCGGACCACGGGAAGGAAAGCAGTTTACATACGCGTTGTTGGATGAGCGCGTGCCTGCTACAAAACCGATGGATCCGCAAGAATCGCTTGCCGAACTTTCGAAACGATATTTTATAAGTCGCGGGCCGGCAACGGTACAGGATTTTGCCTGGTGGTCAGGCCTCAGCAACAAACAAGCAAATGAGGGTGTCGCCCTATTGGAAAAAAACTTCATTCACGAAAAAATTGGCAACCTGGATTATATTTTACCTTCGCCTGCTTCCACGAAAGCAGGAAGGCTTCAAACTAGCTTTCTGATGCCCGACTACGACGAATTTGGCATCAGCTATAAAGACCGAAGCGCACTGCTCAAAAAAATTCATGACACAGCGAAGGACGTAAGCAACGTTTCACCCTACAGCCATATGCTTATCGTCGACGGAGTGATTTCAGGAACGTGGAAAATTAAAGATGGCAAATCAATTGACGTTGAAGTAACTCCTTTCTTTTCGATGACAAAGACCAAGCAACAAGCCATCACCCAGGCAATAAGAAAATATAAATCATTTTTCTCTTGAGCTTAAGTAAGCAGTACCAATACACAACGGTAGTGATACCTGTCGAAGGAAATTCAGCACCTCTTTTTCGACAAACATACTTTTTCAAAACAAACCAAATTTCAAATATGCCATGTGGAACACTAACTCACTCTGGTTCGAAGTCGCTGTCGTAACGAGCCTAACAGCCGTCGGTAGCATTTTCTTCAGTCACTTCGAAGAACGTACGCCAAAATGGCGAAAAATCCTGAAGCTGATCTTTTTTGTTTTTGTCACTACCTTAATTTCCGCCACTGTAGGAAGAATTTGGGCTATGAGTTTCCTGGGGCTGATTTTGCTTTTTGTTGTCTATATCCACGCAATTTGGCTTCCCAGGAAGGGCATTAATGGCTGGACCGGTGAACCACGAGAAAAGTATTATGAATTAAGAGGCTGGAAAAAGAAAGAGAAATAGCTAGCAATTATTTTTTATCACTGCTTATATTTGCCCGTTTTTTAAAAATTCTTTCTATGGTAGTATTAAAATTCGGCGGCACCTCGGTTGGGAAACCTGAACGCATGAAGAAAATTGCCGAACTTGTGTTAGGCACTCCGGGAAAAAAAATCGTGGTGCTCTCTGCTTTGTCAGGCACGACCAATACACTGGTTGCCATTGGCGATAATCTTTTGGCAGGTCAAAAAGCTAAGGCCGAAGAAGAAACGGCCGCGCTTGAGAAGCACTACCAATCCTTTATTAAAGAGCTTTACGGAACCGAATCATTTCAGGCCATCGGACAGGAGATCGTAAGCCGTTTTTTTATTTTCATCCGAATGTTGGCTGCCGGCCAATTTGACAATAAAAGTTATCGCGAGTTGCTGGCGCAGGGTGAATTGTTATCAACGGAATTATTTTATCAGCACCTGCAGGAGCGTAGGATCAATGCGAGATTGTTACCAGCGCTTTATTTCATGTCCATCGATGAAAATGATGAACCTGAGTTAGAAAAAATTTCTGAACGATTAAAACCGTTGGTGAGTTCGTTAACAAACATTGACATTGTTATTACACAAGGATATATCTGCCGGAACAACAGGAACGAAATCGACAATCTAAAACGTGGTGGAAGCGACTATACAGCTTCGTTGATCGGTGCGGCGATTCGCGCCGAAGAGATTCAGATCTGGACAGACATCGATGGGATGCACAACAACGATCCCCGCATTGTTAAGAAGACCATTCCAATCTCGGAACTTACTTTTGATGAAGCCTCAGAACTTGCATATTTCGGCGCAAAAATTTTACACCCTTCTACGATCGTACCCGCTCAGAAATACAATGTCCCTGTTCGTCTGAAAAACACAATGGACGAAAAAGCCCCTGGTACAATCATCGCCAGCAAGGGTGCGGCACCAGGGTCGTTCAAGGCAATCGCTGCAAAGGATGGTATAACGGCGATTAATATAAGATCATCGCGCATGCTGATGGCCTATGGTTTTTTACGGAGAGTGTTTGAGGTTTTTGAAAATCATAAAACGTCTATTGACATGATCACCACGTCGGAGGTTGCTGTTTCATTAACGATTGATAATGCATCACAACTTCCTTCCATCGAACACGAATTAAAAAAATTCGGTACCATTGAAGTTGATAAAGATCAAACGATTATTTGTATCGTTGGCCAAAAAATCACCGAGCAAAAAGGTGTGTTGAAAAAAATATTCGATGCTTTAAGTGAAGTGCCTGTTCGTATGGTTTCCTGCGGAGGAAGTACAAACAATGTCTCCGTGCTGGTGGAAAAACAATACAAGGAAAAAGCCTTAAATGCCTTAAATGAAGGATTGTTTGGTTTAAAATAACTTAAGAATACTGCACACATTTTTCCTTAAGACCGCTCGTGTAGTAATCATTACCTTTTGTGATGATTCTTAGAAATACCTTTTTAGACAATTAAAAATTTTTCATCTTCACGCCCCCTGTGAATATGGAAGCGACGGTAATCATTATTTTCGTCATCGGCTATTTGCTGATAGCACTTGAGCATCCGATCAAAGTAAATAAATCCGCAACGGCGATTGTAACGGGCGTGCTTTGCTGGACTATTTATGCGTTGGTTTCCGAAACCCCAACCGAACAAATTTTAGATCACTTAGCCGCACATTTTGGAGAAATTTCAGAAATTTTATTTTTCCTGTTGGGTGCGATGACCATCGTTGAATTGGTGGATGGCTACGAAGGATTTAGAATTATCACGGATCGTATTAAAACGAAGAATGCGAAAAAATTATTATGGATAATATGCACCATCACCTTCTTCCTATCTGCTATTCTGGATAATCTAACAACTGCCATCGTTATGGTTTCGCTAGTACGCAGGCTAGTTCCAAGCAGAGATATGAGATTGTTTTTTGTAGGTATGATCGTAATCGCTGCCAATGCCGGGGGAGCCTGGTCGCCCATTGGCGATGTAACGACTACTATGTTATGGATCGGCGGGCAGATTTCCACTGTCAATATTATTAAGACGCTGATACTTCCCAGCATTGTGTGCATGGTCGTACCGTTGTTATACTTGCAGTTCACCCTTAAGGGAGAGCTTGGAGATGCAAATCAAAGCACCGAAGGGGCAGAAAATAACGTGCATGGTAGTCACGCGCCCGTAAAAGGCGCCAAGACCATGCTGTTTTTAGGTGTTGGAGGCTTGATAGCCGTGCCTTTCTTTAAAACTGTGACGCATCTGCCGCCGTACGTCGGAATGTTATTGTCCCTGGGAATAATTTGGATAGTCTCCGAGCTAATGAATCCGCACCTGAGCGAAAGAGAGAAGAAGCGTTACACAGCAGCAGGCGCATTGGGCCGCATTGATGTTGCAAGCGTGTTATTCTTTTTAGGAATTCTTTTGGCTGTTGCGGCATTGCAGTCAATGGGTCTTCTTCACCGATTTGCAGCATACCTTGCCGAAACTATCGGAGATAACCGCGTCATCATTACACTCATAGGCATTCTTTCCGCTGTCGTTGACAATGTGCCGTTGGTTGCTGCAAGCATGGGGATGTACAGCCTGGCGGATTTTCCTACCGACAACATGATCTGGGAATACCTTGCATATTGTGCCGGCACGGGGGGTAGTATTCTTATCATTGGTTCAGCAGCTGGCGTGGCAGTTATGGGGATGGAGAAAATTGACTTTATATGGTATTTGAAGAAAATCTCTCTGCTCGCGTTCTTGGGATATTTTGCAGGTGCAATCGTATATCTGATTATTTATCCTTATTTAGCCGTGCACCCATAAAGTTTTATAATTTTTGAGTCAACATCTTTATTCTAAAATAAAAATTGCCCATCTTAACATAACCTAACCCCTGAATGGAAACAGTAATAATTATTGTGTTTGTTATTGGCTACCTGGCCATAGCACTCGAACATTCTATAAAAATCAATAAGACGGCTTCCGCTATTTTGACCGGGGTTATTTGCTGGACGCTATTCGCAGTCGCATCGCCATCGGAATCAATTTTAGGTAGCTCGCAGTTTGCCACCTTCTTAGAGGGATTAAAATTAGATCTGGCTGACAAATTCTCAACGCTTGGCCAACACGAACTTTATATTCGCTTTGTAGGATCAGAACTTTCTCATCATTTAGCGCAAATTTCCGAAATACTATTTTTCCTCATGGGTGCAATGACTATCGTGGAACTAGTCGATGCGCACCATGGCTTTCGTTTTATTACGGATCGGATCAAAACCGAAAATGCAAAATCACTTTTGTGGATAATATGCTGGGTGACTTTTTTCCTTTCGTCCGTTCTGGATAATCTCACAACTGCTATTGTAATGGTATCGCTGATCCGCAAGTTAATCCCTAACAAAGACATGCGGTTATTCTTTGCGGGTATGATCGTGATTGCCGCCAATGCAGGAGGTGCATGGACTCCCATCGGTGATGTCACAACGACCATGCTATGGATCGGTGGGCAGATTTCAACGCTAAGCATTATGAAGGTAATGTTTATCCCGAGCGTCATCTGCATGCTAACCCCGCTTGTTTATTTGAGCTTCACACTAAAAGGTGAGATCGGAAAAGCAAGTGATTCGGCAACAAAATCTAAAGCAGCAGATGTTGGCGGCGGCTTGTTGATGCTGATTCTTGGTATCGGCGCATTGATGTCTGTGCCTATTTTTAAAACCCTCACACATCTTCCTCCCTATATTGGAATGCTTTTTGGCTTGGGGATTCTTTGGGTCGTATCCGAACTTATCCATCCAGAACTGGACGAAGCCGTGAAAAAGAATTATACCGCCGCTGGCGCACTCTCAAGAATTGATGTGCCAAGCGTATTATTCTTCCTGGGTATTTTACTCGCCGTAGGATCGCTTGAATCCATGCTTACACTCGAACATTTTGCTGAGTATCTAGCCCATACGATAGGTGACAACAGAATCATCATTACTTTGATTGGTCTGCTCTCCGCTATAGTCGATAATGTCCCGTTAGTGGCCGCCAGTATGGGAATGTACAGTCTCGATGTCTATCCCATGGATCATCTCATTTGGGAGTACCTCGCATATTGTGCCGGTACAGGCGGAAGTATTTTGATTATTGGTTCTGCAGCAGGTGTTGCCGTGATGGGAATGGAAAAAATTGACTTCATGTGGTACACCAAAAAGATAAGCCTTATCGCCATGATGGGATATTTTGGTGGTGCTGCTGCCTACCTGTTCATCGAACATTTGCTAGGAAAAAACTAGCGTAATTTCCCACTTTCCTACTATTCTTTTGCTTTATACGAGCTGTTGCAGCGCTAATTCAAATGACGCTTGTGCAATTCCGGTTCGATAAGGATTAAGCGCATGGGTTTTGCGCAATGCTTGTTGAATTGTTTGTGCAATGTCGTTAAATACAGGCTCGTCAGCACCAGGTACCGGATTCTCCATAAAATAGGTACTCGCCCTGGCCCTTCCACAATTGGAAATAAAGTCTGGGATGACTGAAAATTTTTCATCCGCGTATAGGCCTATAGGGCCTAGGAAAATTTCCGGATCAAAAAAAGGAACGTGCGCGGCACAGGGGAACACCTCAATCTTCGAGGCGATCATGCGATCGATCTGATCTTTGATAATTAATCTCGACGTAGCCGCCGGCACAAAAATTTCAAATTCAAGATCCCAGATTTTTTGATTGACCATAAAAAACGGAAGCATACTTTTTGACACAAGTTTATTTCCGTTTCTGTTAGTAACTAAATTTTTTATTTCCTCCAGAGAAAATCCTTGCTGGTTGATTAATCCCCCTTCATGACTAACAATGCCGACAATTTTTACACCCATTTGGGCAAGATAGAATCCCACCGCAGCGCCTACGTTGCCCCATCCCTGAATTACAGCGCGTTTCTTTTTTATGTCTCCTCCCCACAACTCGTAATAGGATCGTACGGACTGAGCCACACCGAAACCGGTACACATGTTTTCGATGGTATATCTTTTTTCCAAGGAGGGCGTGTAACGTTCATCCTCTATCACCTTGCTCATGCCTTGGCGCAGTTGGTTGATGCGATGGATTTTTTGCTCTTCGTTAGATTTATAATGGCCCGCAAAGACACCCTCCTGAGAGTGTAAAACGCCAAGCTTTTCGATCGTTGGAATTATTTCCCCAAGCTCGTCGACGTTGACATCGCCTCCGGTACCATAGTAGTACTTTAAAAAAGGTGTTACCGCACTATACCATCGTTCCAATACACCAGCCTTTCGTGGGTCGTTCGGATTAAAGTTGATGCCAGAGTAAGCCCCGCCGATGGAAGGCCCCGAAACCGTAAACCTAACTTCCATAGTCTTAGCCATGGATTCGACTTCATGTTTGTCTAAACCTTTACGCATACGCGTAGCCCCACCGGCTGCGCCTCCGCGCAAGGAGTTGATCACGATCCAGCCTTCTGCTTCAGTTTCAGGATCTTTCCATTCAAATACAATTTCAGGGCGAGTATTTTCGAATTTTGAGAGGATGAGTTTCATTTCGATTTCAAATTAGCACGTAGCCGCGAGGAGTTTATTGGTAAAAGGAATAAAATTTATTTTCGACTGCAATCCAACAAGCTCCAACGGCGCTATCCCCTCAGGAATAGTTAACACCACGTTATCACAAATGCGTCTCGTATACATGAAACAAAAAATGTGTTAAAGTTTCCTCCACATGTGTACAGAACTTTGGCAATTTTTCCCCGGCAACGATTCCAGCATCGGATCGGAACAACCAATTCAACTAAACCTTCACAATCCTTGTGACTTTAAAGTTATTCATTGAATACATACTTTTGGCTTCCTGAAGAATTGTGTCGAAGCTATTACAAAAGAAACAAAAAATACTATTGAGGAATAAGCAGAATGAATTTAGTTCTGGATTACGGAAACTCGTTTGCTAAAGTAGGGGTCTTTGAGAAGGATGAGTTAAAACAAAACCTCTCCTTTTCGGACGTCGGGGAATTGAAATTTTTTTTACAAAACTTTTCGGCAGAAAATTTCATCCTAAGTTCTGTAGCTCAGGAAGCCGCCTCCGCACTTGGATGGGTGAGCCATATAAAAAGAAAATTTGTTTTGACGCCAACTTTACCCTTGCCTATAAAAAATTTGTATGCCACTCCCCATACCCTGGGAGTCGACAGGATTGCCGGCGCATGTGGCGCCCACCAAATTTTCCCGGGCTTACACTGTCTCGTCATCGATTCGGGAACCTGTATTACCTATGATTTTCTGGACAACAAGGGAAATTATCACGGAGGAGGCATATCCCCAGGATTAAAAATGCGGTTTCAGGCCATGAATGCCTTTACCGCTAAATTACCCCTCGCAGATATTATTGAGGACCCCCCGCTTATTGGAACCACCACGGAAACTTGCCTTCAAAGTGGTGCAATCAACGGAATGATAGAAGAAATTAATGGTATAATTACCCGCTATCGGCGCGAATTCGAGGATTTACAGGTGATTTTATGTGGCGGCGATGCGCGATTTTTTGAAAACAAACTGAAAGCGCCCATATTTGCGCTCCCTGAACTAGTGCTCAGCGGATTAAACAGCATTTTGATTTATAATGTCGGTGGTTAAAACGTGTTTTTTAGGAATCGCTGTTATGCTTTTTGCAGCAAAGGTATGGGGACAAGCAGCACCATCGCCTTTTACAGATTTCGGTATTGGAGAAGCCTATGGTAATAGTTTAATCCATAATCAGGGAGCCGGCGGAATTGGTGTGAGTCAGCCACAAATTTGGTTTTTAAATAACCAGAACCCCGCCTTATTGGTTTTCAATCCACTAACAGTATTTGAAGTTGGTATGCTTTACGAATCCCGCACTGCCAAGGCTGATACCATAAATGAGAAAAACTCAGGTGGCAATCTGAACTATTTGGCTGTGGGCTTTCCCGTAAAAATGAATAAATGGTCGACTGCGGTAGGATTAATGCCCTATACGAATGTGAATTTTACTTTCAAGTTTCCTCAAGACGTATTAGATGATAATGGCAACGTCGTTGACACTGTAACAGCTACTCAAACGGGGAAAGGCGGACTCACACAGCTTTACTGGTCCAACGGCGTGCGCGTGGCAAAATTTATGAGTGTGGGACTTAAGGCAACTTATTTATTCGGTCCCATTGATAATGTCTCTGCCAATTTCCTGGACAATACTCAAAACGGCGCAACACCTTATATAATTAATATTGCAGAAAAGACTAATGTCAATGGGTTCAATTTTGGGCTTGGATATTCTTTCAGCAAGGATTCGTTGGGTCGTCGGAACGACCGCCGTTTTAGCGTTGGAGCCGTCTACAATTTTAGCAGTAAGCTAAAAGGCAAAATCAACAGGCAAATCATACGGACTACGCTATCAGAAGATACTGTCGAGCGTTACACGCTCTCTGTGATCAATGGACAAGTAGAAGTGCCAGCATCTTTCAATGTCGGCGTGTCCTATTCAAAGGGAATTAGGTGGATGGTGGGTACTGAATTATTTTACCAGGACTGGTCCTCCTTCAAAAGTGTTAACAAGGACGATGAGGGCCTGGGGCAGTCGTGGAGGTATTCTTTGGGGGGAGAGTATACCATGGATCCAAATGCCTTAGAAAATTATATAAAGCGTATTACCTTTAGAGCTGGCGTGAATATGTCTCGTTACCCATATTTAGCGAATAATAAGCCTGTTAATGATTTTGGCATTAATTTTGGCATGTCGCTACCTGCCGGGCGTTCGAGCGTCGACTTGGCCTTCAAGTGGGGAAAGCGCGGTAATAAAGACGAAAATATTTTGGAAGAAAGCTACTTTAAAATTTATTTAGGGTTGACCTTTAACGATCAATGGTTCATTAAAAGAAAGTTCGATTAAGAAATGAAAAGAATTATGAAAAATTCGATTACCGCCAGTGTAATGCTGCTGGCAATACTCTTTACGTCAACCGCTTCCTGGGCGCAATGCAAAGAGGTGGTGTGGCCTACGGATCCTACTCAGAAAGCAAAGGCCGAAGAGAGTAAGGTATTATACGAGGATGCCAAGAACTCCAAACAATATAAACAGGCTGTGGTGCCTTTGAACTGGCTGTTGGCGAATGTTCCAAATTTCCATTCAAGCTTGTACATCAATGGAGCAGATATTTATGACGAGCTCGCCTCTGCGGAAAAAAATCCCGCACGAAAAAAAGTATATGTTGACTCTCTTATGATCATCTATGACATGAGGTTGAAAAACTGTGGCGATGATCCAGTAGTCTTTAATAGAAAAGCTTTAGCATACTTAAAATATAACTCTGCTGAACAGCCGGCCGA
>Ga0157380_10002631_pt1 | contig 12157 bp, 8 predicted proteins | sample S35metaG_FD_119757 | JGI IMG/M metagenome (GOLD analysis project Ga0157380, IMG submission 119757) | Switchgrass rhizosphere microbial communities from Kellogg Biological Station, Michigan, USA - S3-5 metaG | ecosystem: Host-associated > Plants > Roots > Rhizosphere > Soil | place: USA: Michigan...
AGCGCTGCCCCTGTGCCGAGGAGGACTGCAAAGGTGATGTGATTGCCGAAGGCATTTGCCTGACCTGCACTCACAGCCAGGACGAGTGCTTCAACGTTGCTTCGGGACTCACCGATGCGACGCTTCCGGGGGACGATCACCGCTATGAGTTTGTGTTCGGCTATGGCACGGCCGGCGCCGGCGGTTATTTTGCGAGCGACGAGCAACGCGTTGCTGATGACAACCGTGCGAAGGAGCACGGCGCCTTTGCGCTTCGCGCGCCTCACCTGATGCGCTGGAATACGGTCACGATCCTTCAGGTTCAGCGTCCCACCCCTCCCGACCTAACCGGTGCCGATCGCGTCCTCGGCCATTGGAAACGCGGAGAGACGGACCTCGAATGGGTAGAGGGTGTCCGTGCCGACCGACCCCGCACATGGGATACTTCGGAGGAATAATCGTTGGCCTCGTGACCGTGCTGGACACGTCACTTGAGCCGTTCCTGCCTCCGCAGGCTCCCGCAGCAGCTTCGCCTCGATCGCCGACGAAAAGCTGGTATTCCGCTTCCGCCACCGCTTCAGTCATAACGCGACGCCGCGCGGACGAACGCTGAACGTCGGCTTCCGACAAGAGCTGACGCTCAAGTTGCGGCATCGGAACGACGGGTTTGTCCCAGTTTCCGTCGATCGAGATGGCCGCTGTTGTGAGTGAATGGAGGGCAGCTTTAAGGGATCCGTCCCGTCGCATCGGATGACCGATCTGTCGGCGACAGCGGCCTATCGGATGGGGCGCCTTCCAAATATCTCCAAAATGGTAGCGATCATACCGCGGGAGAGCCGTTTAAGGTTGGCAGTGCGATCGGTTTTGCTCATCCTCATCCTCATGCTCATGATCAGCTGCCAGCATCCTGGGGAGGGGAGACCATGAACGCTGTTGAAATTGCGATGCTAACTCTATTGGCCGCTAACCTGGTGGCCTGTGTAGTGCTCCTTATCCGTAAACCGGATGGTTCTGTGGCCCTCAGCGAGAAGCTTGACGTAATCGTGGGCCGCCAATCCGAGACAACTGCCGGTATTCAGTCCGCGTTAGCTAGCTTGCGGGAGGAGGCAGCCAGTTCTGCCAAATTGGGACGCGAGGAGCTGTCTAGCCGGTTGGATGGAGTGGGCGCCAATCTATCGACGATTGTGACAAACATAGGGAATGCACAAAACGAGCGGTTTGACGGCTTCGGCAAGCAGCTGGGCGATATGCGCACCGTCGGGGAAACGCAGGGTAAAGAGCTCCGCGGCGAACTCATCGGTAATTTCGACAAGCTCGTCTCCAGCCTCTCGGACCGCGTGCGTGATCAGAGCAACGATCAAACGAAGCGCCTCGACAGCTTCGCGAGCCGTTTGAATGAGCATCGGCAGGGTTCCGCCGATGACGCAAAGGCCCTTCGAGAGGAGGTACAAAAAACTCTATCCACACTGGGCAACCGCCTTATTGAGAATGCGCAGACGATCGGCAAGCAGCAAGCCGAGGCGCTAGCGGCGGTTACTACCAGTGTGAAGGATCTTGGGAAGGCAGTCGAAGAGCGACTCGAGGCGATCCGGACGGACAACGACAAGAAACTTGAGCAGATGCGCGTGACGGTCGATGAGAAGCTCCAGAGCACGCTGGAGGCTCGACTAGGTGCCTCCTTCAACCAAGTAAACGAGAATCTCGAGCGTGTCTTCAAGTCTGTCGGAGAGATGCAGACGATCGCAACCGGCGTGGGGGATCTAAAGCGCGTGCTGACCAATGTAAAAGCACGCGGCACATGGGGCGAGGGCAACCTCGCGCTTATGCTTGAGCAGGTGTTTACGCCAGAGCAATATAGCGCAAACGTTGAGATCCAACCGAACTCGGGTCAGCGGGTCGAATTCGCCATCCGCATGCCGGGCGATGGCGAGGACCCCCTTTGGCTCCCGATCGACGCGAAGTTACCGATCGAAGATTATGAGCGTTTAATTAACGCCTCGGAAGCGGCCGATGTCCTTGGGGTAGAAGAAGCTTCTAAGGCGCTCGAACGAACCGTACGCAAATGCGCCGCGGACATATCGCGCAAATATATCTGTCCGCCGCATTCCATGGATTTCGCGATCATGTTCCTGCCGACGGAGGGCTTGTTCGCTGAAGTCGTGCGTCGGCCGGGGCTTTCGGACAACCTGCGGCGCGAACATCGTGTAATTATTGTGGGACCAACGACACTTATGGCGACACTGGAATCGCTCCGCATGGGCTTCCGGTCGCTAGCGATACAACAGCGGTCGAGTGAGGTTTGGCAGGTGCTCGGGGCCGTGAAGACCGAGTTCGGGAAGTTCGGCGATGTGCTCGACAAGGTGCACAAAAAGCTTGGTGAAGCGCAGAATGTTGTTGAGCAAGCCGGCACGAGGCGGCGCGCCGTAGACCGGAAGCTGCGCGACGTGGAGGCACTGCCCGAGGCTGCAAGCCAAACTGTGCTCGCGATTACCGCTGATGACGCGATCTTAGAAGAGATCGAGGAGATCGCAGGTGATGCGTGACGGCAACACAGATGCCCCCTTGCTCCGACAACGGCAGTCGCTCCGTTCTACTCGATGAAAGTGGGCAGCTATTAGCCAACCTGATCGCCGCTGCGAACGTCTGCAAAGTCGGTAAAATCTGCCAGAAGCCGGTGTCCTGGAGAAAGACAGCTTGAGGCCAACGAGCCGACAGCCGGACTCTTCTATGCACCGTAAATACCGTGGTTGATTGGAATTCCTCTAACTGCTTTATCAGTAGCCGCGTCAAAATCCTCATCCGGCTGCCTTGAAAGGAGATGGAGTTCGGTCAGTCTTGAGTTGATGGCAAGGATCACGCGCGGCAGCGTGTTTGTCCCATCTTTAGATTGCAGATGCGCGCGGACACCGCAGCCGGATAAGGGCCATGCAAGCTAACGGACACCGGCCTGCCGCGTCGTTCACCGTAAAAGTCTCTCTCCGGGCGCCAAATTTTCCGACAGGGCGCCCCTTGCCATCGAAATTCAGTTGGCTGGGATGTTCCACACCACAGTCTGCGTCGAGAACGCACTGACCGGCTGTCCGGAAGCATCCTCCGCCGGCGCGTAACGAGAGCGCCTCATAAGAAGCCTGCACGTCGTCTCATCCAGATCGGCGAACCCGCTCGACACGGAGACGCGGCAGTCGTCCACGCGGCCAGCGGACGAGACATGCAATTGCGCGACAACGCGTCCAGCCTCCCCGGCACGAAGGGCTGAAGCCGGGTAGTCATCCGGCGTCACTAGGCTGGAGGTGTCGCCTCTCAGTCTTGGCGTAAGGAACGCTCCAGGCGCTTCCTGCGTGTCGATTGCCGGCGCTGTCGGAGGGTACGGCGCGACGGCGGGCACCTTCGCGCTAGAAAGTTCGGCAATTCTGCTCCGATAGGCGTCGGCGAGGCAGCCGCCCGGATCGGTCTGACCTTCGCACGCGTTGCGCCGGCCGAGCCAGACGCGCTGGGCTTTGAGGATCTGTCCCTTCACATCGGCGGCCGCGGAACTCCGCGCCTTGCGATAGGCAGCCGTCATCTGTGCATCGCGTGCCTTCAGGGACGCGTCTCCGCAGAGCACGCGCTCGATCCAGGGTCCAGTCTCGCAGGTCTTGCCGCTCACGGCTTCGGTCGCGAGCGGGGTCAGTAGCGCTTCGGAGACGTAGCCGAGCGATCCATCGCCGCGAGAATAGGCCAGCCACGGTCCGCCGTCTGCGGCTCTTGTGCGCCCGACGATCTGCACCTCGGCGCCGGCGTTCAGCTTGTCCAGGACCGTGGCGTCGGAGCCAGCGGCGTCGCGAACGTTGGCGGCCTTGGCGCCCCGCCCGGGCGTAACGCGATAGATCCGCGGCGGATCGAACTTCTCCATCGCCGGCTGCACTGCAACCGGGGCAGCCAATGGCGGGGCTGGCTCGGTCGACATTTTGGCAAGGTTGGCCATCACGATGACCGCGCAGAGAATGACGAGGATCCCGATCGCCCGGGCTAGAATACTCGCGCGCCTGAGACGCTCGACAATGGAGGCGTTCACAAAGGCGTCGTCCACCTGCGCCTGGACGTTCTCTCGATGCACGCGGAGGAGGGTCTGATCGACCGACTTCCACCGTGCCTGGACAGTCTGGCTAGCGACGTTGAGATCGTTTGCGCCCCGCGCCAGCATGTTGCGAAGCTGATCGCCGCGCTGCGTCGCCTCACGGTTTATCCTGTTCTTCTCGCGGGCGTCCGCCGCGTTGGGCCGGGGGTCAAACACGAACCTGGCTTCGACCATGTTGCGCCAGGCCATCAGGGCCGCCGCCTTCGCCGGGCCGAACCCGTCAATGGCCATGACGCGGCTGTGGCTGACCTGCAACGCGCTGTCGATGCCCCACGACGCCAAGGCGGCCCGTCGACTGGGACCTATGCCTCTGATGTTCGCGGCACCGATGCGGTGGCTTTCGAGGTGCGTGCGGAGCTGGAATTCGCGACGGTTCGCCTCGTAGGATGCAAGGCGCTTCTGAAGCTCGCTCGGCAGCTGCTGGAGCTCCTGCTTCGCTTCTCCCAGCTTCTTCCGGTTGGCGTGGACCTCCGGTCCGCCGCATCGGCGTTCCCAGTCCTTCAGTGCAGATTTCCACTGCGCCGCGGTCAGCGCCGCCCGCTTACGGATCGGAATACCAGCTGCCGCCGGCCCCAGAAGGCGATAGACGTTGTAGGCCCCGAGTCCCAGCCAGACTAACCACGCACCCGGTGCCGCGGCGAAGGCACCGGCCGCCACGGCGACCAGCGCGGCATTCCAGATCCGCTGGCCCCGCGTCTCGGCGGCGGCGGCGAGCGCCTCCCGCGAGGGTGGAAGATCAATTGGAGGCAGGACGGGATCGGGGGCGTTGAGGGGCGGCAACCTGACGGCCTCAATGGCGGCCCAGGCCGCTTGCAGGCTGAAGGTGCCGGCAGTACCCGCAGTATTGGCCGTTCCTACCGGTATCGGAGGCAGGAAGAGAGCGAGGCCCGGCACGGCCTTCTCCATACGACACCACGGGCACTCCGACGCTCCCGGCGGGTAGTAGTGCAGCTGGTTCGCCGAACAGCGGCGAAGCTGCCTCTCCAGCTCTCCGAGCAGGGCAACCCAATGCGCGGCCGTGGGACGCCCGGCGGCGGGGTCGAATGCGGCCTCGAAGGCTCCGGCTATCTGCGGCGGGAAGTCCTTGAGGGTTACCGTCCCCGGCGGCGGACTCATCCCGACCGCACGCCGAAGCGAATAGGCGAAGCGATACTCCGCAATCGCACGCTCCATCGGCATCTCGCCGTGCGCGTAGGTGCCGACGAACGGGTGCCGCCCCATGCAGAGCAGCTGAAAAACGATCACGGCGAGACCGAACGCGTCATGGTTTTGCGTGCGCCGCAGTCCCGCAAGACTGATGCCCTGCAACTCCGGTGGCGTGTATTCTGGAACGCCCACCGTGCACAGGAATTCGCGCGCGCCGTCGGTTAACTGGAAACTGTCGGCATCGATCAGAGCAACCATCGCTTGTTCGGAGACCAGGATGCCCGAATGGTTAATGTCGCCGATGACACAACCGCGCGCGTGCACGTCGGCAAGAGCAGAGGCCACGTTCCTCGCCGTGTGGACCAGGAAGCGGTAGTCAGCGGACGGGAAGTTCGCCTTGCGGTCGCCGGGCGCGTAGAGGTGGTGGATGGGCTGGTGCCCGAGCACGAGCCGCATCAGGAAGCCCGCGAACCTGCCCTTGGAGTCCGTGACGATCGCGCTCGGATAGGAGACCAGCTTCGAGGCACCGGCGAGACCCGCGCGCACCATCGCCTGGACCTTCGCGGCCCGCTCACCGGTGTTGCCGATGGTGTAGAACTTAAGCGCCTGGTCCGCCCGCCCTTCGACGGCATACACCTCGCCCTCGCCGCCCTTCCCGATGCGCTTGCCCAGACGGATCGGACTGCCTTCAAGGAAGAGGATGGGACCGGTCATCGGCGGATTGCGAGGACGAGGGTCTTGTCGTCGTCCGTCCTCTCGCAGATTGCAGGCCCATCCAGATAGGCCTTGAGCTTCATCGAAAGGTCGCGATCAATGCCGGGCGTGCCGACAGCCTCGAGCGGCGCGATTATCCCGCGGAAAAACGGCTGGTGCGCGTCGAGGCTGGTATAGTCGAGGGCAAGGCGCTCAATCCCGTCGGTGAAGACGGCCACGGCGTCGATGGGGAGATGGCTCCGGATAACGCGCATGCGGGGAGCGGGATCGTCGGTAACGAAGAAGGTCGTCGACGCATATTCGCCCTGCGCGGGCCAGCTGAGGGCACTCCAATCTCCGCCATCGACATGGCGCGCGACCACGGATCCGTCGCCCACATGGGCGACCAGCGTCTCCACGCCGGACGTGACAATCAGCACCATGGTCGCCGCAAAGTCGCGCGGTGCCAGCCCACGGACGTTCGCCGCCACAGCGATCCTGTCCCTTGCCTCGTCGACCCAGATCCAGAGGTCGTCAACGTCGGGAAAGCCCTGAGCCGTGCCCAGGTGCCCTCGGAGCGCGGTCGCCATCGTCCGGCAAATCAGGGACGCACCTTCGCCGCCATGGCTCGCACTGCCGGCTCCGTCCGACACGATTGTGACTAAGGTCGCACCGCCGTCCGCGAGGAAGCTGGAGTAGGCGTCCTGCCTTCTCGTCCCGGCCTTGGCATGCGAAACCCCGCGGCGGGACGCTCCCGCCCAGCGCCATCCCGACATGGTCAGTCCACGATCGCCCAGCCCTCCGGCGCGGCCGGATTGGTGAGCGGCACGGGCTCGCCTGGGTTCGACCTTGAGACCGAGCTTAGAGACGCGGAGAGCCAGGCGAACAGCTCGCGAAATGCCAGGCCCTTGAGCTTCAGCGGTGCCCGCATCGCGATCTTCTGGAGCACGCCCATGTCTGCGTCCTCGACGCCGACGGCATAGAACATGAACTCCTTGCCGTTCTCACCCCGCTGCACAGCCTCGGTCGCGGACGTCACGGAATCCGTCGGCGCGCCGTCGGTGATCAGGAATATCCAGGGCCTGTAGTAGGCGACGCCGTTACTCCGATATTCTCGCTTGCGGGTCCGGAGCAAGTCTATGCCCTTCTCGATCGCCTCGCCCATAGGCGTCATACCTTCGGGAACAAGCTCCGGCGGGTAAAAGCTCGTCACCGTCGTAAAGTCAGAGATCACCTGGACCGGCCCAAACGTTACAACGGCGACCTCGACCCGCTTAGCGGCGAGGCTGTCGGACAGCAGCTCCTCCTTGAACGAAGCCAATCCCGCGTTCAGTTCGCGAATCCTCGCCCCCGACATCGACATCGACGTGTCCAGAAGCAGTAGGCAGGGGCATCTCGGCTCGGGATTTTCCGCGAACTCTGCCGCCCCGAACGGCGTCTGACTAAAATCACTCATGTGAATGAACCCCCTAACTTAATATGACGCCGTGGCCTCCGTAACGCCCAATTACAATTTTCCCCGCTCTCGTCCTCCGAAGATTCCATCCATAATGGATCGGAAAGCAACCGCATGCGACGACTGTAACTGAAAAGGCCAGATCTGAACCTGGTCTATCAGCCGACTCGAAGTTCAACCAGTGGAGACTCCAGCATCCTAATCGCGATTTGCAGCGTATCGACGTGAAAGGATATTGCGATTATGCCAGAGCGCGCGGTCATGCGGGGTCAGCATGGGGTTTCGTTTCAGGCGTTCAGTGCGCGTATTGCCTGGCGTGCGGCTGAACTTCAGCAAATCGGGCATAAGCACGAGCGTCGGCGGGCACGGCGCAACCGTCAATTTCAGCAAGCGCGGGAGGCGCACGACCGTTGGCTTACCAGGCACCGGTCTCTCCTACTCCACGACGAAGCCTCGAAGCGGAAGTTCGCCATCGGCTTCCAAAACAGCCGGCGGCGCCGGAGGTCTGATCGGTCTCGCATTGAGCCTCCTGTTGATCGTCGGGTTCTGCTCGTCGCGGACGACATTAACGCCCTCCGCCGCTCCGTCAGTCGCGCCAGCCGCCTCGACGTCCACCGCCTACGTAGCGGGCAACGCCGTGAACTGCCGCTCTTCCTCCGATCCTAGGTCCGCCGTAGTCGGCCAACTGACTAAGGGCACGTCGGTCGCGGTGAGCGAGTCGACGAACGGGTGGAGTCACACCACTGGCTCAGGCGTCGGCGACTGTTGGATCTCGTCGGCACTGCTGTCGCTGGAGGCGCCGGCGTCGAAGCCGCCGTCGCCGAATGGTTTCGGGAGATTCGGCGTCGCATCCGCGATCAGTCCTCCTTCTGCGGCGGGACCGATCGCCGGCCGCCGGGCCGCTCACCGCCGCCGCCTCCACCGTTCGCATTCCGGCTCCGCTTTCGATGGCGGATGCCCTTGTTCTACATCGCATGTCTGTATCGGACCACGCGGTGGCCGCTATTGCATCACGAGCGGCGGAAACAAACGCTACGGCGTCTGATGCCCAAAAGTCGATCAGCTCCGAACTGTTGGCATCGCGTCGTCGGCTGAATCAACGATCGGCTTTGGGCGGCGGAAGCGGCCTTCCAACAACACAGAAAGTCGTCCGTTGTGCAGGTAGATCGTGCAAAGAGGCTATTGCCCATATCTGCTCCGGGTATCAGCGCGCTCATCTCGGAAAGGCGCAGTCAGGATAGTTCTGTTCGAGATTTGCGCGTCGTTCCGATCAGCTCTCGTGAATCCCCGCTTCACCAAGACAGGGTAAATGAAAGCTTACGCGATTTCTTTCTGATCCAGTGAAGATTCGCCCGCCAAAGAGGTGTGGCGGCGCTAGACCGCAACGAACATGGGTCGCCTTCAGCCACGTCAGCGGAGAGGGCATTTTTTGGAATATGATCACGCCTCGCAGCTGATGAATCAGCTGTTGTGGAACAGTATGCTCATCGCAGCGCCCATGCTTCTAACGGCATTGGTTGTGGGGCTGATTATCAGCATCGTCCAGGTTGCTACGCAGCTTCAGGAAATGACGCTCAGCTATGTGCCGAAGCTCGTCGCTTCCGGAGCCGTGCTGGTTTTGCTCGGGCCGTGGATGCTGCATCGTCTCACGCAATTCGCGATCGAGCTGATCGCGACCATACCCGATCTTGGCTGACCCGTTGGCCATCTGGGTCGCGTCATGCCTGCTGCTGGGGTTGCGCCTCGTGCCGCTGTTCAGTTTCGCGCCGCCCTTCACGCTTGTGACTATGCCACGCATGATCAGGATGATGTTCGGGCTGGGCCTCTCCGCGCTGCTGATCTCGGCACATCCAGAGTCGCGACTGCCTGATCTGCACGTAGCGACCCTGCTCCCATCGGCAGCGCGCGAGCTGATGCTCGGAATAATGTTCGTGCTGGTGATGCAGATCCCATTTGCTGCGCTCTATTTGATCGGTCGCACGATCGATATCCAGGCTGGCTATGGACTGGCGGTGGTGATCGATCCCGCTACGCGCGCGCAGATGCCACTCGTCGGCACTTTCCTTGCGCTGCTCGGTGGATCGGCCTTTTTCGCGCTTGATGGCCATCTCTCGCTGCTGAAGCTGCTTTCCGCTTCGCTTCAGGCGATACCGCTCGGCCAATGGTCGATGCCGGCTTCGCTCGGACCACTGGAGCAATTCATGTCCGTGATATTCCTCATGGGCTTCGGCCTGGGCGGGATGGTGGTGCTTGCCCTCTTCCTGACCGACCTCGTCATCGCCCTGCTTTCGCGGACCGTTCCGCAGATGAACGTCCTCATGCTCGGCTTCCAGGTCAAGTCGCTGGTGCTGTTGACGGTGCTGCCGCTCTCACTCGGCGCCGGGGGCGCACTGCTCATGCGGATCGTGACGTTCAGCCTCGACCAAATCCCTCGGATGATCTGAGCAATGGACAATAGCGAACAGGACCGGTCCGAACAGGCCACGCCCTTCAAGCTGATGCGCGCCCGCCGCAAGGGCAGCGTCGCGCGCGGGCTCGACCTTGGGTTCATGGTGAGCCTTGCCGCCGCGCTCGGATTTTTCTGGGTCGGCGGCGCTGACATGGGGCACGGCATTGCCGAAATCTCCCGTTCGGCGCTGGTGACCGGCCCACAGCTCGCCGACAGTAATGATTCCACCCTCGCATTTGCGGCGGGCCTCTTTGGTGCCGTCCTGAAGCCTATCCTTACCTTTGCGGGGATCGTCTTCTTGGCCAGCCTGCTGTTCGAGGTCCTTCAGACCGGTGTGGTCTTTTCGAGCGAGCCGCTCAAACCCGACTTCAGCCGCCTCAATCCTGCCCAGGGACTGAAGCGGTTGTTCACGATCCGTCTGCTCATCGAAACCTTCAAAAATGTCCTCAAGCTCGGGGTTTACGGATTGGTCGGCTGGCTGATCGTTGAGGGCGCGCTGCATCAAGAGGCCGGTGCTTCGAAAGACGCTATTCAGTTGCTGGCCGCGATGGGTCATTCGGCATTCCGGCTGCTCGCCATATTCGCGTTGCTGGCGCTCATTTTCGCGACGCTCGATCAGCTCATCGTCCGGCGGGATTTCCAGAAAAAGATGCGGATGAGCCGCCGTGAACTCAAGCGCGAGCATCGCGAACGCGAAGGCGAGCCCAGGCTCAAGCAGAAGCGGAAGCAACTCCATGGCGAATTCGTGAAACAGAGCCAGGGACTGCGCAACATCAAGGGTGCCGACATGTTGATCGTCAACCCAACCCATGTCGCGGTGGCACTCCGCTACGACGCCAAGAAGATGCTGGCGCCGTTGGCGGTGGCTGTCGGCATCGACCGCGTCGCGCAGCGGTACAAAAGATTGGCGCTGCTCTATGGCGTGCCGCTCATCGAAGATCCGCCGCTCGCACGCGCGCTGCTACGCGCCTGCCGGCTCAACGACCCCATTCCCGAAGTCTGTTTTGCGGGCGTGGCGCGCCATTACAATCGATTGGGCGCGGCCCGCGCTGCCGCAAATGATCTTTCCCTTCGCCCGTCATCTTCGGACGGCGTCGAACCATCCTCAGAGCAGCAATGATGCTAAAAAACTTCTTCGGCAAAAATCAGGACCTTATTCTGGTCGGCGGGGTCATCTCGATCCTGCTTGTCCTGTTCGCGCCCATTCCGCCGCTGCTGCTCGACCTGCTGATCATTCTCAACTTCGCGCTCGGGCTCACGATCCTCCTCTATACCTTCTATGTGAACCGGCCGGTCGAGTTCTCGACCTTCCCCTCCATTCTTCTGGTCGCGACCTTGTATCGGCTCGCGCTCAACGTGGCTGCCACCCGGCTCATCCTGACCGGTGCGAATGCCGGCGAGGTGATCGGCTCGATCGGAAGCTTCGCGGTTCGCGGCAACTTCGTGGTCGGCCTGGTCGTCTTCTTCATTCTGGTCGTGGTCCAATATGTGGTCGTGACCTCAGGCGCGCAGCGCGTCTCCGAGGTGGCGGCGCGCTTCACGCTGGATTCCGTGCCCGGTCAGCAGATGAGCATCGATGCCGATCTCAACATGGGGTTGATCGACCAGAATGAAGCCAAGCGGCGCCGCAAGGAGCTCGAGAAAGAGGCTGCCTTCTACGGGGCGATGGATGGCGCCAGCAAGTTCGTCAAAGGCGATGCGATCGCGGGCATCATCATCCTGCTCATCGACATCATCGCGGGATGGATCGTGGGCGTGGCGCAAATGGGCATGGCCTGGAACGATGCGCTGTCGACCTTCACTTTGCTTACGATCGGCGATGGCATCGTCACCCAGGTGCCCGCACTCATCATTTCGGTCGCGACCGGCATTATCGTCACGCGGTCTTCGGCAGACCGGCAGCTCAGCACTGAAGTGTTCAGCCAGCTGGCATCGGTTCCCAAAATCCCGGTCATCGTGCTCGTGACGTTGCTGCTGCTCCTGGCACTGCCCGGCATGCCTAAATGGCCGATCGCAATATTGATGGCGATCGGCGCCAGTATCTTTTTCGCCAGCCGGCGCCGGCAACGGGAAGCGCAGACGCAAGCGCTGTTCGAAGAGAAGGAGGCTGACCCAGCGAACGCTGGGGCAGCCAAGCCGGCGCCGGCCATCGAGATTCTGCTGGGCCATGAGCTTGCCTCGGCCTGGCTTGCCCTCAAGCCCTTGCTCGCTGAGCGCATCTCAGGCCTGCGCACGCAGCAGGAAAAGCGGCTGGGCTTTGCCTTTCCGGCCGTGTCGCTCGAGGAAGCCAATCATCTTGGGCCCCATGACTATGAGA
>Ga0157380_10002632_pt1 | contig 12156 bp, 10 predicted proteins | sample S35metaG_FD_119757 | JGI IMG/M metagenome (GOLD analysis project Ga0157380, IMG submission 119757) | Switchgrass rhizosphere microbial communities from Kellogg Biological Station, Michigan, USA - S3-5 metaG | ecosystem: Host-associated > Plants > Roots > Rhizosphere > Soil | place: USA...
ATGGCGCTCGGCGCGCGCGGCGCCGACGTGCTGCGCATGGTGCTCGGCGGTGGGATGCGCCTCGTCGGCTTCGGAGTGGCGGCAGGCCTGCTGCTCGCGCTCCTGGCCGGACGCTCGATCGAGAGCCTGCTCTACGGGGTGAGCGGCCGTGACCCGCTCACGCTGGGGGCGGTCCCTCTGCTGCTCGGTGCGGTTGCGCTCGCGGCCTGCCTTGTGGCCGCGCGCCGCGCCACGAAGCTCGACCCGCTCGTCGCGCTGCGCTCGCGGTAGCGTTTCGCCGCGGGCGCTCGGCGGGGCTCAGGCGAGGAGGCCCGATCGCTGAGCCACGTGCAGGGCGCCTTGCGCGAGCCAGACCAGGCCGACCAGGCGAAAGAGCCAGAGAACTGAACGCAGCCCGACGAGCGCGGGGACATGGAGCGGGAACGGCGCGCGCGCAGGCGCGACGGGCACCGATGCGGTGCGAGCTGCCAGCCATCCGAGTGGCAGCACGCTCAGGGCGATGCCCAGGCGGAAGCTGGCCACGGCGTCGTCGAACGCCGTGCCGCCCCGCCCCCGAAACCCCAGGGCCAGCGCCCAGACGAGGAACACGCCGAGCGTTCCCAGGATCCCGAGCTTCAACCAGGCGCGACGGCGATCCGCCCAGGCGAGTACGGCTGCAACCGCGCGGCCATGGGTCTCGCGGCACGCGGACCAGGTCGCGCCGCCGAGCGGGTCCTCGATTGCGAGCTCAACGGCTGCAGGCGATGTCGCGACGCCCCCCCCGCACCAGAGGCAGCGCTGGCGCGCTCGCGAGAGCGCCCACGGGCGCGCGTAGAGGCGGTGGGTGAGCACCAGCGCGACGCCGATTCCGAGCGAAGGAAGGATCCCGAGGGGTGCGCGGGTGAAGAGAAAGAGCACGAGCGGCACCGGCAGGAACAACAGCAAGCCGGTGACGCGCGCGGGCACGGGCGAAGCTTACGTCACGATCGCTGTTGCCAGCTGGCGCCCATCAGGCTCTTCAGGTAGCTGACGAAGTTGGTGACGCCCAGGAAGATGAAGAGGCTCGAGACGGGTCGCTCGGTCTCAGCCGCGCGGCGTCTTCGGGGCCGGCATGCCGGGCACGATGCCGTGCTCGGACTTGAGCCGCTCGAGCGCGGCGATCCGCACCGGCCGGCGCACGTCGTGCTCCTGGGGGCGGTAGCCGGGGCCGTGCTCGACCACCTTGCCGCGGGCCATCAGGCGGTCGCGGTCGATGATGAGCTCGGCGCGCGTCGTGCCCACGAGGTCGTTCTCGCGGCTCATGATGATCGCCTCCTCGGGGCAGGCGTCGACGCAGAAGCCGCAGTAGACGCAGCGGAGCAGGTCGATCTCGAAGCGGGTCGGGTACTTCTCGATCGTCTTCTCCGGCCGCTCGCCCGACTCGATGTAGATGCACTCGGCCGGGCAGACGGTCGCGCACATGAAGCAGGCGACGCACTTCGGCGTGCCGTCCTCGCGCTCGGTCAGGATGTGGATGCCGCGGTAGCGGCTCGAGACGGGCCGCTTCTGCTCGGGGTAGGAGACGGTCGAAGCCTGGCGCAGGAACAGGCTGCGCAGGAAGTTCGCGAGCGTGATCTGCAGTCCGCGCAGGATCGGCAGCACGCCCGGCTTCTGGTTGCGGTCGACGGTGACGACGCGGGTGGCCATCAGGCGCGCGCCTCCTGGGCGGCGTCGCCGGCGCCGGCCGGCGGCTGGAGCGCCACGCCCATGTAGGCGAGCGCGCGGTAGTCGAGACCCTCGTACCCCGGCGTGGCGCGCGCGACGAGCCCGAACACCTCGCGCGGCGACGCCGCCGTCAGCGCCTTGCCGAGCCGGCTCAGGACGCCGGCGGCCAGCTCCCAGCGCGGCTGGGCGTCGCCGGGCGGGGGCACCGCGACGTCGAGCCGCTGCACGCGTCGCTGGTAGTTCGTGAACGTGCCGGACACCTCGGCCCACATCGAGGCCGGCAGCACTACCGTGGCGCGATCGAGTTCGGGTCCCTCGTGCGTCGCCATCGCCGCGACGAACGGCACCTTGGCGATCGCGTCCACCGCCTCGGGCACCCGGAGCAGCTCGGGCCCCTGCAGCACCAGCGCCTTCACCGAGCCGGCGCGGCAGGCGGCGAGGATCGCGTCGACGCCGTCGCGTCCGAGGGCCTGGTCGAGGCAGCCCTGGGTGTTCGGGTTGCGGTCGACGTGCTGCAGCACGTTGTCCAGCATCTGTCGGACCTTGAGCTGCGGGTCGCCGACGCGGAAGTCGAGCTTGCCGCCGACCGAGTCAGCGAGCGTCTTGAAGACGAAGAGGTCCTCGTTCGTGCCCTGCGGGGTCGCGAGGAAGGCCGAGGCAGCGCCGGCCGACTTCAGGGCCTCCGCGACGCGGTCGAGGGCTTCCGACACCGTCACGCCGGCCCAGCCGCCCGCCCCGCGCACGCGCGCGCCCGACACGCGCTCGGTCACGTCGATCTGCTTGTAGAGGGCGCGGCCCGGGTCGCAGAGCCAGGACTTGTTCACGTCCGGGTTGCGGCGCGAGCGCAGCCGCTCCACGCTGCCGTCACGCTCGTCGACGTAGATGTTGCAGCCCGTCGAGCAGCCCGGGCAGACCGACTGGTGCTCCTTCAGGAACCAGACCCGCATCTTGAAGCGGAAGTCGGTCGACAGCAGCGCGCCCACCGGGCAGACGTCGGCCAGGTTGCCGGCGTACTCGTGCTCGATCTTGCGGCCGTCGAAGGTCGAGATCGACGTGTGGTCGCCGCGGCTCACGAACTGGAGCGAGTTGGTGCCGGTCACCTTGTCCTCGAAGCGGAGGCAGCGCGAGCAGAGCACGCAGCGCTCGGCGTCGAGCATGATCGGGCCGAGGTCCACCACCTTGCGCTTGTGCACCTTCTCCTCGAGCTCGATCTTCGAGTCGTAGAGCCCGTAGCGCATGTAGTTGTCCTGCAGGTAGCACTCGCCGGCCTGATCGCAGACGGGGCAGTCGATCGGGTGGTTGATCAGCAGGAACTCGAGCGCGGTGCGCTGCGCCTCGTGCGCCTTGGCGCTCTTGGTGTGGACGACCATGCCCTCCGCGACCACCGTGTTGCAGGCGATCTGGAGCTTCGGCATCTTCTCGACTTCGATCATGCAGGTGCGGCAGTTGCCGTCGACCGGCAGGTCGGGATGCCAGCAGAAGTACTGGAGGTGGATGCCGTTGTCGAGCGCGGCCTGCAGCACCGTCGTGCCCGGCTTGACCTCGATCTCCTTGCCGTCGATCGTGCACTTCGGCATCGCTTACCTGTCGAGCTCCCCGGCGACCACGTTCAGCCCGCCGATGATGGCCACCGCGTCCGCGATCAAACCGCCTTTGATCATGTGCGGGTACGCCTGGTAGATGTTGTAGCAGGGCGGCCGCACCTTCAGCCGCCACGGATGCTTGCCGCCGTCGCTCACGACGTAGAACCCGAGCTCGCCGTTCGCGCCTTCGGTGTAGCCGTAGACCTCGCCGGGCGGCGGCAGGATGCCGTCGTAGACGAGCTTGAAGTGGTTCATCAGCGACTCGATGTTCGAGTACACCTCGGACTTGGGCGGCAGCGCCACCATGCGGTCGTCGGTGATCACCGGGCCCTTGGGCAGCCTGGCGAGCGCCTGCTCGATGATGCGCAGGCTCTGGAGGATCTCCTCCATCCGGACCAGGTAGCGGTCGAAGCAGTCGCCGGTCGTCGCGATCGGCACGTCGAAGTCGTACTGCTCGTAGCCGGAGTAGGGCTGGTCCTTGCGGATGTCGTAGTCGACGCCCGAGCCGCGCAGGCACGGTCCGACCCAGCCCCAGTCGAGCGCCTCCTCCTTCGGCATCACGCCGACGTCCCGGAAGCGGTTCTGGAAGATGGCGTTGCGCGTCAGCAGCTCGTGTCCCTGCTTCCAGACGTCCTTCACGCTCTCGATCGCCTTGCGGCAGCGGGCCTCGAAGTCGTCCGGCACGTCCTGCGCGAGCCCGCCGATCCTCACGTACGAGACCGTGAGGCGGGCGCCGCAGCAGGCTTCGAGCAGCTCGTAGATCACCTCGCGCGCGCGGAACATCACGAAGAACGGGGTGATCGCGCCGAGGTCCACGACGTTCGTGGAGACCGCGACGATGTGGTCCATGATCCGCGAGAACTCCGACAGGATCACGCGGATCGCCTCGGCCCGCGGCGGCGCCGGAACGCCCAGCAGCTTCTCGACCGCGAGCGCCCAGCCGTGCCCGTTCATGAACGACGAGCAGTAGTTGAGCCGGTCGGTGTACGGGATGATCTGCCAGTAGGTCCGCTCCTCCGCCATCTTCTCGAAGTTGCGGTGCATGTAGCCGATCTCGGCCTCGGCCTCGGTGATCGTCTCGCCGTCGAGCAGCACCTGGGCGCGGAAGGTGCCGTGCATCGCCGGGTGCGAGGGCCCCAGGTTGATCAGCACGTGCTCGGAGCCCTCGGGCACCGTGAGCAGGAGCTCCTTCGGGACCTTGAGCACGTGGCGCTTCGCGGTGGGATAGTCCTTCCGCATCGGGTGGCCCACGAAATCGTCGTGGGTGAGGAGCCGCGAGAGGTTGGGGTGTCCGTCGAAGACGATTCCGTAGAGGTCCCAGGCCTCGCGCTCGAACCAGTTCGCCCCGCGGTAGACGCCGACCAGCGTCGGCAGCTTCGCGTCCGCCTCGGGCAGCTGCGTCTTCAGCCGTACGTGGTGCTTCGTCGAGACCGAGTAGACGTGCAGCACCACTTCGTAGCGTTCCGGGTAGCCGGGCTTGTCGAGATAGTCGACGGCGCAGAGGTCGAGGAAGAGCTTGAAGTCGAGCTCGCGGTGTTCCTTCAGCAGGCGGGCGGCCTCGACCCACGCGCCGCGCGTCACGCTGATCGCGAGGTCCCCGCGGAAGTCGGAGATCGCGAGCACGCGGTCGCCGAGCGCCTCGCTCAGGACGCGCGCTGCCGGCTTGGCGAGCACCTCGGGCGGCGCCAGCGCCGTCGCGCTAGCCATGCTGCTCGTCCCTGTCGTTCGGCAGCACGCGCAGCTGCAGCACGCCGCGGGGCGGCTTGCCCGCGCGCTTCTGCTCCGCGTCGTCCTGCGCCCAGAACTGCCGGCGCGCGCGGCGGTCGATGGCCCCGTCGCCCGGCGCGCCGACGCGGTGGGCGCCCTGCGGCTCCTTCGCCTGCTCGCCGTTCTTGATGCGGTCCTGGATCTTCATGATCGCCGCGAGCAGCCCCTCCGGCGAAGGCGGGCAGCCCGGGACGTAGACGTCGACCGGGATGATCTCGTCGATGCCCTGCATCACGTGGTAGGAGCGGTAGAAGCCTCCCGAAGACGCGCAGACGCCCATCGAGATCACCCACTTCGGCTCCGGCATCTGGTCGTAGATCGTCTTCAGCACGGGCCCGAGCTTGTCGGGGATCGTGCCGGCCACGAACATCAGGTCGGCCTGGCGCGGCGAGAAGCGCAGCACCTCGGCGCCGAAGCGGGCGATGTCGTAGTGCGAGGCCGACAGCGCCATGAACTCGATCGCGCAGCAGGCCGTGCCGAACGGCATCGGCCAGATCGAGGAGCGCCGGCCCCACTTGATGACCGAGTCGAGCGTCGTGGTCACGACGTTCCCGCCGGCGTGGACCCCTGGGTAGGTGGGATCCACGTACTTGCCCTTGAAGAGGTCGAGAAGACCCATGTCGGGAATTGGCCCTTTCCGGTCCTGGCGGTTTCTGGACGGCCGCGGCACGCCCGTCGGGCACGCCTGCGGCCGTCGAGACGGGGATCATAACCCAGGGCCGTCAGGGTCGTCACGACGGGCGGACTACGCCGGCAGGCGCTCGAAAAGCTCCGCCAGGCGAGGGGCGGCGTTGTCCTTCGCCGACAGCGTCGGGCTCGTCATGGGCCATTCGATGCCGATCTCTGGATCGTTCCAGGCGATCGCGACCTCGTCCGACCGGTCGTAGAAGCCGGTGCACTTGTACTCGACGTGGACCCGCTCGCTCGTGACGCAGAAGCCGTGCGCGAACCCCGGCGGGATCCAGAGCTGGCGGAAGTTGTCGCCCGAGAGCCGGAAGCCGACCCACTTGCCGAAGGTGGGAGAGCCGCGGCGGATGTCGACCGCGACGTCGAACATCTCGCCTTCCACTGCGCGCACGAGCTTGCCCTGCGGGTGCTGGAGCTGCGCGTGCAGGCCGCGCAGCGTGCCGCGCCCGGAGTACGAGTGGTTGTCCTGCACGAAGGGCCCCGGGATGCCGCCCTCGGCGTACTTCGTCTCGTGGTAGGTCTCGAGGAAGAAGCCGCGCGCGTCCTTGAAGACGTCCGGCTCGATCAGGATGACTTCGGGGATGTCGGTCGGGAGGAATTTCATCCCCGCCGATCATAGCCTAGCCGAAGTTGTGAAACGCGCCTGACGCGGCCGTCTCTGTGAGAGCATTCGTCACGGCGGAGGCCTGAGTCATGCTGCCAGCGCTCCTCATCCTCGCGCTTGCCCAGTCGCCGGCTGCCGAGACCAACCCCGGCGACCACGGCGAAGGTTTCAAGGGGCCACGGCAGGTCAAGTCGCTGACCGCGGTCTATCCGGAGGAGGCGCGCCGGGCGGGACTGTCGGGAGAGGTCGTGCTCGAGGGCTCCATCGACAACAAGGGAAAGGTGACCGCGCTGAAGATCCGGAGCGGCGTGTCACCGCTCTATGAGGCCGCGATCTTTGCCGTAATGGAGTGGCAGTTCGATCCGGCCATGCGCAAGGGCAAGCCCGTCTCGTCGGAAGTCACCCTGACCGTACGCTTCGAGGCGCAGCCGTTCCAATATGGCGACCTCATGAGCTCGTTGGATAGCGCCACGGACACGATTCGCTCGACGGCAGCCAGAAACCTGGGAGGGCTGCTCGTGGGCGCCGACGTCGGCGCGGACGAGATCGAGGCCGCGCTGCAAAAACTGGATGAGCTTGCGACGACGGACCAGGCTCCGAGTGTTCGATCGGCAGCTCGGTCCGCCGCGGCTCGCCTGCGTGAGCGAGTGTCGCCTGCTCCTGAAGGCGAGCCGGCACCGCCGAGTCCCCGGAGTTCCCCGTCGAGCAAGCCGGTGTTCGAGTACGACCAGCCGCCCAAGCCGATCCGGTCACCCAGGCCCGTCTACCCACTCGCGGCCTTCAAGGCCCATATCGAAGGGACCGTGCTCGTCGAAGTCCTGATCGACGCTCAGGGCCGCGTCGCCGGGAGCTATGTCATCCAGTCGACTCTCGGCCTGAATGAGGCGGCCCTTCTTACCGTCAGGCAATGGTTGTTCCAGCCAGCCGTGAAGAACCGCCAGCCTGTCGCGACGCTGGCGCACATTCCCGTGCAGTTCAGGATCTACTGATGAACGTCAGCTGGTCAGGCCGAGCCGCTCCCGGCGGTACTTGCCCGACTGGACGGCCTCGCACCAGGGCTTGTTCGCCAGGTACCAGCGCACGGTCTCGCGCAGGCCGCTCTCGAAGGCGTGGCGCGGCGTCCAGCCGAGATCGGCACGGATCTTCGACGCGTCGATCGCGTAGCGGCGGTCGTGGCCCGGCCGGTCCGGCACGAAGGTCTTGAGCTCGGCGTAGGAGCGCATCCCCGCGGAGGCGAGCGCCGGGTTCTTCGCTGCCGGCAGCTCGGCGTCGAGCGCCGCGCAGAGCGCGTCCACCACCTGCAGGTTCGTGCGCTCGTTGCCGCCGCCGATGTTGTACTTCGAGCCCGGCGCGCCCTTGCGCAGCACGAGCAGGATGCCCTCGCAGTGGTCGTCGACGTAGAGCCAGTCGCGGACGTTGCCCCCGTCGCCGTAGATCGGCAGCTTCCGGCCCTCGACCGCGTTCAGGATCATGAGCGGGATCAGCTTCTCGGGGAACTGGAACGGGCCGTAGTTGTTCGAGCAGTTCGTGAGCAGGACCGGCAGGCCGAAGGTCTCGTGGTACGCCCGCACCAGATGATCGGCGCCGGCCTTGGACGCGGCGTAGGGCGAGTTGGGCGCGTAGGGCGTCGCCTCCGAGAACGCTCCGGTCGCGCCGAGCGTGCCGTAGACCTCGTCGGTCGAGACGTGGAGGAGACGGAAGCCGTCCTGTGGGTGCTCGCGCAGGTGCTGGCGCGCCGCTTCGAGCAGCTCGAAGGCGCCGGTCACGTTGGTGAGCACGAACGAAGCGGGGTCGTCGATCGAGCGGTCGACGTGGGTCTCGGCCGCGAAGTTGACGACCGCCGAAGGCCGCTGCGCGCGCAGCAGCGCGCGGACGGCCTCGCGATCGGCGATGTCGCCTTGCACGAACGAGTAGCGCGGGCTCGTCGCGACGTCGGCCAGGCTCTCGAGGTTGCCCGCGTAGGTGAGCTTGTCGAAGACGACGACGCGCGCCTCGCCGTGCGCGAGCGCGTGGCGGACGAAGTTCGCGCCGATGAAGCCGGCCCCGCCGGTGACGACGATCGTGTCCACGCGCTCAGCCCTTCGCGACGAGCGCCCCGAGCGCGGGCGCGAAGCGCGCCGCGTAGTCGGCCTGGCTGCGCCGGATGACCTCGAAGGCCTCGTCGCGCCCGTAGACGCGCAGCAGCTCGCACGCGAGCTGCCGGTCCTCGGGGGCCTGCTTGTAGGTCAGGAAGTAGTGCTTGAGCCGGTCGATCAGCAGGTTCGGCAGCCGGCCGATGTCGTCGACGCCTCCGTAGACCGCGTCCTTCGCCATCACCGCCACGATCTTGTCGTCCACCTCGTTGCCGTCGAGCATGCCGAGGCCGCCGATCGGGACCGCCTGCACGAGCAGGTCGCCGTGCGCGAAGTCCTTCTCGGTCAGCACCAGGATGTCGAGCGGGTCGTCGTCTCCCACGAGCTCGCGCCTGCCGGTGCGCTCCTCGGACAGCCGCGCCACCTCGGGGCCGCAGAGCGTGCGCGGCACGAAGCCGTACGGGCTCGGGCAGACGTTGGAGTAGAGCTGCGGGCGGTCGACCTTGAGCAGGCCGGTGTCCTTGTCGAGCTCGTACTTGACGGTGTCCGCCGGGACGATCTCGATGAAGACCGTCACGCGCCGCGGCGCCTCGGGCCCGATCGCGACCCCGTGCCAGGGATGCGACTTGAACATCAGATGGAGCGCGGGGTCGTGGGGCATTCGGTCGACCACTATATCGCAGGCCTTCGCTCGCGCCGGCTCGGCCTGGGGCAGAATGAGTGGCCATGACGAAGGCCGGACGCAAGGTGCACCTGCTCGCCGCCAGCGCCGGGGTCGAGGCCCTCGGGGAGCTCGTGCCCGCGCTGCGCGCCTCGGGAAGCGCGGTCACGGAGCACGTGCTCGCGCCGTCGTGGGTGGGGGCGACCGAGGACCCGGTGCGCCTCCGCGCCGAGCTCACGCTCGCGACGACCGCGGTGCGCGCGGCGGAGGCCGACGGCGGCACGCTGCTGCTCGCGGACGAGCGCGGAGCGATCGCGATCCCCGAGCGGATGCGGATCCTGCTGGACGAGCAGCAGCTCGGCTGGGACGAGGCCTGGGCGCGCACGGGCGCGTCGCTCGTCGCGCGCTACGGGTCGCCACGCAGCGAGCCCAGCCGCCCGTACTGGACGATCGCCCACCTCGAGCGCGAGCAGCCCCGGCTGCTCGAGATCCTGTACGAGATCAACAGGCGCCATCTCGACGCGGTCGAGGCGGCCTGGCCCGGGGACGGCGGGCGCCGGCGACGGCTCTCGCTGATTCGCGAGACCACGCCACGGCGGCTGCGGCTCGGCCAGCTCGCGATCGTGGCGTGCGGACGCACGACCATCGCCGCGCCGTGGGACGGCCCCGCGGGCGAGATCCTCGCCGACTTCGGCGCGCTGCGGGGCGCGGCGCTCGCGGACGACAGCACCGCAGTGTTCGCGCGCCGCTTCGTGGTCGACTCCAACCCGAAGCTCGCCGCGCTGCTCGAGGGGAAGCTCGGCAGCGCCTGGGCGAGCGACCCTGCGCGTTTCGCCGAGCTCGAGCCGCTGGCGTTCGACCCGGCCTTCCGTACCGCGTTCCGCGAGGTGCGCCGCGCGAACCGCGAGCGCCTGGGCGCGCTCGTGCGCGAGGCCGCGGGCGCCCCGCTCGATCCCGAATCGCTCGTGGACGTCAGGCTCGGCAACTTCGCCCCGCACGAGCGGCCGCTGCTGAGCGTGCTCTGGCTCGTGCGCGAGCACCTGCGCCTCGCGGCGGGCGGCTGGACCCCGCCCGCTCCGCGCACGGTCGTGCTCGCCCGCCACGACCCGACCGGGGGCCCGGGGGACGAGCGGCTGTTCCGGCTGCTGCGCGCCGTGGGCGACGCGATCAACGCCGACGAGCGCGTCAGGAGCGCGCTGCGCGTCGCGGTGCTGCCGCGCTGCGACGCCGCGGCGATCCAGCTGCTGGTGGCGGGGGCCGATCTCGCCAACGAGCCCGGCACGGCCGGCTCGGGTGCCGCAGGGGCCCGGGCGCTCTGGTTCGCGGCGAGCGGCGCGGTGATCCTCGGCACGCGCGACGGCACCGTTCGGGAGCTCGCGGCGGCGATCGGGGCCGAGAACCTGTTCCTGTTCGGGCTGGGCCCGCTCGAGACCCACGCCTGGCTCGACGGCCACGTCTATCGGCCGCAGGACGTCTACGCGATCGACCCCCTCGTGCGGCTGTCGCTCGACGCGCTCGTGGGCGCGCGTTACGCGAAGACGCCGGGCGCCTTCGACTGGGTGCGCGAGACGCTCTTCGACCCGCACGACCCGTGGCTCGTGCTCGCCGACCTCGGCGCCTACGTCCACCGGCAGGACGAGGCGCTCGCGGAGTTCGCCGACCCGCGCACCTTCACCGAGAAGGCTATCCTCACGCTCGCGCGAACGCGGCGCTTCTGGGTGGAGCGGCTCTCGTGAGCCCGCGCGAGCTGCGCCAGGCGCTCCGCGGCCTGCTGCGGCGTCCGGGCTTCGCCCTGTCGGTGGTGCTGTCGCTCGCGCTGGGAATCGGCGCGAACGCCGCGGTCTTCAGCGTCGCGAGCGCGCTGCTGCTGCGGCCGCTGCCGTACCCGGATCCCGATCGGCTCGTGATCCTGTGGAACCGGTCGCCGGGCCTCGGGATCGCCGAGGACTGGTTCTCGACGGCACAGTACTTCGACATCCGCTCCAGCCACGCCGGCTTCTCGGACCTCGCGATCGCGATCGGCGCCAACTACAACCTGACCGGGGACGGCGGCACGCCCGAGCGCGTCGGCACGATCAAGGCCTCGGCGAACCTGCTGCCGCTGCTCGGCGCGCGCGCGGTCCACGGCCGCCTGCTCGGTCCACAGGATGCCGTGCCGGGAACCGCCGGCCGCGCGGTCCTGTCCCACGCCACCTTCGCCCGGCGCTTCGGCGGCGACCCGCGCGCCGTGGGCCGCACGCTCGTCCTGAACGGCCAGCCGTACGAGGTGGTCGGCGTGCTGCAGCAGGGCTTCGACCTCCCGCGCGAGGTGATGCCCACGCTCGGGGGAGCGGAACACGCAGAGCTCGTGGTGCCGCTGCCGCTCGCGGCCGACGCCGCCGAGACGCGGAACGGCGAGGACTACAACATCGTCGGGCGCCTGCGGCCCGGCGTCTCGCTGCGGGCGGCGCAGGCCGAGATGGACACGCTCACGGCGGGTCTGCGGCGCGACCATCCGGCGTTCTACCCCCCGAACGGCGGCCTGACCTTCAGCATCGTCCCGCTCCACGAGCAGGTGGTGGGCGACGTGCGCCGGGCGCTCCTCGTGCTGAGCGCGGCGGTGGCGCTCGTGCTGCTGATCGCGGGCCTGAACGTCGCGAACCTGCTGCTGGCGCGCGCCGCGGAGCGCGAGCGGGAGGTCGCCGTGCGCTCGGCGCTCGGCGCGGGCCGCGGGCGGCTGCTGCGTGAGCGGCTCGCCGAGAGCCTGCTGCTCGCGCTCGCGGCAGGCGCGGTCGGGCTCGTGCTCTGCGCCGCGGGCATCCGCGCCCTCGTCGCGCTCGGCAGCGCGAGCGTCCCGCGTCTCGGCGAGATCCGCGTCGGCCCCGAGGAGCTCCTCTTCACGGCCGTGGTCGCCGTCGTCTCGGGGCTGCTGTTCGGGCTGGTGCCCGCCTGGCGCCTGAGCCGGCCGCAGCTTGGCGCGACCCTCGCCGAGGGGAGGCGCGGCTCGTCGGCGACAGGCAGCATCTTCTCGCGCCGCGACGGCCTGCGCCGGCTCCTGGTCATGGGCGAGCTCGCGTTGTCGGTGGTGCTGCTCATCGCCGCGGGCCTGCTGATCCGGAG
>Ga0157380_10002633_pt1 | contig 12154 bp, 9 predicted proteins | sample S35metaG_FD_119757 | JGI IMG/M metagenome (GOLD analysis project Ga0157380, IMG submission 119757) | Switchgrass rhizosphere microbial communities from Kellogg Biological Station, Michigan, USA - S3-5 metaG | ecosystem: Host-associated > Plants > Roots > Rhizosphere > Soil | place: USA: Michigan...
TCATCTTGTTTGCGATAATTGAGTGCTACAAAATCAACACTAAAAACATTTTGAGATGGTTTTAATATCACGGGCTGCGTGTAGTCAATTTGTTGTTCAGTCTGGTGAATTTTAAAGCTGTTTATTACCAACGGTGGTGCATCAACCCTTTTCAGGACCTCATCGATTTTAACAAGATTGATACCTTGAAGATGTCCCACGAGAAGTTCAGTTTTATCCTTTGTAATAAAAATCCTGTCGAGGGTATTGTTGCTCAACAATCCATCGTTTATGGTAAACCTGATTAATCGCTTGTTTGCAGCACTAAAACAATAAAGTCCTTCATGGTTTCCAATCCAAATATTGCCAGTGTTGTCCTCAACGAGCCCCTTGATTTCGCGGTCGATGAAGCCATCTTTTGAATTCAGTATCCTATCCAACTTTCCCATACCAGACATCATGGTCAAGCTGCCCCAACGTGCAGCCCAGACGTTTCCATTTTTATCTTCCATTATGGAATTGACAGCTGTGTCATCCAATTCTTTGGGCACGACTTCCGGATCAGCCTTTACAAATTCCTTTTTATCCTTGTCATAATAGAACACGCCTTTGTAGCATCCGACCCACAATCTGCCCGAGCGGTCAATCATCATATCATTGATCAAATTGTTGTTTTGAACAAATTCCTTCATGGCTTCATCAGACCAAGGCGTGATTTCATTAAGTAATTTTTCATCGAGTCCATGAATACCTTCATCCGAATTCCCAACCCACAATGCCGACCCCGAAAAACATCCATACATGAAAAAAGGCACAGAAAAAAACCGGTTGGCCATCGCACTTAAAGCAGGTTTTATAAATTTTTCTGATTTCAAATCAAAAACAAAAACCCCGGGGCGAACGAAATCCCAACGGTTTGTTCCGATCCATAATGTTTCGTCGCTGCGTTGCTCGATCCAGCGCGTTTCTCCACTCTCGCCTGGATATGGTATTCCGGAAAATCTATTCGCTCGCCTGTCCCACCGGACCAAAATGTTGTTGGATGTACCCAGATAAAAAATATGACTGTAATCGGGACGCGTATCCTGATGAATTACGTTGACGGTACGATCTTCCGACAGTATCTCTCCAGGAATAGGAATACTTTGGATTAGGTTACTCAGCGGATGGTACTTAATTATTCCGTCGGAAGTACAGATCCAGACAATTCCATCTGGATCGCGATAGATATCGTTAACCTGATAGGTTTTCGGCAGAATATCGGGAAAGAAGTAAAACTTATTTTGGTTCGGTCTGAAAACTCCAAGCCCGTGATTGTCACCGATCCAAAGAATCCGTTCACCGTTTTCATCCACTCCCTCTTCGATGGCGGCAATCTGATTCTCGATACGTCCGGTTTCAAAAGTTTGAATAGCATGCGTCCGCGGATCAAATTTTATCAAACCATGATTGTAACTACCTATCCATAAAAATCCGTCACGGTCAACCGTTGCGTTCGTCATTAACAATGGATCAAGCGTTTTTGGGGAAGGGCTGTCTATTCCTAAAATGCACCGCAAAGTATCGGCTTGTCTATCAAATAAAAATAGCCCATTGTCACGGCCAATGATCCATACGTTGCTGTCGAGGTCTTCTATAAAAGCAGCTTTCAACCAAATAAAACTGGTTTGTCTAAAGGGATAGTGCTTGCGTTTTTTTGTGGAGAGGTCAATTCGATTTACGCCATGGTGGTCGCTGTACCAACCGTCGCCAAGATGGTCAATATAAAAGTCCCCGGTTGTTTCGGATTTAACTTCCTTATCGCTTTGAATGGGAGCCATCTCGAGTGTGCGGGCATCAATCTTGGAAATTCCACTCCTGTCTGATGAAATCCAAATATCGTTGTTCTTATCCGCCTTAATGCCGGTAATAAAATTGGTGGTATACGTTGTAAAACTCTTGAATCCAGTTCCATCATACCGAACGGGACATAATCTAGTACCAAACCACATGAAGCCGGAATGGTCACGCGTTGCCGACAGAACCGTGTTGCTGGGAAGTCCATCCTTGGACGTGAGCACTTCAAAAGCAATAACCGGCACCTGGGACCAACTGTTGTGATTCTCCGTAAGCAATACACACGTAAAAAATAGCGTGACGACCGCTCGCAAACAGGTTACCATGCTGAGGATCGGTTATTTAATTACAAGTTAACATCCCTTGGTAAAATTTCCGTCAATCAAACACATTTTGATGGAATTTGTTTTCTGCTATTCGTAAGGTTTTCGAAATCCGACCAGAAGTTTTTTGTCGTATATACTTTACTTGGCAATCCGGGAAATTAGTAATAGTTTGGCATCAGGAGCCCATCAATTTACCCTATCCCGGGAGTTGATGGGCTCTGCATTTAGACAGGCGAGCATCCTGCATATGGTTCGAAAAGAACCCAATAAAGGAAATAGACTAACCCAATGGTATGATAAAAGATCAGGAAGTGGAGATTCTTATTGTTGAAGATAACCCTGGCGACGCGGAACTTACGATCAGGGCTCTCAAAAAAAGTCATTTAGCCAACCATGTTACACACCTGGTCGATGGCGCAGAGGCGCTGGATTTTCTATTCGGTACCGGTCAATACAGCGACCGAAATCTCGATAACATTCCAAAGGTTATTTTATTGGATCTGAAAATGCCAAAGGTGGATGGCATTGAAGTGTTGCGACATCTCAAGTCTGACCCTCGCACAAAAATGATTCCCGTGGTAATTTTAACTTCATCTGACGATGATCCCAATATAAAGCGGTGCTACGAACTCGGTGCAAACAGTTACATTGTAAAGCCTGTGGAATTAAACAATTTTGTAAAAACAATTTCTGACATAGGAATGTATTGGCTGGTCGTTGACCGTGGCGTCTGAGTAAAATGTAAGAGGTGAGTTGTAAGTTGTAAGAGGTTCCGATAGCAAGGTGCCTGCAGGTTGCCGTTACTTTTACGACTTCGTATTTACTTCTCACATCAAACTACTTACATCTTACATCTTACATCTTACATCTTACAACTTACATCTTACTACATACATCTTCCCTCCTACACACTACCCTATATAATTCGGAAACTCCAGCTCCACAGTCGTTCCTTTTCCGTAATCAGAGTGGATAGCGATCTTGCCATTCAACTTGTTGATGGTTTCCTTGACGATGTAAAGACCCAATCCTGCACCTTTACTTTTTACAGTACCCCTGAAAAACATATTAAATATCTTGGACTGATATTCCTCCGGAATTCCAATTCCGTTATCCTCGACGGATACCAGGGCTTTTTCTTTGGTAATGAGAACGCTAATGTTCAATATGCAAACTTCCTTCGCTGGATCCCTATAATTTATAGCATTCGAGATAAGGTTATTCATGATAACGGTGAGCCTATATTCATCAGAATAAAATGCGCCGTCAGCTTTAATAGTTATATTGGACTGGATCATTTCAAATCCTTCCAGATATTTTAAGCGTTCCAGACATTCTTCAACGATTTTTCTGAAATCTATTTTTTGATGAACGATCTGCTGCCGCGAATTGCGGGAGTAATCCAGAATCTCTTTCAACGTATCATCCAGTTTCGCGATGCTATGGTTCATCATCGAAAAGTAATCCTGAAAATACTTTCCGCGTTCCAGATCCTCGCGGCTCGCCAGATCTACCAAACCCAATACGGACATCAATGGCGCCCGTAAATTGTGTGAGACACTGTAAATGAAACTATCCATCTCCTGGTTGACCTTGACCAGCTCTTCATTTTGGATCCGTAACTCAGATTCCGCATTTTTTCGTTGTTCCTGCAGCTCACGTTGCTTTAACGCATTTTGAATAGCCAGCGGGAGTCTTACAAGATTTGACTTTAACAAATAATCATCGGCGCCTTCTTTCAAACACGTTACGGCAAACTCTTCCGACACTGTACCGGTGACCAGGATGAACGGTACTGAAAGCCCTTTTTGCTTACAAACTTTCAAAGCGTCAAGTGAATTAAACTGTGGTAGCGAGTGGTCAGACAGAATTACATCGGGTTTGAAATCTTTCAGAGCGTCAGAAAAATCATCTTTGGTGTCGACACGTTTACTCTCAAAAGACAAGCCTGCTTTGATCATCGAACGGCCGATAAGTTCAGCGTCATCTCGCGCATCTTCCAGCATCAAAATTCTCAATTTACTCTTCATAACCCTGCGCTTTTTAAAATAGGCGAAACACCTTATACGAATTTTTCAGTGATGAACCTCATTCACGAATAGCCAATTGCGAAACGTTTATTGCCGACATCCTTCAATTACACTGAAAAAGTCGAACAATCGACGCTTAAAGTCAACTATTTATGGAAATTTTTAAGGTTGTTGTAACCAGCTTTTTGTGTCTGTTAACTACCATTCAACGGTTGATCCACCCGCTTAAAGAATTAGAAATATTTCAAAAAACGTTAACTATTTCTTTCGTTGTGATACCAAATAATTTCTTTATTACGGGATCTAACTGCGCTGTGCTTCCCTTAAAATGAAACGTTGAGTGTATATGCCGAATGGACTCTTTTGGTTTAAGTGCAGCAGCAGGCGATGAGGTTTCCAATTCGTAAAACGGGCCCATCGGTTTGACCCCTGGCGCTGGAGGCCCATCGTTATATGCATTAATTGCATCTCCCTTATAGGGTTCCTTTTGTATTTCCCACAAAGAATTCACATAGTCGGCCGCACGCTCTGGCTTGCTATAATTCACAACGGTCAACACGCCGTGGTCAGCATCATAACTTCCTAACCATGGTGGCGCATTTTCTGGAAGTAGCCCGATCTTGCTTCGATATTTGCCGTCCGCTTTGAAGAACACTGTTGTACCTACAAGTTTAAGCCGATCATCCGGAATCTGACCGAAATAATTGTCATTCACGATTTCCCGCAGCCCGGTTTTAATTCCTTGATAAGGGACAATTATCGTTGCGGCCGAAGAAGGATTAAACATTCCCAAAATCCAAATTGACAATAGACCGGTTTCTTTTTTCCAGGATTTTGTTCCCACATTTTTCAATTCATTTATCGTCTCATACGCCACCATTGAAATTCCTTCCACGCTGTCAAGGCCCAGGCGTTTTAAAGCTTCAGTGTGTTCAATAACGTTTACCCTACGTGTCAATCCTATGTCAAAGACAGTTCCGGAATAATTTGTTACCTGCGCCTGTTTTGTAAACACAGCTTCCTCCTGTGACGACGATTCGACTTCATACGGCTCAAGATCAATAAGCCGCGGCACATACCAATTGTCAAGTTTGAATTCCTTTCCCTTGCTGAAATATATCGAGAACTGGCCGCCCTCGGGGCCTAACCAAATTCTGTCCTCACCGCCATAAGCATTGAAGTGCTCCGAAGTGTCTCCTGAAAGAAAGGCCTGTTTGTTGATCCATCCATAACTTAGCCCGTTGTCGCCGTCGGACGTGCTGGTCATCACACGACCTTGCAACGCTGCGGATATTGCTACTTTACCCTGACCGGATGCATCTTGAAGAACAATGATCTCTGTATACTTTTTCAGGAAGTCGACATCCTTCTGGAAGGTAGGAGCCGTTTGGTCGACGCTATCGGTACTCGTCAAATTTTCGCGCATAGTTTTTTGTTTTTGGTTGCATCCAAAAAGCACCAATAAAATTGCAAAGAATTCAAAAATAGATCGCAAAGATAGATTCATAAGTAGCGTGATGAAAGTCCATTCAAGTTAATGGATATGACAACACTGAACAACATCCTTCAATCTAAGTTGCTGAAGCTCGCGGGGAAATTGTCATTTATATTCATCACAATCAACAGTGTGATTATATACACCACCACCTTGTTGATATACGATCAAAGCGCCTAGGTGTCCGGCGCGGATCAGAAACCCTGATCCAATCAACATACAAGCAAAAATCACATACGGCGCTAGTATGGAGAGTCTCGATCTCAACAAACCAAGATAAAACAAAACGTAAATGACTGCTGCTCCCGTAAAAAGATACGTCATTGTTTGAGCAGCCAGTTCGTGATCTTTCAAAACCGTGGGATCACATAACTTTCGAGCTACTATTCCGTCAGCTAAATCGCCGGTGTAAATACCAACCCATGCGGCCGCGACGCCCAATAACAATAAGATAAAGGAGCCAGTTGAAAAAATTTTTTTGTATTCGGATTTACAAAAAAAAGAGGTTAGCAAAAAAAAAGTGGCAGCCAACAACAGTGCGATTGGAAAATGCACAGTTACTGGATGCCATAATTCTTTTCGCCAAAAGTCTGGCATCATTCCAGAATTTTAACAGAGATAGGATCTAAACGTTTGCCGTCTGCCTTTACCTCAACTTCTACTTTCTGGCCTTCCGCTAACTGATCAAATGCCACGGTTTCGCCATTCCTGGTAAGCGCAGTGGTCTCGGTAAAATATAATTCAAGGGTTTTGCCGTCTGCTGTTTTTACGTAAATCTCCGTCTTGTCCGCTTCAACTTCGGCTACGGTTCCCTGGTATGTGCCTGATTCTACGGCATCTGTTTTGCCGCCGCAAGACGTTAATACGGCAAATGAAAATACTACAAGTAAGAATTTAAGATGCTTCATGATAATAGATTTTGATTGAGAACTTTATTGTTTCGATTCGCTCCAAGATTTAGATCTTAGCCTTCAATGTTACAAAAAAACTACGACCATCGGAAGGCAAAATTCCAGGCCCTGGATATCCTGTTGCCCGGCGGGTATAATACATTTTATCCGCCAAATTGTTTACACTGGTCTCGACTCCAAATTTTTTATAGGTATAAGACAACGTGAGATCCATGACGCCGTATGCAGGAATTTCTCCGACAACGGCTGAGACTCCACCATCGACAGCGTTCGTGGCATCAGAAAATTGTTGGGATAAATAAGAATATTGAAACGATCCTTTCAAATTTTTATAGCCGATTCTAATTCCTGTTTTTAAGTTAACATCTGGAACAAATTCCACTTTATTACCGACGACACCAGCCGCTTCACTTGATTTATAATTCGAATGTATAAGGGCTACATTATTAAACAGAATACCTGACCACGGGCCGTCATTCGGATTTAAGAGTCCCAAAATATCTGCCTCGCCATAAGCTTCAATACCTTGAATTATGGCTTGACCAATGTTGTCTCTTCGTCTCATCACCCGGTTATATTCGTCGTAGAACTGGACTTCTCCAATTCGATTGTTATAATTTAAATAAAAGACGCTTACGTCATAGTTGAAGAGCGATGTCTGCTCGCTTCTAACGCCGAGGTCGATGGAGTAACCCTGCTCATCCTCCATATCAGGATCGATCACGGACGAAGGATTTGAAATGCGCATGTCGCTAAAAGTAATGGAACGATAATTTTGCGAAATGTTAGAATAAATATCGATAAACGGTGTGGGTTTGTAGCTAACACCAAGACCTGCAAGAATAAAATTTCTTCCCTTCGTGCGATATTCCTCGGTGCGCGTTACATCAATGACGTTCCCCGCAAGATCCTTGAAAATGGTTCCGTAGTATCCATCGGCCGTCGTGTTAATATACTCGAAGCGAAGGCCGGGTGTGAAAGACAATTTATCACTTACATATAATATGTTTTCCACAAAGGCGGAGGCGTTTCGGTTGGGAAATTGATAATCATAAGTTATGTATTCATCAGTATTGATGTAATTGAAATCGGCGTTCGAACCGGTGCTACCCAATCCTTGTGTGCTATGATTAAATCCGTGATAATATCTTCCACCAATCAAAAACACCGACTGCATTTTTTTCAATTGATAATGTTTCATGTAGCGTGCTTCCACGCCCCAGTTTTCAAAATCACCCTTGATCAAATCACGCTCACTATTGTCATCAATGGTTGCCACGCGGTTCGGGCGAAACCCGACGGAATAGCGGTTGGCCAATAGTCCAAACGTGCGAATATTAAGTTCACTAGACGAACTAAATTTATGATCGAAATGAAGTGCTAACAAATTCCAGTTTACCTGAAACCAATTGCGTTCCCTATTTGTCTGGCGGGCATTCTCCGCAAACATCTCGTCGGTCAATCCTCCTGGTTGCTGGGCCAAATAGCCCATTTGCGTCACATCGACGCCGATAGTGGCTTTCTCCGATACAGCGTAATTAACATTTGCATAGAAGGTGTGATTGTCAAAATGTGAATTCTCGCGCCATCCATCACCTCGTTTATACTGGAAAAAGGTATAATAACTCACTTTGTTGACGGTTCCACTGAGGCTTGTAAACGCATTATAAAATCCAAATGAACCAACGGTCTGACTGGCCGTCAACTCGATTCCTTTATCAGCTACGGGTTTCTTCATACTAAAATTAATAAGACCCCCAAACTGCGTTCCGTATTGAAGTGAGGCGGCACCTCTTACAATCTGAATTTTCCCAATACCCTCTGTCGGCGGTGTATAGTAGCTCTCAGGATAGCCCAGGGCATCAGCGCTGATGTCGTACCCATTTTGGCGAACGTTAAAATTTGAAGTCCGATTGGGATCCAAACCCCGACCACCAATGCTCAGCTGTATCCCGGCTCCATCGTTCTCCCAAATATTGAGGCCGGCAACGCGGGCATATACCTGGCGTGCATTGTTTGTTGCCAGGTTGGCTACGAGCTTGTCCGGAACAATGACCTCTGATTTTTTCCCTTCATAAATCCCCATGCTCTCAACGGCACGCATACGCGTAACACCAAAGTTGTCGGAAGCATCTGTGATCATAACCTCTTGCAGCACTTCAGTAAAAGGGTTTAGGTACGGTCGGACTTGCTGATCTCCACCGCTGATTACAATGTCTTCTTTTGAATACTTAAATCCTGTAACTGTAAAATGCAAGGTGTACTTTCCATTGGGCAGATCCTCAAAAACAAATCTGCCTGCCTTATCCGTTGGCGCGCTTCTGGCGCCATCGTTCAGGTAGACTACGCACTCATTTACGGCCACACTGTCTTCAACGGAACGCACTACACCGGAAAGCCGATGCTGCGCGGCGGCGGCCATCGTGATGAGGCAAAGGCATAATATGTTAAAAGCCCTTGATTTCATTATTCAGGGGTAAGATCCAGGGTTTGTGGCTAAAGGAATCTTCTTGTTTTGCAAGGTCAGTAAGAGGGTCTATCAGCGGCTTTCCCAGGCGACCGTTCATGGCGACATATGAATCGACATATACCTCAGGTGCAACCCATCCCAACGCCGCATAATGATCGCGCAAAATATGGGCATATTGCAAGATCATATCGGGCTGCGTGGCCATCATTTTTTCCTGTAAGGGTGTAAGAAACTCACGATTCTCAATCGCTGCATATTTCCCCTCTTTATCCTTCACCATAAACTGAGCATTGCCTGATTTTTCCATCAGCATCACACGCCATGAAAAACGATATCCTTCTTCCGTCCAAAACAATTCACCAGGATAAGCCAAATACCGAAATGGCATCAATGTTTGGATAAGAAAAAAAATGATGAAGAATGAAAGCACTAGCGATTTCATAATGGCATTGTGCTCAAAACGACTGCCTGCAATAACCAATGGTTGTGCTTTGCCAAACAAGGAAGCAATTTTATTTAACAGCTTTATATGGAAGTCAGGAGAAAAGAAAATCAACGCGGTGGCTATCATGATATAGGGAAACATACCGATCGGAAAGAGTATGGCCGTAAGGATGTGGAAAATGATTACAGCCCCATAAGCAAATAATCTCGTCTGGCGGTTTAAAAGGAGAAATGGAATGCTTAAATCATAGAGACAGCCGAGCCAGCTAAATACATAGGCGACCCAAACATAATTGAAAATCGAGCCGATGAACGGAAGATCATTTTTGGATGGAAGCCAAATTCGCAACGGCTGAGCATTCAACAGCCATTCACTGTTTATCTTAGCCAGCCCTGCAAATAAATAGATCAGGCAGACGAAAAGTTTGACGGTATCAACACACCACTGGGGAATTTTTTCAAAAGCCAGTGACCGGTTTCTATATGCATCAATGGAAAAATAGACGTGCGCGGGCAAAAAAATCATGATCAGGCAGATCATGCTGACAAAATAATAGTGATTCAGGTAGGTGCTCTTGTCTATCAGCTCGATGAACGTAAAACTCAAAAACAGCATGATGCTGGCAATCCTGTAAAAGAACCCAATGGCGAATAAGAATGCAGAAATTCCGCATACAGCAAAAATGATATAAATATATTCGCCGGGCGACGTGACAAATTCGAATCCAAAAAAAGGAAAGAAGTATTTTGGTTCGATGTAAAGTTGATGAATCCAGCCTTTAGCCCAAAAACGAATGATGCTAACAAAAAGCAACAAGCCGAGCGCTATTCTCAAAACAGCTAGCGGAGCAGCGGAAGTTGATTTCTGGAAGTATGTTTTCACATCTTATGATTTAATCTCCATCATTGTCGGTATAGGTAATTGTTATACTCATAGCAGACGTCATATCTACTTTTAGGTAGCGCACCTCCGTCTGCATATTCGTATAGACATCGACCATAGCCTGATTATTGGTTTGAATCTGATTGTAAAAATCCGACGACAAAAGGTCGACCTTGTTGTTAATGGTTGAAAACTGGTCGTTAATTATGGTTGATAGTGACGTTCCGGAGCTGGGGTCTTTTGCACCAAGTCCATCAAGATAAGATTTCAAAGACGGACCTTCTGAGCCTCCGTTAATACTTTTGCCATTAAAAAAATCGATTGCTGCCTGATGGGCAGTCTTAACAAGCGATTTAGAAATATCTCGTTTATAATAAGCCTCCACTTTCTCAGGATATGGTGCGCCGACCATAGTCCCAATGATTCCTGCGGGAATTCCAATTTTTCCAGATCGGATGTAACGTTCGTAGTACAGGACATAGGCATTGACCACAGCACCCATAGACGAACCGATGTCTAAGCCGGTGCTCGCCACAAAAGTATCGCGGTAAGTACCATTCCATTCAGTGACGACGTTTGACAATAATGTGGACATTCTGGAAACAAGCTTGTCAACATACGCGATCCGTTTGGGGGCGTCTGCATCCGTGGTGTAGTATTGAAGAATAGCCGCGTCGTTACCACCCGTACCGTTGATCAAATAGTCAAGGGTCGGAAATCCCTGCCTTGGATACGAAGCGGGTACTTCCAGATTTGCCGCAGGGTCGTTGATGTTGGCTGCGATGCCACTAACATCTGCTGGATAGATATTGAAAAAATTTCGAAGCGTGTATTTATCGGCAGGCCCAAATTCAAATAGCTCAACTTTCTGCCATTCCGTGTAGGCAGCAAGCCAGGCACTACGAAATTCCAAAAGGGAAGAATTGGTCGGTGAAGCAGTAAACTCGTCTGCTTTGCTCACCATAACATCTAGTTTGGAGCTAAAATTATTATAAGAGGGTTTGATAATATTATCCGCCCAATGTATAAGAATAGCTTCGCGGTCTTTGCTATCATCATCTACCGGGGACGGTTCATCGCTGCCCCCACAAGAAGACAGCACGACGACTAAAATAAATGTTAAAATGCTCTTACTTTTCTCTAGTACTCCCATATCTTATAAATGACAAATGGATTGACAGTAAAAACTACCATCAATCCATTCAGTATGTCACCTGAAACTATTGCATGTTGAATTTGCCCTTGATCGCATCTGATGCAACATTGATTTTAGCGGTGGTCAGATCCCAGAAACCATTTTCTGAACCGACTAAGTCATTCCATATTTTATCAGAGAACGCTGCATCTGCTCCATGGAGGGTTGCAAACCGAAGCGAATAAACGAAGCCCAATCCTTCGCCGATCGCGTGAGCACGCGCTGCATCGGTTGTGCCTGACTTCCATTTATCCAGGTAACCTAGCGCGGCAGCTGCGATGGCCTTTTCAAATTCTGTGCGGATGAAGGTAGCCTGGGCCTGCAACTCCGCTTTATCATTGTTTACAATGGCCGCTCTCCCTTTTAGAAAAGCGGGAAAAATTTTAGCATAGTTCGCTTTGTTATATTCCCATATATAAGAGCCTCCCGCAAATTCAACCGAATTTCTAACGGCATCCGTTGCACCTTGCAAATAAATTTGGTTTAACGTGAGCAAGCCGTAAGCCTCATCCCAGTTATGTTCCAATGCTGTGTAGTTGGTACCGCCAACTTCGTTGTAATTATCTGCATTCAAGCCTTGATCCA
>Ga0157380_10002635_pt1 | contig 12151 bp, 12 predicted proteins | sample S35metaG_FD_119757 | JGI IMG/M metagenome (GOLD analysis project Ga0157380, IMG submission 119757) | Switchgrass rhizosphere microbial communities from Kellogg Biological Station, Michigan, USA - S3-5 metaG | ecosystem: Host-associated > Plants > Roots > Rhizosphere > Soil | place: USA...
ATCACCATTAAATTGTTGGCCTTTTTAGATTCTTTAATTCCTATGTACACGATATAGGAAATCAGAGTAACTATCAGGAAAGCAGGGATGTTTAAGATTAATTTAAAGTTACCGACAGCGGGCGCCTGAAGCCATGCATTGTATGCATTTCTTAACCCAACATCAATAGTGGCAATTGTATTGCCCGCACCTTCGTTAATTGCTGCAATGGCACTATCATATCCTTTATGTGCGGTAAAGTAATCCATAGTCATCCATGCCGGAACCTGTATACCAAAGCCCGCAAGAACCCTTACAAAATATTGACTCCACGAAATTGCCACGGCAATATTTCCAATTGCATATTCCATCAACAGATCCCATCCAATGATCCAGGCGAAAATTTCTCCAAATGCAACGTATGAATAGGTGTAAGCACTACCAGACACAGGAACGGTGGACGCAAATTCGGCATAACAATAGGCGGCAAAACCACAGGCAAGGGCGGTTAAGATAAACAACAAAACAACGGCAGGGCCACCATGAAATGCAGCACTACCTATTGCTGTAAATACTCCCGTTCCAATTACAGCCGCAATACCAAAAAAAGTCAGATCACGGACGGTCAATACTCTTTTTAACTCTTCCGGCTGACCATGAATATCTGTTAATCCTTCTTTGGCCTCATTTAAAATGGTAGGAATAGATTTTTTTCGAAACAGTTGGTTGGCCATGAAGAAAATTTGAAGGTTAAATTAGGATGAAATTGATAAAACTAAGAAATGATATTTCTTACTATTATAGTTTCAATACAACACTTCAGAAGCTATTAAATTAACAACGTTTTTAATGATAATATCCAAGTTTTCCATCAACCTTAATGTTCTCTCTCTATAAGAAAATGAGCCAATTTCCTCAATGATTGCTTTCTTTCATCCTGCACTGAAATAGAATCGAGATGTGTTAAAGACTCCTGCAAATATTTTTCTTTCAATTGCATAGCCCATTCATCCACTTTAGATTCTTTAAAAAGCGTCAGCACTTCTGAAACTTTATTTTCATCATTGGAAAAGAAAAGTTCGTTCAACTTAGCTTTTTGAGAAGGTGACACTGCTTCTAATGCATGAATCAACAAAAAAGTTTTCTTGTTGGATTTTATGTCACCGCCTACCTGTTTACCAAATTTCTCAGGGTTTCCGAACGCATCCAGGTAATCATCCTGAAGCTGGAAAGCAAGTCCCAGTTTGCGACCAAACTCGTATAGCTCATGCTGATCTCTTTCTGATGCCCCATTGATTACGGAACCCATTTTTAAACTCGCTCCTAATAATACAGAAGTCTTTAAATTAATCATATGAATATACTCGTCGAAATTCACTGAATCCCTTTTTTCAAAATCCATATCCAGTTGCTGTCCTTCACAAACTTGTTTTGCCATCTTATTTGCAATGGAAATAATTGCAGACAAATAGCTGACAGAAATTTTATTGAGGTAATCATAAGCCACAACGAACATCACGTCTCCTGCCAGAAGTGCTGTGCTCTGCCCATATTTCTCATGTACTGTAGGCATACCCCGACGTAGAGGGGCAGCATCCATAATATCATCATGAATCAGCGTAAAATTGTGAAAGAGCTCGATGGCATTAGCAACATGCCATGCATCTTTATGTATCTCACCAAATAATTCATTGCCCATAAGGCATAAAACCGGCCTTATTCTTTTACCTCCAAGACCTAAAAAATACCTGTTGGGATTATAAAGAGAAGACGGCTCAGCGGGAAAATGTTCCTGTCTAAAATGCGTTGCAAACTGGTCTGACAGTTCTTCAAATGTATGCATGCTTAATCTTCGGCTTTTTTCTTTTTGTGTTTCAGTTTAACAGGTTTGTCATCTCCATTAATATTTTCTTTTGTTGCCAGCACCCATTCGTAATCTAACTGGCGCTTGGTTAAATTAGCAGCAACTATCTTTATTCTTACTTTATCACCCATCCTAAACTTCCTTCCGCTTCTTGCTCCCACCAGGCAATAATCAGATTGTATTAATTGAAATTCATCATAATCCAACAAGCTGTTTACTGTCACCAATCCTTCACATTTATGTTCTATCGTTTCTACCCAAAATCCAAAAGCTGCTACTCCACTTATTACGCCTTCAAATTCCTCACCCAGGAACTGCTGCATGTATTCCACCTGTTTGTATTTGTTGGCAGCACGTTCTGCCTCCATTGCCGCTCTTTCTCTTCGCTGCAATGCTTACATTTTTGTTCAAGCTTTTTATCAGGCTTGATGTCGCGATCAAGAACTTCTTGTAAAATACGATGGGCTACTATATCCGGATAGCGCCGGATGGGAGAAGTAAAATGACAATAGTTTTCAAAACCCAAACCATAATGTCCAATATTTTCGGTAGTATAAATTGCTTTTGCCATTGTGCGAATACCTAATTGTTCAAGCACGTGTTGTTCGGGTTTGCCGTGGACGTCAAGTAACATTTTATTAAACGATTCCGCAATGGCTTCCGGTGTGGATGTATCGAACTTGTGACCGAATTTGCGGGCAAAAGCCATGAATGGCAATAATTTTTCTTCTGATGGAAGATCATGCACACGATACGGAAATGGAATATTTTTTTTGTTGACCTTAACCTTAGAAACATCTTCAGCCACTACCCTATTGGCGAGCAACATAAATTCTTCAATTAACTGGTGCGCTTCTTTGCTTTCTTTTATAACAATGCCAATTGGTTTTCCCTTTTCATCCAACTTAAATCGAACTTCCTGCGAAGAGAAATTTATCGCACCACTGTCAAAACGTTTTTTTCTTAATCGTTGTGCAATCGTGTTTAATAATATTATTTCATCAAGGTACTGGCCGGCTTCCTTTTCAATGATCTCCTGTACTTCCTCATAAGAAAACCGGTGATCAGAATGAATAATTGTTCTGCCTATCCAATGCTGTTTTACTTGGCCTTTGGGAGACATTTGAAAAACAGCCGAAAAAGTAAGCTTGTCTTCATGCGGCCTTAAAGAACACAACACATTAGATATATGTTCTGGCAACATTGGATTAACCCTGTCTGGCAAATAAACAGATGTAGCTTTTTCATAAGCAATGTTATCCAAAGCGGTACCCGGTTGAACATAATGGCTTACATCGGCGATATGGACCCCTATTTCATAATTGCCATTTTTTAAAATACGAATGGAGATAGCATCGTCAAAATCTTTAGCATCAACAGGATCTATAGTGAAAGTGAGTGTGTTCCTAAAATCTCTTCTTTTGGCAATTTCTTTTTCTGAAATAACATCCGGCATACGTGCCGCTTCTTCCAATGCTTCCTCAGGAAATTCCAGGGGGAAACCGTTTTCCAAAAGTATTTCCTTCATCGCCACATCGTTGGGATCTTCGTTCAATACGGTCACTACCTCTCCGAGCGGTCGTTTGCCACTCCCTTGTTCCCACTCTGTAATACGAGCTACTACCCTGTCGCCGTCATTTGCTTCATTAAAACTTTTTTCCGGAATATATATGTCAGGAATTTTCTTATCAGAATCAGCAACAAAAAATGCAAAGCCCTTATTCATTTGCAGTCGTCCAATAAACTCACTTTGTTTTCTTTCGACTACTGCGCTGATGACTCCTTGTTGGCGTTTTCCCTCTCTCTGCGGATTAAGCTTCACCCTCACAACATCTCCATGTAATGCTGTATTAAAGTCATTCGGCCTCACCAATACATCTGTCTCTAAATTTTCTACCACTACAAAGCCCATCCCGGAACGAGTTACTTCTAAAACACCCTTATATTCGTTTTCAGGCGAATATTTTTTCTTTCCTGGTTTTTTTGAATTTCTATGTCCCATGTCAGCTAAACTGGTTGTTTAAAATTATCTATAAAATCAATTATTCTATTGGTGAACTTATCGCCCTCGTTAAACAAAATCTTATGTTCAATAGGTAATACATAAAAAGGCATACCATCAATTTCCTGGGCAAACTTTTGTAAGCGCATAGCGTCTTTCTCGGTAGTTAGAATCATCTTTTTGTTGTCTTCTATACTTTTAAACCGTTTCTTTATTTCACGCCAGTCATCTATGGAAAATATATGATGATCATTGAAATGAAGCATCTGGTAGGTTTGAACCTGTTCCTCAAGATATTTTTTTAAAGGCTTTGGATTGGCAATACCGGTAACTAAAAGAATCTCTGTTTCTGCATCAATATAGCCAAATGTGTTGCGGGTGATGTGATATATCGTTCCATAAGCAATAGCAGAAAAAAATACCCGCTGGTGTTCTAATGGCTCAATTTCTTCTATTATTTCGTTACGTTCTTCTGACGACATATCTGGCCGACATTTGGTAACCACAATAATGTCGGCTCTTTTATAACTCCTTCTCGAATCCCTAAGATCACCCGTCGGCAAATAAAAATCTCTGGTAAACAAATTATCATATTCAGTAAGTAATATGTTTAACCCTGCTTTGATTTCACGGTGCTGAAACGCATCATCCAGAATGATCACTTCTATTTCGGGTCTATCATGTAACAACTGAGGGATGGCCAAAACCCTTTCTTCTCCAACAGCAACGGGAATATCTGGAAATTTGCGATGAAATTGCATTGGTTCATCACCAACATCAATTGCGGTTGTCTGGTCTGAAGTAAGAACATAACCCCTTGTTTTTCGTTTGTACCCACGGCTAAGGGTAGCCACTTTATAAATGTTTTTTAAATGCAGCACCATGTATTCTACCATTGGAGATTTACCAGTGCCCCCTACCGAAAGATTACCTATGCAAATAACAGGCAAGCCAAAAGAAACAGAACTGTTAATTTGCTTATCGTACAGCCAATTTCGAAGCAAAATTATCAGGCCATAGACTAATGCAAAAGGAAGAAGAAGAATCCTGAATGATTTTAAAAACCCGTTAAAAAACATAAACCTTTTGCGGAGTGATACAAAAATCTAAAGGTACATCAAATTCATCTGCATCATCAACAACATCAATCGGTCCAAAATAGCTTAGTCCTATTTTAATACAGTCATCTTTACATTGCTGAAGAAAGCGATCATAAAAACCTTTTCCATAGCCAACTCTAAATCCTTTTTTATCAAATGTCAATAGAGGAACCAATACCATATCAATTTCCTCCGGGTGTAAACTTTCACAACCCACAGGTTCGGGAATAGAGAAAGAATTTTCTTTAAAAATTTCCTCTTCGTCACATATTATCGCCTGCATAGAATGGTTGGACAAATCTGTTTTAGGATAAGCCACTTGCAAACCAGGGTTTTTAAAATGCAGGTACCGGGTTATATTAAATGTATCCGGTTCGTTATTCGCTTCAGCCGGATAAAAACTTAAAATATTAGCTAGAAAAGGAGTAGGAACTTTTTGAAATTCTATTAACAACAAATCATCCAATTTCATCTTTTCACTAGTTGAAATACTTTTCCTTTTTTCCCTGAATATTTTTCTTGCTTCTTTCTTCAACATTTTTACTCTGTTGTTGAAAATTGATTAATAAAAAATGAAAATACGGTGGTGCCGTAGTTGCGTTGCATATTAAAAAAGGGAATGTCTTTGTAATCATTACGGGGAGTGTGCTCCAAAACAAACCAGCCAGAAGGTTGCAATATATTTTTTTCAAAAATTAAAATCGGTAATTGATCAATTTCCTGTAAAGCATAAGGAGGACCAGCAAAAATAAAATTGAACTGCTCCTGGGTACTGTCAATAAATTTAAACACGTCAGCCCGTACTATCTTTAGTTTTTCAATTTTTAAAGCGTTGGCATTCGTTTTAATAAAATCAAACATCTTTTGATCTTTTTCGATTATCGTAAGATCAGCAGCTCCTCTTGATGCCAGCTCATAACTGATACTACCGGTGCCGCCAAAAAGATCTAAGGTTTTCAGTTCTTCAAAATCAAGATTATTCTGGAGAATATTAAACAGCCCTTCCTTTGCAATATCAGTAGTAGGCCTTGTGTGGGGCATTACTGCTGGTGGATTAATTCTCCTACCACCAAGATTACCACTTATAATACGCATGCTGCCAGGTTATGAATAGAAGTGAAAAAATGATTAGGGTGATCATGTGCCGGTAAAGAAAGAGTTGTGCCAGTTGCAAAATGAAGGTGCAGAAAAAAACGATGCATCTCTTTATATAGCGCGGAATTCTCATCGATCAAACCGGAGATAATAATTTGAAGTTCCTCCTGGGGCAACTGAAATTCACTGCATATTTTGAGAAGAAAATAAACCACATCCATAGGAGAAGAATAGGTATAAGTTTGAACCAACTGAACATGATGATGCTTCTTTACAACTACTCTAAATTGTTTACCAATAAAATGTGCTGATAGCTGATGATCCGATGTAAAGCCATTGTATATTTTTAACAACGGAGTGTAAGCATGCATATAGCTGGCAAAAGGAAATTGTTCTGTAAGCTTTTTATGTACCTGTACAGGAATAACATATACATTAAATAACTGCCATTCGGCAATAGGATCGTTTAAAAGAAAATAATGGTTTAAGTTATAGAGGCTATTAAGCAATGAAGATTTATGATGATAGAATTTATTCGGGATAAGCATAGCCTCAGGAAAGGCTGGTGATATCACGATGTTTTTAAGATTACTCCGATTAATGGAAGTCGTTTTCAAAACTTCATCCACACTATCTTCAAGAGAAACAGCGTCAAATGCATGCATTCCTATAAACTGTGCTGATTTGGTAGAACTATCTATTAAAGCAATGGAACAAAATGTTTGCCCGATCTCCATAAACAAACTATCAACCCGTTCTCCCGTTAAATTTCCGATTTGAAAAACTGTATTCAATTTTATTTTTTACAAGGTTGCAAAGTACGTATTTCAATAGATTGTATTGGTAGAAAATACTCTTTCAGTTAGCTTGCATATTTTATGCCTAATCAATTACAGGTTAGCCTATCCACAAAACAAATTTTAAAAATTGCATTGCCTATCAGTCTTGCATTGATGGTGCCTCAATTCAATTTTATTATAAATAATGTTTTCCTCGGCCATTTAAGTGAACAGGCGTTGGCTACAGCAAGCATTACCGGTGTCTATTATTTGATTTTTGCGGGTATTGGATTTGGATTAAACAACGGCCTACAGGCACTTATATCCCGGAGAGCAGGGGAAAACCGCCCAGAAGAAATTGGAAAGATTTTTAATCTTGGTGTATTAATTTCTTTGCTCATTGCGACAGCAGGCATCCTTATCACTTATTTTATTGCACCTGTCGTTCTAAAAGCCAGCATACATTCTGAGCAGACCTATAAAATGTCTGTGGAATTTCTTCGTATCAGAATATGGGGTTTGCCATTCCTATATATCTACCAAATGCGTAACGCATTGTTGGTTGGCACAAATCAGAGCAAATACCTTGTAACAGGAACATTGGCGGAAGCTGTAACGAATGTTTTATTCGATTACACACTAATTTTTGGAAACTGGGGCCTGCCTGCTTTTGGCTTTAATGGAGCCGCAATTGCCTCTATTATTTCAGAGTTTGTCGGCATGTTTGTTATCTACTTGGTTATTAGTGCAAAAGGTATCAGCAGACGTTTCTCATTAATGAAAAATATTTATTGGGATACGGAAAATGCAAAAGGCATTTTGAACATTTCCGGCCCGTTAATTTTTCAAAGTGCCATTAGTATTATAAGCTGGATATTTTTTTACATTCTCATTGAACATCATGGCGAAACCAATTTGGCCATCTCCAATACCATGCGAAATATATTTGGCTTTTTTGGCGTTTTCGTTTGGGCATTTGGCGCCACTGCCAATTCCATGGTAAGTAACGTTATTGGTCAGGGCAAAAAAAATATGGTTTTGCATCTTATTAAAAAAATTATGCTTTTGAGCATGAGTATTGCCGTTTTTGTTTGCATTTTACTAAACCTTTTTCCTGCACAATACCTCTCGATATATGGCCAGTCAACAGAAGGCTTTGTCAGGCAGGGTATTCCTTTATTACGCTTAGTAAGTTTTGTTATGGTGTTAATGTCGGCGGCCTCCGTCTGGTTAAATTCGGTTACTGGTACTGGTAACAGCAGGGTTACTTTTTTTATTGAGCTGGCAGCAATTACTTTTTATTGCATCTACATTTATTTTGTATTGGAAGTGTATAACCTTTCTATATTTTGGGGATGGATGTCCGAAATTATATATTGGAGCATCATGTTGTTTCTTTCATTTGCCTATATGAAGAGCGGGAAGTGGAGAGCAAAAATCATTTAATATTAAAGTGCTGGTAGGGGAATTTTATGTAACAACCGTCAGTACTGCTATTTAGCTTCTGTTGCGTCGCACTCTTGTACTGCTGTACAATTTGCATCATAGTAGTACAAAAGATGAAAGGATTGCGACGCAACCATGTTTCACCGGAGATTTATAGTCGGTACTCCAATTTTCTTAACCTTTTTATCAAGGGCTTAATGTCAGCAGGAACGAATAGTGGTCTACTTAAACTCTTTGGAATAAGATACGCCAACAGAACCGGTAAAGTTTGTGATCGGCGGATTTATCTTTTTTATATAAATAGATATTTTTCGTATCTCTGAGAAATTTTCATGCAATGCTTCACATATTTCCATGGCACAAGTCTCCAATAAATTTTTATATTCTAAAAACCGTTCCTCTACTATCCGGTAAATCTCAACGTAATTGACGGTTTCTTCCATAGAGGTAATAGTGTGCTTTGGAACCTTATAAGAAACCTCCAGGTCAATCTCAAACTGGTTTCCCACCTTACGCTCCTCCACATACATTCCATGCTCGGCAAAAAAACGTAGTCCCTTTAACTCAATAGTCATCCATCCTGCCATAAAAAATTATTAGTGATAACCTTTCTCTGATAAATATCTTTCTGCGTCCAGTGCAGCCATGCACCCACTGCCTGCAGCAGTAACAGCTTGCCGGTAAATTTTATCCTGTACATCTCCGGCTGCAAATACACCCTCCACGTTTGTTTTAGATGTACCAGGTATTGTTTTAATATAGCCAGCTTCATCCATCTCAAGCCAATCTTTAAAAGGGCCTGAATTTGGATCGTGTCCTATTGCTACAAAAAAACCTTTGATCGGCACGGTAGTTTGTTCCCCCGTTTTATTATTTTTTATTCGCACACCGTCTACTGTTTTTTCTCCCAAAATTTCATCTGTTTCAGTATTCCAGTAAATTTTTATATTCTCAGTTTTCTTTACCCTGTCTTGCATTACTTTACTGGCACGCATCTCTTCTTTTCTTATAAACATATGCACGGTAGTACAGAGTTTTGACAAGTACAAAGCTTCCTCAGCCGCAGTGTCTCCGGCGCCCACAATTGCTACCTCTTTTCCACGAAAGAAAAATCCATCACAAACGGCGCAGGCACTCACGCCATATCCGTTTAATCTTTGTTCACTTTCCAGGTTTAACCATTTTGCAGAAGCACCAGTGGCAATGATCACCGAATAGGCCTCAATTAATTTTTCATCATCAATCCAGACTTTATAAGGCTGAGACGAAAAATCAACTTTTGTTGCAAGGCCATATCTTAAATCAGCGCCCATACGTTGCGCCTGTTTTTCAAAATGAATCATTAACTCCGGACCTTGTATTCCTTCAGGAAAACCCGGATAATTTTCAACATCTGTGGTAATAGTTAATTGACCGCCCGGCTGAATGCCCTGGTATAAAACTGGTTTTAAATTGGCCCTTGACGCATAAATCGCAGCAGTATATCCTGCAGGGCCAGAGCCTATAATTAAGCAGTTTATCTTTTCCGTAACTGTATCCATTCTATTTAAAAAACTTAGGTATGCGAAATTATAAGTTAATCGGAGATTATAATCTTAAGAAATTCATAGTTATCGTGGAATAATCAAAGTATGATATTGTGCTGCATAACCGCCAAAGTATCCAAGTGCTCCATTACTTATATTACTTAGCACTTTTACAGGGGTGGCAAATGGGTTACCAATTGAACTGTAGCTATATTCCATAGTGCGCCAGAAATCAAAGGTCGTCTTATCAACGTTGCATAGTTTAAACGTAACCGTATCTCCCTTATTGAAAAAATGTTCTTCTTCTGTTCTTTCGATGTTCTTGTTTATACCTGGATCAACCTGTAGCTCATAAGTGGTGCCATCGATAACCAGGTCGTCAAAAGCTGAAGTCATTGGTGGATAAAAAGGTTCACTATTTCGTTTGGTAAAATAGCGTGCATAGTCGCCAAAGCCTGGTGGATCTGTCACTCTTACTACAGCAACAACTAGATTTGTATCATTATTCGCTGGCGCCTGCTTCCACCAAAGCGAATCTACTCTTTTAGTCACCCCTGGAATAGTGGTTGTGGCAGTATATTCTTTCGACTGGTAAGCTATGCGCAAAGAATATTGCTGTTTTATTTCTCCAACAAAAGCAGAGGCTAAATTTGAAGAGTCGATTGAATAATAATAGATCTTATAATCATTGCTAACAACATAAGTATATTCTTTTAACTTATGTGTTTGCAATCCATTTGAAACAGAGACATCCGCATTGTGAACAAAACTTGACGCCAAAAGCTGTGGATCAATGGTTGAGAAATAATTTAAAGATTGAGAAAGGACGACAATCGGTGCCTGCCCATTCTCGATAGTGGCTTCTACCACTAACTTAGGGTCAGAATTTTCTAAAGTAAAGTCAATTGCTTTTTCACACCCTGTTATAATTAGCGATATTATAACAATGATTGACCATTTTTTCATATCGGTTGCAAAGGTATAAAAACAAAATAGCCCTGATCCTAAGACCAAGGCTATTTAAACCCATCGATTATTTTTCTTAGCCTAAGTAGGCTTTTAATGCATTGCTGTAACGAGCTTTCTGTAAACGTTTGATTGCTCTTTCTTTAATCTGGCGAATTCTTTCCTTCGTCAAATCATATTTTTGACCAATCTGTTCTATTGTTGTACCATTTTCACCATCCAATCCAAAATAAGCATTAACAATTTCCGCTTCTCTTGGACTTAATGACTTTAATACCCGGCGAATTTCAGCTCTTAAAGAATCTTTCATTACATCATCGTCAGTATCATCGCTACCTTCCAATAAATCGCCCATAGCTACATCTTCTGCTTCATGAACCGGTGCATCTAAAGAGGTATGGCGGGTATTACTTTGAAAAATATTGTTGATCTCTGTTTCGCTCATTTCCAATATCTCAGCTAATTCTTCGGTACTTGGCTCCCTTTCGTGTTCCTGTTCAAAAGCCATATAGGCTTTATTTGCCTTATTATAAGTGCCAATTTTATTCTGAGGCAAACGAACCAGCCGTCCTTGTTCGGCCAAAGCCTGAAGAATTGACTGACGAATCCACCAAACTGCATACGAAATGAATTTAAAGCCTTTTGTTTCATCGAAACGCTGAGCAGCTTTAATTAAGCCTAAATTTCCTTCATTAATAAGGTCACTCAATGAAAGACCCTGGTGTTGATACTGTTTTGCTACGGATACCACAAAACGAAGGTTCGCCTGTACTAACTTATCCAAAGCCCGTTGGTCACCCATTTTAATACGTTGAGCCAGGGTTGTTTCCTCTTCCGGAGTAATCATTGGAATTTTTGAAATTTCCTGCAGATATTTCTCTACGGCCTGAGAATCCCTGTTCGTAATCTGGGTGGCAATTTTAAGCTGCCTCATAATTTAAACTTGATTGTTTTAATTGAACTAATAAATAATAATTGTTGCAGGATATTGCAAATAGATAGTTAAAGGACAAAAACTATTTACAAAAATAACTTGCAATCAGCAAACATCATAATTGTTTGAGATAATTATTATCTGCAAAAACTATACTAAAGTGTAATATGACGTGTCCCTTACAGGTTAAGCTTATCCAAACATTTCGATTTTTTTGCCAACAATACTTAACCTCTATTAATACCAGTCCGGTATTTTTTATACAGGAAAATCCATATAATGATACCCACTACAATGAGCCCAAAAGAAATAACTTCTGCCTGGGTGGGATGAAAACCCAAAATATCCAATTCATTATTAACCCTGATCTTTTCAATAAGAAAGCGTTCTAAGCCATTTAGAACAAGATATAGGGCAAATACGCTTCCGGCAGGTCTGAATCTCTTTCTTGAAAACCAGA
>Ga0157380_10002636_pt1 | contig 12148 bp, 9 predicted proteins | sample S35metaG_FD_119757 | JGI IMG/M metagenome (GOLD analysis project Ga0157380, IMG submission 119757) | Switchgrass rhizosphere microbial communities from Kellogg Biological Station, Michigan, USA - S3-5 metaG | ecosystem: Host-associated > Plants > Roots > Rhizosphere > Soil | place: USA: Michigan...
GTCGAAAGTGGCGATGGTGTACGGCCAGATGAACGAGCCGCCCGGCAACCGCCTGCGCGTGGCGCTGACCGGCCTGACGATGGCCGAATACTTCCGCGACGAAAAGACCGAGTCGGGCAAGGGTCGTGACGTGTTGCTGTTCATCGACAACATCTACCGCTACACGCTCGCGGGTACGGAAGTGTCCGCGTTGCTCGGCCGTATGCCGTCCGCCGTGGGTTACCAGCCGACGCTCGCTGAAGAAATGGGCGTGCTGCAGGAACGCATCACGTCGACGAAGACCGGCTCGATCACTTCGATCCAGGCCGTCTACGTGCCTGCCGACGACTTGACCGATCCGTCGCCCGCCACGACCTTCGCCCACCTGGACGCGACAGTCGTGCTCGATCGCCAGATCGCTGCACTGGGTATCTTCCCGGCCGTGAACCCGCTCGACTCCACCAGCCGCCAGCTCGATCCGCTGGTCGTCGGTGAAGAGCACTACAACGTCGCCCGCGGCGTTCAGGCAGTGCTGCAGCGTTACAAGGAACTGCAGGACATCATCGCCATCCTGGGCATGGACGAACTGTCGGAAGAAGACAAGCTCACGGTCGGACGTGCCCGCAAGATCCGCAACTTCCTGTCCCAGCCGTTCGACGTCGCAACGGTGTTCACCAACAACCCCGGCAAGTACGTCTCGCTGAAGGATTCGGTGCGCAGCTTCAAGGCGATTCTCGACGGCCAGTACGACTGGCTGCCCGAGCAGGCGTTCTACATGGTCGGCGGCATCGAAGAAGCGGCCGAGAAGGCGAAGACGCTGCAGTAAGATTGAGGAGCGAAGCACTTCATGGCCACCATTCATGTCGACATCGTCAGCGCCGAAGGCGAAATCTTTTCGGGGGAAGCCTCGATGGTGTTCGCGCCCGCTGCCTTGGGCGACATCGGCATCGCGCCGCGCCACGCGCCGTTGCTGACGACACTGCGGCCAGGGGAAGTGCGTGTGCAGTCACCGGGCGGCGAAGAGCAGTTCTTTTTCGTCGGCGGTGGCGCACTGGAAGTCCAGCCGCACCTGGTCACGGTGCTCGCCGACACGGCATTGCGAGCCAAGGATCTCGACGAAGCCGCTGCCGTGCAGGCGAAGCAGCGCGCTGAAGAGGCATTGCGCAACAAGGGCGATGCCGTCGAGATGGCAGAGTTGCAGGCGCAGATCGCCCAGTACGCGGCCCAGATCAAGATGATCCAGAACCTACGCAAGGCGAAGTAGCGCAGCGGCTGCCGAGCGATGAGAACGAAAACGCGCCCGTCGGGCGCGTTTTCGTTTGGGAAGGGCTTGGGGCACGGGGCTCGGGCCAGAACAGGAAAAGAGCCCGAAGACAGAGCGGAGAGTCTCTTGTCTGGCCCGAGCCCCGCGCCCCAAGCCCTTTGTCATCCGACACAGTCGATGTCCTTCACCGGCGGGAATTGTTATGTTTTCCCACCCGAGCCACGCCCCACCTCCCCATGACCTTATCCATCGTGATTCTCGCTGCCGGCCAGGGCAAGCGAATGAAGTCGGACCTGCCCAAGGTGCTGCAGCCGCTGGCCGGACAGCCCATCCTGGGACATGTGCTCAATACCGCGAAGGCGCTGGATGCCGCCGGCATTCACATCGTCTATGGCCATGGCGGCGAACAGGTCAAGGAGCGGCTCGCTAAGGAAAGCGTCCAGTGGGCATTGCAGGCCGAGCAGCTCGGCACTGGCCATGCGGTGGCGCAGGCGCTGCCGGCAATTCCCGACGATCACCAGGTGCTGGTCCTGTATGGCGATGTACCGCTGGTCCGCAAGGAAACGCTGGAAGCGCTGGTCGGTGCGGCCAGCGACAAAGCCATCAGCGTACTTACCGTGATTGCCTCCGATCCCACCGGCTATGGCCGCATCGTTCGCGACGGGGCCGGCAACGTGGTGCGTATCGTCGAGCAGAAGGATGCCAACACCAAGGAGCGGGCCCTCAACGAGGTGAATACCGGCTTGCTCGCCATGCCGGCGAAAGCGCTGCGTAAATGGCTGGGGGCGCTCAAGAACGACAATGCCCAGGGCGAGTACTACCTCACCGATGTCATCGTCATGGCGGTCCGCGATGGCTTGAAGGTCAACGCCGTCGTCGCGCAGACGGAAACGGAAGTGCTTGGAGTCAACGACAAAGTGCAGCTTGCCTTCCTCGAAGGGGCGCTGCGCAAGCAACGTGCGGAAGACCTCATGCGCGCGGGAGTCACTTTGGCCGACCCTGCACGTATCGACATTCGTGGCAGTGTCGACGTGGGCCGGGATGTATTCATCGACGTCAACGCGGTGCTGGTGGGCTCCGTGTGGTTGGGCGACCGGGTACGCATCGGACCGAATTGCTATCTCAAGGACTGCCGCATCGCTGCGGACACCGAAATTCATCCGAATTGCGTCATCGACGGCGCCCAGGTCGGACCGCGCAATAGCATCGGACCCTTCGCGAGACTGCGTCCTGACAGCGTTCTCAACGAGAACGTTCACATCGGCAACTTCGTCGAAGTGAAAAAGAGCGAGATCGGCGCGGGCAGCAAGGCCAATCATCTCACCTATCTCGGCGATGCGACCGTGGGCAGCAACGTCAACGTGGGCGCCGGCACCGTGACCGTGAACTATGACGGCGTCAACAAATGGCGCACCGAGATCGGCGACAACGCGTTCGTGGGCTCGGGCTCCATGCTCGTGGCGCCGATCAAGGTCGGCGCGGGCGCCAATACCGGCGCCGGCTCGACGCTGACCAAGGATGCTCCGGAAGGAAAACTGACGTTGGCCCGCGCCCGGCAGGTCACCATCGATGGCTGGAAACGGCCGCAAAAACCGCCTGCAAAAACCTAGGCGGCGGGCCAGTGGGCCTTGGTGCACTGGTATGCACAGAGGCTGGGGCCCATCGTTGCGGCCATGAGCCGGGACATGAAGTGTGAGCCACGGCAATTCCTCACCCATTACGTCCGTTAGAATCTACGATCGGCCACCAGACTCCCTTGAGGATCGTCCGCCATGTGTGGAATCGTCGGCGCCATCGCTGATCGTAATATCGTCCCCATCCTGATCGAGGGATTGCGCCGGCTGGAATACCGGGGCTACGACTCGGCGGGCCTCGCGGTGCTCAACGCCAGTGGCCACCTCGGTCGCCTGCGCACCGTCGGTAAAGTTCGGATGCTGCAGGACGCCATCGCCGAGACTCCGACCGACGGACATCTCGGAATCGCCCACACGCGCTGGGCTACGCACGGCGTGCCCTCAGAGCGAAACGCGCATCCCCACATCTCGCGCGACGGCATCGCCATCGTTCACAACGGCATCATCGAGAATCACGAGGAGCTGCGCGAGGAGCTGATCAAGCTCGGCTACGTATTTACCTCCGAGACCGATACCGAGGTGATCGCGCATCGCATTCACCATCACAAGCAGCGCCTGCACGACATCTTCCGTTCGGTGCGCGCTACCGTTGCCGAACTCGAAGGCGCCTACGCGCTCGCCGTCGTGTCGGAAGACAACCCCGGCAGCATCATCGTGGCCCGCGCGGGATGCCCAGTCGTCCTCGGCGTCGGCAAGGGTGAAAACTTCGTCGCGTCCGATGTGGCTGCGCTGCTGCCCGTCACCCGCCACTTCATTTTCCTGGAAGAAGGCGATGTCGCCGAACTGCGCCGGGACAGCATTCGCGTTCTCGATGCCGAGGGCAATACGGCGCAGCGTGCTGTCCGCGAGAGCTCGTTATCGGCGGACGCTGCGGAAAAAGGCGATTTCGCGCACTTCATGCTCAAGGAAATCTTCGAGCAGCCTCGAGCGATTGCGCAGACGCTGGAAGAGCGCGTCGCTGGCGGGAAATTGCTGGAAGCCGCGTTCGGCCCGCTCGCCACCGAAGTATTTCGCCGTACCGAAGCGGTCCAGATCGTCGCGTGCGGCACCAGTTTTCATTCGGGCTCGGTAGCGAAGTATTTCATCGAGCAGATCGCGCGTCTGCCTTGCTGGGTGGAAATTGCCAGCGAATACCGCTACCGCAATCCCGTCGTGCCGAAGAACACGCTGTTCGTGACCATCTCGCAGTCGGGCGAAACGGCCGACACGCTCGCCGCGCTGCGGATGGCCAAGCAAGGCGGGTACCTGTCGACATTGTCTATCTGCAACGTGCCGGAAAGCTCGCTGGTCCGTGAATCGGAACTGGTATTGCTGACCCGCGCCGGCCCTGAGATCGGCGTCGCTTCCACCAAAGCCTTCACGACGCAGCTGGTGGCGCTGGGCATGCTCGTCGTGGCGTTGGCGAAGTTCAACAACACCGACAGCGAACGCGAGCGAGGCCTGGTGCAGCGGTTGCTGGAGATTCCGGCGCTGGTAGAAAAAACCCTGCATCTCGACCCGCTGATCAAGGAACTGGCCAAGCGCTTCGCCGACAAGCAGCACGCGCTGTTCCTCGGCCGCGGCCAGATGTATCCCATCGCGATGGAAGGCTCGCTCAAGCTCAAGGAAATCTCGTATATCCACGCCGAAGCGTATGCCGCCGGCGAACTCAAGCACGGGCCGCTGGCGCTGGTGGATGCGGACATGCCGGTCATCACGGTCGCGCCGAATAACGACCTGCTGGAGAAGCTCAAATCGAACCTGCAGGAAGTGCGGGCCCGCGGCGGCGAGCTGTTCGTGTTCGCGGATCCGGACTCCGGTATCCAGCCTTCGGATGGCGTCACCGTCATCACCATGCCCAAACATGTGAGCCACTTTCAGGCGCCCGCGGTGTACAGTATTCCCTTGCAGCTACTTGCCTATCACTGCGCGATACTGCGCGGCACCGATGTCGATCAGCCGCGCAACCTGGCGAAGTCGGTCACTGTCGAGTAGCCCCCATCCGTCTTCCCCCGCAAACGGAGGAAGAGACAAGGTCGAGATCGTTAGCCTATTTTTTCTTCAGGTCGGTACAGCACAGGTTCGCTTCCATGCAGATCGCACAGGACACCGTCGTCTCCATCCACTACACGCTCACCGACGATGCCGGCGAGACGGTGGACAGCTCCGCCGGCGGCGATCCGCTGTTCTATCTCCATGGCAATGGCAACCTGGTCCCGGGCCTGGAAAATGCGCTGGAAGGCAAACAGGCGGGCGACAAGATCAAGGTGACCGTCGCGCCTGCGGATGGCTACGGCGAATACGACAAGCAGCTGGTGCAGCGTGTGCCGCGCCGTGCATTCAAGGGCGTGGCCGACGTGAAAACGGGCATGCAGTTCCAGGTACAGTCGGATCAAGGTCCGCGTTCCGTCACCGTCACCAACGTGGCGGGCGACATGGTGACCGTGGATGGCAATCATCCGCTCGCCGGGAAGAACCTGAACTTTGCGGTGGAAGTGATGGAAGTGCGCAAGCCCAGCGAAGAGGAGCTGGCGCACGGCCACGTTCACGGACCCGGCGGCCATCATCATTGAGGAGCGTCCCGTTTCGGGCGCACTCGAGCCGTGCGCCTGGGTGGAGCTTTGCACCATGCTGTCCTGCGGGGCGAGGTAACGAGGCGACGGCGGGTGGCTCGCGGTCCGCTGCCACATAGTTGGCCTCGCGGCTGCCGTAGCAGGCTTTTACAAGCAACGCAGCTGCTTTGGGGTGGTTCACTCCACTGTCACAGCAGTTGACTACACTCACTGCGACAGGCGCTGGCATGGTCCATGCTTGTCTGTCGGATGTTTCCGCAGGAGGAGATGCTCATGAACCTCACCCCGCCCACCCCGCCAGTGGTCAAGCGCTCCCGCGCCAAGGCAACCACCGTCACCACTGATGAGTCGAAGAAACCGACGCTGACGACCAAGGCTGCGCGCTCCCGCAAGAAAGCTGTCGCGGAGCCGGTAGCTCCCGCCACGGTTGTCGAGTCCACGATGAGTTACACCAGCGATCAGCTGCGCTCGATGATCGCAACCGCCGCTTACTATCGCGCCGTCGCCCGCAATTTCGCCCCCGGCAACGACATGGAAGATTGGCTGGTAGCGGAGCAGCAGGTCATGGCCAGTCTGAGCTGACGTATTTCAGCGGGGACACACGTCGCTGCCGCGACGAGTGCCCCGTACTCCGCGATCTCAACCGCCGGCGGCCGACGGCATCGCGTCATCGAGCAAGCCACGACTCAATGCGCGGTTCACCGCGCTCAGCACCGCAAGCAGCGATGCAGTCACGGTGTTCTCGTGAATGCCTGCTCCGAACAGGGTAGCCCTTGCTGACGTCGTGATCTCAACGAAGGCGACGGCGCGGGCGTCGCTGCCTGCGCCGATGGAATGCTGCTCGTAGGACAGCACGTCGAAGCGGAATCCCAGGGCATCGACAATGGCGTCGATGGGGCCATTGCCTTCTCCATGTAGAACAGCGCCCTGTCCGTGGCAACGCAGCTTGAGCGTGAGGCGCTCGATGTCATGCTCCTTCGCTGTCGAGAGCTGGTGCGAAACATACGCATACTCGCCGTCCTGGCCGAGATACTCGCGATTGAACAATGCCCAGATCTGCTCCGACATCAGTTCTTTGCCGGTGGCATCGGTGACCGCCTGTACTGCCTGGCTGAATTCGATCTGCAGGCGTCTGGGCATGGCCAGGTTGTAGTCGCGTTCGAGCAGATAGGCGATCCCGCCCTTGCCCGACTGGCTGTTCACGCGGATGACGGATTCATAGGTGCGGCCGACGTCACGCGGATCGATGGGCAGGTAAGGAACCTCCCACACATCTCCCTCTGAACGCGCGGCAAAGCCTTTCTTGATCGCATCCTGGTGCGATCCCGAGAATGCCGTGAACACCAGGTCGCCCACATAGGGATGACGTGGGTGAATGGGCAGCTGATTGCAATGTTCGACACAGCGCGCCGCTTCGTTGATGTTCGAGAAATCCAGGCCCGGATGCACGCCCTGCGTGAACAGGTTGAGTGCGAGCGTTACGACATCGACGTTGCCCGTCCGCTCGCCATTGCCGAACAGGGTTCCTTCTACACGGTCGGCTCCCGCCATGACCGCAAGTTCGGCAGCGGCCACGGCGGTACCGCGGTCGTTATGGGGGTGCACCGACAGCACGATGGAGTCGCGGTCGCGGATATTGCGGCCGAACCATTCGATCTGGTCGGCGTAGATGTTCGGCGTTGCCATCTCAACGGTGGCAGGCAAGTTCATGATCGTCTTACGCTGTGGCGTCGGCTGCCAGACGGCATTCACGGCGTCGCAGATCTCGACCGCGAAATCGAGCTCCGTGCCGGTGAAACTCTCCGGACTGTACTCGAACACCCACTGGGTGTCGGGTTGCTGCAAGGATTGCTCGAGCACGCACTTCGCGCCGTTCACGGCGATATCGACGATGCCTTGCCGGTCGAGGCAGAACACCACGCGGCGCTGCAGGGTCGAAGTCGAGTTGTATAGATGGACGATGGCGCGGCGCGCACCCCGCAGGGACTCGAAGGTCCGCTCGATGAGCTCGTTGCGAGCCTGTGTCAGCACCTGGATGGTGACATCATCCGGAATGAGGTTGCGCTCGATCAGTTCCCGCACGAAATCGAAATCGGTCTGCGAGGCGGCCGGAAAGCCCACTTCGATTTCCTTGAAGCCGGTCTTCACCAGCAGGTCGAACATGCGGCGTTTGCGTGCCGCATCCATAGGTTCGATCAGTGCCTGGTTGCCGTCGCGGAGGTCGACGCTGCACCAGAGCGGCGGCGTGGTGATGACCTTGTCGGGCCAAGCACGGTCGCGCAGTCCAATGGGCGCGAATGGACGGTACTTCACTGTGGGATCGATGGACATGAGCGTGAATCCTTTGCCATGAGCCGCGGCCTGCACACGTCGAGATACGTGCTCAGCAGTGCCTGCCAGCTGGAGATGAACCTGATGTCTTGCGGTGCGCCAGTCCCGGCGCGAGGGAGAGGGGTGCGTGCGTCTAGCGACGCAGGTGCAGGCGCGCACCCAGCATCCGGCCGCCGGGGATTGGCAGAGCAGATTGTTGCTGGGTAGTGCGCATAACCCGAATCTAGCAGCAGTCGTCGGCATGCTGCAAGCTCGACGACGTTCCCTGTCGGTAAACCCCCTGACGGCAACTGCGCAGTCCGTGACGCATTACCGTCGGAACTGCCCCAGGGACTGCGGGGTTGCACATTCATGAAGTTCACTCAAGGTCGTCGGTTGCGCGGCAGGTTCACCGATCGTGTTCCCGTCCTGTTGGCAGGTGCAATGGTCTATTTTTCGCACCTGTGTCCCGCTGCCACGCAGGACTTCCAGATCGTCTGGGTTTCTGTGGGCGAAGCGGAAGCCAATGCCGGAGACAAGCCGGCACGCGTCGGCAACCATCTATTCATGGCGTCCGACCTGATGACACTGTCGATGCACAATGTGAAAGTGGCCCGCGTGGACGTTGCCCCTACGGTGTCATCGATTCCAACCGGGCAACGTCTGTGCGTGTCTTCTTTGACTATCAAGGCGTTCGATCCGGCGGGTGGGACGCTCAAGAGTGCGCCGTTGTCTATTTCAGTACGTCAGGATCAGAAGCAGAAGCTGGCGCTCGACCGCAACAAGAACGACATCTGCATCACGCCGTCGGCGAGCGGCGAGTACCCGATACGGTTCTCCAGCCTGCTGCCGGCCACCGACGGCACTACGCGAGGCGCTCAAATATTCGTCCGCGTGAGCGATGCGAATGCGCCGCCCTCATCGGCAGCGAAAACAGCGGTGCCATTGACAGGACTCTCGGAATTCCCGCACGTGTCGACGCCCACTTTGCGGTCGCACTGAGCCGCGGCGTGACCGGGAATCAGGCGTCCGGCGATTCGCTTGCCAATCCCAGCACTTTGCGCCAATCGCGCGTGCGATCGCCGAATACCAGGAAGTGCGGATTGAGCAGGCTGTCGCGGGTGTTGTATCGCAACGGCGTGCCATCGATCTCGATGACTGCGCCGCCGGCAGCGTTGACGACGGCCTGTGCAGCAGCAGTGTCCCATTCGCTCGTCTGGCCGAAGCGCGGATAAAAATCGGCACTGCCCTCTGCGACCAGGCAGAACTTCAACGAACTGCCGATACCCACGAGTTCGTAAGGTTCGAGCCGCGACAGGCGCTTCTCATCGTCTGCACCGCGATGCGAACGGCTGCCCACGATGCGCAATACCGGCGGCGGAGCGTCGCAGACATGAATCGGTTCCGCGGATTGCTCCGCGATCTGCCGAAACGCGCCGCCCGCTCGCGATCCCATGTAGACAGTGTGCCGCGTCGGTACATAGACAACGCCGAGGATCGGCACGTGATTGTCGATCAAGGCGATGTTGACCGTGAACTCCCCGTTGCGCGACAGGAACTCCTTGGTGCCGTCGAGCGGATCGACCAGCCAGTAGCGCGTCCAAGTCTTGCGCACGGCATAGGGAATATCGCTGGCTTCTTCGGAAAGCACCGGTAACTGCGGCGTCAGCGAGGCCAGTCCATCGGTAATGACTTTGTGCGCCCGCAGGTCGGCGATGGTCAGCGGCGATGCATCCGCTTTGAGAGTGACCTGCACCGACTGGCCGTAGACTTCCAGGATCTTGTCGCCTGCCCGCCGCGCCAGTTCGGCGATCGAGGACAGCAAGGCCGCGGGCAGGTTGTCGCTCATCGCGTCTCGGTATCATCCCGTATAAGTCAGTGGCAGCCCGGTAGCAGCCCGGTATCAAGGAATTGTGCGGGCAGCGGGATCTCAAGTACATAGCTCGGCTTGCACGGAGCACCGCGGTAACTAGCGGAGAACCGTGCTCGATGGCATGTACATATGGTTACTATCCGTCACACTTCCTATGGCCCACGGCCATTGAACTTGTTCATCATGCGGCACTCAATGCAACGGGACGCCAGCCGCCGCAATGCGTCCCCTCACAGGAGTGAATCGTTGCACGAGCCACACTACAAGAAGCTCCGATCTGTGCCAACTCGCGGTCCGATCCATCACTTGGCCCGTCTGGGTATTCTCATCGTTGCCGGCGCCATGAGCGCATGCGCCGTGGGGCCCGACTACCAAGCGCCAGAACTGCCGGTTCCAGACCAGTGGCATTCGCAGCCCGCCAATGGATTTCGTGTCGAGGCGGCGGATTCGCCGACGCTGGCGAGCTGGTGGACCGGCTTCCAGGATCCGGCGCTCGATAGTCTCATTCACCGCGCCATCGATCAGAACCGGAGCGTGCGCCAGGCCGTTGCCAGCGTGGTGGAAGCCCGCGCTCGCCGCCGTATCAGCGGCGCCGGCTTTCTACCCAATATCGGCGCCTCGGCGGGAGGGAGCCGCTCGGATTCCGGCAGTTCGATCGTCGATGGCTTCGCCGTGGACACCAGCCGGGAAACCTACGATGCCGGCGTCGACGCGAGTTGGGAGATCGATGTGTTCGGCGGCCAGCGGCGTTCCTTCGAATCCGCCACGGCAGCATTGGCCGCGACCGAAGCGGATCTGCGCGACGTCATGGTTACTTTGCTGGGTGACGTAGCGTTGACTTATATCGAAGTGCGCACCACCCAGTCGCGGCTCACGTTCGCGGAGCGCAACCTGGCCTCCCAGAAAGACGTATTGGATATTGCCGACTGGCGCGCGGCTGCGGGGCTCGCCACGGTCCTCGAAGTGGAGCAGGCAAAAGCGAGTTACGCCCAGACCCGCGCGCAGATTCCTTCGTTGCTGTCGAACCTGGAAGCTGCCTTCAACCGCCTTGCCGTGTTGACTGGCCAACAGCCAGGTTCCCTGCAAAGCGAATTGCGTGAACGCAAGGCATTGCCCACCGTACCGGCTGAATTCGTTTCGAGCGTGCCGGCGGACGTGATGCGGCGCCGGCCGGACATTCGCAGCGCCGAGCGCCGCCTGGCGGCGCAGACGGCAGAGGTCGGTGTCGCAACGGCTGCCCTCTACCCGAGTCTGTCGTTGAGCGGCTCCATCGGAGTCACCTCGAGCACGGCAAGCGACTTGTTCTCGGGCGGCTTGCATTCGAATCGCTACGGCGTAGGCATCAGCGTGCCGATTTTCAATGGCGGCGCACTGCGTGAAAACATCAAGGTACAGAATGCCGCCGTGGACCAGGCGCTGGCTAACTACGAAGCGACGGTGCTGGCGGTGTACGAGGAAGTCGAGAATGGATTGACTCAATGGGTCAACGAGCAGCGCCGGCATGAGGCGCTGGTCGAAGCGGTGGCCAGTTCGCGTATCGCACGCGAGCTGGCGCTGGTGCAATACAACTCCGGGCTGGTGGATTTCGAAACCGTGCTGAACGCCGACCGGCAGCTCATTTCGACCGAGGATTCGCTCGCCGTGAGCGACGGCGAAATCGCCTCCAACCTGGTCCGTCTCTACAAGGCATTCGGTGGCGGGTGGTCGGTATTCCCCGCATCCGCCACGGCCGCGTCCGGCACCCCTTAAGCAGCATTCGAACCGACAGCATGGATACCGAAACCAAAGCCCAGCCCGAGCTCGCCGGCCCGCTCGACATCTATGAAGGCACGTCGCGGTCGCCGTGGCAGCGCTGGGTGAAATGGCTGGCGCTTGCACTGATCGCAATCGTCGCCGCGTATTTTTTCTTCGGTCGCGGCAATGCCAAGGCGACGACCTATAAGACGCAAGCGATCACTCGCGGCGATATCACCGTGACGGTGACAGCAACTGGAAATCTAGAACCGCGCAACCAGGTCGATATCGGCAGCGAACTCTCGGGCACGCTGCGCCAGGTGAATGTCGACGTGAACGATGTGGTGAAGGCCGGCCAGTTGCTGGCGAAACTCGATACCACGCGCCTGCAGGCGCAGGTGTTGCAGGCGCAGAGTTCGTTGCAATCTGCCGAGGCTCACGTCATTCAAGCGGTAGCGTCCGCGAAGGAAGCGCGTGCTAACTATCAGCGCCTGCTGAAAGTGCGCGAACTCAGCGGCAACCGCATTCCGTCGCAGCAGGACATGGACGTGGCGGAAGCAACCGTCGCGCAGGCAGACGGTGAAACGGCGGCGGCGAAAGCTGCGGTGGCACAGGCGAACGCGAGTCTCGAAGCCGTCAAGACGGATCTCAGCAAGACCGACATCCGCTCGCCCATCAACGGCGTGGTGCTGGTGAGATCGATCGAGCTGGGCCAGACGGTGGCGGCCTCGTTGCAGGCGCCGATTCTGTTCACGCTCGCCGAAGACCTGAAGAAAATGGAGCTGCACGTCTCGGTGGACGA
>Ga0157380_10002638_pt1 | contig 12147 bp, 11 predicted proteins | sample S35metaG_FD_119757 | JGI IMG/M metagenome (GOLD analysis project Ga0157380, IMG submission 119757) | Switchgrass rhizosphere microbial communities from Kellogg Biological Station, Michigan, USA - S3-5 metaG | ecosystem: Host-associated > Plants > Roots > Rhizosphere > Soil | place: USA...
ACGACGCTGCGACTGTCGTCGCGCAGGATGCTGTCGGCGAACAGCTCCATCTCGCGCGCGAAGGCAGTGCGCAAGTCGGCGTCGAAGTTCGGGTACAGCTTCGGGTCCGGGTCGATGACGTCGATGTCGCGCACGCTGAGCCATTGAAACGCGAAGTTCGTGACGAGCGACTTCGACCGCGGATCGGCGAGCAACCGGTCGATCTGCTGCGCGTACACCTTGGGATCGCTCAACCGCTTGCTCTCGGCGAGCGCCAGCAGCTCTTCGTCGGGACCTTGGCTCCAAATGAAGAACGCCAACCGCGACGCGAGCTCGAGGTCCGTGACGGCATAGGCGGCACCGGGCTCCGCGCCTTGCGGCGGGCCGCCGGGCTCGGCCCGGTAGAGGAATTTCGTGCTCGAGAGAATCGCGAGCAGACCCTTTTGAATGCCGCCTTCGAACCCGCCGCCGACGGCGCCCTCGCGATAAAACGCGAGCAGCCGCTCGATGTCCGCCTCGGTAGCCGTTTGGCGGAACGCCAGGCGGGCCAGATTGCCGAGAATGCGCTCGGCACAGGGCAACTCCTCGGCCGAGCTCTGCGGCGTGCAGATGAAGATCTGCTTTCGGCTCGCAGTGCTTTCGCTGATACCGGTCGGCTCGTACGGACCCGTGACGTCGAAGCCGAGCATGAGCGGGACGTCGGGTGTCCCTTCACCCGGCACGAAGCCGTGCAGGATGTAGTCGGATTCGGCGCGAGCGCGTGCGATGAACGTCGCGACGACTTCGCGATCGCCGGCCTTCACCGGCAGGCGAATGTTGCGAAACCGATCCTTGATCGCGTTGACCGTCACGATCTGATAGCGATCGAGATCGCGCAGGTCGTCCTCGCCGCCGAGTCGGCCTTCGAATACTTTCGCGCCGTCGATCGTCATCACGACCGTGTGCTCGTATGCGAGCCAACTGCGCCGGTACGCGCTCAATTCCTCGCCCGGCGAGGACGACACGCGCAGGTTGAACACATAGTCGCCGTCGGACGGAAAACTGTGCTTCACGGCGAGACCGTCACGCGTCCCAAGCGGCAAACCGTCGACGTGCATCGAGTGATTGCGCACGTTGGAAACGTACTCGGCCCGAGCAAGCTTCGCGTGCGGGCTGCCAACGGCACGAATACTGACGTCGCGCGCGGCGGCGATGTACTGATCGAGATAGGTCGGCGTGACCCGCAGGACCTCGGCGACGTTATCGAAGCCGTCGCTCGTCGCGTCCGGCGGCAGCAGACGAGTGGCGTCGACGTCGACGTCCAGCAGATCGCGCACAGCCGTGGCGTACTCGACGCGATTCAACCGGTGCAACAACACGCGGCCCGGCGCCGCGCCGCGAGCCGCTGCCGCCGCGTCGAGGTTCGCTTCGACCGCAGCTACGAACTCGTTGACCTGCGCGACGGCAGGGTGCTCGCCGCCGGGCGGCGGCATGACGCTGCCACGCAGGCGCCGCACGACCGTTTCCCACTTCTCAGGGTTCGCAGCCACCTCGGCGGGCGTGATGCCCTCGAGCGACATGTCGCCGGCGGCCTCGGCGTCGTTGTGGCACTCGGTGCAGTACTGCTCGAGCATCGGCCAACGATTGGCGAGCGCCTGCTCCGGCGACTCCGAGCACGCCGTCAGCGACAACGCCGCCGCGATTCCGAGTCCGATGACGATTCGATTCCGCATCATTCCTTACGCCACGATCCCGCGAAGCCTACTCCACCACATGCTTTCATAGGCAAGCTCGATGAACTGCGCCGAGTTCCGGCCATAGCGCTCGTCGAATTCTTTCGTGATCTGCTCGCCAATCATGTCTTCGACACCGCGGCCCTGCAGCGCGATGGCCTCGATACGCTCGCGCACCGTTTGCAGCATCGTTACCTGTGCCTCGAGATCGGCGCGCCGTTGCACTGGACCGACCTCGGGAACGACGAGCGTGTCGGCATCCATCATTGCCAGCAATTTCGTCGTCGCGTCCGCCATGCCGCCGATCCATCCGCCCGTGATGTAATCGAGCAATGGGTAGCGCCCCGCCGTCACTGCGCCACCGGCGACGATGACGTTTCGCTCGGGAAACTGCACATAGATGTCGCCGTCGGTATGGGCTTCGAGCAAGTGGCCGTAGCTCACGGCCTCGCCACCGAACTCGACCGCGAGCGGCTGTGTGTCGGAAGTGAAGAAGGTCTTGTTCGGCCAACCGGCTCGCGAACGGCGTTCGTAGTGCTTATTTTCCCACTCGACGTCGAATTCGGTGCTCATCCACAAGCGGGTGTTCTCGTGAGCGATGACCGTCGCGGCCCGCTCGCCGAGCAGCTCTTCGTTGCCGCCGCTGTTGTCGAGGTGCCAGTGCGTATTGAACAGCACCTCGACGGGCGCGGCTCCGAACCGCTCACCGAACAGCTTGCGCAGCGCCGGTGCGTACCCCGGAGCGCCACTGTCGACGAGAAGCAGCGCGCCCTCGTAGGCGCGCGCAACGACATTGCCGCCGGCTCCTGAAATCAGCTGTAAGCCGTCACGCAACTCCGTGACGGCGAGCGCTGGGGCGGCTTGCTGCGCGTGGAGCACGCCCGCCCGGGCAGCCAGCGCCGTGGCGACGCCGACACCGCCGATCAGGCCCATGAACTCGCGGCGAGTCCGCTTCACAACCAGCCCCCTCTGCTATGCCGTCATTGCATTGCACATCAGGCATTTAGCTTCGCGAATGATACGTCCCTAACCTAAGTCTCGGCTACGCGGCGGCGGCCGATTTACGAGGCTAGTCACTTTAGAAAGCTGGAGGCGCGCGGGGGCTGCGATCGCATCGGGTAGTCGCTAAGCTCGCCGCAACGACACGGGGGATTTTTCAATGGCACATTCATGGTCCGTTCGCCGCTACGTCGCGTTGGGCTTGGTCGCGACAGCCTCGATAGCTGCGCTGTCGTTCGCCGATCGCGAGGTCGTAGGCCAGCAAGCGCCAGCCCAGACCCTGACGCCAGCCGAGCAGGCCGAGCGAGTCGCGCGCACCGGTGGCTCGACACCCGTCGAGTCGAACATCAATGCCGCGCTCCGGCGCTTCGAGCCCAACAACAAAACGTATTGGCACAGCCATGAAGGCGGCTTCATCTTGTTCGTGCAGGAAGGCCGTGCGCGCGTGCAGCGGCGCGGTGAGCCGATGAAGGAGCTCGGTCCCGGTGAGATCGACTACGCGCCGCCGGGGGTCGAGCATTGGCACGGCTCCGCCCCGAACCAGCCGTTGTTGCAGCTCGGCGTCGTGCCGTTCGGCGGCGGCATCAAGTTCTTGGAGCCTGTCACCGACGGCCAGTACAACGGCCGGTCGCAGTAACTAGCGCCCTCCGTACTCGGCGTCGGTGACCTTGTCGAGCCACACGGTTTCGGCAGTATCACCTCGGCCGAGCGCGACCTGCGTGAACTCGCTATCCGGCGTGGCGCCGTGCCAATGGTCGACGCCCGGGGCGGTATAGTGACTCTGCCCGACGCTAAGCTCGTGCCGCATGCCGCCCCGCTCTTGCACGCGCGCGCGGCCCTTCTCGACGAACAGGAGTTGGCCGCCGGGATGGCTGTGCCACGCGGTGCGTGCGCCGGGCTCGAACCAGCGGTGCGAGACGCGCCAACCCTCCGCCTCGAGCGTGCGGCTCACGCCGGTGAAGCGAGCGGCGTCGGTCGCCGAGTTCTGCGCTTGCGCCAACCAGTAGACCGAGAGAGCGCCGAGCGCGGTTACACAAAACAGTTTGCGTTCCAGGGCGAAGCGCGCAGATCGTGACATCGTCGCAACCTCCCCGGCTCGATGCCGGCTACTTCAAGGGCGAGAAATCCGTCGTTTCCATGAAGACCGACTCAACCTTCGTAACGATCGGGCCGTTCGCTTGCGTGCGCTCGGCGACCGCCTTCCACTCGGGGTCGTCGCGAAACGCGGCCCAGCTCTTAGTGGCGGCGTCGCGGCTGTCGTGCGCCAGGATGTAGATCAGCGTGTTGCTCGAGGCCGGTGCGTCGGTCGGCAACCAGTAGCCGACATTCTCCATGCCGTGCTTCTCGAAGATTCGCAGCGTGTCGTTGCGAAAGCGCGCGACGAGATCGTTGAGCTTGCCCTCGGGCGACGTGTAGGTGCGCAGCTCGAAGACTTTGCGACCTTGTGCCTGCGCGTCGAGCCCGCCGTCGGACCATTGGCCCGCAACGAAGCCCGCTGCAAAGATCGTCAGCGTAGCAGCGACGAAGCGAAAACGTGCCATGGTAAATCTCCGAATATCAATAGGTTGAGAGTCTCAATTCAACAGATACTCGATGTCTAGTCAGCGCGCTTCGGCCCTTCGGGCGGTATCTCGCCCTCGCCAAATGCGACCGCGCCCGCGACCGAATCGCAGTGCTTGCCGGGCTCCGGAACCTTGCCCTTCGGGCATTGGAACAGACCGGAGTCGCCGCGGTCGCCGGCCGGTTTGCCGTCGCGGCGCGGATGGACGCCCATGCTCATGACGGTGCCCTGCGGAAAGCTCTCCCGCGTGATGCCGTGCTGGAACGCTTCGGCCGCGCTCTCCATTTGGACGACCCAAACGAGCTGCTCGCCCTTTTCATCGCGGACTAGCGCATCGCGCGTGTCGTTGAGCGGCACGAAATGCATTTCGAAGTGCGCGGCGTTCGGCACGATGCGCACGATGACGCCTGTGAACACCTTATAGACGCTGCCGTCGTACATCGCGTAGGAGTGGTGGGCACTCGAAGGCGCCCATACGCCGAGCGACAACGCGGCGGTCAACAGGGTCGCGACACGCTTGGTAACTTTCGGAGCTCTCCGCATCACTGCCAATCCTCTTGCGCGCGTGGAATTCGTCTACTTGAAGCCGAGGTCGATCTCTTCGCTCGGCCGTTCCATGTCTTGCTCGAAATTCTCTTCCCAGATCTTCGCCCAAGGCCGGTCGAACATGTCCGGCACTTTGAATTCGATGACTTGGCCGGGCGCCACTTGCGTCGCGAACCCGTCGATCGGGTAAAGGGCGCGCGTGCACTCGGCCCAACCGAGCCGCCCGGCGTCGCTCCAGCTCTGCTGGAAGTTCCGGTGCCAAAGGATGCGAATCGGCTGCTGCAACGCCTCGGCGTCGTAGATCACGGTCTCCCAGTCGACGCCGAGGAACTTGCCCGCGGCATCGCGCGCGGGGGTCAAGATCTCGACCGTCTCGAACTCGTAGCTGAACTCCCACGTCGTGTGTTGCGTCCACGCTTGCACGTTCGCGGTGTGCATGATCAGCGCGTCGCCATCCCAAAACGCGACGGTATCGCCGTACCACTGCGGGATGTCTTGCCCGAGCGGCAGCTCACGGCCGACATGTGCGACGCGCACGATATTGCCGCTGCCGCTGCCGACGAACATGACGACTTCCGGCGTGACGACGATGCGCTGCGGCTTCGGCCCCGTGGCCCACTGCCGCATGAATCCCTCGGGCCAGCAGTACGACGCGGACCATTGATGCGCGGCATCGACGCCCTCGTGATAGAGCTGCCGCACCATGCGCTGCTGATACTCCGGCGTCAGGATCGACAGGAACGTCGGCACCTGCGTCGCGCGACCGTAGTTCCAGACGCGTCGACCGTCGGGCAGGTACTCGCCGTAGACGCCGTCCCATTTCGGCATCGTCTCGTAGGTGTGCTTCGTCGGGCCGCCGCGTTTTTTCGCATCGGCTGCGAGTGCCGCGTAGTGCTCGGCCGCGGTCGCAAACGGATACGGGCTGACGATGTTCTCGCGCGCCCAGTCCTTCCCGCAGTCACCCCAACGCGCCGACACCGGCGGATTGCTGCCGATGCGTGGATCCGACGTGCCGGAGCCGGCGCCACCGCTGCGCATGTCTGCGATCTGGCGCGGGCTGTTGCACCGCCAGTACAGCGGATTCAGCCATTGCTCACGGTCCTGATAGAAGTCCTTGCTCGTGAACAAGTCACGAGCCAGCGGCTCGACCCCAGGCGGCGGTTTGGCATCCCAGGCGGGGCCCTGCCCGAAGCTCAGAAGATCCGGCGGAGGGTTGGCGGACGGGAACGGTGCGCCGCGCAAACCCGGCACTACAGGCGGCTTGAGTTGCGCCGACGCGACCGAAATGCTCAATACCAGCGCGATCAGGCACATCCCCGTGCTGACCGCCGTGCGAGCTGCATTCATCCAATCCCCCTCGACCTCGGCCATGACCGAGGCTCGCGGCAGTACAGCCGGTCCTGTGACGCCGGTCAAGGCGGTGGTCTTTCGGCGCGAACTGCGTGCTGCGCACCCCCTGGCGTGTGATCTGTTTCCGGGCTGCGTGGCGCGCGCACGACTAGGCTGCTCGGGACGCCATCGACCGCCGCCGCTATGTTTGTTAAACGCGCCAAGCAGTCTTCCCAGCAGCAGCCTCCGTCGGACGACGGCAGCCAAACCGCACAGTCCGGACCGGACCCGCGTGACGCAGCTATCGAGCGGCTCGAGCGCGAGCTCGGCGAGCAAAGCGCTCTCGCCACGACGCTTCGTCAGGAGCTCGATGCCGCGGCGTTCAAGGTCGAGGTGCTTGAGAAAAGTTATGCGAAACAACTCGCCGATACGCGCGAGAAGCTCGCGGCGATCGAAGCCGAGCTGCAAGAGAAAAACGAGGTTCTCGCCAACCTCGGCGGCGGCCACGAGCACACGTTACGCGAGCTGAACGACGCGCTCACCGTGATCAAAGTGCTGAAGGGCGAGCGGGACAAGCTGCGCAAACAGCTCGCGCAGGGCGGTTTTCGCCAGCCCAGCGAAACTGCAGCGCGTGCGCTGCTCGCCACTGTGACGGAAGACGCCGGCGATGGGGGCGGCACGATCAACGCGCTCATCGCCAATGCCGGTTGGGCCGAGAAGAAAAAGCCGGAGACCGGTTCCGGTCACGCAAGCGCCCAAGTCGCCTCACCGGACACGCCACACGAGGAGATGCTCTCGCCCGACCTCGTGTTCACCGGCAAGGACCGCGAGAGCGACGACGAGCGTTAGCTCTGATTCCACTCCACGAGCGGCGCACCGGGCTTCTCGCGTTCGTAGTACCACTTAAGACCAAGCGGTTCCTCGCTCAAGATCGTCGTCTTGAAGCTGCGCCACGCTTGGATCTCGAAGTAGTCGAGCGTGCCGCCGTGTGCGCGCAGCCGGTGCGGAATTCCGGGCGGGAAATAGACGAGCGTGCCGGGCTCGATCTCTTGCGAGCTGTCCGCCACCTCGACCTTGCCGCGGCCCTTGAACGTCATGTAGCAATGCGCCGCGCCATCGGGGTTTGCTGCCGTGCCCTTGTGCAGGTGATACGGCGATGCGCCGCCTTCGTTGTAGTGCATCTCCCCCGCTTGAATTGCGTTGGTCGGTGTGAGCCGGCTGCCGTCCGCTAGCCGCACACTCGACTCCGCGCAGAAACGCCGCACGCGACCGCCGCTCGCGTCGCTCAACCCGCGCAGCGTTTCGCGATTGAAGAAATATCCCGGCCCGCCGGGCAACCCATCCTCGACGCCCGACGGCGGCTTCGGCACGACCATGTGCAGCAAATCCATGTCGCCACCGGCGGCAGCGAAACGCGCGGACTCACCCGGCGTCAGCAGCACGCCGGCGCCCTCCTCGACCGCGTGGCTTTGCTTCTTGAACTCCACCGTGCCCTTGGCAGGTGTGTTCATGGCGTAGACGAGGTGGTAGTCCTTACCGGCCGCAAGCTCGTACTGTTTGCCTTTCTGAATCGTGCGCTTGTAGACGGTCAGATTCTTGGAGTCGCAGAGCTCTGGGCTGCAAAGCGTTCGCAGCAAACCGTGGTCGACGTTAGTCGCCGCAGCGGTATTCGAGTTGACGATCGAGAGGTCCTTAATCGAAGGCATTGTTGCGTTGCTCCTAGGCCAGGCCGGTGATCGTGCCGAAATGATACGTGCAAAGGATGCGCGCGCGCGACTCGCCGCGGCGGGCGAACCGCCGAGTTTGTCTGAAGCCAAGAACCCCGCTCAACGGCCCTCGGGCAGCGCGAATACGTAGAGCGCATGGCCGCGCTGCGGCGACTGGATTTCCGGCGCGATCAGCGACGGCACGAGCCGCGGGCTACCGCCCCCCACGCCCGTCGTCACGGCTATGTATTGCTTGCCGTCGACCTCGAAGCTGACGGGGAAGCCCTGCACGGAGGTCGCGAGACGCGACTGCCACAGAATGCGCCCGCTGCGGACGTCGACGGCCTTGAACACGCGATCGAGATCGCCAACGAACGCGACGCCGCCAGCCGTCGAGAGCACCGCCGTCAAGAACGGAGCGCGCTGCTCGATGGCCCACTCTTCTTCGAGCGTGTCGACGTTGAATGCGGCGAGCCGACCGATGTTGCCGTCGCTGCCGGGCATCTCGTAGTAACGCCGGTCGGCGCCGCCGGCGCTGCCGCCGCCCGGTTGCTGCGCGATGGCTTGCGCGCGAATCGAGATACAACTCTGACTCAGCGGAATGATCAAGCGCCGCGACGGCCGATGGAAGCTCATCGCCTGCCAGTTCTTGCCGCCTTCGGTGCTCGGGCAACCGTCGACCCAGTCGCCGACCCCATGGTTCAGGATGTCGTCGCGATAGCGCGGCGTGCCGGTCTCGCGATCGAAGCTGGCCCAGACATTCTGGAACAGTGTCTCGACATGGCCGAGATACGTGCCGTCGCGCCGGTCGTGCTTCCAGAGCACACCGTCCTTGCCGGCCGACAGCACCCACTTGTCGTCGCCGGAATCGACGAGCACACGCTCGAACACGACGTCGAGATCGAGCGCTTCGCCCGGCGCATGCGCGTAGTGCCACGCGAGCTTGCCGGTGCTCGCGTCGAGCGCCACCGTGGAGTTGGTGTAGAGCCCCACGTCGCGCGACTCCATGCCGCGGCTCACGGGCATCCAGGGTTTCGCTTGGGCGGTTCCCCAGTAAGTGAGATTGAGCTCGGGATCGTAGCTACCGGTGATCCACGTCTCGCCGCCGGCACGATAGAGGTTCGGCAAGTCGCCCCAGCTATCGCCACCCGGTTGGCCATCCAACGCGATGGTCAGGAACCGCCACTTCTGCGCCCCAGTGACGGGATCGTAGGCACTGATGAAGCACTTGTTCTCTTCGTACTTCGAGCAGCCGCCCATGCCCTCGAGCACGAGCCCGTTCGCGACCAATGGGCCGCTGCTGCTCGCGTGGCTGTCAGGCATCACCACGTCCCACTCGAGCTCACCGGTGCGGGCGTTCAGCGCAATCAAGTGCGCGTTGCTCTGGAAGATCACTTTGTCTTCGTAGAGCGCGATGCCGCGCATGGCGATCGCCCCATCGATGCGGTACTCCCAGATCAAGCTACCGTCGCGAGCGTTGATCGCTTGGACGACGCCGTCCGTGTTGTTGACGTATATGGTGCCGCGGTAAACGAGCGGCGCGGGTTGATTCGAGCCGCCGTCGCGCATGGGCCAAATCCACGCGAGCTGCAGTTGGCTCACGTTGTTTGCAGTGATCTCCGACAAGGGGCTGAAGCTCGTCGCGCTGTAATCGCGGCGGATCATCGGCCAGTCACCCGGCCCCGGGTTGCGCAATACTTGATCGCTAACGGGCACGAAGTCCTGAACCGTGCCCCGCACCAGCAACCCCGTCGGCCGAGGAGCGGGCGCGCCGCCGGCTGCTCCACCGGCACCGGCGGCGATCGATTCGCCGCTCGCGGCGAGGAGCCGGTCTTCGCTCGGCGCATTGCCGTTGCGTTGCAGGATGTACGCCATCACACCGAGGTAGCCGTCCTCGCCCAGGCTTCCCGGGCTCTCGGGCGGCATCGTCGTGCGGAGCTGCGCGAGCAAGTCGTTGGTGCTGCGCGTGCGCCACTTCGCGACGAACTCGTCGCCGGCGAGCGGCGCTGTCGGCAGCATCCGCAGATCGGCGCCATGACATGCGGCGCAGGCCTGGGTGTAGCTCGCGCTACCCGCCTCGGCCTGTTCCGCCGTGAACGCGAAGGACAGCTGAGCTGGCAACGCGAGGATGGCAGTCAACGGAAGGATGCGTACGCAGCGGTTCATGTTCCTTGGCCTTGTCGTTGGTTCGAGTGGAACGACCACGCCGCAAACTATACGCCGATCCGTATCGTCGGCGCCGCCAGCTCAGGTGTGTTCGTCGCGTTCCAGCAAGGCCCGCATCGCTTGATGCAGCTCGACCTGCTCGCCGCTGCGTCCGGCGGCTTTGCAGCCCGCCTGCGTCGCTTCGATCAGCGCGGAGCCGAACACCTGCAGCTCTAGCAACGCGGGGCGCGAGCCACGCGGTGTGCCGATGTCCGCCGGATGCCGAAACGCGTGCTCGCAGCGCTCGCGGCTCAGCGAGTGGTGCGTGGCACAGGCCGAAGGGCGCGCCTCGTGCGCGCTGCAACGCTGCTCGACGAGAAACGCACAGGGTATTCCCGCGGCTCGATGCTGCTCGACGGTTAGGCCGTCGATGCGCTCCGCGTTGGCGCGAATTCGTTGCGCGATGACGGCAGCGTCGGCCGACGACATGCGCGTCCGGAGATGCTCGTGGAGCGCGACCGCCTCGTGCGGAAACACTCCGACCCGCAGGTGACAGCAGTAGTCGCAACCTACTGCGCACGCGATCGCCGCGCCCGCGTTGGTCACCGCCGCGACCTCGTCGTCGATCGCGCGGTTCAACCGCCGGCACAGCGCAGCGCACGTCGCCGGCTCGCCGCCCTTCGCGAGCTCCGTGGCTGTGTGCTCGAAGGTTGCCGTCGCGGCTGCGTTCAAGTGCTCGCGCGAGAGTTTCATGCCGAGCATTCTAGACGTTGACGCGCAAGGCGAGCCGCTATACTCCGGCCCATTATCTATGCCTGTTGGCGATGAGGGATCGATCATGAGAGTTTCGCTGACCGTTCGCGCCGCACTGCTCACTTGTTCGTTGGCTGCTGCCTCGAGCGCCTTGGCCGCCGTGGCCCCTGATTTCGTGGCGAAGCTGACCGCCGAGTCACGGCCGCTGGAGGACCGCGTTCGCGACGGTGCGCGGCGACCGTATCAAGTCATGCAGCTCCTCGGCGTCAACGCCGGTCAAACGCTGCTCGACGTGGGTGCGGGCGGCGGTTGGTTCACCCGGGTGCTGTCGGCCGCGACGGGTCCCAGCGGCAAGGTCATCGCCCAGTTCGGTCCGCGCGCGCTGCAACGCGAGAACGGGAAAGAGCAGAAAGACCTCGTGGCACCGCTCGGCAACACCGAAGCGTTCTTCGGCAACGTGGCCGAAATCCCGGCCAACAGCGTCGACGCTGCCGTCACGGCGCTCAACATGCATCACATGAACGCCGAGCGCGCCGGTCCTTATCTCAAGGAGATTCTCGCCGCGCTCAAGCCAGGCGGTCGCGCAGCGATCATCGACCACGTCGGCGTCCCCACGGCGAACAACGGCCAACTGCATCGCATGCTGCCGGCGGACGCGAAAACGTGGATTCAGCAAGCCGGCTTCGAGATCGTCGCGGAGTCCGACATCCTGCGCACGACGGCCGACGACCATACGCTCTCGGCCGACGATCCGATCCTCGGCCGCGACGTCGATCAGTTCCTCTTCATCGTCCGCAAGCCGCAACGTTAGCGGCTCGCCGCCGCACTACTCCTGGCTTTGCTGGGAGTAGTTGCGGTAAGTGAGCTCTTCGCAACGATCCTCCGCGTACGGGGCGTCGGCCGGCATCACGATGTCGGTGCCCGCGTACTGATCCGTGAAGTTCACGGGGTCCTCGGCGGTGTAGTCGCGCTTCAAGGCCATCGTCGCCGGGTCGAGCGTGAACCGTTCGACCACGTGGAGCCGATCGCTGTGCGCGACCGTGGCCGCGATGATGCCGGGCGAGAACCCTACGGTATCGACGACGAGCGTGTCGCCGTCCCACCGGCCGATCGAGTGGCCGGCGCGGCTCGGCGCGACGTTGGCCGGATGGCTCGGCATGTTCATGTGGATGGTGCGTTTGATACCGCGGCCGTACTCGAGCGTGATGGCCGCATCGGCTTTCGCGATGCGGTTGATTGGCCCGTCGAACACCCAGTCGAACAGGACGCTCGTGATTTCACAGCGGGCTCGCGGACTGTCCTCGGGTGGCGCCGTACGCAACGCATCGGCCGCGGCCTGGCCGGCCGGCGTGAACGTGACTGGACGCGCGCCCCAACCTGCATTCGGCACATCGGCGAACGCGATCTGACCGGACTC
>Ga0157380_10002640_pt1 | contig 12145 bp, 8 predicted proteins | sample S35metaG_FD_119757 | JGI IMG/M metagenome (GOLD analysis project Ga0157380, IMG submission 119757) | Switchgrass rhizosphere microbial communities from Kellogg Biological Station, Michigan, USA - S3-5 metaG | ecosystem: Host-associated > Plants > Roots > Rhizosphere > Soil | place: USA: Michigan...
CTTCTGCTAAATGATATTTGTGTAATGAATCGTTACGCATTCTAACCAAAAGATTTGCGTAGAGAGGGGCACTGAAGTCAATATTTTCTTTGTTCCATTGCACTATGCACGAACAGCTTGATAATACGCTTAGGATGAAGGTCGCTCTTAGCGAAGAGGAGTGGGCGTCAGTTAAATCATTTTTTATTCCCAAAAAATTACGCAAAAGACAATATTTACTCAATGCCGGTGACGTGTGTCAATATTTTTGTTTTGTTGAAAAAGGACTGCTTCGTTCGTTCAGTGTCGACAAGCATGCGAATGAACATGTCGTTCAATTTGCGCTTGAAGGTTGGTGGATTTCAGATATGGGGAGTTTTCTTTCGGGGGACAATTCCATCTACAATATTGAGGCCCTCGAAGACGCCGAACTACTATTGCTTACAAAACAGGCAATGGACGACATGCTAAATCAAATACCCAAAATGGAGCGTTATTTTCGCATGCTCATGCAAAACAATATTGTCGTATTGCAACGAAGGATCTTGGGCACTTTGAGCCTTTCAGCAGAAGAAAAATATAAACGCATGATGCTATTGTATCCGGATATTCTGCAGCGTTCGCCTCAGCAATATGTTGCTTCTTTTCTGGGTATCACTCCCGAAACCCTCAGCAGAGTCAGAAAACAGGTTTCCTCGGGCAAGTAGATTCTTGACATAAATCAAGTTCTTTCTTATTTCATATCAATGACAACAGTCTTCGCGTTGCCTATGTTTGCACCGTCAAAAAATGGAAAGAAATATGGCACACAACAAGACGATAGCAATCATTGGCGCTACAGGAAATGTGGGTTCTGCAATTGCAAAATGTTTATCGGTCACAAGCAATCGTTTGCTGTTGATGTCTAAGGAGGCGGAGGCTTTGGCACAATTAATTTCTGACATAAGATTGGCGTCCCCCGCGGTAGAAATCGAAAGTGCGACGTGTGCGAAAGAAGCTTCCTGGGAGGCAGACCTTATTGTCGTCGCATCCTCCTCTATCGAGGGAAAAGAAATAGCGGAACGTATCCGGGAGGTTGCCATTGGCAAAATCGTGATCAGTGTCTCCCAGCCCATAAATGGCTGCTTAAATATTGTTGCAAGTCCGTCGAATATCAGCGCTGCGGAAGAATTGCAACAGCTATTGCCCCATTCCAAAGTCGTCAAAACTTTCAATACAGCTTTTGCGCTGGACCGATTCACGCCTAAAAGCATTTGCAATTTTGCAGACTCGTTTATCGCTGGTAACAATGGAGCAGCTGTAGATACAGTTGTCGAACTGGTGAGGAGTGCTGGCTTCAATCCAATTCCCGTCGGTGATCTTTCCGCGAGCAGAATGTTGGAAAGAATGCAACTTAAAACGATTGATCAACCTGTTAAAAACAGATCCGGTTGGTTAAACTGGTTGAATAGACTAACTAATTAAGATTACGTCCTGAACGGAATAGAAAGAGGAGCGCAACGATGGAGCTAAACGCATTGAATAAGTTATCTTCCGCTGTCAAAAGCACGGATTCAATGCCTGTGTTGTTTCTTGGCCATGGTAGCCCCATGAACGCCATCGAAGAAAACGAATTTGTAAGAGGTTTCAGGAGCGTCGGCAAGTCCCTTCCAAGACCGCGGGCAATCTTAGTGATATCCGCACATTGGCAGACTCATGGCACGTTTGTCACAGCGATGGAAAACCCCAGGACCATCTATGACTTTAGTGGATTTCCACCGGCATTGTATCACGTTAAATATCCTGCTCCGGGCAGCCCTGCTCTCGCCCGTGATACAAAAAATCTTATCCGGAAAACGGATGTTGGTCTTGACGAGAAATGGGGCCTTGACCACGGCGCGTGGAGTGTTGTGAAACATTTGTATCCGGATGCAGATATTCCTGTTGTTGAAATGAGCCTGGACTATAACAAGCCGCCACAATATCATTATGAATTGGCGAAGGAGTTATCGACACTCCGACAGAAGGGCGTGCTCATCATTGGGAGCGGTAATATGGTTCACAATCTTCGTTTGGTGGCGTGGGACAAATTCGCCGCAGAAAACTACTGTTACGATTGGGCTCTTGAGGCCAGCGACAAAATGCGAAAACATATTCTTAGTGGTGATCACAAACCTTTGATTAATTACGCCTCGCAAGGTCGTGCATTCGATCTAGCGATTCCCACACCGGATCATTATCTGCCGCTGTTGTATGCACTGGCGTTGAAAGAAGAAAGTGACGATGTAACCTTGTTCAATGATAAAGCTGTTGCGGGTTCACTCACGATGACATCTGTGAAAATAACGAAAACATAGTGGAACGGAGATTGGCGTATTGAGGTGAACTTAAAATCTTGTGGGCGCCTCCATAGACATGTCAAAGACAACGCCTTCGTCCAATCCGTTGTGCTCATAATTTCGCTCCTTCCGGGCTGCCAACTTTACAGCCCTGAAGGGGCGCGATCATCAGTGTCTGACTTCGTCCGACGCTCTAAACATTCAGGAGCAACTCGAGCCCTGAAAGGGCGCAATCACATAGCGCAGGACGCCAGTCCTGCGCTATTGCAGCGTCTTCCGATAAGCCCTGAAAGGGCGGGATCAGAAATAATTTCAACAGCTTCCATAAAATTCAACTAGCGATAAACGGTGCCTGTCTGAAAAATCGATCGTCTGTTAGTTGCTGAACCAGGAAGTTGGCGATATCACCAGCTGTAATCCTCGTTCCTAAACAGTCTTCCACGGAAATTTTCAGATTGCCCGTTTCACCAGTGAATTCAATCATCGGTACGCGTACGAGCGTCCAATCTAGTTGACAATCCAACAAGGCACTGTATGCATTCTGACGGTCTTCTTGAATTAGAGGAAAATTTGTCTTCATCCAATCCGTTGCTGCTAATGTTTGAGCGCTCTTTTTATCGTGAGGTGTATCAATATTAATTCCGCCTACCAGAACGTACCGCCTAATTCCATAGTAAGTCATTGCTTTTAAGATGTTCGCGGTAGCAGGGTGCGCAACAAGTGGTTCATTTTTTCGTTGACCCAAAGTGCTGACAACGGCTTGAGAATTTTTTACAAGCTCATGAATTGGGGCTGAATCAATGGCATCTCCTTTAACAATCTCAACTGAAGGATGATGGAGTTCGAAATTTTCTGGGTTCCTTAGCAGAACCTTAAGGCGGTATCCTTGATCGATTAATTTGCCAACCAGGAATTTTCCTGTACGGCCCCCGCCACCCAGTATGGCTATAGCTTTGTTCTGATTCATTTTTTCTTTATAAAATTTAAAATAGATAATCTAATAATGTGCCTTTGAGACACACGACACAGGAATTCAGAATTCCTGTTTGAGTTTTAAATTGTTATAAAGAAGTTTTAATGCCATAAATGTAGGGAAAACGGAGTTAACAAAAGGAAAGGTTTTATATTTTTAGCAGAATGATGTCGCCTTCAGGATTCGAGTACGGCAAATATTTAGTGCGCCGGCTTCCGTCCGACGCTGAGGATTGCGCCCTTCAGGCCTGTACAGTAAGGCAGTCCTGAAGGGCTTTGTCAAAAATTATTTTTAGCTGCAAAGTTTTCTATTTTTGAATCACCATGAATAAACACTTCAACCAGAATGAACGTGACCTTGTGAAACTGGCCGGCTTTTTTAAAAAGCAAAGTATCAAACTCATGAATGAAGGGATGCTGGGCGAAGAACATAAAAAAGTCGAGGAGGCAGTTGACCGTTTTATGGAACATTTAAACAATCATGTCGACATACGCGCTTTTATACTTGAACAACGGGAATACCTCAATAAATTAGTGAAGGACAATGCTCATTGTCCGAAATGTCATACCAATGAAAAGCTAAAAATTGTCGGTACTGAGAAAAACGAAAAAGGTTGGAAGAGCAATCGATATAGATGCAGAAAATGTAATATCGAGTTCACGTGGAACATGCCCAACAATCCCTGGCACATGATTGAATACATTGAAGAAATGCTTCAGCAAATGACGACGAAGGTTGAAGCCGGCTCGGTCGTTGAATCAGATAAAGTTCAAACAAAGCAGGTCATTGAAGGGATGCAACAAAGCCTTGAAAAACTCAAACCCATTGTCGAGGCGCACGACAAAGATTATAAAGACCTCCAGGCACGGGAACAGGAAATGGAACGCTTTCTTCATGAGTTCAAAAATTCATTGATGATCGAAAAAATTAAGATGGATACCTGGGAAAACAAACAAAAGTTGAAGAATAACGAATGACATTCTTAACGGTTTCTGGTATCTCCAAAAAAGGACTTGGCAATTTTAAATTGCAAGAAATTACTTTTTCGCAACGGAAAAATCAAAAAATTGCAATTGCAGGCGAAACTGGATCTGGCAAAAGCACGCTACTGAAAATCATAGCAGGAATGGAGCAAAGTGATGCCGGCGAAGTTTTATTCAAGGAACAGCACGTAAAAGGCCCGGCAGAAAATTTAGTTCCCGGGCACCCGGGTATCGCATATTTATCGCAAGATTTTGAGCTTCCGAAATTTCTTCGTGTTGAACAGATCTTAGCCTATGCTAACAACCTAAGCCAGGAAGAAGCAGATACATTGTTTGCAGTTTGCGAGATCGCACATCTATTGGAACGAAAGACGGACGAACTTTCGGGCGGAGAACGTCAGCGGATTGCTCTCGCGAGACTTCTCATCAGCTCGCCAAACCTTTTATTGCTGGACGAACCCTATTCGAATTTGGATATGGTCCATCGGAATACGTTAAAAGGTGTGCTTGAAAAAATTTGTAAACAACTTAGGATCACTTGTATCCTCGTTTCTCACGAACCAAGCGATGTACTTTCCTGGGCTGATAAGATTATTGTGATGAAGGATGGCCAGATTGTGCAAAAGGATCCCTCGGAAAAGATCTATCGCAAGCCGACAAATGAATATGTAGCCGGCTTATTCGGAAATTATAATCTGATCAAGTCTGGTCACGCGGATTGGCTTTGCGCTCTATGGGGAATAAAACCGCCTAAAAAAGATATGTTGATTCGCCCTGAAAACTTTAAGATCGTAACGAAGAAACACAAGGCTGTTCCGGGAAAAGTAGTCGAAGTGAATTATTTTGGATGTTACTACGAAGTTGAAGTGAAGGTTGACGAATACAATATTCTTATTCGGACTAAAAAAGACAAAGTCAAGAGGGGAGACCGCGTTTATGTTAAATGCTCTTTGGAGGACGTGTGTTATTTGAGCTCATAGAGCAACGACCTGGCTGGCCATACCTAATTTGATTTCACGGAAAAAGTAGGTATCGGTTCAGTTAAGAAAATGGATCACCGATATTTTTTCAAATCTGTGAATTTCCCAGGGCCGATATTGGTAAGATACGCGATTAATTATCTCAGCCATTGTGAATACCTCGTAGACAGAGTATGGATTAACTCCGGCCATACGATATCGTTTTATTTTTCTCATAGCAATAAGTCTTTTTAAATTCCTGTTCATTTTTGAGTGGTTCAAAACGCTAAAAAATTCTGGTCATTGGACGACCATTTCTTTATGAAACAATAGAATTCTAATCGAATATACCATTACGAAAGCGCTCAGCAAGATCGCGTGGAAAACCTCGCAAAAAGGTTATGTAATGTAGAATGCCTTATCGGTCGTTTCATTGATTGGTTTCAGTCTGCAATCTCAAATTCATCAGGCAGTTCGGGCGATGAAAAGCACTTTTTGTCGAAGAGATTCCTTTAGCGGTGATAGGCGTTTGAAGCAGTGCGAATCTTAAAACCACCATTTAATAATAGCATGTGTAAGTTTTTTAGTCGCACATCGCACACCAGTTCGATGGGATAAAATGTGCTATTATTCAACCCTCGTTAACCCGCTCCAAGCGGGCGGGTTAACGAGAGAATAACTAACTAATTTATTGTAACAGAGGTTCCTGGTATCCAATCTTTGAATTCGTTGGTGTAATACAGGTAAGCAGAGCTGGCAGCACCTGTAAATGTTCCTGGTATCTCAGCTTTTAGATCCAGGTTGACGATTTGAATAGCCCCTGGCGCCATTTCACGATAGTATAGGATCAAATTTCCGTTGCTGATTTCATAAAAGTCAAACACCTGTTTCTCTTTTAATTCTTTTAGCTGCCATGGTTGTAGACTTAACCCGGCAGGAATGCCAATCACCGCTGTGATCATCGGCAACCCTTCCGATGTTTTATTTTTTAGAGTCGCTTTTAACCGGACTGTTTCGTTTAAGGTTACTTTAGGCGCGCTTAGGTGTGTCGTTAGGCTAACTTTACATTGATCGTTTTGCCGCGGCTTTTTAGTATGCCATTGGAGCGTTACCGTATAAGGTAGGGGTTCCTTGGTTCCCTGAAACACAATTCTCATTTCACTATCACCGTTGCTGGTAATATTTTTCGCAAAGTTATTCAGGGTTATTTTTTCGCGTTCTTCTTTTTGATAGCCATACTTTTCTGCCAACAAGTTGTTCACGAGGATTTGAATTTCACCGTCGTCGCTTACAGATCTTGCTAGCGTCGCGTATTCTGTTAGCGCTTTCAGGGCAAGCGTGGTACCCTGCGTCGATCCGAACTGACCATACATCCTCCTGCTCAAAATGTGGTTTATGCATTTAGCGACGAGTTCTCGGTCGGCATTTTGAGATTTTAACAAAGCGATTGTCCACAGCGAAATTGTTTCGATCGAAAGGGAATTTCCATAGCTTCGAACAATTGAATGTTCTGCTTTTGGGTTATCAAAACCAGCGGATAGAATTCTTTTCGCGAACATATTTATAAGCTGGTTATAATTGTCAATCCTGTCTAAGTTATAAGATGCACAAGCCATCAATGCCCGCCGGTACATGTCCTCACTTCTGAGGGCTTCTTGATATGCCTGGTCATATTCAGGAAGAATGTCTTTGGTACCTGTCTCAGAAAGTGCGTAGGTAAGATATGCGTTGGTTACTTGGGGAGACGCGCCAGAGAAGCCATACTTCCCACCGTTCACTTTGAAGCCGCCTTTTCCATCTCTGCGACTCAGCAGCCATTCACGTGTTCGATCGAGCATCTCATTGCTCACGGATGGAAATATTTTTTTCATTTCATAAAACTCGACGAGTCCGTAAGCGGTCAGCCCTTCGTGTGCTGGCGGATGTCCGAACCATTCAAAGCCACCGCCCTTTATTTCGTAAGCTTTTAGCTTTTGATATCCTTGCTCGATGTACCGCAATGCGAGTCTTTCTACCTGTGGCCTGATCGCCCCTGACTGCTTTAAAAACTGAAGTGCCAGGATATTGGGAAATGTGCTTGACGATACTTGTTCAAAGCATCCATGAGGTTCTTGCAAAATAGATTCTGCGCCTGTAAATAGATCGGTGATCACGTCAGGAAAGGCAACCAACTCGGCCTTCAAGGTTCCGCGCTCGGGCTGCTCGACTGAAAATCGAATTTTCTTGTCGAGTTCTTTTGAAGAAAAACTTAACCCCATGGGAAAACCCACAGGCTGTACGCGAAGCATGTGTTCTATCTTATCATGATAATCCGGCAAGGCGAGGTTAACGACCAATGGAAATTTACCCTGTACGCCATTTGATGTAACGGTGAATAAAAGAGTTTGTGCTGATCCAGCTTTTAATTGGATAGTCCTCGTCTGAGATCCTAGGATAGATAATTCCGATGGAATAACAACTTCAATGGTACCAATGATATTGGAGGTTGTTTCATTTTTAACCTGTACGGGAATCCTTAACGTATCTTCGAACCCGATAAATTCAGGAAGCTTTGCGTCGAGCGAAAACGGAAGTTGTGTCGAGTAGACTTTTTCCGCTCTGCCAATGATCCCTGATCTGGAGAAGCCCTCGGCTGTGAGTCGGAAGGAACTAACTGCGTCGTTGTTATAGAAGGAAAAATTTGCAGTGCCTCTTTCGTTTGTGACAATAGTGTGATTCCAATATAATGTCGTTCTAAAATCTTCTCTTTTTTCGGCATTTTTAGGAGGGGGTGGTACGTAAAATTCACGCGTTGCTGAAAACCTGCGCGGCTGTATGGTTTGTCCATTATATCTAGCTAATTTTTGTTTCGTTTTGAACGGCGTATAGCCCAGGTGAGACCTCGTTGTAATCAAGATAACACCGTTTGCAGCAGCGCTTCCAAATAACGACGCCGCTTCAGGTGATGCAACGACCTCAATTGTCTGAATATCCTCTGGTCCGACGATTCCGAAAGTTGAAAAATTTTGATTCAAACTGCTGGCCATCGGATGGCCGTCGACAACGTAAAGCGGCTCGGCTCGGCCTCCGGCAAGTGAACTGCTGCCGCGTATGCGTATGGCAGCGTTCGATGCCGCACTTCCTGTCTGGGGCTGTACGACCACACCTGCGACCCTTCCCTGTAAGAGACCTTCAATGGCAGCCATCGGTAACTTTCCATCGATATCCCTTTCGTAAAGCGTCGTATAGCTGCCACTAAGGCTTCGTTTGTTTTCGAAACCATATCCCGTAACCACTATTTCTGAAAGTTGCGCCACGTCTTCTTCCAGCGTGATATTCAACCCTGATTCGCTTTCACGTTTGGATTCTTCGTAAACCTCTTTTTCGATGGCTGGCTCTTTTGCTTCCGCTGTTGGCATCGCAGCAACGGTCTCCTGAATTGTTTCCAATAGCGGTCGCGTACCTCGCTTATCGCTGAACATGACCGCAAATGCCTCCTCTTTTTGAACTATGATTTCTCCGGGCTTTTTTGCCAGGAGCATAACAGGTACTGTCGGGTCGATATTCTTAAATACGAAATATCCATTGGCGGTGGTTTCAATTTTGTCGATCCTTTGTTTGTTTCCAAGTTCAACCAAAGTGATCTCAGTGTGAAAGCCCGAACCATTATGAACCACTCTACCTGATAAATTTTTCACTTTTTCCGGATTGTAAACAATCGTCCTTTTCATGTCCATCATTTCTTTCCATGAAAATCTTCTCCAACCCTGTGTCATCAACAAGTAATCCAGTGCCTTGTCTGATTTTGGTTCATCCTCGTCAAAATAAAACGCGGGCTCCTGAATTTCTCCCCGTACTTCAGATGACAGGAACATATAGGAGAGGATGTTATTTTGTTTGTCATCGGCAAATGAAATCAACTGATCATCGACAACAGACAACGACAGTTTTGAAGGAACAGGCTTACCTTGCCGGTCCGTTGTTTCGATCTTTACTTCGACTTTTTCACCGGGAGTATATTGCCCTTTGTCTGTCTTTATTTGAATGTTCAGGCTGTGGTCCTTTTTAAGAAAGGCCAGGCGCTCGCATTGCTCGGTGCCATGGTAGTCGAACAAAGTAAACACACCTATCCCTGCAGAAAAGTTTTCTGTGGGAATATCAATTGTATTTTGCCCTTTGCGTAGGCTGAGCCTTGATGAGTATGCAATCTCACCATGAGCTTGTCCCACGAGGTAAACTTCAGTCGACACTGGTGCATGGATGTTCCATTTGATTCGGGAATCTGTTATGCTCTGGAGCTGAAGTGTAAACCCTGTCTCCAAGGGTGTCGGAAGCGGGGTCAGCGCTTCATTTCCTTTTGGACTTGTTATCCGGGCGTAATATTTCTTGCCGGCGGCGGGCACCATTTTAAAAGCGCCCATGCCCATGTGAAAACTTTCAAAGTTTGTCATGATTCTGCCTTTTTCATCCACGATAATTCCGGCGATGTCAGCTCCCTTCCCAAACTCATTTAATGCCTTAAAGGCCAGACTCCCATCTACGTTCTCTACCCATTGACCACCCTCCGGATAAAATTGAAGTGTAATTTTATTTAACACAATTGGAATTGACCGTGAAATCGATTCCTCCACGCCATGTGTACCCACTACGGCTTGCAATAAACCATCAGTTGTTTTCAGCGTGTCCGGAAGTTGAAATGAGATAATAGCTTCACCATTTGTATGGGATGTGGCCACGGACTCTGACAACTTAATTCCAGCAATCATTACTTTGAACCGAATTGTTGCATCATTAACTCTCTCGTTTTTTAAGTTGGTAATTTTAAGTGTAGCGTTCACAATGTTGCCAGGTCCGTATGCTTCCTTTTCATAGTCGAGCTTGAGCAATAAGCGTGGCGTTGTGACCCGCTGAACCTGAATTTCCTTCTTGAATGAATTTTCTTCTCCAAAGTTTTTCATCCATTGTGTGTAAGCGCGAACCTCATACATTCCTCCAGGCGCGTTTTCCAAAAGTGCAAAGTCTCCGTGAGCGGTGCCCTCTTTTACAACAAGTGACAATTGCGAGGCTACGTTTCCCTTGGGATCCACCAATTCAACGTACACTACCTCGCTGGTAACTGAGGGCTTATGATTGTTGCTGTTTAAAACAAAAGCGTTAAACCATATGTCTTCGCCTGGTTTGTAAAAGGGCTTATCAAACTGAAGGTATATTTTTTCTTCGGGGTAGTCGTTGTTGTACTGGCGAAGCTTGCTTTTAAGATTTTCCAAAAAGTGTGGATCTTCGCTGAATTGAAATGCAGATAAAATACCAAAGAGTAGTATTACTGTTGCGACAATATATTTATTCATTTTCATAATGCTAAATTTTAAAAGTGATTTGGGCACTGTACCGACGTGTGCCCGGAGTGTTAAAAAGGTCAAGTCCGGTTCCTGCAGTGTAACCGAAAAGGGTTGAGGATGGGTCGACACCTGTGTAAGGCGTTATCAGAAAAAGGTTGTGTCCTGTCAGGGAAAAAATCACCTCCTTCAACGTGTTGCTTCTGTAGCGCTTCAAGGAATAAGTTACTGCGAGCTCATTTAATCGGATCCAGGATGCATCTTCAATATATTCTTCTCCAACGCCGTCCCATCCGTAGCGTACCCACCGATTTTCACTAACACTTTTTTCCGGTGATGCAAAATCAACTGGGATAATACTGGGATTATTGTTGATATCAACTCCTTCAAATACATAGTTGGAAATGTTTCGGAGTTCGCCGGTGTCGGAAGATTTTCCAAAGAAGTCGAGGACAGCATTTGTTCCGTTCCAGACATCGCCACCCTTTTTAAAATCAAACAGAAAGGATAATTGAAGTTGTCTCCAATGGAATGAACATGACCATCCCAGAGTCCAATCCGGAATTGGATTTCCAATCATCTTCAGCGATGCATCCTCGAGAGGAAAGCCGTCGCCTCCGATAATAAGAGCGCCATCGTTATTTTTTTTGTAGGAGGTTCCAAAAATGGCGCCCATGGGCTTTCCTACAGCCATCACAGTTTGCGCGGATGCGAATCCAGACAATGGCACGAGTCCAAGTGCGTTGTATACTTCCTGTACGAGACTATTGTATTTTGTCCATACAAGATTTGTAGACCACTTTACGGCTCCAAAATCATGGTCATAACCTGTGGTGATCGTCGCACCATAATTTTTAATGGTAGCAACATTCTGAAGGCGAAATCCCGTTTCATACCAGGCTGGTGCAAGAAAATTTTCCGTGTGGTTGTTAAAATATGCGAACTCAAATCTAAATGCGCGCATGCCTGAAAGTTTAACCCCGGTTTCAAATTTCCGCTCTGTTTCGGGATGTAAATTGGAATCAAAGAAAAGCTCTGACGCTTCGAAAAAAGTGCTGTAATTTTCCACTTGTAGTCGGGTCGAACCGTAAGCCCAATCGGAATATAGTAGAGCAGCTTCGTGAAGGTTTCGCGATAGAGATCCATAAATCCGTAAATCATAAATTGGCCAAAGGGTGAGAAGCTCACCCAGGTTGATGCCTATGCTACCCGTTGGAAAGATATTTTTATACTGTGATGAGCTTGTCGTATTTGAGAAATAATTTCGATTGCCAAGTCGAAGGGTCAGCCATTGGCCGTACCCATACTGCGCGTTGAATATAACTTCGTGCGACGTCCGCGAAGTTGTTTTATTCAGTGAAGTCGTTACTTCTGCTTCGCCACCAGGATTGTAGGTCTCAAATCCAAAATCATCATGACGGCTAAGTTGCCGCCTCATATATTGGGTTTGGTAGGAGATACTAACCTTCAAATCATGATTACCGTCTTGGAAAAAATATGACGGCGTTATGATCGCATTTCCGAACGATTCGTAATCCTTCCGTTCCGTATACCTGCCAGGCGTGTAGCCAGAATAACCTGTCGGAATTCCAAACCGGGTTTCACTCCATTGGTTGTC
>Ga0157380_10002641_pt1 | contig 12144 bp, 11 predicted proteins | sample S35metaG_FD_119757 | JGI IMG/M metagenome (GOLD analysis project Ga0157380, IMG submission 119757) | Switchgrass rhizosphere microbial communities from Kellogg Biological Station, Michigan, USA - S3-5 metaG | ecosystem: Host-associated > Plants > Roots > Rhizosphere > Soil | place: USA...
CATCTCGGTGGTGCTCGTCACGTTCGTGTACCCGCCGCGGACGCCGGCGGCGGCATCCGATCGGGCCGTCGCAGCATCCGGGTTCCGTCGGGCGGGCGCTCGTGGAAGGCTGGACGGGTGACGCCCACGCTCGAACAGCTCGACGCCGACACGACCACGCAGGACGTGTCGGAGCAGCCGTGGCGCACGATCGTCTGGGACGATCCGGTCAACCTCATGACGTACGTGACGTACGTCTTCCGCACGTACTTCGGGTACCCGCGCGAGGTCGCCGAGCGGCTGATGCTGCAGGTGCACCACGAGGGACGCGCCGTCGTGGCATCCGGCAATCGCGAGGCCATGGAGCGGCACGTGCAGGCGATGCACGGCTACGGCCTGCAGGCCACGGTGTCGAGGGCCGAGACGTGATCGTCGCCGGGCGCAGCGGCGGCGAAGGCGTGCGCATCGTGCTCGAGGTCGAGGAGGCGATGCTCCTCTCCGAGCTCGCCGACCAGGTCGACTCGGTGCTCCTGCTCGGCGAGGCCGACGATCCGGCGCTCGGGCGGCTGCTGCCGAACGCCTACCCCGAGGACCCGCCGGCGTCGCAGGAGTTCGGCCGGTACACGCGCGAGAGCCTCGTCGACGGCAAGCGCCAGGCGGCGCAGCGCGTGCGGGACGCGACCGCGGTCGCCGACGGCGACGAGGGCGTCGTGCAGATCGAGCTCGACCAGTCGGAGGCGTGGGGCTGGCTCACGTTCCTCACCGACCTGCGGCTCATCCTCGCCGAGCGCGTGGGCATCGTCGAGGAGGACGACGACGAGGCCGACGAGACGCGCGACGACTACCTGCGCGCGGCCTACGAGTGGGCGGGCTTCGTGCAGGGCTCGATGCTCGAGGTGCTCGACCCGACCGACTCCTGAGCTCCGCCCACGTTCGAACCGAGCGGATGCCGCGCGCCGGGCATTCCGGACGATCGCCGCAACCGATGCGTGACACCGAGCGATCCGGCTGGCATCCTGATCCCCACAGCGGCCGCCTGGGGCCGCGGGAGGGAAGCCCCGATGACCGCTCAGACCAGCACCGCTCCCGCGCGCAGCACGCAGCCGTCCACCTCGATCCGCCGCGTGCTGCGGCATCCGGCCGAGAACGCGGAGTCGCTCGAGTCCGTCGCCCTGCTCGCCGGCGCCGTCGCGTTCCTGGTCGGCCTGGCCGTGGCCTGGATCTTCTTCTGGGGCCGGAACGTCCCGATCGCCGGACCCGCTTCGCTCGGGCAGTTCGTCGCGATCGGCGGCGCGGTGGTGGCCATCGTGGCGTTCGTGCTCGGCCGGGTGGTGCTCCGCAGGCCGGCACCGTCGCTGCACGACCGCGTGGACGACGGGCTCGAGGTGCAGGGCGCCCGCCTGCACTGGTTCGACATCGTGGCGCTCGCGCTGGCGCACGCCGTGATCGTGCTCCTCGGCTGGATCGGCCTCGCCGACCTGCTCGAGCGCAGCTTCATCGGCGCGGTCGTCTTCACGTTCCCGGCGGCCGTGCTCTCGGGCGTCGCGTTCGCCGTGACCGCCTACGCGGTGTTCCTCTCGTCGGCGCGGCTCACCCCGATGCTGCTGTCGCTCGTGCTGGCGGTGTTCCTCGTCGTCGGCGCGCTCGCCAGCATGCTGAGCTCGAGCGACCCCCAGTGGTGGCAGAAGAACCTGTCGGCGCTGGGCATCACCAACGACGTGTCGTCGCTCGCGTTCAACCTCACGCTCATCATCGCGGGCGCGATCGTCACGATCATCGCCCGCTACGGCACGGCGAGCCTGCCGACGTCGACGCCGCTCGACCTCCGGCACCGCAACCTGGTGCGCGTGAGCCTCGCCCTCATCGGCGTGCTCCTCGCCTGCGTCGGCATCTTCCCGGTGAGCGAGTTCTTCGTCCTGCACAACACCGTGGCCACGGGGATGGCCGTCGTCTACGCGGTCGTCGTGTTCGCGCTGCCGCGCTGGGTGCCTTCGATGCCGAAGGTGTTCGTGATCCTCGGCTACGTGTACGTCGCCGTGACCGTGCTGCTCGGCATCTTCTTCGCGGTCGGCTACTACAACCTCACGGCCGTCGAGCTCGTGGCCGGCGTGCTGATCTTCAGCTGGATCATCCTGTTCCTCCGCAACGCCGGCGTGATCCGCCCGGAGGCGCCCGCGGCCGGCGCACGCCCGGCCGGAGACCCCGACCCCGACGCCGTCGGCGACCCCGCGGGAGCGCCCGTGCTCACCTGAGCAGGAACCTGTTGACGTGCGCGCTCGGCGGGGTGGATGATGCGCGTATCGGGACCGCGTTCACCTGGGGATGCGCCGATCGAGAGGGGAAGCAATGTCGGACTCTGAAACCACGGGATGGGTCGGATGGGGATGGTTCGCGGCCATCGTCATCATAATCGCCGGCGTGATCGACGCCCTGTACGGACTCGTCGCCATCCTCATGCCCGGGAGCGCATACTTCGTGCTGGGCGAGGGCGGCCTCCTCCTGTTCGATGTGGCGGGGTGGGGGTGGTGGCATCTCGTGTTCGGCGTGGTGCTCATCCTCGTCGGCCTCGCGCTGATCGCCGGCGCCACCTGGGCGCGAGTGGTCGCGATCATCCTCGTCGCGTTCAACGGCGTCTCACAGCTCGCCCTGCTGCCCGTGCAGCCGTGGTGGTCGCTCATCGTGCTCACGCTGGACATCCTCGTGCTCTACGCGCTCACCGTCCACGGCAAGGAGCTGAAGGCCGCGAGCTGAGTTCGCCCGATACACGAAGGGGCGGGTGCCGAAGCACCCGCCCCTTCGTCGTTCGTCGATCAGGCGCCGTGGCTGAGCGCCCGGGCCTTGAGCTGGTCGTACTCGGCCGGGGAGATGGTGCCGGCGTCGAGCAGTGCCTTCGCCTTGGCGATCTCGTCGGACGGGCTCGCCGCTCCGGCGGTCGCGCGGATGTAGTCGTCCGTCGCGGCCTGCACCTGCCGGGCCTCCTTCTGCGCGCGCTCCGCCATGCCGCTGCCGCGGGCGATGAGGTACACCAGCGCGGTGAGGAACGGCACGAAGATCAGGAAGATGATCCAGACGGCCTTCCACCAGCCGTTGAGCTTGTGGTCGCGGAAGAGGTCGGTGATGATCGCGATGACCGCCCAGAGGTAGGCGAAGAACGCGAAGAACCACAGGGTCCACCAGAGGATGTCGCCCAGGCTGTTCCAGAAACTCATTGGAGCCCTTTCAGAGTGTCGGATGCCGCCGCTGGGGGCGGCGACGGGTCGCGCCCGTCATCCGGGGTGCGCCGGTCCGGACTGGAGCCTGCGATCCCCCTGATCTCGGTGTCTCCCGTGGGCACCATATCGCGAGGGATGCCGCGGGGGTAGCGGGAATTCGCGTCGTGTCAGCCGAATCGACGGGGATCGCAGGCCGTATCGTGGGCCCCGTGAGCGGCGAGTTCCTCGATTGGTCCACCCTCAGCGCCTGGGACGTCACGTTCGCCCTGCTCTCCGTCGTCGCGGGCTGGATCCTCTCGCGCCTCGTGCGCAGGGGGGTGCTCGCCCTGATGGGCCGGCTCGAGGGGATCTCTCCCGAGACCGGCCGGCGGATCGCGAGCATCTCGGGCATCGTCGTGCTGCTCTTCGGCATCGGCGTCGCGCTGAGCTTCCTCGGCGCTCCGCTCGAGCCGTTGCTCGCGATCGTCATCATCGTGGCGATCGTGGCCCTGCTCGTGCTGCGCGGCATCGCCGACAACTTCTCGGCGGGCATCGTGCTGCAGACCCGCAAGCCCGTGCAGCCCGGCGACCAGGTGGAGACGCCCGACTACGAGGGGACCGTCGAGGAGCTCACGAGCCGATCGGTCATCGTGCGGTCGTTCGACGGACGCGCGGTGCACGTCCCCAATGCGGCGTTCCTGAACACCCCGTTCGTGAACGGATCCGCGTTCGGGGCGAACCGCACCGAGCTCGAGGTGCGGACGCCGCTGGGCGGACTCGGCGTCGAGGCGATGCTGGCCGAGTTGCAGCGCGTCGCGGCATCCGTCGACGGCGTGCTGGCCGAGCCGGCCGCGCCGGCACCGTGGGCCCGCGCCATCACGATCGGCGGCGACCGCGTGACGGCGCGCGTGCAGGTGTGGCACGAGCCAGGGCGCAGTCAGGCGATCGGGGGCGCGGTCGTGGTCGCGCTCGCCGCGGCGCTCGCGGACCGCGGTCCCGGCGTGCTCGTCACGAGCGAGCTGCCGAGCACGATGGCGCGCACCGAGGAGCGCTGACCCCCCGAGCGGGCTCTGTCGCCCCCCGCCCAGGGTGCAATAGCGTGTGCATGAGCGGCACCGCTCCCGGCCCGCTCAACGGCGAAGGGGATGCACGCCATGTCAGAGCACGGGACACCGTCGGCCACCGCGACCTCGACGAGCACGGCGGACAGCCCGCCGCGCGCGATGCTCGTGCTCATCGCGCTCGTGCTGGGCGCGGCCATCGCGAACCTCAACCTCGCGGTCGCGAACGTGGCGCTGCCCACGATCGGCGCGGCGTTCGACGCCTCGCAGACGCAGCTGAACCTCACCGCGGTGGGCTACAGCCTCGGCCTCGCGGCATCCGTGCTCTACCTCGGCGCCCTCGGCGACCGGTACGGCCGCAAGCTCATGCTCCTGCTCGGATCGCTGGCCTCGATCCCGTTCAGCCTCCTGGCGGCCTTCGCGCCGACGATCGAGGTGCTCGTCGTCGCCCGCATCCTCGGGGGCATCGCGGGCGGCATGTGCTTCCCGACGACCCTCGCGCTCATCGCGGCGCTCTGGGGCGGCGCGAAGCGGACGCGCGCGATCGCGCTGTGGTCGGCCATCGGGGCGGCGATCGCCGCCCTCGGCCCCCTCCTGTCGGGCTGGCTCCTGGGGCAGTTCGACTGGGGCTCGGTGTTCCTCGTCACGGTGCCGCTCGCCGTGGTCGCCTTCATCATGGCGCTGATCTTCGTGCCCGCCCACATCAACGAGTCGACCGAGAAGGTCGACAACCTCGGCGGCATCATCTCGATCGTGTTCGTCGGCTCGCTGATCCTCGCCATCAACTTCGCCGCGGTCCCCGACTCCACGACGCTCGTGCTGATCCTGTCGGCGATCACGCTCGTGGGCGTCATCGGGTTCGTCCTCCGCCAGCGCCGTGCGCCGAACCCGCTGTACGACCTGCACGTCGCGGCGAGACCGCCGTTCTGGGTCGCGGCCGTGGCCGGCATCATCGTGTTCGGCTCGCTGATGGGCGCGATGTTCGTGGGGCAGCAGTTCCTGCAGAACGTGCTCGGGTACACCACCATCGAGGCGGGCGCGGCGATCCTCCCGACGGCCATCCTGATGGTGCTGATCGCCCCGATCTCCGCCCGGCTGGTCGACCGCATCGGCTCGCGCATGACGCTCCTGTCGGGCTACGTGTTCGTCTTCCTCGGCTTCCTCACGATGCTCGTGCTCTGGCGGGAGGGATCCGGGTACTTCGAGGTGGGCCTGGCCTACGCATTCGTCGGCGCGGGTGTCGGCTTCGCCCAGACGCCCGCCGCGCACTCGCTGACCGGGTCGGTGCCGCCGACGCGCGTCGGCATGGCGTCGGCCACCGCCGACCTGCAGCGCGACCTGGGCGGTGCCCTCATGCAGTCGATCTTCGGCGCCCTGCTGACGGCCGGCTACGCCGCCGCGTTCTCGAAGCAGATCGCGTCGTCCTCCGAGGCGTCCTCGATCTCGACGGCGACCGAGGCGCAGCTCACGAAGTCGTTCGACAGCGCCGCCGCGATGGCGAAGCAGTATCCGCAGTACGCCGACCAGATCACGGCGGCTGCGAAGGAGTCGTTCCTCGCGGGCGACCACTGGGCGTACACCGCCGGACTCGTCGCCGTCGTGATCGGGGGGATCCTGGTGTTCTTCTTCTTCCCGCGCAAGCAGCGCGAGGTCGAGCTGGTCGCGCAGTACCACGCGGAGGATGCCGCCGCCCTGGCCGGCTCGGCGAAGGACACGGAGGGCCGCTGACGCGATGCAGAAGCCCCTGGCGGGACTGAGCCGCCGCAACCTGGTTCGCGAACTCACCGCCGGCGTCACGCTCCTCGCCATCGCCATCCCCCTGAATATCGGCTACGCCCAGATCGCCGGCCTGCCCGCCACGGCCGGTCTCTACGCGCTGATCGTGCCGACGATCGTCTACGCGCTCGTCGTGTCGAGCCGACAGCTCGTCGCGTCACCGGATGCCGCGGCCGCCGCGCTCGTCGCCTCCTCGATCGGCGGGCTGGCCACCGCCGGCAGTGCCGACTACGCGACGCTCGCGATGGCCCAGGCGATCATCTGCGGCATCCTGTTCCTGGTGCTCGCGGTGCTGAAGCTCGGTTTCCTCGCCAACTTCCTCTCGAAGCCGATCCTCGTGGGCTTCGTCGGCGGCCTCGCGCTCGACATCCTGGTGAGCCAGATCGCGAAGATGCTCGGCGTGCAGATCGACTCGGGCGGCGAGTTCGTCGACAAGGTCGCAGGACTCGTGACCGGCCTCGGCACGACCAACCTCGTGTCGCTCGCGATCTCCGTCGTCTCGGTCGCGATCCTGCTGCTCGGCCGCCGCTTCCTGCCGGTCGTGCCGTGGGCGCTCGTGGTGCTCGTGCTCGCGACGGTCGTCGTGGTCATCGCAGACCTCGACGACCAGGCCGGCGTCGACGTGCTCGGCGCGGTGCCTGCCGGTCCGCCCGCGATCACGTGGCCGGTCATCGACTGGTCGATGTGGCTCGTGCTCATCCCGTCGGCGATCGCGCTGACACTCGTGACGACCGCCGAGGGGCTCCTCGTCTCCCGGTCCTACGGCGAGAAGCGCGGCTACGCCACGAACCCGAACCGCGACCTGTTCGCGTTCGGCGTCGGCAACATCGCCGCCGGAGCGAGCGCCAGCTTCGCGGTCGGCTCGTCGACGTCGCGCACCGCCGCCATGGACCAGGCCGGCTCCCGCACACAGCTGCCCTCGCTCGTGCTCGCGGGCGGGACGCTGCTGCTGCTCCTCTTCGGCACGGCGCTCCTCGCCGACATCCCGTCGCCGGCGATCGGCGCGATCGTCGGGGTCGCGATCCTGCCGCTGCTCGGCATCCGGGACTTCGCGCAGCTCTGGCGGCAGGACCGCTTCGAGTTCGTGGTCGGCGCCGCCTGCTTCCTCGTCACGCTGTTCATCGGGGCGATCCCCGGCATCCTCGTCTCGTTCGTGCTCGCGCTCATCAACCTCGCGAAGCGCGCCGCGAACCCCGCGATCGACGTGCTCGAGGCCGGCGGCGAGCCAACGGACTCGCTGCTCGACGAGGCGCCGACGGGTGCGGTGACGGCCCCGGGCGTCATCGTGATCCGCCTCGCGGCGCCGCTGTTCTTCGCCAACGGCACGGTGTTCGACGACGCCGTGAAGCGCGCCGTGACCGCAGCCGAGGGCGCCGGCAACGGGCCGGTGCGACACCTCGTCGTCGACATGGAGGCCGTGACCGACGTGGACGTCACGGGCGCCGAGAGCTTCGACGCGCTGCTCGCCTGGCTCGAGCAGCACGGCGTCGCGCTCGCGTTCAGCCGGGTGCGCCCCGACGCACGCCGCCGGCTCGTCGAGCTCGGCCTGCTCGGAGACCGCCCGGTGTACGACACGAACCGTGCGGCGATCCAGGCTCTCGGCGCGCCGACGCCGTGAGCGGGATTCCCGCCCGCCCGTGGCATCCGACCGCTAGTGTGCAATCAGCACGCTGAGCAGGCGTCGACGAGGGGGACTCTTGGGATCCGTCATCGGAGATATCCTGCCGCTGGCGGTCGGGATCGCGATCAGTCCGATCCCGATCATCGCGGCGATCCTCATGCTGCTCTCGCCGAAGGCGAAGGGCACCAGCGTCGGTTTCCTGCTGGGCTGGGTCATCGGCATCGTCGTGGCCGTCGTCGTGTTCACGCTGCTGGCGTCGGTCCTGCCCGAGCAGGACCCCGACGCCGCGAAGCCCGTTTCCGGCGTCATCAAGATCGTCCTCGGCGTGCTGCTCCTGCTGCTCGCGATCCGGCAGTGGCGCAGCCGACCGAAGCCCGGCGAGGAGCCGCCGCTGCCGAAGTGGATGTCGGCGATCGACGACATGAACGCCGGTCGCGGGTTCGGCCTCGGCTTCCTCCTCTCGGCGGTCAACCCGAAGAACCTCATCATGGCGGCCGGGGCGGGCATCACCATCGGCACGGGTGGGCTCACGGTCGGCGAGGACGTCATCGCCATCCTGGTGTTCACCCTCATCGCCGCGAGCTCGGTCGCGGTGCCCGTGATCGCCTACCTCGTGGCATCCGCCCGGATGGCCGGGCCGCTCGAGTCGCTCAGGACATGGCTGGTGCACAACAACGCGACGGTCATGGCCGTGCTGCTCCTCGTGATCGGCGTGGTCGTCATCGGCAAGGGGATCGGGAGCTTCTGACATGACCAGGCCGGCGACGACGGATGCCCCCACGGGGGCGGGCGCCGCCCGGGCCGGGCTCGCGCACGGCACGCGCGTCCTCCTCACGTTCGCCGCCGCGGTCGTCGCGTTCGCGGGCATCTGGCTGGGACGCGAGATCCTCGCGCCCGTCGCCGTCGCGGCGGTCGTCGTGATCATCGCGCACCCCGTGCGGTTCCCACTCGAGCGTCGCGGCTGGCCGAAGTGGGCCGCGACGACGATCGTGATCGTGGTCGCATACCTCATCCTCGCGATCCTCGCGGGGCTGCTCGTCTTCGCCTCGGCGCAGTTCGTCGCGATGCTGCCCGATTACGCCGATGAGCTGCAGGCGACCGCGGCGTCGATCGCCGACACGCTCTCGTCGCTCGGACTCTCCGACGAGGCCGCCGACGCGACGTCGTCGATCCTCGATCCCGGCACGCTCGTGGGGATCGCGGCATCCGTCGCCGATGCCGTGCTCGGGTTCGCGACCGCGTTCTTCTTCGTGCTCGCCTACGTCATCTTCATGGCCGCGGATGCCGCGCGGTTCGGCCGCCTGAACACCGTGTTCGGCAGCACTCGCGCCGACGGCATCGGCACCCGGTACTTCAGCGGCGTGCGCCGCTACTACGTCGTGAACGCGACGTTCGGCGCGATCGTGGCCGTGCTCGACGGCCTGCTGCTCTGGGCGCTCGGCATCCCGATCCCGATCGTGTGGGCGATCCTCGCGTTCGTCACGAACTTCGTCCCGAACATCGGCTTCGTGCTCGGGCTCATCCCCCCGGCGGTGCTCGCCCTCGTCGTCGGCGGCTGGCCGCTCGCGCTCGCCGTCGTGCTGGCCTACTGCGTCATCAACGTGACGCTGCAGGTGCTCATCCAGCCGAAGTTCGTGAGCGACGCCGTCGACCTCAGCCTCACCCTCTCGTTCTTCTCGGTCGTCTTCTGGGCCTTCGTCATCGGGCCCATCGGGGCGATCCTGTCCATCCCGCTCACCCTGCTCGTGCGAGCGCTGCTCGTGGAGCCCGACGATCATGCCGAAACGCTCCGACGCCTGTCGGGGAACCCGGCCCAGGAGGGGAGTCACCATGTGGTGGAACCGTCGCAAGCAGGCTGAGGCCGAGCCGCCCGAGCCGGCCGCACCCGACGCGGCACCGGCCGACACCACACCGGTGTCGGCGCATCGCACCGCCTTCATCATGCTCGGACTCGCCGGGGCGGTCGTCGTCTCCTTCGGCATCGCCGCGATCGCCGAGATCTTCGTGTGGTCGTTCTTCGCGCTCGTGCTGACGATCTGCGTCTACCCGCTCCGGTCGTGGCTCGAGCGGCACGGCGTGAAGCGAGGCGTCGCGACGGTCGCGGTGATCCTCGCCGTCGTGCTGCTCCTCGGCGTGTTCGTGTTCGCGTTCTTCTTCTCGTTCGCCCAGTTCCTCGCCCTGCTCCCGCAGTACACCGACGAGTTCCAGACCTGGGCGTCGAACGTCGGAGCCTGGCTGTCGGGCCTGGGCCTCGGCCAGCAGCAGATCGACGAGATCTCCACATGGTTCGACCCCGGCAAGGTCCTCGACGTCATCGGGAGCCTTGTGGGCAGCGCCGCCGGGTTCGTGACCGCAGGGGTGATCCTGCTGACGATGCTCATGCTCATGGCGATGGACTCGTCTCCCGTGCGCACGCTCGTGCGCGAGCTCTACCCGCGGCGCCCCCTGCTCGCCACGGCGGCCTTCGCGTACACGATCGGGGTGCGCCGCTACATGGTCGTGACGACGTTCCTCGGCATCGCCCAGGGCGTGATCAACTGGATCGCCCTGGTGCTGCTCGGCGTGCCGGGCGCCGCCCTGTGGGGCGTGCTCGCGTTCCTCTGCAGCTTCATCCCGAACGTCGGCTACTTCATCGCCATCATCCCGCCGATCGTGTTCGGCGCGCTCGTCGGGGGCTGGCCGCTCGTCCTCGCGGTCATCGTGGTCTACGGCATCATCAACGCGGTGGTGCAGTCGCTCGTGCAGCCTCGCGTCGTCGGCAACGCCGTGGCGCTGAGCCAGTCGATCACCTTCTTCTCGGTCCTGTTCTGGGCGGTGGTGCTCGGGCCGATGGGTGCCATCCTCGCCATCCCCCTGACGCTGCTGGTGCGGATGCTGCTCGTCGACTCGAACCCGAACATGACGTGGACGCGCGCCGCGCTCGGCGACTTCGACGAGGCGAAGAAGGTCATGGAGGCCGAGGACGCGGCCGCGAAGGCCGAGCGCAAGCTCAGGCGGCACCCCGCGGCATCCGGTGGCAGCGCCGCAGCCGACCCCGGAGCTGCTGCGGCTGCGTCGGATGCCGCGCCGAGCTGACCCGCGACGGGTGCCGCGCCGGGCGGCGACCCGTCGGCTCAGTCGGCCGGGATCGTGCCCTTGCGGTCGGGCAGCCGCCGCGTGAACGGCAGCGCGAGGAGCGCGGCCGCGGCGCACGCGAGCATGCCCAGCTTGACGCCCATGAGCTGGGCCGCCGAGTAGTTCGCCACGAGGTCGTCGACCTGGTCGGCCGGGATGCCGGCCTCGAGCAGCGCCTGCTCGGCCTGCGCCGGCGGGATGTACTCGATGCCCGAGGAGACCTGCACGGTCACCTGGTCGGCGACGGCCGACTCGATGTCGGGGTCGTCGGCGATGAGGCCGAGCACGGATGCTGCGAGTGCGCCGATCATCAGGGAGCCGATGAGCGCCGTGCCGAGCGAGGAGCCGAGGTTCTGCGCGGTGTACTGCAGGCCGCCCGCCTCGCTGCGGGCATCGGACGGAACGGACGACTGCACGACGTTGCCGAGCTGCGAGGCGAGCAGGCCGGTGCCGAGGCCGACGAGGGCCATGCCGATGGCGAACGGCGTCGTCGCCAGCTGGGGTTCGATCGTCGAGATGATGACGAGGCAGGCGACGGCGATGGTGAGCAACCCGACGCGCACCAGGGCTCGTGCGCCGAAGCGGCCGCCGAGCCGCGCGCCGATCGCAGCGGCGGCGAGCATGGCGATCGACGTCGGGAGGAGGCGGAGGCCGGTCTGGAACGCGTCCATGCCCTGCGTGATCTGCAGGTAGAGCGGCACCGCGAAGAAGATGCCGAGCAGCACGAGGTTCTGGGCGAGCAGGCTGGCGAGCCCCGACCGGAGTGCGGGGATCCGGAGGTTGGTCACGTCGAGGAGCGGAACGTGACCACGCGCGGCCACCCGTCGCTCCCAGGCGAGGAACGCCCAGAGCACGAGCAGTCCGGCTCCGATGACGAACGGCGTGAGTGCGAAGCCGAACGGCGTGATCGGCGACTGCACGGGCTGGATCCAGCCCCACGTACCGCTCTGCAGCACGCCGACCACGACGAGCGCGAGGCCGAGCGCCGACAGGATGGCCCCGACGACGTCGAGGAGGAACTTCTCGCGCACGTGGTCGTCGGTGATCCACGAGCTCACCGCGAGCACGAAGATGACGAACACGACCTCGCCGGCGAAGACCCACCGCCAGGAGTACTCGGTCGTGAGCCAGCCGCCGAGCAGGGGACCGACGGCGATGCCGGCGCCCGCCACGCCGCCGATGATCCCGTAGGCGCGGGCGCGGGCGGCGCCGCCGTAGCTGCCGGCCACCAGTGCCGCGAGCGCGGGGAGCACGAGTGCGGCGCCCGCGCCCTCGATGAACGACCAGCCGAGGATCAGCACGCCGACCGTCGGCGCGAACGCGGTCATCAGCGACCCGATCGCATAGATCACGAGCCCGATGCGGAACATCGCCACCCGCCCAACCAGGCCTCGATCTTTCC
>Ga0157380_10002642_pt1 | contig 12144 bp, 13 predicted proteins | sample S35metaG_FD_119757 | JGI IMG/M metagenome (GOLD analysis project Ga0157380, IMG submission 119757) | Switchgrass rhizosphere microbial communities from Kellogg Biological Station, Michigan, USA - S3-5 metaG | ecosystem: Host-associated > Plants > Roots > Rhizosphere > Soil | place: USA...
GGCGCGCGGCCGGAAATCGCGCAGGCGATGTCGAGGAAATCTCCGTAACGATTGGTGCGCGCACCAAGAACGGAATTGCAGAACACGACCGCATTCGATTCGCCCCAGGCGACCTGGCTGCCCAGCCGCGGGCGATGACCGGCTTGGTACGGCGCGCACGTCCACGTCGATTCGCATCCGAGCTGTTGGTACGCGGTCATCATGCGCCGGGCCATTTCGAGCTCGTGTGGCGGCAACCGGTTACGCGAGCAGCCGGTCAGATCGATCGCGCCGACATTGAGCGTCGCCCGAACGGCGGTCCTGGCGCCGCCGGCAACCAGTCGTTCGGCGAACAGCGTTCCGGAGTCTCCGTGATACAGCGCACCGTCGATGTGCGCGGACTCGATCGGAATCAGCCGCTCGGCCCCCATCAGCCGCGCCGTTTCCGCGACGATGCGCATCGCCATGGCCGCGCCATCACCGCGCGCCCCAGCGGCAATCGCGCGCTCGTCGGTTGTGAGGTTAACAGCCACTTGACCTAGTCTACTGTCACGGCCGTTACTAACCGGGTAGCTGAGCCATCTTCGCGAAGTGCGCTTCGGCGCGCTGCTTCAACTCGTTCTCCGACAAATCTTCCTTGCGTGTCGCGATCCACCAGTTATAGCCGGCTGGGTCGGTGAGGAGCCCTGCGCGGTCGCCCCAGAACTGATCCTCCATCGGCATCGCGACTTTGGCGCCGGCATCGAGGGCGCGCTTGAAGAGCGCATCGCAGTCGGCGACATACAGCCAGAAGCCCGCAGGCGATCCGCCGAAGTCCTTGGGCCCCTTGCCCATCATCACGTCGTTGGCGTAGAACACCGAATCGCCAATATGCACCTCTGCGTGCATGACTTTGCCGTCGGGCCCAAGGCTTCGGTAAATCTCCTTTGCGCCAAACGCCGTTTGGTACCAGTCGAGCGTTTTGGCGGCGTTGTCCAGGGTGAGCTGTGGAGTGATCGTGTGAAGACCCTTCGGAACCGGACTTGCTGCTTTCGCCATGAAACACCTCCCGTTCGAAACTCCCACTATCGCCACATTACAAAGCGCGCGCAAGCTGAAGCGGGCGTCGACTCTCCTTGACGGCTTAGGAGAGAACCGATACGCTCTCCTATACGTATTAGGAGAGAGATGGCCAACACCGCCGAATTGCTGCCGGGCACGCTCGACCTGTTGATTCTGAAATCGGTTTCGCTCGGCAAGCTCCACGGTTACGCCGTGCTGCTGCGCATCGAGCAAATCACCGGCGGCGCGCTGCACATTCAGCAGGGTGCCCTCTACCCGGCGCTGTATCGCCTCGAGCGGCAGGGATTGATCGACAGCGAATGGGGCCTGTCCGAGAACAACCGGCGCGCGAAATACTACAAACTGACGACGCTCGGCCGTCAGCGCTTGCGCGACGAAGCCGCGGGTTGGAACCGCCTGGCCGACGCGATGGCGGCCGCCTTGCGGGCGACCTCGCAGGAAATCTGAGATGCGACGTCTCTTCGCCTACGTGCGGACATTCTGGGCTGGGCTGCGGCGTCCGTCGCAAGTCGACGCGGACATGAGCGACGAAATGCGCTTCCACATCGACATGGAAGCACAACGGTTGCAGCAGCGCGGCCTCAGCACCGAAGAGTCACAGCGCCAGGCCACGATCGCGTTTGGCAGCGTGGAGAAATATCGCGGCGCCGGCCGTGATGCGTTCGGATTTACGTGGATGCGCGGCATGTCGGTCGACTTCAAGCTGGGCTTGCGCATGCTCAGGAAGCATCCGGGGCTCACCGCCGTCGCGCTCTTCGCGCTGTCGCTGGCCATCGGCGCCGGCGCGGCGTATCTCGAATTCATCAACGACCTGATGCACGGCAAGCTCCCCTTCCCCGAGGCCGATCGCATCGTCGGCATCCAGACATGGGATCAGGAAAGCGGCGATCCTGACAACCGGCAGACGGCGAGCTTCGTGGAGTGGCGCGGCTCACTGCGATCGATCGACCAGCTCGCGGCCTACCGCACGATCGATCGCAACCTGATCACCGCCGGTCAGGCGGAACAGGTGCAGGGCGTCGAGATCAGCGCGTCGGCGTTTCAGATAGCGCAGGTGCCGCCGCTGCTCGGACGCCCGCTCGTGCCGGATGACGAACGCGGCGGTGCGCCGCCGGTCGCCGTGCTCGGCTACAACCTGTGGACGACGCGATTCGGCTCGGATGCCGGCGTAATCGGCACGCCGGTCCGCCTGGGCAAGGAGACCTACGTCGTGGTCGGCGTGATGCCCGAAGGATTTGGCATGCCCGTGAGCCACAGCCTGTGGATACCGCTAGGACTGAACGACGCGTTCTACCCACGTCGCGAAGGCCCGGCAACGAAGATCTTTGGCAAGCTTGCGCCCGGCATGACGGTCAGCACCGCACAAGCCGAGCTGAGCGCGATTGCGGACCGCGACGCGATCGAGTTCGCAGCGACCGACCGTCACCTTCGACCGGTCGTGAAGCCGTACGTCGAATCGTGGTTTTCGGCTATCGAAGACGCGCGCATGCAGACGATTGTGTTCTACGGCGCGAACGTGCTGTTCCTCGGGCTCCTCGCACTGTGCGGCGCCAACATCGCCACGCTCGTCTTCGCGCGGACCGCGACACGAGACGTGGAAATCAGCGTCAGGACCGCGCTCGGTGCAAGCCGCGCACGGATTGCCGGTCAGCTATTTGCCGAAGCGCTCGTGCTCTCGTCGATCGCGGCTGGCGTCGGACTGACGGTCGCCAGCTTTGCGCTGCAATGGGTGAAGACCACCGTTTCCGCCGACATGGGCGAGATCATGTTCTGGTGGAACGATTCGATTGCGCCCGAGACGATCGTGTATGCGGCGGTGCTGGCCGTGATGGCGGCGCTCATCATCGGCGTGACGCCCGCGCTCAAAGCCACCGGGCCGCGCGCGCAGGAGAGACTCAAGCAGTCGACGGGCGCAACCTCCGGAGGCCTCAAGTTCGGAGGGGTATGGACCGGCGTCATCGTCACGCAGGTCGCCGTCACTGTGATCTTCCTGGCCATCGTCGGGATGCTCGGCTGGACCGCGTACGTGACCAGCGGCGGCGAGCGCAATCGGAATTTCCCCGCCGCTGAGTACGTCGCGATGCGGCTGGGCGCTGATCGCTCGGATCCCGACCCCGCCAAAACTCCGGAGCAGGTTGAGGCCGACTACAGGAGTCAGATCCGCGCCACCTACGGGGAGATCGCCCGCCAACTCGCCGCCGACCCCACCGTCGAGGCGGTCACCTACGGTTCGCGCCTGCCTGGAATGAACTTCCTGGACATGCGAATCGAGGCCGACGGTACGCCTGCAGCCACGCACGTCCGTCGTGCCGCGGTCGGTCTTGACTATCTCGAGACATTCAAGACAGCGCTCATCAGCGGACGACACTTCGTCGACGGGGACCTCGCCGAGGGCCGCCATGTCGCGATCGTGGATCAGACGTTCGTGCGCACTGTGTTCAAGGGCCGGGACGCCGTCAGTCAGCACGTCCGGATAGCCGCCGAAGAAGGCAAGGAGCCGGGCCCGTGGATCGAAATCGTTGGCGTCGTCGCCGACATCACCGACCCGGCGCGGAAGAAACTCGGCGACTCGATGATCTTTCAGCCGGCGGCCGCGGAAGCGGTGTATCCGCTCTACGTCGCCATCCACGCGCGCGGCAATCCGTCGGCGGTGATGTCGCGCATGCGGCTTGTCGCGGCTGAAGTCGATCCGGCATTGCGCGTCACCGAAACGATGACGATGGACAAGGTCGGCGATTCGGATCGGATCGCGCTCGACTTCTTCGTGCGGCTGATGGCGGGCGTAAGCATCGTCGCCATGATTCTCGCCACCGCAGGCGTCTACGCTCTGCTGTCTTTCACGGTGTCTCGGCGGACGCCGGAGATTGGCATCCGCGTCGCGCTCGGCGCGAACCCGCGTCGCGTCGTCACCGCGACCTTCGCCCGGGCATTCGCGCAGGTGACGATCGGGCTGATATTGGGCGGCATCCCGGCCGGGTTCATCGTGGCCGGGCTTGGCCCGGAAGCAGCGCCGGCCATCGGCACCTGTATCATTTCGACGCTGCTGGTTGCGATCGTGACGGCGCTGGCCTCCATCGCCCCCGCCCGCAGGGCGCTGACGATTCAGCCGACCGACGCGCTGAAGTCCATCTAGCCAGTTGACACTTAAACCGGCCCGCTCGTACTGTCACGGGCGTTGAGCACGGTCGATCGACGAGCGTTCGTCGGGCAGGTCCTGACCGGTGTGGCCGGTCTCGTGGCCGCGCCCGCGCTGGCGAACAGGCAAGGCAGCCGGGCGCAGCGCATCATCGTGATCGGTGCCGGTATGGCGGGATTGAGCACCGCATTCGAGCTTTCGGCGCTCGGCCACGAAGTCACGGTGCTCGAAGCGAGGACCCGGCCCGGCGGACGCGTGTTCACACTGCGCGAGTCATTCGCCGACGGACTCTACGCCGACGCCGGCGCGATGCAGGTGTATGACTCGCACATCCGCGTCCAGAAATACATCACGCAGTTCGAGCTCGAGCTCGATCCGATCCGCGCCACAGCGCCCGGATCGCTGATGCACCTGATGGGCCACAGGATCGCCACGAAAGCAGGCGACCCGCCGCAATGGCCCTTCCCGCTCAATGACGATGAGAAGACGCTGACGACTGGCGGGCTGTACGCGAAGTACATCACACCGCAGTTGAAGGCGGTTCATGCAGCGGACACTCAAGGCCGACTGCTCGCGCAGTTCGGCAAGTACGATCAGATGACCTTCGCGGACTACCTGCGCGGACAGGGAGCGTCGCCGGCGGCGATCAAGATTCTGAACCTGGGGCTGCCCGTCGGATTAGGCGACGGCGGCGAGCATCATTCGGCGCTCAACCTCTTGCGCGAAGCGGCGTATCGATCGATCCGCACGCAGTCGTTCACGATTCGCGGCGGCACCGATCGGCTCCCGAAGGCGCTCGCGTCCAGGCTCGGCGATCGCGTCCACTACGGTTCGCCGGTCGTTCGCATCGAGCAGGAGGCTTCGGGTGTCCGTGTCATCGCGATGGCGCGCGGCTCGTCTCGCACTTTCAGTGCTGATCGCGTCATTTGCGCGGTGCCCTACGCGGTGCTGCGCACTGTCGCCTTCTTGCCGGCGCTGCCGCGTGACACGCGCGCGGCGATCGAGGAACTGCCCAACACGTCGGTCGTGAAGGTCTTCGTGCAGACGCGGACGCGATTCTGGCTCGCCGAAGGTCAATCCGGCGGCGCCTACACCGACCTGCCCTTGACGCTTTTATCCGAGCGCACGATTAATCAGTCGGGATCGCGCGGCATCCTCGAGGCCTACGTCGCCGGCGCCGCGGCACGCCGGCTGTGCCCATTGAGCCAGGAGGAGCGGCTGCGTGCCGTGACTACCGATCTCGTCAAGCTCTTCCCGGCGATCGCCGATCAGTACGAAGCCGGCACGTCGAAGTGCTGGGACGAAGACGAATGGTCACGCGGCGCCTACGCATGGTTCAGGCCCGGCCAGATGACCAGGTTCCTGCCGACCCTCGGCAAAGCCGAAGGGCGTATTCACTTCGCGGGCGATCACACGTCCCCGATGCCGGGATGGATGGAGGGCGCGCTGCACTCCGCCGAGCGCGTCGTCAAGGAGGTCACGACACCATGAGAATCGCGATCGCAACCTTGATCGTGTGCTGCGGCATGCCGCTCGCGGCCGCCGACACGATTCAGGGCCGCTGGAGACTACTCAGTGCCGAAGACATTCGCGCTGATGGCAGCGTGGCGCGTTATCCGTGGGGACAAAAACCAGTCGGCGTCATCATCATCGAGGGCGGCTACTGCTACGTGCAGATCATGTCGAGCGACGTGCCTTCGTTCACCAAGGGGAAGCCGATTGGCGAACAGATGACCGCGGCGCTGCTCAGCACCTATATCGCGTACTCCGGCGCCTGCACGATCAACGAAACCGAAGGAAGCCTCTCGTTAAAGGTTGACTCGGCGTGGCGGCCCGATTACGTGGGCACCGATCAGAAGCGATTCTTCAAGTTCGACAACGGCAAGTTGATCTTTGGTCCGGCCGCGGGATCACTTCGTTCAGGCAACGAAGCATTGACGCGCCGGCTGACCCTCGAGCGCGTCTCGCCTTAGCGCGCCGGCTTCTTCAACACTCCGCGGTCGACCAACGTCTGGATCGCGAGGCGGGTGGCATCGAGTGTGTCGACGCCACCCTTCGATCTCCATATCGCGCTGGCGAACGTCAGCTCGCGCTTATCGACCGTCAGTTGCCCGACCAGCCAGCTGACACTCTCGCCAGATTCGATGGTCGTCGCGCCGGTCTTCGAATTGAGCTTGATGCCGGGGCTCCATATCGCGTCCAGCGTGTGCACGCCGCGTGCATTCTCGACAGTGCCCGGCTGTTGCAACATCGCGTCCTTCAAGCGATCGACGTAATCCCTTTTCACCGGCAGTGTGCCGCCGTAGAACCTCGCCAGGAACGCGAGCTCCTCGTCCGGCGAGATGCGCAAGCGTCCGTTGATCCAATACTGCGTGATCGGACCAGAGGTGTCGGCATTGCCGTACGCGAAGCGCTGCAACCACTCGCGTGCGCGCTCCGCGCCGATACGCGGCGCCATTTTCTGGAAGAACCAGAGTACCGACGGCTTCATCGCCGAGAAGACCGTGTGATCGAGATTCCACTTCGGTTGGTCGGGATGCCGCACGCCGTCCCACTTCTCAACTGTCGTTTCCGTGACTGCGCCGGTCTCGAGGCCGATGAGAGCGTGGGGAATCTTGTAGGTGGACGCGGGCGAGAGCCGCGTCGCGCAGTCGGCGGCCGATCCGCTCCAGCGTTGCGGCGGCGCGCCATCGTCGCGCACGACGACGCAGAAATGCGACGCGGATTGCGCGGATGGCAATGCAGGACCAACCGCGGCCAAGATTGCCAGGAGAAATCGTCTCAACAGATTCTCACCTTCGAAATGCAGCGGCCAGCAGCGAAAGGATGATGCTGATCAGAATCGATGTCGTGATCGGAAAGTAGAGCCTGAAGTTGTCGCGCTCGATGACGATGTCGCCAGGAAGACGCCCCAGCCAGGGCATTCTGGCGCCAAGCGAAAACAGGGCGCCGAGGAACAGCAACGCGCCGCCGACGAGCATCAACATCCGACCGATGCCGAACATGGTGCCAACGATCTTATTCCCCAGTTCGAGTCCAGCCTCCTATGTGGGTCCGCTGGCGTTGAGCACTGCTTCGAGAAGATTCCGCCTGGCGAGACAGAAGTCTTCTAATGCCGAGCTTTTTGCGTTGGCCGGCGCGATTGGCCAAGCCAGGCAACTAGCAGATCCGAAAGGGTTTAGGGTCTGGACATCGCCGCGATCGCTCGGGTACGTGGATTGCTACAGGCACCTCATCACTTCTCAGGTTACGGCCCTCGGTAACTCGCTGCAGGCGCGCAATTTGACCGCGGGGCGGCGGCGTGTCGCTCAGTCGATTCGGCCCGCCATCGTCGGCGCGATCGCCCTCCTTGCCGCCGAACTGCTCTACCTGACCTTCCGGTTCGACACGCAGGGTCTGGTTCGGTCCGATTCTGTCTTCGCCCTGGTCCTCGGGTGGGCGCCGCAATATCTCCGGTTGGCCACGACGACTGCCCTTCTGACGATCGCGTTGGCCGGCGATGACCTGCTCCGAGGGCTGCGAAGTGTTGCGGTTCCCGATGGGCATCGCTGGCGTTTCGCGCCGCTGGCCGTCCATGCCGCGTTCCTGCTTTCGTTTATTGGTCTGAGCGCATCCCTCTTCGAATCCGACGCGGCGGCGCTATCGCAGTTGCCGCTCCGCACCGTCGCCTGGTTCCTCGCCGGCGCCGGCACCCTCGTCGCGTGGAGCCTGGCGGTCTTTCCGACCAGCAGTTGGGCTGCCGCCGCGCGAGCTGCGCGCTTCAAGCTGGCGTGGGGTGTGATCGCGGGCGGGGCGATCTGGTCGGCGGGATTCATCACCGAACAGCTCTGGCGCTCGCTCGCCTTTTACACCTTCGCCGTCGTCGAGTGGACGCTTCGCCTGATCTATCCGCTGACGATCAGCGATACGACGCGGCTCGTGGTCGGCACGCCAACATTCAAGGTCGCGATCGCGCCGGAGTGCTCGGGCTACGAGGGCATCGGACTGATTGTCGGCTTCCTGAGCGTCTACCTCTGGCTGTGCCGCCGCGAACTGCGTTTCCCGGCGGCGCTCGTGCTGTTGCCAATCGGCGCCGTGACGATCTGGATCGTCAACGCGTTCCGGATCGTCGCGCTGGTTGCGCTTGGCACATCCGGATGGCCGGCGATCGCTCGCGGCGGCTTCCATTCACAGGCCGGCTGGATCGCCTTCAATGTGATCGCGCTCGGATTTGTCGGCGTCACGATGCGCGGTGGCTTTTTTCAGCGGGCGCGCAAGGAGCGCCAAGAGGTCGCGCCGCCGGACACCGCGACCGCCGCCTATCTTGGACCGTTTGCGGCGATGACCGCCACCGCGATGCTGACTGGCGCACTCTCGGCCGGCTTCGACTGGCTGTATCCGCTGCGCGTGCTCGTTGTGGCCGGCGTGTTGTGGGCGTTCCGCAAGCACTACACCGAGATGAAATGGTCCTTCTCGCCGATTTCGATCGCGATCGGCGCGGTGACGTTCGTCATGTGGCTGGCGCTGCTACCCGTCGACGCGAGCAGCAAGGATCTCTGGCCGGCCGCTTTGTCGACCGTGCCTTTCTCGTCGTCCGCGATGTGGCTCGCCGTGCGCGGCATCGGCTATGTCGTGGCGATTCCGATCGTCGAAGAGCTCGCCTTCCGTGGATTCGTGGGCCGGCGCCTGTTGAGCAGCGACTTTCAATCGATTCCGATCGGACGTTTTTCATGGCTGTCGTTCCTGGCGTCGTCGGTGTTGTTTGGCGCCATGCACGGCCACCTGTGGATCGCCGGCACCCTCGCCGGGATGGCGTTCGCACTGGCGCTCTATCGCCGCGGCGCAATTGGCGACGCTGTGCAGGCGCACGCGACGACCAACGCTCTCTTGATGTGCTACGCGCTGACGACCGGACACTGGTCAGCGTGGTCGTAACCAACGGCAGTGTCGTGACTGAACCAAGGAGGCGCCATGCGCGCTCGGTGGATTGAGAAAACAACCTACGGTCTTGGGCTCTTGACGATCATTCTCTCGCTCGGAGCACCACTCTTCGCGACCGTAATTACTCCGGCGCCAGAGATCGACGCGAGCTCAATTTCTGCGGGGCTTGGCGTGCTTGCGGCAGCCATCATGATCGTTCGATCGCGGATGCGGTCGAAATAACAAGAAGGAGACAGGAAACATGCGATCACATATCGTTCGGGCGGCCTGGTACGGACTTGGAGTCATCGCTCTGGTCCTCGCTGTTCAAGGTCCGGCACTCGCTGGGTCGGTGCCCCAGGCGCCGGAGATCGACGGTAGCACCCTGTCCGCCGGCTTCGGGTTGCTGGCGGCGGGAGTCCTGATCGTCCGCTCGCGGATTCGTTCGAAATAGTCACGAGCATTTACGGAGGAAGCGAAATGAGAGCAAGAATCGTTCGCGCCGCGTGGTACGGACTCGGAGCCATCGCTCTGGTCCTCGCGGTTCAAGGTCAGGCGCTCGCAGGGGAACCAGTCGCGGCACCGGAGATCGACGGTAGCACCCTGTCCGCCGGCTTCGGGTTGTTGGCGGCGGGAGTTCTGATCGTCCGGTCGCGGATTCGGTTGAAATAGTCACGTCAAGGAGGACACTTAAATGAGAGCACAGATCGTTCGCGCAACGTGGTACGGACTCGGAGTCATCGCCATGGTCCTGGCAGTTCAAGGCCAGGCATTCGCCGGGATTCAGGTCACGGTACCAGCACCGGAGATCGACCCCAGCACTCTGTCCGGCGGGTTCGCGCTGCTGGCGGCGGGAGTAATGATCGTTAGATCCAGGATCAAGTCAAAGTAGCAGCAGTTCAATGGAAGACTTGCTCGCACGGGCGTCTGAGATTTACGCAGTCGACTATTTCGGCGCCATCATCGTCGTCGCTCTACTCGAGTGCATCGTCCCGCGTCGTGCCGCGGGCGATGCCCTCACCCTCCGATGGACGAGCAATTTCGGCCTCGCCATCATTTCGACTGTTCTGACAAGAACGGTGTTTCCAGCATTCGGACTGATGGGCGCCGCGCTCAGCCACCAATACGGCATCGGACTCATGAACTACGTCGCGATGCCGCAGTGGATGGGCATCGTCGTCACGATTCTGGCGCTGGACCTGGCGGCCTACGGGCAGCACTATCTGTTGCACCGCGTCGACTGGCTGTGGCGAATCCATCGGACCCATCACAGCGACAACCACTACGACTTCACGACCGCCGCCCGCTTCCATCCTTTCGAAGCGGTCATCACAGGCGCGGTTGGTTTTGCGGCGGTCATCGCGCTCGGCGCACCACCGGCGTTCGTCTTCATTTCGACGCTGATTGAAGCCGCCAGCTCATTTTTCGAGCACACGAATATCAGGATGCCGCGCACGCTCGATCGCCTGCTGCGCTTCACAATGGTGACGCCGGAGATGCACAGCATTCACCATTCAAAATCCGGCGGCGATAGCCAGACTAACTTCGGCGCCATTTTTCCATGGTGGGATCGACTCTTCGGGACCTATCGCGATCGGTCGTCCGTGAGCGACGATGCGATGACCTTCGGCGTCGACGGATTCGAGGGGCGTCGCCACCAGATGCTGCATTGGATGCTCGCGCACCCGTTTCTCAACGAAGCGACCGACGCCGAGCGGACGGGCAAGCCATCACTCGTCGCGCCCCCAGCCGCATCGATCGAACACGATTGACGATCGTCGCCGGCCTGCTAAGAACCTGACCTCACTACTTCGGACCGACGAAAGCCTGGGCACGTTGCAGTTCTGGGCGACGCCCTTCGGCCTGTTTTGACAGCTCGATGAGATTCGCGTAGAACGCCTTGGCGGTCGCCGCGTCGCCGGCGGCCTCGGCGGCCCGTGCGGCGCCGTAGAGGCCCCGATAGCGGTTCGGCTGTTGTTTCAGCGCTTTCGTGAATTCGGTGAGCGCATCGTTCGATCGTCCTGCCTCGAGCAGCAGTTCTCCAAGCAACTCTCGCATTGGATAGAGGCGATTCTCCATGGCGACATGCTTGATGCTGGCATCTTCGCTGTCGGCGGCCTGCCGCATGAGCGTCGCCGCCCGTTCATTCGCGCCCTCACCGAGCGCCACCCAGGCCGAGACCGCCAGGATCTGCTCTCGGGTGCGATCGGCCCAATACCCATCGCCCGACTTCTCCATCGCCGCGCGTAGCCGTTCCATGGCGTCAATCTCGCGAGCCGCGCCGACGCGATCGCCGAGCCGCGCCAGGCCGAGGCCGCGCGTGAAATGCGTCAACGAGTCAGCTTGCGGATACTCGGTCGGCGTCAGCGGCAGCGCCGCCGCAGCTTTCCAGTCCGCGCGCTCGAGCACGTAGCGCGCCGGCATCGCGGCTTTCGCGGTGAAGTTCGCCATGCTCGGCGGACGGTCGCCGCGCTCAGGCGTGGCCAGCGCCTTTGCGATCATCTTCGCGGCGCTGTCGTCCTGCGCCAGCTGCAGGTGCGCGTACACCGTGAAGTCGGCGGCGTGGTAATAGTCGGGCTGAATCTCCAGCGCCGACAGGTTCGAGGTGATCGAGTCCTGCCACATGCCGACCATCGAATAGATGTGCGCCGGCATGTGCCGCGCGTGCGGTACCGCCGGAGCTATGGACGCGTAGCGGCGCGCCGCCGGGATGCCTTTATCGGCGAAGGGCGCGAAGTCATAGGCGTGAATCAGGTAATGCGTGATGCCGGGATGTTGTGGCTGCAGCGTGTACAGTTTCTCGAGCATCGCCGCCGACTTGTACTGATTGGCGTAAGTCGTGTCGCTCTTCGGCGCAGAGGCCTGGAGCGTCAGCGCGTAGTAGACCTGGGCCTCGAAGTCCTGCGGAAAGCGTTGCGCGAGCTGCTGCATGGCATTGTTGTAGGCGGAAAGTCGCTGCTCGACCGGCACCGTGCCGTAATCACGGAAGTAGGCGCGGATGGCGTCAAGCCACAAACGCTCGCGCTCGGTCTTGATCGCGACGCCGCGAGCTTTTTCGAGCAGCTCCC
>Ga0157380_10002644_pt1 | contig 12140 bp, 9 predicted proteins | sample S35metaG_FD_119757 | JGI IMG/M metagenome (GOLD analysis project Ga0157380, IMG submission 119757) | Switchgrass rhizosphere microbial communities from Kellogg Biological Station, Michigan, USA - S3-5 metaG | ecosystem: Host-associated > Plants > Roots > Rhizosphere > Soil | place: USA: Michigan...
GTCCGAACCCGAGGACGTCGCGCCACGCGAAGGCGGGCGCACGCGGCGCCGGCGGGGGCGCGCCGTGGCGGCGATCGAGGCGCCACGCGGCAAGCGACATCGCGAGCGAGAGCGCGGCCAGGAGCGCGGCCACGAGCAGCGGCGCCTGCCAGCCGTCCGCATAAGCCGCGGCCATCCAGGCAGGCGAAAGGTCCACGGCAAAGGCGCCGGCGCGGCCGACCGCGAGCGACGCGCCGATCGCGAATGCGAGTTGTCGGCCGGTGAAGAAATGCACGACGATCGCGAGCGTCGCGACGTTGAACGTCTCCGCGCCGATCCCGAACAGCAGGCGGCCGGCGGCCATGCCGGCGAAGCCCGTGCCGATCGCGGTGAGCAGCGCGCCCGCGAAGCAGATCGCGGCGGTCGCCGCCATCATGCGGCCGGCGCCATGGCGGTCCACCAGCCAGCCGCCGAAGAGCAGCAGCACGATGTTCGGCAGGCTGTAGATCGCATTGAGCCAGCCGATCTCGGTGTCGCTGAACCCGCGCTCGCGCTGCAGGAGGTCGGCCACCGGGCCGATCGAGTCGTAGACGTAGAAATTGCCGAAGTTCGCGGCCGCGACCAGCGCGAGCACCAGCCAGGCGGTGCGGGAGGCAGCCAGCCGGCCGGAGGCCGCCCGGGTTCCCGTTATGTTCACGCCGGCTTGACGCGGCCCACCCACGGGGGAGTAAGGTACTTGGAAAACGCGATGCTGGATGCCAGCGAAAATCGCGTGTCCTCGCAGAGACGGACTAAGGGGGTCCAGATGGACGTCTCGAAGCTGCTGCTCGCCGGCATTGTCGCAATTGCGTTTGCCAGCCCGCCCGCCGAAGCCGCTCGCCCGGCCTGCAGCGCCGGTGCGCCCTGGGTGAGCCTCGCCGGGAATGTCGCGAATGTCCGGGTCTGGTACGACCAGGCGAGCACCGCTGACCTCGCGGAGGCGCAGGCGATCGTCGCCGCGCTCGACAACGACGTCTGGCCGACCCTGGTCACTGACCTCGCCTTTCAGGCGCCGCTCGGCGACCTCTCGCTGAACTGCGACGGCGGCGACGACCGGCTGGATATCTTCGTCGTGGCGGGTCTCACGGGACTCGGCCGCGTGACGCCGGAGTCGGCTTCGCCCAACCAGAGCATCACCTATCTCGAGATCGCCAGCGGGCTGTCCGGCGAGCAGCTGCAGTACGCGGTGGCGCACTACTTCATGCACGCAGTGGAGTGGTCGTACGTGATGGTCTCGCCGCAGCTGAGCTACGGCTGGATGCGGAACGCGCTGGGGAACTGGGCGGTCGAGGCTGTGTATCCCGGCAACCCGACGCTCCAGGACGACGCCAGTTGCCACATGAATTCGACGTTTCGGTCCATCGACGTCGTGTCAGCCGGCCCCTGCACGAGCGACGCGACCCGCACCCGCGACTACGGCGCTTACCTCCTGTACCAGTACATCGGTCGCACGCAGGGCAACGCGAAGGTGCGCGAGCTGCTGGCGGCGACATCAGCGAGCGCGACGGCGCTCGATGCGATCGAAACGACCGTGACGGGCGGCCTGCGCACTCTATGGCCGAAGTACGCGAAGACGTTGTGGAACAAGCAACCGGTCACTCGCGCCGGCAGGCCGAGCTTCCGCAACTGGGACGGCCTCACCACGGTGCCGGCCTTCGCGCCCGATCGGCCGACGCCGGTCGACGGCAACCTCGCCGGGACCCGCGAGGCCACTACCACGCTGTCGAAGTCGGTGGCCAACGTCTCGACGCGCTTCTACCGCTTCACGTTCAGTGCCGTCGGCACCCGCTCGCTGATGTTCCGTAACACGTTCTATCCGCTCTACAAGGCGGGCAAGAAAGTCAGCGTCCAGGCGATGTGGCGCACGGAGAGCGGTACGTGGACGGAGGAGAACTGGTCGGCCAAGGAGTGGATTGGCCTCTGCCGGGACGCCAAGTCGCAGCGCATCTCCGAGCTCGTCATCGTCGTGGCGAGCGGCGAGGTGGGGGCGACGACGCAGGTCGTCGCCGCAACTTCCCCGACCCTCAAGCGCAACAACATCGGCTGCTGGGCATTCTCGGGCTCGGTCAAGCGCACCGACGTGAACGCGACCTGGTCGTCGGGGCAGATCGTCGTGACCGCGAACGTCCTGTTCGACTACAAGCCGAACGGCATCGCGGCGCTCCAGTACAATGACGCGGCCACCGGACGACTGCGGGTGCCGATCGCCTCGCCGCTGTTCCGCAGGGCCAACTGGTCGGTTGCCGAGGCGTTCACGGAGAACAGCTGCAACTACCTGCTCAATGCTTCCGGCATCGATACGTCGATCGTTCTGGGCGGTCTCGCGGCCGGCAATCTCGTCATCAATAATTTTGCAGAATCCCTGCCGTCAAACCTGCGCAGCGATCAGTATGGTGTCGTCGGCTCCAAGCGCGGCGCGTACTTGGTCGAATCTCACAGCTTGCGGTTCAACCTGCCGGGCACGGTGACCGGGCCGCAACCAGACTGCGGTACGCAGTATTTCTCGGCACCCAGTGCATTCGTGCTGACACATACCAGCCCCGCGCAGGCGAAGGTAGTCACCCTGGCCGGCCGCCTGAAAGGGTCCTTCCAGTCCGCAGCGAGCCCCGACTCGGTGCTGTTCGAGTGGGACCTGGCGCCGTTGCGCGAGCCCTGATTCCGCGCCGGGCCCGGCACCTGGCCGCGCGGCGGACGACCGCTCCTCCGGGTTTCGCTAGCATGCGGACTGGGAGGGACCCTGCATGGACTTCAAGCCGATTGCGGCGGCGTGTTTCGCCTGCTGCATTTTGCCGTCGCTGGCCGCCCCGGAGGACGCGCCTGACCTGATCCTCACGGGCGGCCGGGTGCTGACGGTGGATGCCTACGACCGCATCGCCGAGGCGCTCGCGATCCAGGACGGCCGCATCCTCGCCATCGGCACCACCGCCGAGATCGAGCGCCTCGCGGGCCCGGGAACCGGGCGCATCGACCTCGCCGGCCGTGCGGCGACGCCGGGGCTCATCGACGCGCACGCGCATTTCTCGGGGGACGGCCTCTCGCGCCTCACGCACCTCCCGCTCGGCTACCCGGAGGTGAAGAGCATCGCCGACCTCGTCGCGCGCGTCGGCGAGCGCGCGGCCACGCTCGGGCGGGGCGAGTGGATCCTCGGCCGCGGCTGGGACGAGGGGAAGTACCCGGAGCGGCGCCTGGTCACGGCCGGCGACCTCGACGCGGTGAGCGCCGGCCATCCGGCCTGGCTCATGCACACGACGGGTCACTACGCGGTCGCCAATTCCGCGGCACTCGCGCTCGCAGGCATCAGGCGCGACACGCCCGACCCGCCGGGCGGGGCGATCGACCGTGACACGGCTGGAAATCCCACCGGCGTCCTCAAGGAAACCGCGATGTCGCTGGTTTCCGGTCAGGTCCCGAAGGCGAGCCCCGCGAAGCTGCGCGAGGCGGTCGGCGCGCTCTCGCGCGAGTTCAACCGCGAGTGCATGACGGGCGTGAAGGATCCCGGCATCGGCGGCGGGCTGTCCTATGACCCGGCTTCGGCCCTCGAGTCGTGGCACGCCTACCGTGACGCGCTGGCGGCGGGCGAGCTGACGGTTCGTGTTTTCGCGCTGTGGCGCAGCCCGCGCACCGTCGAGGAGGCGAAGCAGCTCGTCGCGCTGATCGAGCCGTTCGGCAAGCCTGCCGCAGGCGCCGGCGACGGCCGCCTGGTGTCCGGCGGAGTCAAGATCTTCGCCGACGGCAGCGGCGCTTCACGCACCGCGTGGATGTGGCAGGACTGGAACCGCGACCGCACGGAGATCGATGCCGGCAACCGCGGCTACCCGGCCTTCGACCCAAGGCTCATCCGCGCGTTGATCCTCCTCTACCACGAGGCCGGCCTGCACGTCGGCACGCACGCGGTCGGCGACCGCACGATCGACTGGGTGGTGGACTCCTATGCCGAGGCGCTGGCGCGCAAGCCGGTCAAGGGTTTGCGCCACTCGATCATCCACTCGAACATCCCGACCCCGCATGCGCTCGACGCGATGGCCGCGATGCAGCGCGAGTTCGACGCCGGCTACCCGGAGCCATCGCCGTCCTTCACCTGGTGGATCGGCGACATCTATGCCGGCAGCTTCGGGCCTGAGCGCAGCCTGCGCCTGAACCCGTTCGCGACTTACCTCGCGAAGGGTATCCGATGGGCGAGCGGCTCGGACTTCGACGTGACGCCGTTTCCGGCGCGCTACGGCATCTGGTCGTCGATCGCGCGCACGCCGCTGCTCGGCGTCTACGGCGGCGATCCCTTCGGGCGCGCGGAGGCCGTCGATGCCCATGCCGCGCTCAGGTCGTTCACGATCTGGGCGGCGCACCAGACGTTCATGGACGACATCACGGGCTCGCTCGAGCCGGGCAAGCGTGCGGACATCGCGGTCTGGGACACGGATTTCTACACGGCGCCGACCGCAACCCTGAAGGACGCCGCCTGCCTGATGACGATCTTCGACGGCAACGTCGTCTACCGCAGCGAGCGGTTCCGGTGAGCGGCGAGCCTCAGGTACATCCCGGCGACACCGACGAGTTCGCATTCCACGCAGCGGGCAACCCGCTGCCGGAGGCGGCAGACGTCGTCGTGATCGGCGGCGGCATCGTCGGCGCCTCGACCGCGTATTTCCTTGCGCAGGCGGGCGTCTCGGTCGCCTTGTTCGAGAAGGGGCGCATCGCCGGCGAGCAGTCCGGCCGGAACTGGGGCTGGGTGCGCCAGCAGTGCCGCTCGCCGGTCGAGCTGCCGCTCATGATGGAGAGCCTCGCGCTCTGGAAGGAGCTGCCGGCGCGGCTCGGCGAGGACGTCGGCTTCCACCAGGGCGGCACGCTGTACCTCGCCGGCAGCGAGGCGGAGCTCGCCGGCCTCGCCGAGTGGCTGGCCGTCGCGCGTGAGCACGGCCTCGACACGCGGGTCATCGCGGGCCGCGAGCTCGCGGACGTGTTCGCCGCGGGCTCGCGCTACGCGGGCGCGCTCTATACCGCGAGCGACGGCCGCGCCGAGCCCTCGCGGGCGGGGCGCGCGATCGCGCGCGGCGCGGCGCGTGCCGGCGCGCAGGTGCTGAGCCGCACCGCGGTGCGCGGCATCGAGACGGGCGCGGGCCGCGTGTCCGGCGTCGTCACCGAGCACGGCCGCGTCGCGACGCGCGCCGTGGTCTGCGCCGCGGGCGCCTGGACGCGCCTGTTCTGCGGGTCGCTCGGGATCCGCGTGCCGCAGCTCCAGGTGCTGAACAGCGTCGCGCGGCTCGCGCCGGCGCCGAGGCTGCTCGACGGCCAGGCCTGGTCGGCGGAGATCGCGATCCGCCGGCGCGCCGACGGCGGCTACACCGTCGCGCACGGCCATTCGTCGGTGCATTCGCTCGTGCCCGCGAGCTTCCGCGAGGCGCCGAGGTTCCTGGCGGCGCTGCGCGCGAGCCCGGAGTCCATCCGCTTCGCGATCGGCGGCGACTTCCTGCGCGCGCTGGCGACGCCTTCGCGCTGGCCGCTCGATGCGCCGTCGCCGTTCGAGCGCGAGCGCGTGCTGAACCCGAAGCCGGCGGCGCGCGAGTTGCGCGAGATGCGCGCGGCGCTCGACGCGCGGCTGCCCGAGATCGCGGGATCGGCGTTCGTCGAGACCTGGGGCGGAATGATCGAGGCCTCGCCCGACGTCCTGCCGATCATCGCCCCGATCGAATCGCTCGGCGATTTCTACGTCGCGACCGGCTTCAGCGGCCATGGCTTCGGAATCGGCCCGGGCGCCGGTAGACTGATCGCGGAGATGGTGGCCGGGACTGCGGATGCCGCGAGGCTCCGCGGGTTCCGGCTCGGCCGCTTTTTCGACGGGTCGCCGATCGTGCCGGGGCCTGCGATTTGACGAGGGGGTCGGCGCGGTGAAGGCGAATCGCTACGACGTCGCCGTGATCGGAGGCGGGCACAACGGCCTGACCGCCGCGTTCTACCTCGCGCGCGCGGGGCTCTCGGTCGTCGTGCTCGAACGCCGCGACGTGCTCGGCGGCTGCGCCGTGACCGAGGATATCGACGCCGCGAAAGCCCCGGGCTGCCGCGTGTCGACCGCCTCCTACATGGCGAGCATGCTGCGCCCCGAGGTCATCCGCGACCTCGCGCTCGACCGGCACGGCCTGCGCATGGTCGCGGCCGAGCCGACCGTCCAGGCGGTGATGCCCGACGGCGTAGTGCTGCCCTGGTGGAGCGACCACGGGCGCATGCGCGCGCTGCTCCAGGAGTTTGCGCCGGCCGACTGCGAGCGCTTTCTCGCGATGGAGGGACGGCTCGCGGGGCTCGCGCGCCACCTGGAGCCGCTCTTCATGCAGGCGCCGCCCGACCTGCAGCGCGAGGGGCTCGCGGGACTCGCGGACCTGCTCGGCTTCGCCCTGAAGTTTCGCGGCCTCAGCAACCGCCAGATCCCGGAGCTCGTCGCCTTCGCGACCGGCAGCCTCGGCGAATTCCTCGACCGCACCCTCGAATCGCCGCACCTCAAGTCCCTGATTCTCGCGAACAGCCTGTATGGCAAGCACGGCGGGCCCTATGACCCGGGCACGCTGTTCGGCCTCCTGTTCCACCTGCTCGGCGGCGGCGCGGAATCAAAGCAGGGATTCGTGGGCCACGTGATGGGCGGCATGGGCGCGATCACGCAGGCGATGGCCGAGGCCTGCCGCGGCGCCGGCGTCGAGCTCGTGACCGGCGCCGAGGTCGCGAGCGTCTGCATCGCGAACGGCCGTGCGTCGGGCGTGGCGCTCGCGGACGGCCGCACGGTCGAGGCGGGGCTCGTGGTGTCGAACGCCGACCCGAAACGCACTTACCTGAAGCTCGTGCCAGCGGACGCGCTCGACCCGGAGTTCCGCGCGCGCGTCGCCGGCATCAAGATGGACGGGCCCTGCGGCAAGCTCAACCTGGTGCTGTCCGAGGAGCCGCGCCTCGAGCGCGAGGAGCCGGGCTCCGATGCGCTGCGGCGCGCGCAGTTCACGCTCGTGCCCTGGCTCGACGGCGCGCAGGCGGCCTACGGCGAGGCGCGGCGCGGCCGCATCGCCGAGGAACTCTGGATCGACTGCCTCGTCCCCTCGTTGATCGACGATTCGCTCGCGACCCGGGGGCGGCACGTCATGACCTGCTTCATCCAGTACCTGCCGTACACGCTCGCGGGCTCCGACTGGAGCCTGGAGCACGAGCGGCTGGAAGCGCAGCTGATCCGCCAGGTCGCACGCTTCGTGCCGGCAGTCGGCCGCTCGGTGGTCGCGAAACGCCTCTACACGCCGGCCGACCTCGAGAGCACCTTCGGCATCACCGAGGGCAACATCTTCCACGGCGACCTCAGGCCCGACCAGCTGTTCTTCATGCGGCCGGTGCCGGGCCATGCGCGCTACGCCGCGCCGCTGCCGGCACTGTACCTCTGCGGCGCGGGCACGCACCCGGGCGGGGGCGTGACCGGCGCGCCGGGCCACAACGCTGCGCACCGCATCCTCGCCGACCTGAAGCGCGACCGCGCGCTTCGCCGCGGCCTGAACCCGTGAGGTCCTGAACGACATGCAGCGCAGGATCCCGGTTCGCTGGCGCGTGCTGTCCGTGCTGTTCCTCGTGTGCCTGGTGAACTACTTCCTGCGCAACGTGCCGTCGGTCGCGATGGACAGCATTGCGGTCGAGTTCAGCTTCACGAAGGTCGAGGTCGGCTACATCCTGGGCGCGTTCGGCCTGAGCTACACGCTGCTGCAGGTGCCGGGAGGCCTGTTCGGCCAGCGCTACGGCACGCGCCGCGCGCTCGGTTTCCTGACCATCGCCTGGGGCCTGCTCACCTGGCTCACGGGTTTCGCGCCCGGCCTGATGGCGGCGACCGCGACCGGCGCGATGGTGGCGCTCATCTCGGTGCGCCTGCTGCTCGGCGCGACCCAGGCGCCGATCTTCCCGGTGACTGCAGGGACGGTGGAGGCCTGGTTCCCGCCGGGCCACTGGGCGTTGCCGAACGCCGTGACGAGCGCGGGCCTTTCGATCGGCCAGGCGGCGCTCGGCCCGGTCGTGACCGCGCTGATCATTGCGTTCGGCTGGCGGAACGCTTGCTATCTCCTCGCGCCGCTCGGCGTCGCCGTCGGCGCGTGGTGGTACTGGTACGCGCGGGACCTGCCGGTGCAGCACCCGGCGATCACGCCCGAGGAGGTCGCCTTCATCGATCGCGGTCGCGCGACCGTGGAGGCGGCTGCGCCCGGGTCCTGGCGCGAAGCGCTGCTCGAGCGCGACGTGCTGGTGCTCGCGGCGAGCTACTTCTGCATGAACTACGTGTTCTTCATGTTCTCCTACTGGCTGTACATCTACCTGCGCGAGTCGCGCGGCTTTTCGAGCCTGGAAAGCGGCTGGATGTACACGGTGCCCTTCCTCACCGGGGCCGTCCTCACGGTCGTCGGCGGCGCGATCTGCGATCGCCTGTGCCGCCGCCTCGGGCCGGCGCGTGGCTGCCGCATCACGGCGATGACCGGCCTCTTCCTGGTCGCGGCTTTCATGCTGGCGGGCGCCTTTGCCCCCAATCCCTACGTCGCGGTCGCCCTGCTGTCGCTCTGCTTCGGCTTCGTACTGTTCACCGACACGGCCTACTGGGCGGCGACGACCTACGCGACCGGCGAAAACACCATGAGCGCCTCCGGCGTGCTCAATTTCGGCGGCAACCTGCCGAGCCTGCTGGCCCCGCTCATCGGCCTGATGATCGAGCGGCTCGGCTGGCTGCCGACGATCGCGAGCGGATCGGTGTTCGCGGTCATCGGCGCCGCGCTCTGGCTGTTCGTACGCCTCAAGGTCGCCGACGGAGTACACCGATGATCGATTTCCCCAGGCGCCACCGCGTGCCCTACGACGGCCGGTTCCGGATCGGCAACTTCGACACGGACCCGCCGAAGGGCAGCGGCACGGAAGCGAAGCTCGAGGCCGAGCTCAAGCAGTGGGTCGGCAGGCTCGACGAGCTGCAGCGCAAGCTGTTCGCGGACGAGCGCCACGCGCTCCTCGCCGTGTTCCAGGCCATGGATGCGGCCGGCAAGGACAGCACGATCCGCAAGGTGTTCTCGGGCGTGAACCCGGCCGGCTTCCGCGTGCAAGCATTCGGGCGGCCGAGCGAGCTCGAGCTGCGGCACGACTTCCTGCAGCGCGTCGCGGCGCGCCTGCCGGAGCGCGGCAAGATCGGCATCTTCAACCGCAGCCACTACGAGGAAGTCCTGGTCGTGCGCGTCAACCCGGCGGCGCTGGCGGCGCAGAACCTGCCCGGAGCCGGCGGCAAGGGCTTCTGGGAGGGCCGCTTCGAGTCGATCCGCGAGTTCGAGCAGCACCTGGCGCGGAATGGCACGGTGGTCGTGAAGTTCTGGCTCAACGTTTCGCGCAAGGAGCAGAAGAAGCGCCTGCTGGAGCGCATCGCGGATCCGGAGAAGAACTGGAAATTCCGGCTCGGCGACCTCGATGACCGCGCGCACTGGGACGACTTCCAGAAAGCCTACGAGGCGATGCTGCGCGCGACCTCGCGGCCCTGGGCGCCCTGGTACGCGATACCCGCGGACGACAAGGACTACATGCGCGCGGCCGTGGCCTCCATCCTGGTCGAGACACTCGAGCGGATCGGCCCGCGCTACCCGGCAGTCAGCGCGGCGCAGCGCCGCGAGCTGGCGGGCGGCCGGCGGCGCCTGCTCGCCGAGTAGGCGCCGGGCGCGGCCGCGTCAGTGCAGGTCGGCCGCCTTCACGTTCTTCGCCGCCCAGTCGGGATACGCTTTTCGCAGCGCCTCGAGCTCGCGCTCGGCTTCCGCGCGGCGGCCCTCGGCGATCAGCTTGCGGATCTCGGCGTACCAGGTCTCGGGCGACCGCGGCGCCGCGGCGGGCTCGCTTTTTTCCGCCGCGGCGGCCGGCATGGCGCCCGCGACCGCTGCGGATTCCGGCGCTTCCTGCTGTCGTGGCAGGTCGGTCCGCGTTTCCTCGGAGGTCGCCGCTTCCCCGGGCAGCTCGCTCGAGGCACGGAGCTCGTGTTCGGGGCCGCCGACGCGCGGCCCGACGCCGGCGTCCTCCGTGCCGGTCTCGGCGTCGTCGTAACCGTAGTCTTCGGGCACCGCCTGCCTGCGCTGGGGCTCCGCGCGGGGCGCCGCGGCGGAAGGCGACTTGCCCGCTTCATGCGCCCCGGGGCCGGCGCCGCGCTCGATGAGGCGCGCGTCGATCGCGGAGTCGCCCGCCACGTCGGACTCGATCCGGACGGGCCGCTGCAGGGTGCCGAATTCCGAGCGCACGATCATGACCGCGAGCACGAAGCTCGCCGCGAGAGATGCGGGCAGCCACCAGCGGTTGCCGCGCGGGGCGAGGTCCCGCCGGGCGGCGGCGCGGATGCGCGCGTCCGTCGTTTCGGGCGGCCCGTCCGCGGATTCCCCCAGCAGCCGTTGCCACGGCTCGCGGGGAAAGGGTGCTTCGTCGTCGCGTCGTTCCATGTCCTTCAGTCCGGTCCGGCGTCGCCGAGCGATTTCCGCAGCCTGGCAGCGGCGTAGCGCAGGCGGCTCTTGGCCGTCTCCGGCTTCACGCCCGTGGTCTCGGCGATCTCCGCGACGCTGAGCCCGCCCTCCACGTACAGCAGGAACGCGTCGCGTTGTTCCTGCGGCAGGCGCTCGAGCGCCGCCGCCAGCCGCTCGGCGCGCTCGCCTGAAAGCGCCGCGGCGAGCGGCTCCAGGCCGGCGTCGTCCGCGGCCGCGGCGACGGCCTCGTCGTCCGCCGTCTCGCGCATTCCCCGCCGCCCGCTCTTGCGCCAGTGGTCCATGCAGCAGTTGTGCGCGATGCGGTACAGCCAGGTCGCGAACCGCGCCTCCGGCCGGTAGTTCTCGCGATGGGCGATGACGCGCGACCAGCATTCCTGGAACACGTCGTCGGTCGCCGCCTCGTTGACCGAGCGCCGGATGAAGCGCCACAGGCCATTGCGATGGTTCGCATACAGCTCGTCGAACGCACGCGCATCGCCTGCGGCGTAACGCAGCATCAGTTGCGCGTCGGCGTCGCCCACTCCCATCGCCGGCCACTGTACCCGGAAGGGGCGGGCGGCAGTCCCTTGAACGCCCCGGCTCGCCGAAAGGTGTTCAAGTCCAGCGCAAAAACCGGGGAAAAGTACTGCCCAGAGCCAAGAACAATCTTCAGGACAGGCTTTTTTCGTAAGTAACCTATTGATTTCATTGACCGTGCGCGCCCACCCCAATTCCTTTCTCAAAAAGGGCTTGCATTCGAGTCGGTGTTATAGTCAACTACAACACCAGAAGAGCACATCAGTACATCGGGTCGAGACACAGAGGAGTAAGGCACATGTTCACGATGGTTGCACAGAGCACACGGAAGACGGTCAGCGCGGTTGCGGCGATTGCCATCGTTTCCTTCGGTGGCCTCGTGATGGACCAGGCCTACCTGGCCGCGGCCCCCAAGGGCATGGTCGAAGTCGGCGAGCTGACGGCTCTCGACGGCGCAATCTCCCTGGCGCAGCTGCCGGAAGTGGTCGTCGTCGCGAAGCGCGAAGTGGCCACGCAGCTTGCCGCGGTCGAGCTGCCGGAGATCGTGGTGGTCGCCAAGCACGTCGCGCGGATGGTGGCGACCGACAGGCAGCCCGCGCAGCTGGCGAAGCCTTCGATCAACGTGGGGTTCTGAGGAGCCCGGAAGGGCCCCTGAGGTGCTCTGCTAAAGTAGTCTGGTAGCGGGCCAGTTCACTTCGTGGAACTCATGGACACCAACTGGAACGACAGCCTTCCGATCTATCGCCAGCTGCGCGACCGCGTCGTGGCGATGATCCTGGAAGGCGTGCTGAACGACGGCGATCCGCTGCCGTCGGTGCGCAGCGTGGCGGCCGAATACCGCCTGAACCCGCTGACCGTCCTGAAGGGCTACCAGCAGCTGGTCGACGAGAACCTCGTCGAGAAGCGCCGCGGGCGCGGCATGTTCGTGACCGAGGGCGCGCGCCGCGCCCTCCTGAAGGACGAGCGCCAGCTCTTCCTCGAGGAAGAGTGGCCAAAGATCGCGAGCCGGATCCAGCGCCTCGGCTTCGAGCCGAAAGACCTGCTGGACAAGCTCGACACGATTCCCCCCGCGCCGGCCTCGTCACTGACGGCCGTGCGCGATGCGGACGAGGACGAGGA
>Ga0157380_10002646_pt1 | contig 12137 bp, 10 predicted proteins | sample S35metaG_FD_119757 | JGI IMG/M metagenome (GOLD analysis project Ga0157380, IMG submission 119757) | Switchgrass rhizosphere microbial communities from Kellogg Biological Station, Michigan, USA - S3-5 metaG | ecosystem: Host-associated > Plants > Roots > Rhizosphere > Soil | place: USA...
ACGACCGCGTCTCCGTCACCTGGCACGCCAACAGTCCCGTCGCGTTGCTGAGCTGAGGCGCGCTATGGCCTCCTCCGATATCGCCACGCGCGCAAGTCGACTGCCGGCTTCCGGCTGGCTCGAAACCCTGCTGGTGAGCCTCGGCATACGCGGCCGCACGCTGGTCATCGCCATCCCGTTCCTGTGGCTGTTGCTGTTCTTCTTCGTGCCGTTCCTGATCGTGCTGTGGGTCAGCACGTCGTTCGTCGTGATCGCCCAGCCGCCCTATACGCATGCCTGCCCGGATGGCGGAACGTTCTGCCTTAACATCTCGGAGAGTTTTGGGCGCCTGTTCGACGACGCGCTGTATATCAAGGCCTATCTGAACTCGCTGCAGGTGGCGGCCCTGTCAACGGTGGTCTGCCTCCTCATCGGCTACCCGATGGCCTATGGCATGGCGCGCTGCAGCCATTCCACGCGCAACATCCTGCTGATGCTGATCATCCTGCCGTTCTGGACCTCGTTCCTGATCCGGGTCTATGCCTGGATCGGCCTGTTGAAGAACAACGGCCTGATCAACGAATTCCTGATCTGGCTGAATGTGATCGATACTCCGATCAACATGATGAACACGAATTTCGCGGTCTATGTCGGCATCGTCTATTCCTATCTGCCGTTCATGATCCTGCCGCTCTACGCCAACCTGGAGAAGATGGACATCTCGCTCCTGGAGGCGGCGACCGATCTCGGCTGCAAGCCGATCAAGGCCTTCTTCCTGATCACCGTGCCGCTGAGCTTCCCCGGCATCGTCGCCGGCAGCATGCTGGTCTTCATCCCGGCGGTCGGCGAATACGTCATTCCCGAACTGCTCGGCGGGCCGTCGAGCCTGATGATCGGCCGTGTCCTGGTGAATGAATTCTTCAGCAACCGCGACTGGCCGACGGCCTCCGCGGTCGCCGTCGCCATCCTGCTGGCCCTCGTGGTGCCGCTGATGATCTATCAGAAATACCAGGACAAGGAGCTGGAGAAGGAATCATGAACCGCCTCTCCTGGGTCGTCATCGTCTGGATGATCGCTGTCTTCGCCTTCCTTTACGCGCCCATCGTTTCGGTGGTGGTCTATTCCTTCAACGATTCGAAACTGGTCACGGTGTGGGGCGGATTCACGCTCGATCGTTGGTACATCGCGCTGTGGAACGACCGCCAGATCATCGACGCGGCCAAGCTCTCCCTGCTGATCGCGGCGATCAGCTCGACCCTGGCGACCATCTTGGGAATCATCGCCGGCTATGTTCTGGTGCGCTTCCCCAAGTTCCTGGGCCGCACCGCCTTCTCCGGCATGGTCAATGCGCCGCTGGTCATGCCCGAGGTCATCACCGGCCTTTCCATGCTGTTGCTGTTCATCATGCTGCAGCCCGTCATCGGCGGCCGAGGGCTGATCACCGTCGTCATCGCCCACGTCACATTCACCTTGTCCTACATCGCGGTGGTGATGCGCTCGCGCTTCCTGACCCTCGATTTGTCGCTGGAGGAAGCGGCCCAGGATCTGGGCGCCAAACCGCTGAAGGTGTTCTTTGTCATCACTCTGCCGATCGTGCTGCCGGCCATTGTTTCGGGCTGGCTGCTGGGCTTCACCATTTCGCTGGACGATCTGGTGATCACCGCCTTCACCAATGGTCCGGGCACCACGACGCTGCCGCAGGTGGTGTTCTCCAAGGTCCGCCTGGGCCTCGATCCGAAGATCAACGCTCTTGCCACCATCATCATCGGGATCGTTTCGATTGGCGTGGTCTTTGCGATCGTTCACATGCGCAGCGCCGAAAGGCGGCGGCAGATGGACGAACAGATGGCGATCCGCGCGATTGCGAAGGCCTGACCTCGACTTGATGTCCAGCCCGACATAGATTGCGCGCATGACCAGCAACCCGAAACGCCAGGTCACCGTGGCGGCCACGCAGATGGCCTGCGACTGGGACATCGACGCCAATATCGCGCGCGCCGAGCGGCTGGCACGCAAGGCCGCCGACCAAGGCGCGCAGGTTATCCTGCTGCAGGAACTGTTCGAGACGCCCTATTTCTGCATCGAGCAGGATTCGAAGCACTTTGCCCTCGCCACCGGCGTGGACGACAACCGCGCCATCCGCCACTTCCGCCCGATCGCCAAGGAGTTGAATGCGGTCATCCCCATCAGCTTCTTCGAGCGGGCCAATCACGCCTTCTACAACACCACCGCCATCATCGATGCCGACGGCGAGGTGATGGGCGTCTACCGCAAGAGCCACATCCCCAATGGGCCGGGCTACCAGGAGAAGCAGTATTTCAATCCCGGTGACACCGGCTTCAGGGTGTGGTCGACGCGGCACGGGCGCATCGGCCTCGGCATCTGCTGGGACCAGTGGTTCCCGGAGACCGCGCGCTCCATGGCCGTGATGGGCGCCGAGATCCTGCTGTTCCCGACCGCGATCGGCACTGAGCCACCGCCCTCCCCGCCGCACAACTCGCGCGAGCATTGGCAGCGCACGCAGCAGGGCCACGCCGCTGCCAACGTAATGCCGCTGGTCGCCTCCAATCGCATTGGCATCGAGCGCTCGACTCAGAACCCCGAGGGCAACTGGCTGCGCTTCTACGGCTCCTCCTTCGTCGCCGATCATCTCGGCGCAAAGGTCGCCGAGGCACCGGAGGACCAGGAGGCGGTGGTCACCGCGACCTTCGACCTCGCCGAGATCCGCGCCTATCGCGAGAACTGGGGCATCTATCGCGACCGCCGGCCGGACCTCTACAAGCCGGTCCTGACCCTGGACGGCACGCAGCGCTAAGCGCCCATGCAGTTGCCGCCTCCCCTGCGCGCGGCGATCGACCGGGAGCTGGACGGCATCCCGCTCGCCGACCTCGCCCGCGCCTCCGAGGCGTTGTCGCAGCGCTATCGCGCCGAAGTGCAGGACGGCCGGCTGCACCTCGCCGACGATGCTGCGGCCCGCGCCTATCTTGCGACACGCCTGCCGGCAACCTTCGCCGCGATCTCGGCGGCCTTGGCGGCCGTTGCCGAGGCAAGGCCCGATCTTGCGCCACGGAGCGTACTCGATGCCGGCGCCGGGCCCGGCACGGCGACCTGGGCCGCCGCCCAGCAGTGGGACAGTCTCGAGGACGCGACACTGGTGGAAGCGAGCCCCGCCATCCGCACGGTTGGCGAGCGCCTAGGCCCGCCGCTTCCGCACGTCAGTTGGCTTGCCGGCAGGCTGGATGCCGACCTCGCCGCGCTCTCGCCCAGCGATCTGGTCCTGCTTGCCTACGTCCTGGATGAACTGCCTGCGGCCGCGCGCGATCCGTTGATCAGGCAGCTCTGGAGCCGGACCGGCGACACGCTACTGATCGTGGAGCCCGGCACGCCCGCCGGCTGGAAACGCCTCCCCCACGCGCGCGCTATCTTGCCCCAAGCCGGCGCGTACAGCCTGGCGCCCTGCCCGCATGCCGGGCCCTGCCCGCTCGCCGGGCCCGATTGGTGCCACTTCTCCGCCCGCGTCGCCCGCTCACGCCTGCACCGCGAGGCCAAGGGCGGAACAGTGCCGTGGGAGGATGAGAAGTTCATCTATGTTGCAGTGTCGCGACAGCCGGGACTTCAGCCCGAGGCGCGCGTCATTGCGCCGCCGCGCGCAAGCAAGGCCGCCGTGACGTTGAAATTGTGCCAGGAAGACGGATACGCTGCCGGCCACGTCTTCGCGAAGCGCGCCGGCGATTCATTCAAGGCCGCGCGTCGATTGGATTGGGGCGACATAGTCCGAAAGTGATGAAAGGGTGACGTTGCAATGGCCGACGATATTCAACCGGCCGCCCTGGCCGATGGTTGGACGGTCGCTTCGCCCGAGAGCGTGGGCCTGGATGGCGACCTGATCCGCGGTATCGGCCCGCTCTTCGAATCCTGGACCGACACGAATGCTCACGCCATCCTGATCGCCCGGCACGGCAAGCTGGTCTACGAGCGCTACTTCACCGGCGAGGACTGGTCCTGGGGCAAAGCCCTTGGCCGCGTCACCTACGACGCTACCAAGCGCCACGATCTGCGGTCCATTAGCAAGAGCATCACGTCGCTGCTGTTCGGCATCGCGGTCGATCGCAGCTGGATCGCCGATCTCGACGCACCGGTCTTCACGTTCTTCCCGGAGCATGCCGACCTGCGAACGGCAGAGAAGGACGCGATCACGCTGCGGCACCTGCTGACCATGTCGGCGGGTTTTGCCTGGAACGAGGATTTGCCGTACGCCAATCCGCAGAACAGCGAGCGCCTGATGACCGACGCGCCGGACCGGTGCCGCTATGTGCTGGAACAGCCGATCGTCCGGCCGCCGGGACGCGCCTACATCTACAATGGCGGCACCACCACGCTGCTCGCCACGATCCTCGATAAGACCTCGGGCCAGCCGATCGACGTGCTGGCACAACGGGAGCTGTTCGATCCGCTGGGCATCGGCGACGTGGAATGGATTCGCTACATCGATGGCACGCCGGTCGCAGCCTCCGGCCTCCGCATGCGGCCGCGCGACCTGCTGAAGATCGGGCAGACCGTGCTCGACGGGGGACGCTGGCTGAACAAGCAGGTCGTATCCCGCGCCTGGATCGAGGAGTCGACGGCGCCCCACATCAACGGCGAGAGCCTGTTCTTCTACGGCTATCAATGGTGGCTGGGCCGCTCGCTCACCAATCGCGAGGAGATCCAGTGGATCTCCGGCGTCGGCTATGGCGGCCAGCGGCTTTACGTTGTCCCGAGCAAAGGACTGGTCGTGGTCACCATGGCCGGGCTCTACAACAGCACGATGTTCCACGGCATCGTCGGCGAGGTCGTTCTGCGGCGCTACGCGTTGCAGTCTGCGGTCACGCTGTAGCCGCGATGTCGCACTCGCAATGCGAGAACGACACGTTGAATAACACGGCCCGATGCAGTATGATCGCGGTCTACCAAGCAAAAATTCCACCGTGTTTGAGGCTGGTCCGCGGATTCTGAACGCAGGACCGCCTTTGTTCGGCCGTGTTGTGCGTGACGGCCAACCATCGCGATCGCGATCAATTCCGTTCGAAAGAGAAGGTGGCTCATGGCTGTCTTTCATCCCCACATCGTTGAATGCGCCTGCGGAAACGCCATCACGGTCCATCTGGCGGACACCATCAATGTCCGCCGCTCGCCCGAGATGCGCGCGCGCATCCTGAACGGCGAGCTGCATCGGGCCGCCTGTCCGAAGTGCGGCGAGCAATTCACCGTGGAGAAGCCGTTCTACTACACCGACTTCGATCGGAACCTTGTCCTCAAGGTCCTTCCGAGAGGGGAGCGCCACACCTGGAAGGAGGCGTCCGCGGAAGTGGAGCGCGCATCCGCCCTGATCCCGGACCAGCCCTCCGAGACCTACAAGCAGCGCTCGCTGCGGGTGGTGTTCGGGCTGGACGAGCTGCGCGAGAAACTGGTTGCCCAGGATGCCGGCGTCGATGATCGCATTCTTGAGCTGCTGAAGGTGCTGGTCGTCCACGAGCACCCGATTCTGCTCAAGTGGGCAAGACTGCGCCTCACGCTCACCCAAGCGACCGAGAAGGCTCTGCAGTTCAACGCCTGCTACGAGCACAGCCAGCGGCACTTCCAGGTCGAGCTGCCCCGGCAGGTCGCGGAGAACTATGGCGCGCGGGAAGAAGAGCTGCAGCAATGGACCAAGAAGGCCCACAAACAAAGCATCTTCGAGCAGTCGGACCATTGGGTGAACATCTGGCGATGGTCGCCGCAACCGTCGGCGCTGGATCAGCTCAAGACCTACGCCGCGCAGGCCAAGGCCGGCCGCACCATCGATACCGACGCAACGGCGTTCAAGACCATGCTGCGCGACCTGCCACGGGGAAATCATCTGCCGGGCTGGGCGAAGGAGGATCTGCAGACGCTCTTCAAGTATGCGAAGAGCAAGCGGCTCGAGGCCTTGGAGGATCAGCTGTTCGAGATCCGGTTCAACATCACCCTGGAGGACGACTGGTCCAAGAACGAGGACCCCAACGACATCGACACCCTTTGGCAGCTGTTGCGCGATCTGCCTGACAGCAATGTCGAGGGCAACACCAAGATCCGGGAGATTCTGCTCGATGTCGGAAAAGGCGGCGGTCTCTACTTTCCGACCACCCATGACATTGCGATCGGCTCGCGCGAGCTCTCGACGCGGGAACGGTTCGAAGATGTCGTCCGCCATGAAGTCGGGCACGCGGTGCATGAAAAGAGTGCGCAGCTGGTGAATGGATGGCTGCAGGAGCAGTTCGGCTGGCGCGTATTGGGCACCGGCGATGGCGACATCGATCAGTGGGTCCAGCTGATGGGCGGATGGGGCGACCTGACCGCCACGCAGCGCACCGACGTGCGCAACGCGCTGCGCACCGCCCTCGGGGCTGGCAGCAGCTGGTCGCCGGGACCGACGCCCGCGCTTCCGCCCGGTCACCCCTGGTACAAGGCGGACTTCGGCCCGCGCCTGGCGTTCGAGAAGACCGGCGCCAGCTGGTTCCGCAACTTCCGGACCTGGCACCGCGCGAACGGCAAGGCGTTCTTCCTGAACTACTGGTACCGCGCGCTGTATGCGGTGGATATCGCCGCCCTGGATCTGGTCGCGCAGATGCCCGACGCCTACGCATCGATGTCGCAGTACGAGTTCTTTGCCGAACTCTACGCGCTCTATTTCGACCTCGACGATCCCAAGCGCTCGGTCATTCCTGCCAACGTGGCAAGCTGGCTGACGACCAACATCGGCGCTCCGGAGACGGCAGCGCCCATGGCGATGGCGATGGCGCCTGAGGCGAAGAAGGAATGGGAGACCATCACCCGGCCGGCATAGATCTGACCAGGACACTGCGCACACAAAGGGCACCCCACGGGGTGCCCTTTTCCCATCCGGGCACCAAGAAATCGACTGGGTGCATTCATCGTGCGTTCATGAGAGAGTCCCTTTTCTGGAGCAATGCTGGCACGCTGACCGAGGGGAATGGGGGATGGATAACGCCACACTGATCCGGGACCTTGCGCGCGCGCAGTTCGACGGCGCGCTGATCATCGACACGCATGCCCAGTATGACCGCTTGCGCCGGGTCAACAACGGGTTGATCGACCGGCGGCCGGCGGCCATTGTGCGCGCGACGAGCAAGCGCGATGTCCAGACTGTCGTTCGCATCGCCGCCGAGCGGAATGCCTTGTTGGCCGTCCGCTGCGGCGGACACAGTTTTCCAGGCCTTTCGACCTGCGACGGGGGTGTCGTGCTTGACCTGTCACTGATGCGGGAGGTGTTCGTCGACCCCGATGCGCGGACGGCCGAGGTGGCCGGCGGCGCCCTTCTGGGCGACGTGGACGCGGCCACTTTGGCCTACGGGCTGGTAACTCCGGCGGGCGTGGTGTCGCATACCGGCGTCGGCGGCCTCACCCTCGGCGGCGGCATGGGTTGGCTGAGCCGCCGGTTCGGCATGACCGTCGACAACCTGCTGGGCGTGGACATCGTGATGGCGGACGGCCGCCTGCTGCGGATCGACGCCCGCAAGGAGCCGGACCTGTTCTGGGCGATCCGGGGCGGCGGCGGCAATTTCGGCGTGGTGACCAAGTTCTGGTTCCGCATGCACACCCTCGGCCCGACCTTCGTCGGCCGGTGGACCTACTCAGTCCGGGAAGCGCCCGCCGTGCTCCGTCGCTATGCCGCCGCATTGATCGGCGCGCCGCGCGAGCTGACGACGATGGTGGTGTATAACGGCACCGAACTCAGAATTACCGCCTTGTGGACCGGTTCCATCCGCGGTGCGGAAGCGGCACTGGCGAAGTACGGCGAGCTTGGCGATGTCGCCACGGCTTCGCTCGGCGCAGCAAGCTTCATCGACCTGCAGCGTGCCAGCGACGACAGGATGGCATGGGGCCGTCGGTACTATGCCAAGGGCGGTTTCGTCCACGAGATCGATGACTCGTTGGTTTCCACGGTCGCGGACTGCATGACCGACGTTCCCAATCCAGATTCGGAGATGTACATCCTGCAGCTGGGCGGGGCGGTCGGCGATGTAGCCGATGGCGACACACCTTACTCCGGCCGCACGGCCGGCCACTACTGGATCATCGAAGGCGTCTGGGACGATCCGGCACTCGATCCCGCGTGCACGGCATGGGGCCGTAAAAGCGCAGCCCGCCTTGCCGAGAGTTCATTGCGCGCCAACTACGTGAATGAGCAGAGCGACACGGGCAAGGACATCGCCCTGAATGCCTATGGCGAAGAGAAGTACTATCAGCTCGCGCGTCTCAAGTCGCGCTATGATCCGCACAATCTCTTCCGCTTAAATCAGAACATCGAGCCGCGTCCCTGGAGCGCGCCGAAATAGAAAGGGCGCCGCTCGGGCACCCTCTCCACCTTGATCCGATCAATTCATCAGCTGATGTTGATCCAGGTCGCCTTCAGCTGGGTGTATTTGTCCATCGCGTGCAGCGACTTGTCGCGGCCGAAGCCGGACTGCTTGAAGCCGCCGAACGGCGAGGAGATGTGGCCGTTGTCGAAGCAATTGACCCACACCACGCCGGCGCGCAGGGCGGCTGAGGTCTTGAACGCCTTGTTGATGTCGCTGGTCCACACCGCGGCGGCGAGGCCGTAGATGGTGTCGTTGGCGAGCTTCACCGCTTCCGCCTGGTCCTTGAAGGTGATGGTCGACAGCACCGGGCCGAAGATCTCTTCCTGCGCGATCTTCATGCTGTTCTTCACGCCGTCGAACACCGTCGGCTCGATGTAGTAACCGCCGGTCTCGGACCGCACGCGCTTGCCGCCGAAGGCGAGCTTGGCGCCCTCCTTGTGGCCGGCCTCGATGTAGCCGAGCACGCGGTTCATCTGGGTCTCGTCCACCATCGCGCCCATCTTGGTCTTCGGGTCGAGCGGGTCGCCCGGCTGCAGGATCTGCGCGACCTTCTGGATCTTTTCCAGCACTGCGTCCTTGACGGACTCTTCGACGATCAGGCGCGAACCGGCGTTGCAGACCTCACCTTGATTGAAGAAGATGCCCCAGGCGGCGGCTTCCGCCGCGGCGTCGAGGTTCGGCGCGTCCGCCATGATGATGTTCGGCGTCTTGCCGCCGCATTCCAGCGAGACCTGTTTCATGTTGCTCTCGCCGGCATACTTCAGGAAGAACTTGCCGACCTCGGTCGAGCCCGTGAAGGTGATGGCATCGACGTCCATGTGGCGGCCGAGCGCCTGCCCCGCCGTCTCGCCATAGCCCGGGATGACGTTGAATACGCCCTCCGGGACGCCGGCCTCCGCCGCCAGCTCCGCCAGCCGCAGCATGGACAGCGGCGATTGCTCGGCCGGCTTGATCACCATCGAGTTGCCGGTGGCGAGCGCTGGGCCGATCTTCCAGCTACCCATCAGCAGCGGGAAGTTCCACGGGATGACGGCGCCCACCACGCCGAGCGGCTCGCGCCGGATCAGGGAAATGGCGTTGGGCGCAGTCGGCGCGATCTCGTCATAGATCTTGTCGATCGCCTCGGCGTACCAGCGGATGCACTGGATCGCGAGCGGCACGTCGACACTAGAGCTGTCGCCGATCGGCTTGCCCATATCCAGGGTCTCGAGCAGCGCCAGCTCGGTCGCGTGTTTTTCCATCAGGTCGGCAAACCGCAACAAAATCTTCTTGCGCTCGGCGCCGGCGATCCGCGACCAGACGCCCTTGTCGAAAGCGGCGCGGGCAGCCTTCACGGCGCGGTCGACATCCTCCTTGTCGCCCGCCGAAACCTGGGTCAGCGCCTTGCCGGTCGCCGGGTTGGTGCAAGTGAAGGTCTTCCCAGAAGCCGCTGAAACAAAACGATTTCCAATGAAGCATTGGTTGCGGTAGCTGAGGCTGCGAGCCCGGTCGTTCCAGCTCTCGGCGCTGAGCACGGCGGACATGGGCGATCTCCCTGGATGAGGCGGACGCTGAAGCGTCCCATGAGATGGCCGGAGTGTATCGGCCGCCCCGGCCCGGCTTCAAGCCGAGGCGTGGTGTGACGGGCATCACAGACCGGAATCGGCCGTTGGGTCTTTACTCCCTTCATCAGGCGGCGCCCACACCCATCCGTCCCCAGGGTGCCATCTGAACCGGCGCCCGGAGAATCATCCCCTCCGGGCGCACTTTTATTTGGGGCTCAGCACGCCGTGATGTTGTCGAGCGCGTCGGTGAAGGCGCGCGACCGGCGCGCGATGTCGGCCCAATCCTTGGCCTTGAGCGAGGCCGCCGGGATCATCGAAGAGCTGCCCACCATCACCACGTTGGGCAGCGCCAGATAGTTCCCGGCATTCTGCGCGTTGATGCCGCCGGTCGGGCAGAAGCGCAGGTCGGGGAACGGCCCGGCCCAGGATTTCAGCATCGCCACGCCGCCAGCCGATTCCGCCGGGAAGAACTTGAACTCGCTCCAGCCGTGCTGGATGCCGTGCATGACGTCCGAGGCGGTCGCCGTGCCGGGCAGGTACGGCATCTTCAGCTCGTGTGCGACCTCCAGCAGCGCGGGCGTCAGGCCAGGACTGATCACGAACCGCACGCCGAGTGCCGCGCAGGTTTTCATTTGCGCGCCCGTCACGACGGTGCCGGCGCCGATCAGCAGGTTCGGCCGCTCCTTCTGCAGCTTGGCGATAGCGTCGAACGCCGCCGCGGTGCGCAAGGTCACCTCGATCGCCGTCAGGCCGCCTTCCGCCAGCGCATCGGCCAGCGGTATCGCATCCTCGACGGCATCGATCGCCACCACCGGCAGCGCACGGATGCCGCCCAGCAGAGCAAACGCAGAAGATGGTCCGCTCATGTTCCCTCGCGATCGAATTGACGGCGCACGCCGTAGAGGGCCGCGCGCTCTTCCAGGATGACGGAGATCGGCATGGATTGCAGAATGGCGGCGACCCGGCCCTTGTCCAGGAAGCGCTCGATGAACTTGCTGCGCCGGGCGAAGTCCAGCAGCTTGGGCGTGATGCCGCCGCCGATATAGACACCGGCGCGCGATCCGAATGCGAGCGCCAGATCGCCGGTTACGCTGCCCAGCATGTCGAAGAACATCAGCACCGTGTTGATAGCGACCTCTTCACCCGCCAGCGCACGGCGAGAGATCTCCGGCGCGTCGATCTCGCCGGCCGGCTGGCCTGCCTCGTCCGCCATGAAGCGATAGACGTTGACCAGGCCCGCGCCGTTCAGCACGCGCTCGGCGGAGACGCGGCCGTATTTCTCCCGCATGCGCTGCCACAGGCGGATCTCAGGCTCCGTGTTGGGCGCCAAGCCGACGTGGCCGCCTTCGCCGGAGATCACCGCCCAGGCGCTCTTGCCTGCGGGCACATAGGCGCCGACCCCGAGCCCGGTGCCCGGGCCGATCACCAGGCTGACGGAGGCAGGATCGGGAGTGCCCGGACGCAGCTCCGCCAGTTGCGGGCCTTTCAGGATCGGCACCGACGCCGCCAGCGCCTCGAAATCGTTGATGACCACGAAGCGCTCGAACCGGAAATGCTGCCGCAGCTCCTCTTTCACGAAGCGCCAGGAGGAGTTGGTAAGCTTGATCTCCGGACCCTTGGCGGGACAGGCGACGGCGAAGCACGCCTGGGTCGGACGCGGCCGCTTCAGTTCGGTGAAATAGGCCGCGACCGCTTCTTCGATCTTGGGGAACTTCGCCGCGTGCAGGACTCGCAGCTCGTGAAGCGCGCCCTCATCGTCGCTGATGGCGAAGCGGGCATTGGTGCCGCCGATATCAGCGACCAGCAGGTCGGTGCTCTGCGGCACGCGTCACGCCGCTCCCAGCAGCGTGATGGCGCCCTGCTCCGGCTGCGTGGCCGCGCCGCGCATGGAGGCGAACAGCTCACGGCCGAAACCGAACGCCGACTTGCGCGGATCGGGTCGCCACTGCGGACGTGCGTTCCATTCCGCTTCCGGCACTTCCGCGGTCAGGGTCATGTGCTCGGAATCGAGCGATACCACGTCGCCCTCGTGCAACTTGCCGATCGGGCCTTCGCCGGCCGCCTCCGGCGACACATGGATGGCAGCCGGCACCTTGCCGGAAGCGCCTGACATGCGGCCGTCGGTCACCAGCGCGACCTTGTAGCCGAGGTCCAGGAGCACGCCAAGGGCAGGCGTCAGCTTGTGCAGCTCCGGCATGCCGTTGGCGCGCGGCCCCTGCCCGCGCACAACCAC